>Ga0075472_10000809_pt1 | contig 13146 bp, 27 predicted proteins | sample DEB19_08_DNA_3_FD_77014 | JGI IMG/M metagenome (GOLD analysis project Ga0075472, IMG submission 77014) | Aqueous microbial communities from the Delaware River and Bay under freshwater to marine salinity gradient to study organic matter... | ecosystem: Environmental > Aquatic > Marine > Coastal ...
ACGCCTCCGCGTAGGCCTCCCACGTCGCCGCACTCTTCGGCGCAGCGGGCATGGTTTTAACCTGCCCGCCACTCTTCTCTTTCTTCTCTTCTCTTTCTTCTTCTTCTTCTTCTGATTTCTGATTCTGATATATGACTTCTGATTCTGACTTCTGATTCTCCCCCGTAACAGGAGCGTTACATCCCTGTTTCTTACGATGCCGACTCACACGCATCGCCGCGCCACGCCTGCGTTTTTCATCTCGGACGAGGCGGCGTGACAAGAGCGTTACATCCCCGTTAGCCAGCGTTACAGCGTTACAGATTCCATGCACAGTCAGCTCATCCAGACAATGCGCGAACTCCTTCACCGAGCACCGTAACAAGCGTGACCAATGCTCCCGAGACAGCGTCATCACCCCCCTCGGCTCAGCCCGCCAGAGATGACAAATCAAGTCCATCCAGACCCCCCGCGCAGCCGGAGACAACAGTTGCGTATCGAGCAAATAATCGGCGGGATAGAATTGCATCCACGGCAGCTTCGCCATCAGTACGACCCCCTCACCGCATCTGCATCAGCCAATAATTGAGCTGCAGCACCGCGAACCAATAGCCCACATTCCGCCAGTGGCCCTGATAGGCATAGGCCGCGCCCGCAGCCACGTTCAGCACCATCGAGACGCAGAGAATCCAATCCCCCAACCTCATCCCTTCACCCGCTTCCCCGCGATCCCGCGCACAAACGGCTCCCCTTTGCATGGATTGCAGATCCGATGATCCGCGCCCGTCGAGTGCATCCAATGCTCGCATTTCAGGCAGCGCCGCAGCTCCGTCGGCTGCCGATGCAGCGCCAGCGCCTTCTTCTCCTCGATCGCGTTGCGCAGTTGAACCGAGCGCGTCAGCATGCGCCCTCCGGTTTGCCGATCGGCAGCGCCGCCAGACAATCGGCCAGCTCGTGATACACCGGCACCCCGAGCACCTGGGCCCGATCCACCGCCAGATCCGCCGCGCGCGACTCACCCGGCAACCGCAACACACACCAGCAGGCCGCCACGCGCTGCGCATCCATCTCCGACCAGCCATCCGAGAGCTTAAACACCGCCAGATGGCCCGCCTCGATCAACACCTGCGCCGCCCGCAGCGCCTGCTCCGCGCTCCCCAGCGGCCCCACCACATAGACCAGCTCACCCGTCATCCCTGCACCGCCTCTCGGCCCGCGTCCGTCACCATGAAATGCACCATCGTCTCCGTATAGCCGGCCGTCCGCTCCATCAACCCCTTCGCCACCAGGCCCATGCAGATCAGATAATGCTCAGACTTCGGAGTTGCGCTGTAGTTGTTGCGATAGGCCACCCGGCACCGATCCAGCCCCAGCGCATGACGCAGAATGTCGCGCTCCTACGTCGTTATTTCCATGACCTTCATCGCGCCACCTTCCTGAACGAAATCGCCCACACCCACGGATTCTCGTCCCAACTGCCAGGGCCGTTGATGGACTCCCAGAGTTCTCGATACCAGATCCGCAGGCCGTCAGGTCGATCATCCGCCATGCCACGCTGTAACCCCTCTGCATAGCAATCCTCTTCACTGATCTCCCGCAACCGCTGCACACGGACCTCGGTAATCTCCAGCCAGGTCCGGCAGGCCCATTTCGGCATGTGGATCGAGGGTGTCCATTTCACTTGTGGGCAGTTCTTGTCATGCTTCCACTTTTCTACAATCTCGCTGTCCGAAGGGCATCCTCGATACAGTAAGACCTCTTCACCTGGCCACGCATAAGGCTCCCGCACCCACAGCCAGTCACCCACGACCCCGTAGGGGCAATTCACGAGGATGTCAGCATCATGCTCTCCTCGTGGATCGAAGCTATTCAGCACCACCCCGTGAGCCGGACAACGAAGCGGCAACTTGACAATCCGCCGCGTCTGCGTCTTTGTGCCCTTGTGGCACTTCTGCGCATTCTCCGGCGTCATGAGAATCGGCGTCTCTTTCATCACTCAGCTATTCCTCCCATGAGGCGCCCCGCTCCCCTGCTGTGCCAGGAGAGCGGGTTCTGCGATGCACCCATGCGCGCCGTCGCCTGTGATTCGACCGCGCCCATGCCGAGCATTCTTGATCGGCTGCTCGGTCGCCCTTGCCATCACCTACGCCACCACCCTTGCGCCCGTGGCGTGCGCTTCCAGCCACGTCTTGATATCCTGCATCGCCTTCAGCTGCCACATTTCGCCGTCAGCCACATGCAGCGAGAGGAGCGGAACTTGACCGTCTCGATTTTTCAGACGGAAAATGAATTGTCCTGACGGCTGCTCGATTTCACGGAACGTCCGCCAGGGTGTGAGCGTCACGACGCGCTTCACTTCCTGATTTTCCGCGAGCACCACACCCTTGCGCATCGTCGCCACCTGGCCCACGCCATTGTCCGCACTGATCTGCACCTGCTCCGCCGTCAACCGTCCAGCGACCGTATAGAGATAGGTCAGATCGGGAGTGTCCTGCACAAAGAACGATTGCAGGCCGATAATGAACTGCTCCTGATCGATGAACTGCCCGAAGGGAAACTTGCCGAACTCAGGAAGAGACGCCGTGGCGTGGATTTGCCGCTTGCCCCACTCATTACAACGCACATCGCAGAGCACGACCTTGGTGGGACTTAGCACATGGAGAAATACATCCGCCGTGCTCGCACCGTTCACGCTCACGGTCAACAAATCGGCCAGCCCGGTCAATGTCGCCACTTGGCGCGCATCATCGTGTGGTGGCTCCATTGCGGTGAGCGCCTTGTCACAGTAGGTCCGCCCGCCATGCGCGACCATGTTGGGCACCCGTGCCGCGCCGATCAATTCCTGCAGCTTCTCAATCGCATCCTTCAGCATAGAAACCTCCATGACTACGCCACCCATGCAGATGACTATTTAACGACCGTGATCCCCTTCGATGTCTCGTCGGCACCGGCAAACATCGAGACTTGGCGCGTATCGAGCGAATAGGCCTTTAATTCACCACTATGCCGCGAGAGAAAGACCGGGCTCGTCGCCACCTTGACCGGCTGCAATATCGACTTGCAGGCAAACGACACCACCGCACCGCTCCGGTCGTCGAGCGGCTTAAAGACGAAACGCAAGGTGAGACCCCTCGACTTACTCGCCTCAGTATTCGGATCGGCGATATTTGCCAAGACCTCGCGCAACTCACGTTCAAATACTTCCGGCACCCCCCCCGTTGCAGATCGTCGTGATCGTGATCGCTTCATGCTCCATGCACAGACTCCTTTGTGTAAGATCCCATCATCCTCACCACCCGGCTCACCAGCTTGAACTGCTGACTGAACAGCTGCGCCAGCCGGGCGCGTTTCTGGCGATGCCGCCGCTTCATCTCCAGTCCATGACAGGCGCGACAGCGCGTCGAGGTTGCAGGCCCGTCACAGTCTTGGCAGCGCCGTATCATCGAATCCCCAACTTCTCCAGCTTCTTCAGGCCCGCCTTCACCTTATTCGTACTGCCCAACGCCAGCCGCGACTTGCGGCCCGACTTCGTCTCCGGCGAGGCAGACCAGGCGGCAATCCACGTCGTCGGCTTGCCGATCAACTCACCGCTCGTAAATGACCGCTCTTCCTTCATGCCCCCACTCCCATCATCCGCCGGTCATACGGCGGCAGCCACAGATGAATCTTCCGCCGCAACTCCTCATTGCTCATCGCCTGGCACCGGCTGCAAAACAACAGGCACACCGTCTCATCCTCCACGACCGTGATCCGCGTATAGAGCGGCCGTTCCATCCCGAGCACATTGCAGTTCTCACAACGGTTCATCGCGTCCCCCTGTTCAGGTTTCCACGCTTAAAACTGCCACCCGCCCGTGAACGCCAGCATGTCGAGTCCCGCATTCACATCGCCGAGATAGGCGTTCGACTGGTGCCAATACTCAAAGGCCACCCGCGCCCGCCGATACCCCACCAGCACTTGCGCGCCAAGACTGAAATTCACCTGCGAGCTCAGCTCCGGCACCGCATGATCGAAATAGCCCACGCCCGCCTTCGGCGTGAACGTGAACGACCAGTTCCCCGCCGCCATCTGCAGCCCATATTGCAGCGACAGACTGCCGATCCCGGCAGTACTCGCCTTGAGATCGAGTCCCAGCCCGCGATCGCACGTCTGCACTTCGACCAGCGCGCCATCAAACGACGACACATGCCAGCTATTCGGATGCAGCGTCATCAGATATCCCGCCAATAGCACCGGCGCGAAACACATCATGGACATCCTCCGTCACCACGTGAGCAGCAACCACGTCAACAGCACTCCGACGAGCGCCAGCGCCACCCCGCCGAGCGCCGTGCGCTCAGCACTCTGAAATCGATTGGCCTTCGCCTTCCGACCATACAGGCGAATCATCAGACTCCCCATGAGACAATCCTCCATCGGTAGCCGCACCCGCTCCCGCACGATCAACGTCCGCATGCGTCCCCTCCCGCGTGAGGCCCTGCGCGGCTTCCCAGCGCGCCAGAAACGCCGCCCGCCGCGTGGCCAATAATTCCACCGTCTCCATCATGCCGCCGAAGTTCAAATCCTCCAGCCGCGTGAACCGCAGATAGCACTCGAAGTTGTTCAGCATGAGCTGCAAATCCCGCCATTCCGCATACTCACTCAGCGTGCGCCGTTGCGCCTCCGTCAGCGTCATGCGCGCACCGTCCCTTTCTTCGGCCCCGGCAGCGGCGCCGGTTTCTTAAATTCGATGTGCAGCTCATGCCCCACCGACTCCGCAAAGGCCACCAACGCCGCAATCGTCATCCGGCCAAATTCCTTCGCCCGCAGATCCAGATCCACCGTCGAATTCGTCGCCATCACAACCCTCCCCAGTGAGCTGGATCAGTGGGCGGTTCCAACTCATCGCGTTCACCCTTCGTCAGCCAGCCATAGAGCGCGCACGCACAGCCCGCCAGCAGCCCCACCACACAGACCGCCATCCAGACAAACAGGCGCTTGACCAGCGACCCCACCAGAATCATGAGCGCCAGCAGCGCCACCCACACCGTCATGCGCCCCTCCGTTGATCAGCCAATCCCGTCAGCGCCAGCCCGCGATCCCCCTGGCGATAGCGATTCATCCAGGCATCCAGATCGCGCACCCGAAACAACAGCTCCTTGCCCGGCCGGTGATGCGGCACGCCCTTCGTGCGCACCCATTCACGCAGCGTCCCAATCGACGTATTCAGGTACGCCGCCGCTTGATCGATCGTCAGATAGCCGGGCGTCATCAATTCAGCCATCGCGGCACCCCCGCAAACACACCACAGCGTCCGGCAGGCCTCCCCCCGGAGGCCCACCGGGCGAGCGTGCGGCGCCATCGCTTAATGAAAGCGGCGCACGCTGACTCGACACATTCGATGGACATCACACCCCCTTCCGTCCGCCATTGGCAGACAACTATCCCTAATGTCAGACAACTTTCTTTTGGTTCAGTACTTCGCTGCTCATGTCAGACAACGAGAGCGCCCGGCTGACAACGTCGCCTTGGCACACCGCCGCCAACGGTCTAACCTGGCCGTAGTAATCGAGGCGATAGGTGAGCATGCGAGCAATTTCATTTTCGAGCGAGGTCAGAACCACTTCATTGAGAGAGGAGCCACGCCGATCTGCCATCGTGCCCAGATCGGCCAGCAACTCCTCCGGGAGTCGAATCGTGACACGCGCATCAAGTTTTGGACGACTCATTAGGCCACCTTGATTGATTGTGAGGTGAGAACTTCACGACCGGCCCGCAGGATGCGAGTCGTTTGCTCGGAGAGTGTGCGACCAGCTTCATGCGCTGAATTTCGCACCCACAGGTCCAACTCCTCTGGGAGATAGACCGTGAACGGCCTTGAGTTTGTGCCCTTGAGTTTTCTTCGGAGTGGCGACTTCATGCCTAGACTATATCCAGACTATGTATAGTCTGTCAATAGCTATTTACTAGAGACGGTCTGAGGGCGGAGTATGGTCAGTACGGCAATGGGAAAACGGGAGCAAAATAAAGAGGTTACCTACCTGCGAGATCCGACGCAGGCACGATTGATTGCATTTGTGCGCGACCACGAAACCCTGAAAAGTAAAAGTCGCGTTCTCGAAGTGGCGCTGGAATTCTATTTCGCAATGGCCGATCAATACGGCCTCGACGACCGCTGGTGGCCTAAGATTCCCGCTGAACTCGAAAAGGCCGCTGAGCACCTTGAGCCATACATGACACGAGGACGGCCGCACCACAAATAGCAGGGATGCTCCTAGTAAAGACGCTGGGCTAGTGGGCTTGGTGGGTGGGCAACATCACAGCGTCAAGGAACTCTGGATGGAGCGGCGTTGCCCGCATCATTACGAACCGCGCCGCGACGGATCGTTGTGCGAGCGGTGCCTACTGGGTACATCAGGAGATTTAGAGTGACGCGTTCCGCATCTTCACTTCACGACCTGTTGATGGACAGTTCACGGCATGATCCAAGAGACTATTTTCCCGGTTTCCAGTGGGCCATTCCTCTTCATTTCGCCGACGCACTCGCTGCCTGCTGTTTTTCGCGCGGAGATACTATCTACAGTTCCCCCCAAGCCTACCAAGCCTGGACACACGGACGACCTCAAGATTTTTTCAGTATACAGGTCGTTGCCGCCGCGAATGAGCCAGCAGGCCATAGCGGCAGCGCAACTTTCAGATCCAATTGGCAATCATCAGTCACCATTGACCTTCGTGACCATCGCAGTTCGGCGCCGCCACAGCGAATCGAGACAACACAAGGGCGTCTCTACACCACTATCTGGCACGGTAATGTCTCCACGTTGCACGTCCACGCCATGCCCGATGAGGCCCCCTTGACATGGGCTGATATAAATCGGCCGGCGCGACAATCGGAAGGTAAGCTCACCGCCCCCGAGAGCATTCTCGAACGCGCCGCCAGCCAGATTTTGCCGCACCCGATTCCCACTCACACTTATTTCCTCATGGCATTCGATCCAACAGCGAAGCTCGCCATCGAAAAATATCGCCAGATCCGGCACCAGCTTACATGCACAGCCACGTTTACCGAGCAAGATATCCCTTCTAATATCATTGCACTTCCCCATAATCAGCCGCCGCTTCCAACTGTGATGATCATCCTCTTTGATATTCACTCGTCAGACAAGGTCGCAGTGCACAATGCGCTGAAGGCCGCGCTGTACATTCCGGCCGATACACAGCAGACACCCGCAAAAGGCAAATTCAGATTACGCACCCATGGCCTCTTATTTGATCCAGCCGCAAACCATCAGCCAAAGAAGATCTATGTGCTGAAAGCCGAGAGTCATGCGATCGACAGCCGGACGGAACTCAGATTCGACTGCCGGAGCAAAAGCCATCCCGACATCCTGCACGAAATTATCATCGAGCAAGATCTAGACGATCGCCTGCTCATCATGACGTGCAGCTGCCCAGCCGGACAGCGGCATTGGCCATGTCGCCACCTATTAGCCATCATCGATAATGATACCGCCATCCTCGCCAACCCCCACGACACACAACAGCTCCATCAGCTCGCGACATTTCAGACATGGCTGCACCGGACAACATGCCTGCAAGACTTGATACGATTGAGAGAATTGGAACACATGACGAATACCCTGACGACGTTAAAAGCTGAATGGTTCGAGAAGTTCGACGACGGATTTCCGTTGCGTGATTAGCCATGCCCGCCCCGTCCAGCAGTCGCGGTCTGCGAGGAAAGCCATACTGAGAGCCACCAGCGCATGAGCACCCTCTACAAGCGCCCCACCGGCTGGTACCTCTCGTTTTACTGCGCCCCCGGCTGCGAAGCCCATCCCGCCGGCCACAAGCAGCACTGCATCTCCCTGCGCACCAAAGACGGCAAGGCCGCCGCGCAGAAACAAAAAGACAAAGACCGCGCCCTGGCCGCCGATAAAGCCACCGCCGCGCTCGGCCTGCCGGTCCAGCCGGCCGCCGACGAGTCCATGACCCTGCAGCAGTTCGTCGACCGCTACGAGCTCCGTGTCACCACCGAGCGCATTGTCAGCCCGGCCACATGGGATCGCGCCGAATCCTGGGCCCTGGGCCGCCTGCTGAAATACCAGCCGCAGGCCATGTTAGCGGACATCACCGAAGCATGGATCCGCGACTACGAGCGCGCCGAAAAGCACCGGCTGTCGCCGCATAGCTGGAACAGCCAGCGCCGCACCCTCAAAGCCCTCGGCAATCGCGCCGGCGCCTGGAAATGGCTCCCGGCGAACCCCTTTCTGCATCTCACGCGAGCGAAGGCCAAAAAGAAACGCCCGAAGCGCCTCTTTCAGGAACAGATCCCCGTCATCATTGCCGCCATCCCCAACCAGTTCTGGCGGCTCGTCACCCTGTTCCTGTACGCCACCGGCGTCCGCCGGCAAGAACTCTGCAACCTGGAGCGCAGCCATGTCAGGCGTCAGCAGGGGTTCATCGAAATCGAAACCAACAAAGAGAACGAACCCAAAATCATTGCCCTCACGCCCGAAATCGAATGGATCGTCACGGAAGCCGAAAAAATCGCGCACTCGACATACGTCTTTTCCCGCGACGGCAAGCCGCTGCACCCAGAAGCCGTCGCCAACTACTACCGCTGGGTGAGCCGGAAAGTGAAATTCCCCGTCAGCACCCACCGCTTTCGTCACAGCCACGGCACCCACCGCATGGAAGCGGGCGACAACCTCAAGACCGTCTCCGACACCCTCGGCCATGCCGACATCCGTACCACCGCCAACTTCTACCTCGACATCAGCCTCCCCGCCCAACGCGCCGCCCTCTCACGATTGCCCATCGACCAACTCGTCACCCTGAGCCGCACCGCCCCGCTCCCGAAGAAGAACAAAAAGAAGAAAACGACCAAGAAAAAAAGACCGGCACCGTAGCACAACCCTAGCACCATCATCCTAACAGATTGATAACGCACACTCGGCTTCTCCCTACGGATCAGAAGGTTACAGGTTCAAGTCCTGTCGGGCGCACCACTCCACAACACCGCAATCACAGCACAGATGCCGCGATTCATGCCGCAAGCCACCCCAAGAGGTAGGCCGGCTAAAATCGGGTTGATGGGTGTTTGATGCCGGTTATTCGTCAAAAATAGAGAGAAACCGTAGCAGAACCCTAGCAGTCAGGTCGGCAAGGAAGAGAAGCCAGGCACCGGAGCCGGGCTGGCCGGCATCCGGGCCATCCAGGCGGCCCATTCTTTGCGCTCGATGTCGGCGGAGGCTCGGAGAAAGGCTGATTCGGCCTCTTGCTCAGCCCTGGCCAGCAGAATCGCCCGATCGACTCGCTCGCCGCAATTATAACAACGCCACCACCAGGCCCCGCGCCGGTAGACATGCTCCCGGATCATCCGCCCCTGGCAGCGCGTACAGGTCATGAGGCCGGAGCCACCTTTGCGGGCGTGACCTTCGCGCAGACTTTCTCCGCATGGTCCTGGCCGATCTCAAATCCCTTTGCAAGATCCGAGTTCACCGGGATCAACGGCGCCAGCGTCTGATAGGCTACTGTGATGCCAGGGAGCCCGTCGCACCCTTCGACGAGCACGCGCTGCACGTCACCGCTGAGCCGGATCAGCTTTTGACTGAACTTCGCGCCATCGCCGGACTTGCAGGCCGTGAGGCTCAGCAACCCGCAGATCATAAGCATCGGTACCGTTCCACTCATGCTCGCCCGCAGGCTGTCCGGCGCCACAGGATCACGCGCTGAGGTCAACAGCGTCTCCGGCCTCGTCGCCGCCAGCATCTGGGAGCCCATCCCGGTCCCCACCGCTTGCGCCACCCCGGACGCATCGCCTGCGAGACCCGCCGCCACGGCCGTCACGAGTCCAGACAGAATCACCTGCACGGAGCGCGGCACATAGGCCCCGGCGAGTCCATTGACCCCCTTCGTGATCGCCGCGACGGCCAGCGGCCCCACCGCGACCCAGATCGCCGGGATCATACTCTTGAGCGCCATCTCCATCAGCATGCTCCACGGATCTGACGGCGCGGGCGAGAGCATTGCCTCCTGCGCCCAGACGGCCCGCACCAGGAAGGTCATCGCAAACACCACGGCACACAATACCCCTATTCGTCGCATCATTGCCCCCTTTGGTTGAAGCGCCCCTGCCCGTGGAGATCCATCAGAATTTTCATCTGATCGTCCTGCTTCTCATTCATCGTCGCCTGGCCCTCTTCAATCCGTTGCAGTCGCTCGGCGATCGCCTGCCCGTTGGCCTGCAGGACGGCAATACTCGTCGTGTGCCCCTCCTGCGCCGTATGCAAGCGGTCGATCCGGTCGTGTACTTTGCCGAGCTTCCCGTTGAACCAGCCGAACATCGACACCACCCCTCCCAGCACGCCCATCACCGCCCCGCTGGCCGCATCAGCCCAATCCCACTTCGAGAGATCCCCCATGCCTCCCTCCCTGTCGCTGCGCACACTCAAAGACATTGTGGAAATAGGCCCGATCATGCACATAGACGGCCCCGCATCGCCGACACCGATAGAGCCTCACGCCTCCGTCTCTTTCAGCACCACGTGCGGATCTTCCGTGTCGCAATCCATGTTGAAAAAGTTCAGACGCCCCACCTTCCCCACGAACCGCTCCGGATGCTCCTTCGCCCACTTGGGCCGCTGGTCGCCCTGGAGCGAGTCGTCAAAATAGCTGTCGATCCCCGGCAGCGGACAGGGAATCAGGCCCGTCACGACCCCGTGCGCGATTTCCAGGCAACGCATGAACGACGGATCGGTTACGAGCGGCCACTTCACGAGCTGCGCGTCGTTCGGGTCGGTCATACTCGAGTATTGCCATTTCCGGCTGACCACATCGTCGATCGTCGTGCCCCACCAGCCCGGATGTGCCACGCGGTTCATCACCGTCGAGGCCACGGCGATCTTCGCCGCGTCCGACTCGCCCCGCGCCTCCCGCCAGAGCATCAGCGCCAGCAGCGAGATCTGCCACATCGTCTTCAGCGTGAAGTCTTTCATGTCGTCTGGCTCCTCACGTGTTAATCGCTCGGACTACTGGAGGCCGTGTCCAGTGTGCCCGTGATGGAGAAATTCCCGCCAGTCCCACGATTCGTCGCAAAGCTGGCAACCGCTTCGCCGTCGTCCAGGTGTAGGTAGAGCAGCGGTGCCGTGCCGGTAGGCAGCGAACCGTCCGTCCCGAGATGCACCGGCTTCCCGCTGGCTGAGATGAACTTGCGACGATTTGCCACGAGAGAGAAATCAAGATATTCCGATAAGTTCACGTAGAGATCGGCCAGGCACCCATTGAATGCCGCAGTCAAATCGCCATACGCGCCAACATTGAAATCTGTACCCGTATAATCCACATCGGCATTTGTGGCGAAATCTACGAACTTATCTGACACGTCGTTTATATAGGCATGAACAGCACTTGCTCCAACTGCCAGGTCCCACGAGGCTAGAAAGTGTTTCCAGGTCGAAGATTGTACATGCGTTGCTGCTGTCTGAAACTGAAGAATTGTTGAGCCGGAGGTACTATAGCCAAGGACAACGAGTCTGTTCGTTGTGTCTCTGAATACAAAAAAACGCCCGCTGCCAGACGAAGGAGCGGTAGTGCATACGGTACACCGTGAACCGTCTGAGCCGTCCATCCTGAACCAAAATGACACAATGCCTTTCTTACCATCGGCATTGCCTGTTAAATCCGCGTTGCGCTTCACGACATCATTCACCCCATCAAAGTCAGCCGCGTCGACCACGCGCAGCGGAGCATCATAGGATGCCATCAGCACCTGTCCGATCATGACAACCCCGTCCCGCTGATGATCCAGCTCGTGCTGCCGATCTTCAGCGCCGTCGCCATGCCGTTCGCCGCCAGTGTCCGGCTGCCGGTCGTGCCTGCGCCGGCCAGCGTCAGTGTGTTGCTCGTGATGGCGATCGTCACCGTGTTGATCTGGTTCACAAACGTGATCGTCGTGCCGATGGGATAGGGCACGTTGGCGTTCGAGTCGATCGTGAAGGTGCGGGCGTTATTGTCGGCCGTCGGATGCAGGATGTGCTTGTTCGCATCCGACATCACGGTCGTATAGGCCGCGCTCTTGCTGTTTTGCTCGACGGTGATCGGCGCCGCCGGGATGATCTGGAATTGCGTGGTCGTGAGCGCGATGACTTCCAGCGTCTCCCCCGCGACGGCGGTATAGGTGCTGCCGCTAGGCACGCCCTTGATGAGCAGATTCGCCCCGGCGGTGAACGGCGCAGCCGCTGCGCAAACGAGCAACCGGCGGCAGCCGGCTTGCGGAGCGGTCGTGAAACCGGTGCAGGTCGTCGTCCCGGTATAGTCCACCACGTTCCCGACGGTTGTGGCGAAGATGTCCGGCGTGGCCGCCGAGGCGACCGTCGTTTTCGCCATATTGACCCCGCCGGTCATGTTCGCGCCAGCCAGCGCGAGCAGGCCGAGATTCGTCGAGGCCAGCGTGCCGATGGTGATCCAGGCGCTGTCGGCCGCGTTGCGGATCTTCAGCAACCCCGTCGTCGTATCGGCCCAGAGCATGTACGCCACCCGATCCGCCGCGCCCGGCTCCGAGGCCCCGCTGAAGATCGATCGCAGCGCATAAAATCCATCAATGATGCGCTGAATGTCGGTGGCCGGTGAAGTTGAGGCCGGGGTGATTAGATCAATATCCCATGTTTGACTCATCGCTCAGACTCCTTTTACGCAATGGCTCCATAGCCGAAGACATCGATGTCGACATTGCCTGCTTTCGCCACACCCGCGCTGTCATAGACCGTGATCGTCGCCCCGGTCGTGCTTTTGCCCGTGACGCGAAACGTGTCTCCCACCGAGCCGCCCTGAATGGTCCCGGTGACGGTCTGCACATTGATGAACGCCGGGCTGAAGGTCAGGGTCGTCCCGCTTGGGCTCGTCGCCTGGTCTTCGAAATGCAGCACCCGGTCCGGCACATCGACCGTCACCAGCAGCGAGGTGAGCAGCGGGAGATAATTCGCCACATCCAGCGCCGTGAGCGTGACGCGGAACTTAAAGGCCCAGCCCTCGTAGGTCCCTGCCAGAAAGGTCTGCCAGGCCGCATAGGTCACACCGTCCTGGCTGATCGCCATTTCATAGGTGACTTCGATCTGCCCCGGATCGCCCGACCAGGGCGCGGTATAGCTCGCCCAGGTGCCGGTAAGATCGTTCCAGACGCCGGAA
>Ga0075472_10000811_pt1 | contig 13134 bp, 23 predicted proteins | sample DEB19_08_DNA_3_FD_77014 | JGI IMG/M metagenome (GOLD analysis project Ga0075472, IMG submission 77014) | Aqueous microbial communities from the Delaware River and Bay under freshwater to marine salinity gradient to study organic matter... | ecosystem: Environmental > Aquatic > Marine > Coastal ...
ACGCCTGCGCCTGTGGAGACATTCACCGCCGAGCAAGTTGTCTCGCGGTTTTTCAGCGCCTACCAAATCGCCGCCCTGCAACGCTTGGAAATGGCCCTGATCCAAGCAGGCAAACCGCTCGGCCCCGCGATGACCGCCGCGAAGACTTGGCTGGAAGGTGTCATGCTTGGGTGGGCTGTTGATCCGACCCCGAAGCCCGCAGCGGCTTTTGGAGCATTGCCGAATGGTGTGACCTTTGAGAGCGCGTCAGCGGAGGCGGTAGCGGTGTTGCAGAGCTAGGCATTTGCCGTTTGCGAATAGCGAATGGCAGGCTTTGACACCTCGGCGAGGGCATGATCGTTTCCACACTCCTCGGCAAACTTAAAGAACGCTCAACGTGGGCTGGCCTCGCCACGCTCACAGCCGCAATCGGCTGGAAGCTCGACCCAGAGCAGTGGTCGGCTATTGCCGCAGCGGCCATTGCGGCTATCTCGCTCTACGAAGTCTTCCGCAAGGAGAAGTAAGCCGTGCGCCACATCGCCGCTCTCATGGCGTTGTTTTGCGCTTCTTGCGCCTCGATGCCCGCAATGTCGGGTGAAGGACTGCCGCTTGCTAAGAGCGGCTGGCGCATGACGGGCGGTGCGGACTTCGATAAAAAGGTCTGGTTCGTGACTTTCTGGCGTCCGTGGGGTGCAACGGAAACGCAAGCCGCCATCGACGCCGACAAGATCGTCTTGCCGTGAAAGCGTGGTGGCTGCGTCACGCGCTGACGCCGAAACCAAAGCCGTCTGACACGCGCAGCTTTATCGTGCGCCTCGCGTCCTCGCTCAAACTAGTTGTGCGCGGAACTTGTAAAAAAGGCATCAACTTCATCGGCATCCGGGGCGGTGCTGATTTTTAACAAATGAAAGCAATCATCACATGGTTCCGAAAACTTTGGCAGCGGCAATCCGTAAGTGGCCTTCAACCGACCTCGCAGAACTCCTCGCCCTCATCCACACCGAAATCCACTCCCGCGCCGATAAGCAGCGTGCCGCCCAAGAGCGAAGCAAAAGCAAGCGCGTGGCAAGCCGATCCGCGAAGTGAAAAGAACCTCGGCACAGTCCAGCCGCAGCTTGCCAAGCTAGGCCGCGAGTTGTTGCGCCGTCTTGCCGCCGAAGGTTTGACCTTCAAAGTCATCCAAGGCCGCAGAACGCAGGCCGAGCAAGACGCACTCTACGCCAAAGGCCGCACCAAGCCGGGGCCGAAAGTCACATGGACGCGCAACAGCCGTCACCTTACAGGCCGAGCAATCGACATCGCTCTGTTCAGCGGAAAAAATGTGGTCTGGGAATCAAAGCACTACGACCGCGCCGGGGAGATTGGCGAGGAGCTTGGCCTTGTCTGGGGCGGCAGATGGAAGGGCGGCAAGACCGACAAGCCGCATTTTGAGTTGCCCGCTTAAGTGTCGAAATCTCCGCGCTTTTTAGACACGTTGGTCGCGTTGTGTTTAACAAATCGACATTTGCTATACACAAAGCGGATAAGGGGAGGGACAATTTGCCCCCCCCCTTATTCCCATCGAAAGCGATGGGATTAGCCGCGCCAAGCCATCCACAGAAAAGCCAAGTTCGCGGCAAAATATCCCGCGAAAACGCCAGCCATGCCGTAATTTTTCTGCATGGCAAAGCCTACGCTCGTCCAAGCGTAGCAGAGGGTGCAGATGAGCAATGGCCAGAAAGTCATGCGAAAGCGGGGTTGAAGTCCTATTTGTCGCGCCTGTGCTGGCCGATGGGTATGCGGCCATCGCAAAACGTATTTGCCAGCCAGCGCGTCACGACAGACACCAGACGTTCGTGATCCCGAACGTGCGTTTCGTCAGCGCAGCAGAAATTCACATGGGCAAGCTCATGCGCGACGATGCCGAGCAAGTTGCCTTTGATCGCGTGCGGGTGGAAATATATTATGCGGCGGCGGTAACTCACCGAGCCTTCGCAAAGCTCTTTGTCCGGGGGCCGCTGGACTTTCACCGTCCACCACTCGCCGTCGAGCTTGAAGCGAAATGTGGGCCGCTTCTTGCGCTTCTTCATGTGAGCAGTCGGTAGTGCGGCGTCGGATAGATGCCCCTCTGCCCGGACGGCACGCGAAACTTTCGCACTTCCGCGCGGCCTTCTGCCACCGCAGCACCGATGTATCGCAGTGCGGTGTTGCGGTTCTTATTCGCCGCGATGGCGATTTGCGCGGCAGTGAGCCAGCCTTCCGGGACTTCGTCTACCTCGTGGCGGGGGGCGAGTGCTTCGCACCATGCGGCAAGCTGCGGGTCAGCCTTGAGCTTTTTCATAGCGGCAGGCGGTAATGAGGGGAAAGCGTGACGAGATTCACCGTGCAGGCTTGATCGTTCCATTCCCCGAAAGCAAAACCGTGCGCCCATCCAAGGGTTTGCCGCCTGCCCTTGGCATACCCGACATTAAGGTCAATCGCGCACCCAATGTTATAGCCAACAACCGGGCGCTGGCAGCGGCCCGCCTCTTGAGCTACGCGATGCGTATGCCCGAACACGCAGGACATTCCTAATGCCTCACTGTGGTCGCGCGCGGCAGATACGTTATAAAGAACCCCGTGCAGAAACAAAGTGTCGCCTAGTCGAGTGCAAGCCTCCGGGCGCAGTCCCGCATACGGCACGACCTTGGCCTTCATTTCTTTGGCAGCGTCATCAATGCGCGCCAGCACTTGCCCTGCGGCGTAGCTGACCACGGCGTTGCCGCTATGCGCTAGGCCGCAAAGACGATCCTCATGGTTGCCTAGATGGATTACGGTCGGCTCAAGCTCACGCAGGAACGAAAGGCCAGCAAGGAGATCGTCGGCCATCGACTCGGCATGGTCTGGATCGTCGGAGTCCCGCCTTGCCCCGGCCCGGAGAGCAGCCATGTCGGTGAAGTCGCCAAGGTGGAGAACGGTCTGCGGGGCGTATGCCTTGCGAAAGGCGAGCATTGCCTTGGTCGCTCGCGGATCGGCCAAGTGGCCGTGGGTGCATGAAACCGCCATCCAGCGTTTCCATTTTCGGGTTACTGCCGCCACAAAGGGCGGCGGCTATGTCAAAGGGCGTGACAAATCGCCCGCCGCCCAACCAAACTGCCCCGATGAAAGGAGAAATCTGAGCGCATCTTGGCACTTGTTGGCACAGCTTTTGTAAAGCGTTGACCATCAAGGGCAAGTTCTCACCTCGAAATCGAGCGTGGGGGTAACCTCACCGAGAGTTCAAATCTCTCCCCTTCCGCCACTTTTCTCTGTAGAAAGTGGCTTGCATCAACGAGTTGTGACTTTGCCCTGTCTTTGGTTGTCTGTGCTTATTGTTTTGCAATGTTGGCTTTCCTGTGCAAAATTCTGGCACTTGTGGCACAAGCACTGCAATGAGACGCAACATTAACCCCGTCCGTTTTCGCGTCCGCAAGGTGGCGGGGCGGGCGGAAAGTCCGTGGTGCTGCGATTTTTTTGCCCACGGAAAACGGGTGCGGCGGTTCTTTGTGGCCGAGGAGTTGGCGTGGGCAGAGGGGGCCAAGCTGACGGCCAAGGTGCAGGAGAAGGGCACACAGTCATTGCACCAACCGGACGGCCTCACGGTCAAGGGCGCGCTGCGGATGTTCGTCAATGAGGCCGACCCGCAGAGCGAGAGTCATCGGCAGAAGCTCGCCATCTTTGAGAAGGCGTTTGGCAAGGCGTTCCGTGGCCCTGTGGCTGGCGTCGAGGCTGCGGCGCTGCGGCGCTGGATCAAGGCGCGGTCGGCCAATGGCAACACGCAGGCGATGTATTACCGCTACGCCAAGATGTTTTTTGGCTACCTCGCGGCCAATCGGCTGATCCCGCATGACCCTGTGACGGCGGTTCCGACCCCGAAGACAAAGCCGGGGCGGGAGATTCTTGCCCCTGCCAAGATGGCCGCGCTGCTTAAGCTGGAGATGGCCGACTACTTGCGGGCGTTGCTTCTGCTAGGTGGGTTCGCAGGGCTGCGGACGGAGGAGGTCTGCCGGATGCGCTGGGAAAACATCGACACCAAGACCAAGCAAATTCATGTGCCGCCCGATGCCATCAAGCAGGCGGTCGGCGGCTTTGACCAGCGGATCGTGGACTTTACCGAGCCACTCAAGCGGCGGGCCAAGTTCTTTCAAGGCAAGACAGGCAGCATTATCCCGGTTGCCAAGGAGACGCTGCACGCGCATCGGCGGCGGATGGCCGCGCCCGTGCTGGGGCCGGATGGCTGGCCGGATAACTGCCTGCGGCACTCGTTTGCCACCTACCATCTGGCCCGCTGCAAGTCGGCACCGCTGACGGCGTTCCAGATGGGCCACACCTCTCCCGCGATGGTGCAGCGGGTCTATGCCGTGCCTGCCGCGTTGGCTGATTGGCGCGCTTGGTGGGTTATTTAAGCCCCTTGGGCAGAACGGGTTTGATCGTATAAACGTCCGGGTCTTCGGCCACACGGGCGATCAGTTCGTCAAGGCCGCGGGTAATGGCACCGCTGGTGGTGCCAAAGATGCCGAGGTTCTGTTCGATGAACTGGATGTGCTGGGGCTGCAAGCTGACCGACAGCTTAACGGCCCTCTCTTTTTTGGGTTTTGCTTTCATATCTGTGTGCGTTGGTGAGCAACGGCAACGTCCTACTGGTGCCACTAAAAATCAAGTGTGAGTGTGCCGGGGGGGGGCAAAAAAAATTTGCACCCACCCCAAAATAATCCTTGCTACCAGTAGCACCAGTAGGGTATTCACCTACCCATGCCAAAGGTAGCAGCAAAAAAACAGGGGGGTCGGTCAGTAAATGTCTCTGGCCTCCGTGCGAGAATCTTGGGCGTGAAAACATCCAACACACCCACGATCAAGAAATCCATTTCCATCCCGCAATCCCTCTACGTCTGGGCGCTTAAGCGCGCCAAGACGCAGGGGCATAACAACGTCTCGCGCGTTCTGCGCGAGGGGATCGAATGTTTGATGCAACGTCAGCGCGTATGACAAACGCCGATCACATCATCCGCCCCGCCGATGCCGCCGCCCTCACGGGCTACAGCATCTACATGATCCGCGAGTTTGCCCGCCGTGGCGAGTTCGCGGCGTGTATGCCGAGAGGCAAGCGCGGTGGGTGGGAGATCGTCAAACCAAGTTTCGAGGCGTGGTGGCAGTCCAAGCGCGTCTCATCAGCCAACAGATAAACAAACCATGACAAACACAGAAATCATCGGATGCGCGATCTTCGCGCTGGTCTTGATCGTCGCCACTTGGCAACTGGGTTTCGCCTTCGGGGCGCAGGCCGGGGCCAATGGCGAAAGGGTCAAGGCCGACAAGCGGGTCAACGGCCTGCTCAAGTCGGTCAATGAAACAAGGCCGCGCAAGCGGCTCGTCTATCGCAAGGTCGATCCCAAGTCGGTCGGCAAAAAGCGTTACCTCAACAGCCGCCTAGTCGGAACCATACTAAGCAACGGGGAGGTGCGGGCGTGAGCATCGGGCCTGCTATCCGCGACAATGACGGCAGCCTGCCGTGCATTGAACCGCATATCTTGGGACGCTTGCTTGACCGCTTGCGCGAGAAGATCGGCAGCGAGCGCAAGGTGCAGCTTGATCCGTGGGACGGCATCGACCGCCTTGACCGCAAGATGAAGGAGGCCCGATGAATCCGCACCATCCCCCCGGAGGCGAGGCGATTGCCGCCGCGATTGGTCTGACGGCTGCTCTCCTCGCATGGTTCTTCTTTTTGGAGTGGCTACGCCCATGAGCTACCACCTCACCAGCGGCGAGGCAGTCGCCACGGCCAACCACAACGGGCGCGGTCGCGCCGTGACGGGGCACAAATGCGTCGAGCACAGCGGCGAGGTGCAGTTGGCGTGGGCGGCGATTGAACTGGCCGTCGATGATCTCAAGATTCTTTGCCGTTACGGCATCGTCACGGTCGAGGGCGAACTGAAGGCATGGCCGCGCCTTGCCAACGGATCGTGCCGCACCATTGCCGGGATGCACGGCCCGCTGGATCACGCTTTCCTGCGGGAGTTTTTTCTTGAGCCATCGCAGGGCCAAGTGTGGGCCGATTACGCGGGCTGCAATCTGCCGACTGCGGAGATTTGGGCCACGGTCTGCAAGAAACACGGGGCCAAGAAATGAGCGCAGATATTATGCAGGCCGAAGACATCATTGCCATGCAGCGCGCCGAGCTTGGCGCGCAGCGCGAGCAGATCGACAACCTTGTTGCGGTGGTAGTCGCCCGCGACAAGCGCGTTGCCGAGCTTGAAGAGGAAAGAGCAGTGATTGAGGCGCAAAGGGATCGCATGACTGAGGTGCTTGACGATGTTTGCGGCATCCAGCGCAGGCGCGAAGAAGCCGCGCGCCAAGACATTGCGCGGCAACAAGAGGAGGCGGGACTATGACTTTGCCGGAAGTTCACAACGGGGGAACAATCGGCAACGCCGGGGCGGTGTCCTTTGGGGGGACTCAAGCCGCCTCGGCTAACTTTACGGTCGGGCAAGTGGGCTTCGGGCCTGCGTGGTCGGTTGAGGATTCGATGGCCGCTTCGATCATCCGGCTGGAGTGCGAGATAGACGAACTTCGCGCGGAAAATGCGATGCTGCGAGAGGAGCAATTAATTCTGAAGGGCGATGGTTTGCGGATCGCCATTGACGCAAAATCGTGGGCGCGGCTGTCGCAAGAGCGGGACGCGCTGGCAGAGGCGCTGAGAGAAAGTCGCGACACTGTTGAGGGTTTGCGCGATGCCTTGTGCAGCTACAAGTGCCACGACAAGGCCAGCGCGGATGGAGGGTGGGCGAACATATGAGCAACAAAGACCAGCAAGAAAATGAGTTGCAAGCGGCGGTTACGACTATTCGCGGCGCTGCTAAATTTTTGTCTCTCTCGCCACGCGCAATTCAAAATTACATTAGGAGCGGCAAAATAAAAGCCGTCAAAATTGGTGGTGCTGTTCGCGTTCCACTCAAACCTTTGAGGGAGCTTGTGGATATATGAGCCGCGCCCAAAGACAGAAAGGCAAGCGGGGCGAGTTGCTGTGGCGCGACAAGCTGCGGGAGCATGGCTTTGAGGCGCAGCGGGGCGGGTTCAAGCAGGCGCACCTCGGCAGCGGTGGCGCGGATGTGGAGGACAATTCCGGCCTGTGGTGGGAGGTCAAGTTTGTCGAGAAGCTCAACGTGCGCCAAGCCTACGCGCAGGCCGCAGAGGCTTGCCCGATCGGCACCCCGCCCGCCGTGGCGCACAAGACCAGCGCACAGCCTTGGCTCGCCACGCTGGCGGGCGAAGACCTTTTACGGATTTTGCGGAAGCTACATGACGCCGAGCGGCGTCTGGCTGATGCGGACAACGGACAGCAGGCCGCGCCTGCCGTTGAAAAAACAAGCGGCAATTAAGGAAACCAAAAACATATGGCTACAATCCCACAAACCAACGCTGGCACCGACTTCGGCCCGCCGCCGCCCGCAGGCACCTACCTCGCGGTCTGCACGGATGTCGTGGATCTCTACGGCGTTGACCGCAAGAAATACGAGTCGGAGGAGATGGAGAAGGTCGATGTGACGAGGTTCGTGTTTGGCGTCAAAACCAAATCCGGCGCTCTGCACAAGATCGCCAGCCGCGAGATGAAGATCAGCGGTTCGCCCAAGAGCAACTTGGTCAAGTTCGTCAAGCAGTGGACGGGCGAGAACCCCAAGGCGGGCATGGACACCACCGATCTGCGCGGTAAGGGTGCACAGATAACCGTGGTCGCGGAAGAGGCGCGCAACGGCAAAACCTACATGAACATCGGCAGCATTGCCCCGGTCATGGACGGTTACGAGGCGAACGTGCCGCCCGTCAATGCGTTCGCCAATGTCGGCGGCGATGGCGGCGGCAACGATGAAGACGAGTTCGCCGTGCTCGGCCCGAAGAAGACAGCGGGAGAGCCGTTCTAATCAAATAGGGGCGGGAGCGCAGCGGAGTCCAACTTTCGACGGGAAGACTCCAGCGCCCCGCCCCGCAACACAGAACACGTATTGCAATGGCTATACTAACAAAGCCGTCAACCAACGGCTCGCACTGGTATTCATTGGACGGCAAACCCGTCCACACGCTGCCCACCAAGGACGGCGAAGGCACGCGCTCCACGACCCTTCGTGATGCGCGCAAAATGGGGTTGCTGCCTTCAGTGACCAACATCATCGGCCTGCTCGACAAGCCGCAACTGGTGCGCTGGAAGATGCGCGAAGCGGCCAAGGCCGCTCTCAGCGTGCCGCCGCCGCAGGGCGAGGAGCCGCTGGATCGGTTTGCCGACCGCGCCATTGAGTTTGCCATGACCCAAGTGAGCGAAGCCGCCGACCTCGGCAGCCGCATCCACGGGGCCATTGAGAACATCATCCGGGGCAGCGCCGACCAGCCGAGCGAGGAGATCGTGCCTTACATCAAGCCCGTGGTGGCATGGATGCGCGAGACGGGCATCCGTGTCACGCACTCGGAGATCGTCTTGGTCAACCCGATCCACGGTTACGCGGGTCGGGTCGATGCCTTGTTCACGTGGGGCGAACCGGATGCGCCGAACATGGGCATCCTCGACTTCAAGACCAAGAAGACCAAGCCCGATGACAAGATCGAAGCCTACGACGAACACGTGTTGCAGTTGGCGGCTTACGCTGCCGTGCATTACGGGCCGGATTACCTCGACCGAGTTCTCGCGGCCAACCTCTTTATCTCGTCCACCGAACCAGGGCGCATGGAAGTGGTCAAGCATGACAAGGCACGGCTGGTCGAGGCGTATCACGCCTTCTGCCAGATGTGCGCCATCTGGCGCTTCCGCAAGGGCTACGACCCGCGACCGGAGGAGCATCGGGAAAGGAGGGCGGCGTGAGCTACAAAATCTTTGGAGACATCCCGCTGGCCAAGGCGATGCTGACATGGAACAGCGTTCATCATCTCGGCCCGAATCATCCGCTGGCCGTGGCCGTGGTTCCGCACCCCGAACCATACGCTTGCAGGAAGTGGAATCTGCAATGCTCTTCGATGGCGGCTTACGCCTATTGGAAGGACTTGCCGACCGATCAGCAACTTCTGCGGCTATACATCGAAGTCTGGCATATCGTATGCCGCGACTTGGTTCCTGCCGAGTTGGCGCATGATGCGTTGCTCGTAATACCCGAATACCGCGAGACGTTGAGCGGGGAGCAATTTTTTCGGGGGCCAAGCAAATGAGCGCCCGCACCATGACCCTCGACAGTGCCTTGCTGCGCTTGGTCAAAGAGCGCGACGAGGCAAGGGAGCTTTGCAAGCGGCTGTTCTACTGCCTGCCCGCGCAGGGCGGGGAGAAGGACGAGGACGCGATCAAAGCGGCTTACTACGAATACCTTGAGGCTTCGAGAAGGTGGAAGGGAGGCGGATTGTGAGTGACGCTTACGATCAATTCATAAAGTCGAAGGTCAAGATCGCTATGCCGAGCGGATTTGACCCCGAGGAAATAAAAGCGCCGCTCTTTGATTGGCAGCAGCACGTTGTCGAATGGGCTGTGCGCCGAGGGCGCGCGGCACTGTTCGAGGATTGCGGTCTTGGCAAAACGCTGCAACAGCTTGAGTGGGCAAGACAAGTTGCCGTCAAGACACAGGGCAGCGTGCTGGTGCTGACGCCTTTGGCCGTTGCCGCGCAAACGCTGGCAGAAGCTGAAAAGTTCGGCATCAACGCAAGGATCGTGAAACGGGGCGATCAAGTCGCGCCCGGCATCAATATCACCAACTACGAAAAGCTGGATCTGTTTGATGATTGCGATGTGTCGGGGGTGGTGCTGGACGAATCGAGCATCCTTAAGAACTTCAGCGGCAAGACGCGCATTAGACTCACGGAGCGATTTGCCGGGACGGCCTATCGGCTGTGCTGCACGGCCACCCCGTCGCCCAATGACTACACCGAGATAGGACAGCACGCCGATTTTTTGGGGGTCTGTTCGCCGGCTCAAATGTTGGCGACGTTTTTCATAAACGACACGTTCAATACGGGCGACTGGCGGCTGAAAGGCCACGCAGAAAGCGAGTTCTGGAAGTGGCTTGGCTCGTGGGCTGCCTGCATCAGCAAACCTTCGGATATTGGCTTTGCCGATGATGGATACGATTTGCCGCGGCTTCAAATGGAAACGATCACGGTAGAGGTGGACGAGCGGGCCGCGCCCGACAGCGATGAGCTATTCAAGCACGCCACTCTGTCGGCAACAACGATGCACAAGGAATTGCGCGAGACGGCCGGCGCCAGGGCGCAGGCGGTGGCCGATATGGTCAACGCATCCAAGGAGCAATGGCTGGTGTGGTGCAATACCAACGTGGAAGAGGAGGAGTTATCGGCGCGTATGCCCGATTGCGTCACCATTCGAGGCTCCGATAAGCCTGAACATAAGGAGTCGCGGATCTTGTCTTTCGTGCAAGGCAAGTCTCGGGTGCTGGTCAGCAAGCCTTCGATCTGCGGATTTGGCATGAACTTCCAATTCTGCCGCAACGTGGCATTCGTCGGGCTGTCCTATTCTTTTGAGGACTTCTATCAGGCGTTGCGCCGGACCTACCGATTTGGGCAGGAGCGCGAGGTCAATGCTTACATCGTCCAGGCGCGCACGGAGGGCGCGATTCTTGCAACCGTAAAACACAAGATAGAGCAACACGCCAGAATGCAGGAGCAGATGAAATCTGCGGCGCTGGCACTTAAAAACAGCGAAAAAACACTGATTATGAAAACGGACATTACCAAAGAAAGCGGCGAAGGATGGACATTATATCACGGCGACTGCGTGCGCGCGGCTGAACATATTGAAACGGAAAGCGTAGGCGTGAGCGTATTTTCTCCGCCCTTTGCTGACCTTTTCACCTATTCGGCTGACGTTCAGGACATGGGAAACTGTGAAAACAAGGACGAGTTTGCCAAGCAGTTTAAGTTTCTCATTAGCGAGATTATGCGCGTGACCAAGCCCGGGCGGATGTCCTGCGTTCATTGCAATGACTTGCTTTCGACAAAATGGAAGCACGGGAAGATAGAATATCAAGACTTCTCGGGCGACATCGTGCGGGCGTTTCGTGACGCTGGATGGCAGTTTCATTCACGGATCACCATCTGGAAAGATCCGGTGACAGAGATGCAGCGCACCAAGGCGCACGGGCTGTTGTATAAAACCCTCTGCTCGGATTCCTCGTCCAGCCGCACGGGCTCGCCGGAGTATTTGCTTATTTTCAAAAAGCCAGGCGACAACCCCGAGCCAATTAAGCACACGCCGCAGAGTTTTCCATTGGATCAGTGGCAGGAGTGGGCCTCGCCCGTCTGGATGACCATTGACCAGGGCAATGTATTAAATGGCAGGCTTGGTCGAGAGCAGCAAGACGAGCGGCATATCTGCCCATTACAACTGGACGTTATTGAGCGGGCACTTGTCATGTGGAGCAACCCCGGCGACCTGGTGTATTCGCCATTCGCCGGCATAGGGTCTGAGGGCTATCAGGCGCTGCGGATGGATCGCAAGTTTGTCGGCAGTGAGCTTAAAGAGAGCTATTTCAAACAGGCTTGCCAGTTTCTCAAGGCGGCCAAGGCGCAGCTTAACTTGTTTGCGGCATGACCAACAGCAAATTCCTCTCATGGTGCCGCAGCATGAACCGCCGCAAGCGGCAGACATCCTCGCTGCACTCGCAGATTTACCATTGGGCGTGCCTCTTGCGCGATGACGGCATCGGCCACGCCCGCGCCTACCACATCATCCGCAAGATGTGTGACGGGGTGCGGGAGGACACGGCGCGCTTTACCCCGGATCGGGAAATCTTGTCGGCCATCCAGACGGCGTTTGAGGTCACCCCGTCCACCGGGACGCCGCGCACACGCCCTTGGCCGACTCCGAACCGCGCCTTGCAGGGCGAGTGCCGCCGCCTCTCGCAGCGCCGGAATTGGACGCTGGCGCAGTTGCGGGAAGTGTCGGGCCTTGCGCCTGCCGATGCCGAGAAAACGCCGCCACGGTGGTTTTTGCAGCATTTGCTGGGCGATGACCCGCTGATCTGTGTCGGCACGGGCGTCCACAAGTTTGAGACGGACTTGCTCTCGACGTTCTTGGAGTGGCAACTGGCCTCCTACGAGTTTGTCGTGCCGAACGCCATGTCGGCCCCGCTCGGCAAGCGCAAGTCGGATGGCGAGTTCTCCGCGCACACGCTGGACAACACGGGGCCACGGCAAAACATCGTCGTGGAGTTCGATGACGGGGCGAGCTTGGACGAGCAAGCGGCCCGCCACATCTGGCTCTCGGAACTGCGCGACCTCCGCATGGTGGTCTTCAGCGGCAGCAAATCCCTGCATGGTTGGTATCGGGCGCGGGACGAGCAGTCGGATCGGCAATTCATGGAGCACGCCGTGCGCCTTGGCGCGGACGCCAAGACATGGCTGCGCTCGCAGTTTGTGCGCCTGCCCAACGGGCGGCGGGAGGACGGGACGGTGCAGAAAGTGGAGTTTTTCGATGCGTAACGTAGCCAAAGCCCAACCCATAGGCGAATCCGCCTTCCACGAAACAGCCCACATGGACGGCGAGCCGGATGCGCCTCCTACCAATGTGACGCGACTGCCCGCGCCCGACGATAGGGATGACGATGCCCTGCCCGATTGGGTGGACGGCAATGATCTGATCGCCTACGAGGCCGAGTCGCCGGAAATCTTGATCGCTGGCCCCGATGGCAGCGAGGACGGGGCCATGCTGCGCCGGGGGTCGAAGATGGTGGTGGGCGGGTCTTCCAAGATGGGCAAGACTTGGACGCTGATCGACTTGGCGCTCGCCGTGGCGGCAGGCGGCAAATGGCTCGGCCACTTCCAGTGCCGCCAAGGGCCAGTGCTCTACGTCAATCTGGAGCTACGCAAGCACACGGCGGGCAAGCGGGTGCGGTGGATCGCGGAGAAGCGCGGCTACTGCAAGGGCATGGGGCTGAAACCGGAGATCAGTGCCGCCCTCAAGACATGGAACTTGCGCGGCAAGTGCTACGACCTCCCTACGATGCTGGAAACGGCTCGCATGAGGCTTAAAGACCCTGCCGCACCCAAGTTCGCCCTGATCATCCTCGACCCGCTCTACAAGACGCTGGGAGGCCGCGACGAGAACTCGGCGGGGGAGATGGCGACCTTGATGCTGGAGTTGGAGCAGTTTGCCGACGAGTGCAATGCGGCCATCGC
>Ga0075472_10000812_pt1 | contig 13127 bp, 15 predicted proteins | sample DEB19_08_DNA_3_FD_77014 | JGI IMG/M metagenome (GOLD analysis project Ga0075472, IMG submission 77014) | Aqueous microbial communities from the Delaware River and Bay under freshwater to marine salinity gradient to study organic matter... | ecosystem: Environmental > Aquatic > Marine > Coastal ...
CTAACCCCCCGCAAATCAATCAAATTCTGGATAGCTGGCAGGGGTTGCCCCGCCCAATTATCCTTGTTTCCCTCATCCCCCTCGGCTGTAAGGTTTTTCCGACAACGAAAACGAGAACGAATGGCGCCCGCCGCACCTCAGTAGCTCGCGAACTTCCGCAGATACTTGACCGCCACCGCAAAGTCTTTCGGCCAGGATGAGGTGATGGCAACGCTCTCTCCAGTGACAGGATGAGGCAGAGTCAATGACTCGGCGTGCAGGGCCACCCGCGCCATCAAAGGCTTTTCCTTCTCGCCTTCCTTGACGGCGTAACGCCGCTTGAGCGTGGACAGCTTCAACGGTGCGCCATGATACAACGCGTCGCCCACGATGGGCAGCCGGATGGAGCGGAGATGGATGCGGATCTGGTGGGTGCGGCCCGTGACCGGTTCGCAACGCAGCAAAGTGTGATTCCTGAACTTCTCCAGCACCTTGAACCGGGTGCGCGACTTCTTGCCGTAGCGCGGATCAATGCGCATCAAGCCGGGTTTGGCCGGGTGTGATCCGATCTTCTTTTCCACTTCAAACTCATCTTCCACCGGACCGCCATTCACCAGTGCGACGTAGTGCTTGAGAGGTTTGTTGGAACCGAACTGGTTTGCCAGTTCCACGAGCACGGGTTTCGTCTTCGCCAGCAGGATGATGCCGCTGGTTTCAAAATCGAGTCGGTGGGCGTTGGCAAGATAACCACGATTGTTCTGCAGCGCCCACGGCTTGCCCTCGGCAATGCCCGCGTGCAACAACTTCATCAAGTTGGGTCGCTCGCGATCGTAGCGGTCGGGCGAAGTCAGCACGCCGCTGGGCTTTTCCACCGCCAGCAAATAGTCATCCTCAAACAAGATGGGAATCTCCCAGAACTCCCGCGTGGCGGGCGAGGAGAGTTTGATGACATCACCAGCGGGCATGGCCGCGGAGGGGGGCGTCAATTGCTGGCCTGTGGGCTTTGGCGAAGCGCGGGCACATTCGCCAGGGCGCGCTGTGCCTCCTGCCCGAACCACGCGTCAAAGGCCTCTTGCTGGCGCGCTTGCTGCAGCATTTTGATGAAATCAGGCAGTTCCGCAGCCATCTTCTTCTCATCGATCGGCAACTGCGTGTTGATGTGGGTCACCACCGCGCCTTCCATCGTGGGAATCGCCGGACTGACCTCGCCGAGGGCTACGGTGAAGGCGATCTGCTTGAACTGTTGCAAGCTCATGTGATCCTCCACTTCCGGCAACGCACGGGTGCTGCGGGAGAACGGCGCGAGCGCCACAGGTTTGACCTTGGCTTCGCTGCAGACGGTGGCAAACGCCTTGCCGGTGGCCAATCCGTTGGTGACGCTGGTCACGAATGCCGAAGCGGCATCGCGCGCAGCCCTGGTGGATTCCAACTGTTTGAAGTCCTGCAGCACCTGTTTCTTCACTGCGTCGTAGGGTTGCACTTCGCTGGGAATCTCCTTCGCCTTGGTGAAGAGGAAAATACCCTCATCAGTGGCGAGCGGGCCCGCGATGGGGTCTTCGGGGCGTAATGCGAAGGCAGTGCGAATGAATTGCTCGTTTACCTCTAGGCCTTCTGGCGGCGTGCTGCGGTCGAACGGCGCCGAGGTTTGCACGGAAATCCCTGCTATCGCTGCGGCTTCAGCCAGCATCTCGGCGCGAATCGTGTTCGCGCTCAGAATGGGGTCGGCGAACTGATTCGCGGCGCGGCTGGCGGCCCGTAAGGCGATTTGCCCGTGCAATTCACCCTTGATGCTCGCTTTGGCGGCTTCGGGCGTCTCGTCCTTGTAATAATTCGTGCCCCCGCGACGGTTGTATTCGCCCTCCAAAATCGCTGTGAGATTGGTCATCTTGGACAGTTCCGCTTCCGCCTCGGCCCAGTAGTTAGTAGCCTTGAACTCCACATAGCTGACCTGGATGCGATCGGGCAAACGGTAGCGGGCCACCTGGTTGGAGTAGAAGTTCGAGAGCGCTTCCGGTGTGGCTGTGACCTGGCTCAGATAATTTGAGGCGCTGAAGAAAATGACCTGGCCGGAGCGCTCCTGACTTTCGCGCTGATAGATGGCCTTGGTTTCCTTCTCAGTCATCAGCTTTGCGCCCACGGTGACGGCCGCGATGAGTTGTTGCAGGCCGATCTGGTGTTCCAGGAAGCGCTTGTAATCGCTGAGGCTCACACCACCGATGCGCAGGACGTTTTGTTCAAACTGAGCCATCGTCACGGGCACGCCGTTACGGGACATCGCGCGGAGGTTGTCAGCCGCCGCCTTCGCGACCTGGTCTTCGCTGACGTTGATGCCGAGTTCCCGGAGCTTCTGGATGATGAAGAGGCGCTTGTAAGTTTCGATTTCCAGGTTGAAGCCCTGTTGCTCGGCACCCGGGCCCGGCCATTCGCCGCGCATCATCATGAACTGGAGTCGCGCTTCGGCTTGGGCGCGCAGGTAATCCTCCTGCGTGATGTCCTCACCTCCGATGTTGCCACGCGAGTCCTTGGGGCCGAGAACAGTGTCCACGCTTTGGTTGGTCGGGCCGAAGTAAATGACCATGCCGACGGCGACTGCCGCGATGATGATGCCCCAGAGCCAGGTGGAGTGCTTGCGAATGGTTCCAAACATAAAAGTGTGTCTAAAAAATGGCCAAATTAAGGGGTCGAACCCTAACTTGCCCGCGCATTACCGGTCAAACGCAAAAAGGGGTGGCCCGGATAAACCCAAGGGCTTGAAGTCGCCCAGAACCCGCCTTGATTGTGGAGGGGCAGGAATAAGGATGGCGCGAAGGGGGGCAGATAACAGCCGGTTTCTGACGAAATCCCCAGTCCTCCCAAAATAATTGGTGACGAGCCACGGCAGGGAGGTTTATCCTAAACCCTTTCTTTGAGGCCGCCTCGACAGCACGGCGGCCTTTGCATTTACAATGAGACATTTGCTTAGCCTCGAAAAGATGGAGCGGGCGGACATGGAAGCCGTGTTCGCCAGCGTCCCAGCGTTCAAGGCGGCCCGCCTGAAAAATGACCGGCCGCTCTCTGGCCAGACGTGGGCCATGATGTTTTCCAAAGCGTCCACCCGGACGCGTGTTTCCTTTGAGGTGGGCATCCACGAACTCGGCGGCCGCCCGTTGTTCCTCAACGCAAATGACATTCAACTCGGTCGCGGGGAGCCCATCCAGGACACTGCGCGTGTCTTGGGCCGGATGGTCCACGGCATCGTGATTCGCACCTTCTCTCAAGCCGATGTGGAAGAGTTGGCGGCCATGGCCGGCATTCCGGTCGTGAATGCATTGACGGATGCCGAACACCCTTGTCAGGTCCTTACGGATGTTTATACGGTCCAGGAAAAGCTGGGTTCAATCAGCGGCAAGGTGGTCGCGTTCATCGGCGACGGGGCCTGCAACATGGGCGTCTCCTGGATTTGGGCCGCTGCCAAACTGGGCTTCGAACTACGCATCGCTGCCCCCAAGAAGTATCAGCCTTCCGCCGAGGTGGTGGCGCGGGCGGGCGGCAACATTATGCTCACCGAAGACCTCAAGGCTGCCGCGCAGGGTGCGGACGTCCTCTACACCGACGTCTGGGTTTCGATGGGCAAAGAAGCGGAATCGGCGCAGCGCATTGCCGACCTGTCGGGCTATCAAATCAACGCCAGCTTGCTGAAGCTGGCCAAGCCCGGTGCTCTCGTCATGCACTGTCTGCCTGCGTATCGCGGCAAAGAGATTGATGATGCAACCTTCGAGGCGAATGCTGGGACTATCTTTGATCAGGCCGAGAATCGCCTGCACGTGCAGAAGGCGATTTTGAACTGGCTGGTGGGCTAATAGGCGGCTCAAGCCTCTGGCTCGACTCCATCACGCTCTTCGCGTTACAACTTCGGCGCATGAAAGTTTCCCGGGCCATTCTTCTCGCGGTCCCGCTGGTGATTCTGCTGGCAAGCGCCGTCGCGTGGTTGCGTTGGCTGGCTTTGGAGCGGAGTCAGGACGAACCAATCCGCGCTGCCGCACGGCGATACGGATTGGATCCCGCGTTGGTGAAGGCGGTGGTGTGGCGGGAAAGTAGGTTCAACCCCGATGCCCGAGGCCGGGCGGGCGAACTGGGCTTGATGCAGATCCGTGATGTGGCCGCAGGTGAATGGGCTGACGCCGAGGGAATCCGGGGCTTCGAGCATTCAACTTGTCTCGATCCGCGCACGAACACAATGGCGGGGACGCATTATCTCGCCAAGGTCATGCGCCGCTACACCAACGCTGACAGCGCCATCCCCTATGCATTGGCCGACTACAACGCGGGCCGACGCAATGTCGTTCGCTGGAATGAGGGCGCGGCTGCCACCAACAGCCAGGCATTCATCGCCCAGATTGGATTTCCGAGCACCAGCAACTACGTCCTAGCAGTCATGAACCGCTATCAGCACTACCGTGGTGATTTCAAGTAGCGGCCTCTGCCCTCCGCGGATGAGCCTCAGTTCTTGGCCGTGATGACTTTGCCTAGCAGGTTGATGTAATCCACCAGGATGGCTTCGGTCTCGTCCAGATGCGGGTCCACATTCGGAGCCTTGCCGCTGTCGTCGCCCTCGCTCAAATCACTTTCGGATTTTGTCTGGCCGACTTCGGGATGATGAATGCTTGCCACTCCCACCGAGTTGGTTTCCTTTACCGGCTCCGGCAAGCCCGGGAGATATGCCTGTTTGAGCGAGAGCTCGTACACGACCGGCTTCGGTGCTTTGCGAGCGAGCCGCTCGTTATCGCGTGCCTTTCTGCGCGCCTCCTCCTCAGCGCTCTCGGCGCGGCGCACCTCTTCGTTCAAGGAAATCGTCTTGTCCTGCTCCCGCTTCAAGAACTGCTCGATGTCCTCGCGAATGTAACTGTAGTCTCTCGACTTCGTGATGCGGACGTCGGACAGTATCTTCAGGTCGTTCAAATAAGGTGCCACACGGTCGAGTTTGTCGTGGTTCGCGCTTTCGATGGTGTCCCACGGCAACGCGTTTTCCAGCGAGGCTTCGCCAAGGTCTTTGGAATGATTCAAAACTGACGGCAGGATGATGTCCGGGATGACCCCTTTGAATTGCGTGGAGGCCCCGCTGGCGCGATAGAACTTGCGGATGGTGAACTTGAGAGCGCCGGGTTCGCCGATGTTGTTGATGCCCGCCATGCGCAGATACGGCTTCAGCTGGTTCAAGCTTTGCACCGTGCCTTTGCCGTGTGTGCTGGATTCACCAACGACCAGAGCGCGTCCGTAATCCTGCAATGCGGCGGCAACGATCTCTGAAGCCGAGGCGCTGAAGCGGCTCGTCATCACCACCAGTGGGCCGTCCCACAGCACCGAGGCATCTTCGTCGGCGTCCACGATGGGTTTGCCGCGCGGTTCCTTCACTTGAACGATGGGGCCTTGCTTGATGAACAGGCCCGCCAGCTTGACCGCTTCTTCCAGTGAGCCGCCGCCGTTGTTGCGCAGGTCAAGGATGATCCCCTCCACATGCTCGGCTTTCAGTTTCTTGATGAGCAACGCCACGTCCGAACTGGCATGACGCGGCTCGGCTTTGCCGGGCGAGCTAGAAGTTTCCATGCTGGCATAGAACGAGGGCAGATTGATCACGCCGACGCGCCGCGTCGTTTTATTGGCGCAAGGCAGGTCCACCACCTTTGCCTTGGCCTGTTGGTCTTCAATCGGGATTTCGTCGCGCATCAGCGCCACCACGCGGCGCTCGTTGGTCTCCGGCGATTCCAGCGTCAGCCGCACCTCCGTGCCCTTGGGGCCGCGGATGAACTGCACGGTCTTGTTGAGATTCATGCCGACGACATCTATGGGTGGGGCATTGCTCTGGGCCACCGCCACGATGCGGTCCTGCTCATTGACCTTCCCGCTGCGCTGGGCTGGTCCGTTGGCCATGAGCTTTTCAATGTTGCAGTAACCATCTTCGTCCATGCGAAGCTGCGCGCCGATGCCGAACAGTGCGAGGTTCATGTTGATGGCGAACTGTTCGAGCGAGGGCTTCCCCATGTAGTCCGTATGCGGATCGTAACTGCGTGCCAATGACGTCAGATAAAGTTCGAAGATGTCGTCGCTATCCATCTGCTCGAAGAAATTCAACTGCCGGTGGTAACGCTTGGTCAACGTCTCCGTGATTTCGCCCGCCAATGTGTTGGTTGATTTGGGCGCGCCCGCCTCGCCGTTCTTGCCGGCCTTCTTCTTTTCCGTTTTCAGCATCTTGCCGTCATCGGACTTGGCCAGCTTCTCCTGCAAATACTCGAAGCGCAGTCGTTCGCGCCAAAGCTTCTTCGCTTCGCTGATGTTCTTGGGCGCGGGATCATCCTTGCGGTTGAGCCGGATGCGGTCGTCTTTGGTGAAGTCGAACTTCTCCGTTTTCAGCAACTCGTCGGCATACTCTGTGCGCTCGGTCAAACGCTGGCGGAATACGAGGAAAATTTCATATCCCGGCCAGCTGTCTCCGCGCAAGGTGAGGTTGTCGAGCCGGTCGCGATACAGTTCAAACTTGTCGAGGTCGGTCTGGAGGAAGTGAACGTGCTGGGGGTCTAGCGTGTCGAGGTAACGGTCCAGCATCTTGCCAGACATCTCATCGTCGAATGGGTGTTGTGAGTAATGGCCCTGCTCCAGCAGCCGCCCCACCACCATGGCGATGCCCCCGTCTTCTGGACTGGGCTTGATCTCAGATAGGGGAACCGGGGCGTTTGTGACATACGCCAATGCCGGCATCAAACCGGCCGCGAAGAGGAGCGCGCTTCCGGCGAACGTCTTGATCGAATTCATGATTTACTTGGCCGCAACATACCACGGCTTGGACGCGATGCAGCAAGAACTGTTCAGCGCAATTATCGGGCCTAACTTGGCGGAGGTTGAATAATCTGCGAGGTCGGCGCGAAATCTGGCCCATTTATGCGGTTTGGAGACCGGCGATGCTGGCGGATGGTGTCACTGCTTCGCATTCACCAACCACTTGGCCCGCCGTGCCGTGCCCATAACTCGACAAGTCCAAGGTGCCTGCCTAGTTTTGGTGCATGCCGGACACCACGCCCGTTGTCTTGCCGGACATCGAGACCGAAGCCGAGTCGCGTTCCGAACTGGACGCGGGCTATCTCGTCGTGTGCTGGGACGACCCCATCAACTACATGGATTTTGTGACACATGTCTTTCAGCAGGTCTTTGGGTGGCCCCGGCAGAAGGCGGAATTCCACATGCGTCAGGTGCATCACGAAGGACGCAGCATCCTGGTTCGGGAGGGGCTGGAGAAAGCGGAGTTTTACGTGCATCAGCTCCAAAAGTTCACGTTGCACGCCACCTTGGAGCGCGATTCGTGAAACTGTTTCGCGCCACCCAACCTGCGCTGATCATCCAGTTCAGCGCGGATGAGCGGAGAATGTTCGCCGATGTGCTGTTGGAATACCCGGCGGTTCCCGAGGCGCATCAACAGTTGAGCCGGTCCCGCCTGTCACCCAATGACGATGAGCATCAACAACTGCTCGACGAGGCGTTGGCCGCGCAACGCGCCGAGTTGCGGGAGAAAGTTCAGCTCTGGTTGAAAACGCCCAAGCGTTTCCGTCGCGTGAAGGGTGGATTCAACTTCGCCCTGTTACGCACTGACACGGCGTGGCTGTTGCAGGTGTTGAATGATGTCCGGGTGGGAAGCTGGTTGCGGCTGGGTGCGCCCGATCCGCTTCCAGAGATCGATGAGCTGTTTGGTCAACCCCGTGAGCGCTTCCAGCATTGGGTGCTGATGGAGGTCGCTGGTCGCTTCCAGATGCAATTACTGCACATCCTCCAGTCCGGTTCGATCGCATGACCAAAAGCAGCTATGGCACCTGTGCTCCTCAGTCGGCGGTTGGAGTTTCCCGATGCGGCCCAGGCCAGCCCGGATGGTTTGGTGGCCGTGGGCGGAGATCTTTCGCCCAAGCGGCTGTTGCTGGCCTACCACAGCGGTCTTTTTCCGTGGACGGTTCAACCCATCACGTGGTGGTCGCCGGACCCGCGCGGCATATTTGATCTCGAAACCTTCCACCCTTCTCGCCGGCTGACGCAACTCATCCGGCAACGCCCTTTTGATATCAGTTTTGACCGCGCCTTCACCAAGGTGATGCAGGGCTGCGCCCTCCCTGCCCGTGGCCGTGAAACCACTTGGATCAGCCGAGAAATCATTGAAGCCTACACCGCGCTGCATCACGCAGGACACGCCCACAGCGTCGAGTGCTGGCGGGGTGACGCACTCGTGGGCGGAATCTACGGCGTCCACGTCGGCGGGCTTTTCGCGGCCGAGTCCATGTTTCACCGCGCCGACAACGCCTCTAAGATCGCGCTGGCGCATCTCATCAGCCACTTGCGGCAGCGGGGCTTTGCGTTGTTTGACATCCAGACGCTTACCGCAGCAACGCGCTCGCTCGGGGCTGTGGAGATTTCGCGCGCGGAATACCTGCGCCGGCTGGCGCAAGCCGTGGCGATGGGCTGTGAGTTGTAGACGATTTGGCTGGAAGCCTCACGCCCGCAAAATTCGCAAAGCAATCGGATAAGCTTGCTTGTGGAGTGCGCCCTTTTCGTCCTTCGCGTGAGGCTTCCGACACCGCTACAAAGAGTTCAACACATCCACCAACTGCCGCAGTCGCCCATAGTCACGCCGGTTGAAACCAAACGCGATGCGGGGGAGTTTGAGATTGTCGTCATCCTCCTTCTCTTCGTCGGTGGGGGGAGTAACATGCATGGACTCCCCGGTGATGATGTCGGCATAATCATCATTCATCGCCTCGATGGCGGTGGCTGAGGGCGCGTGCTTGAGACGAATAATCAGCTGATCGCGCACAAAACGGCTTGAGTGAAAGTTGCGGTAGAAGCGCGTGATGATTTTGACCGCCTCATCCACGCTGTCGGTGATCTGATAAAGGTTGAGGTCGTCCGCCGAGATGAGCTGATCGCGCAACAGGTGCTCGCGGATGTTTTTGTCCCACGTCTTCCAATACGTGCCGCCCGGTTTGTCCACCAGCACGAGCGGCATCAGCTGGCTTTTGCCCGTCTGCATCAAAGTCATGGCCTCGTAGCCCTCGTCCATCGTGCCAAACCCGCCGGGGAACAGCGCGATGGCATCCGAGTGGCGAATGAAGATGAGCTTCCGCGTGAAGAAGTATTTGAACGTGACCAGCTTCTTGTCCTGAGCAATGACGGGATTGGCGGATTGTTCCCACGGCAGGCGGATGTTGACGCCGAAACTGTTTTCCACGCCGGCACCTTCGTGGCCCGCCTGCATGATGCCCGGGCCGGCACCCGTGATGACCATCCAGCCCGCTTTCACAATCTTTTGACCGAACTCCGCCGCTTGCTGGTATTCGCGTTTGCTCGGGTCCGTGCGGGCAGAGCCGAAGATGGTTACCTTGCGCGCCCCGGCATACGGGGCAAACAACTTGAACGCATAGCGCAACTCCCGCATCGCCGTTTGGATGACGCGGACGTCGCCGCTATCTTTTACGTCGGTGAGAAGTTTTAATGCGCTCCCGATGATGTCCGCCACTGCCTCTTTATTGTGACCTCCGCCCTTTGCGGCGATCAGATCGTCGATGCGCCGTTGCATTTCTGAATCTCTCAGCCCTTTATCATTCTTTTTCATAATCGCAGCCTTTTCTACGCGACGCGCACCCCAAAAGCAACGAGCGGAATGCGTTTGGTGGTTTGAAGTTGTTCGCACGATATTCCAGTGTGCCGGGCGTTGAACGCATGAACCCGCTCGCGCACCTTCATCCTTCCGGGGTGTCCCCGGCTTTCCAGTTCGGCAATATTCTGTCCGAGCTCGCTCCGGTACTTGAACTGGCGCATCGCGCCGAACTGCCCGCGATTATCTGGCCTGTCCTCGAACGGATGCGTGAACAGGATTGGCTTGGTTCGTATGGCGACATGGCGTGCGTGCGCTTGACCTAGCGGCGCATCAGCCATCGCCTGCGCAGGACGCGTGATTTTGGGGGCGGGCATGTCGGAGTTGGAGGCAGGTTGTGCCGACCTGATGGAAGACTTTGAGGCTTTCTTTGGTGCGCTCAAGGAGCACATGAATATTCAGCTCGCCACGTTGACGGTGTTGCCAGCGGTCGTTAGCGTGCCCGCAACAAGCGGGTCCAAATGAAACTCAACGTCGCACTTGTGCTCGCTGCCTTCTGTTGCTGGCGGGTCGCTCTTCGCCTTGAAAACGCAACCGCCAGACTTCAAAACCGCCTACACCAGTTTTGGTCAACTTGAAGAGGTGGCTGGCAAACGCATTTTTGGTCCCAACGAGGTTAACATGAAGAACGCGCGCATGGAGGAATTCCTTTGGCTTTGCCAAGATGTTTCAGGGCGCACGGTGGTGGCATCGGCACCGCTGCCTCAAGCCTCAGTGACTGTGCAAAACGCAACGCTCAGCACACGGATTCAACCGTCACAATTGTCCGACACAGTTCTCGCCCAAACCGGCGTGGCGATCGTTTGCCCCGGTGAGAACACGGTCAAGGCCGTGCTGGCCACGCAGGCAGCGCGGGAGGCAGGGCCGGTGATTGATTTGCCCGCCGAAAGGCTTCCTGAGCCCTCCAATTACATGGGGCGCTTCGTCACGCTCAAGAATCACAAACCGCGCGAGGTGATGCCTATGATCCAGCCTTTCGCCAGAGTGCCGGCGGGTATCATCGTGTTGGAGAGTGAGCGGCTGCTCGTCTTGCGCGACTTTTCCAGCAACATCCGGCGAATGCTCATAGTGAATGATGGGGTGGAGGCTGGCGCTTCCTCCCGGCAATGACTCGACAGCCGGTGCAGCAAATCGAAAAGATCGCTTTAGTGATGAACTGCTCGGATTTCCAAAGCACCGACCCGGTGCGAGAGCCAATGGTCTGCGTGCATTGCGGACGCTTCGATGCCATCCAGCTGAGTGACCGGTGGCTTTGCCCAGACTGCTTTGCTGCCTGTGGTTCCTGCTGCGCGGGTGAGTTTGATGGGGTTATACCCGGGAAAACCGCCCATTTCACGGCCCAATCCCGGGTAACGCGGCCTGAATTCTCTCCGGCATCTGCTCCAGCCCAAGCCCAGTCTTGACGCTTACCCCCTCAAAATTTAGCTTTCTCACCCGGTTGGTGGTCGTAGCTCAATGGTAGAGTCCAAGCTTGTGGAGCTTGTTGTTGCGGGTTCGAATCCCGTCGGCCACCCCATCCATATCTCAATCACCTGACGTCCATGGCCCTCTTCCTTGCTCCCCCGAGTGTCGCTGGCTTTGTTGGTGGGGCGGGTGCGCGCTAGCAAGCGTGCCGAGAAGTCACCAGTTTTTGGTATCCTACTTGGCTGGCTCAACCGGCGGCGCTCGGCACTGCCTGCGCGAGGCGCGCGATCATTGCCACGTCATCATCTATACCTCAACCCCCACACTGCAGAATGATGCGGCAGTTGCGGAAGCCACAAACCGTCAATCGCCTAAAACCGTGATTGGCTTCGTCGGTGCGCACCCAGCCGTGTTGCCCGCCGGTGGCCCAGAGCACCACCTGCAGGCGCTCTTTGTCGCGGGGATCCGTGGCGGAGCGAATCTGCGCTTTGACCTGCGCCGTTTCCGCCGCACTCATTGTCAGTTTGGTTCGTTTCCTGGCCATGCCCCCCAGTTTGCCCAATGGCATTTTATGTCAGCAGCTATATGTTTACCCAGTATTATAGAGACTTGGTATTAGTTGCCGCACGGGATGGGTGTCCCACTGTCCGGTGTCCCCTCAGGCCAGCCAAGTTTTTACTCCCAATCCCATTGAAACTGGCAGGACACCCCTTGAACCCGCAGCAAATGCCTTCCTTTCATGGGCCGCATGGCTCATAGTCCAGCGCATGGCTTTCAAGAGTCTTGGCTTATCCGAGCCGATTTTGCAGGGCGTAACGGCGATGGGTTACAACGACCCGACACCCATCCAGTTGCGCGCCATCCCGCTTATCCTGGCAGGGCGCGACGTCATTGGCAGCGCCCAGACCGGCACCGGCAAAACGGCGGCGTTTGCGCTGCCGATTCTCTCCCAACTGGTCGGGCACGAAGCGCGGCCTCGCGTCTTGATTCTCGAACCCACCCGCGAACTGGCGGCGCAGGTGGAAACAGCCATCCGGGATTTCTGCCGGTTTACCAATCTGACCGTGGCGGTGTTTTACGGCGGCGTGGGTTACGGCAAACAAACCGATGCCTTGAAAGAGGGCGTGGATATCCTCGTGGCCACTCCCGGTCGCCTGCTGGATCACATGAGCCGCGGTCTCGCCAAGCTGGATGGCATTCAATATCTGGTCCTCGATGAAGCTGATCGCATGTTGGACATGGGCTTCCTACCGGACGTGCGCCGTATCATTGATCGCTGTCCGAAGAAGCGGCAGACCTCACTTTTCTCCGCGACCATCCCGCCGCAGATCGAATCACTCATCAAGTGGACCATGACCGATCCCGAAACCATTGAGATTGGCGCGCGCCGGTCGGTGGCGGCAACGGTCAAACACGTTATCTATCCAGTGGCCGAGGCGCAGAAAACGGAACTGCTGCTCGAATTGCTCAACCGCGTGAATTACGACTCGGTTATTGTTTTTTGCCGCACCAAGTATGGCGCCGACCGCGTGGCGACCCTGCTCAAGCGCAACAACCACGCCGTGGCCGTGCTGCATTCCAATCGCACCCAGAAAGAGCGGGAACACGCGCTTGATGGCTTCCGGCACGGGCGTTACGAAGTGTTGGTCGCCACGGACATCGCGGCGCGCGGCCTAGACATTTCGAACGTCAGCCACGTGGTGAATTACGACGTGCCGCAGCACCCGGAAGATTACATCCATCGCATCGGCCGCACGGGCCGCGCCGAGTCCACGGGCGACGCCTTTACCATCATGGTCGCCGAGGATGCGACGCACGTCTTCGACATCGAACGCTTCATCAGCCAGAAGATTCCGCGCGAGAAGCTGGAGGGCTTCAATTACACTTACACCGCATTGTTCGAGGCAGAGAAGAAAGCCGAAGCGAATGTTCGTCCGCAGAAGATTCAGGCCGTGCGGGTGCGCGGCGGTTATTTCTTCGGACCCGCCAAGCGGCGCCGCCGCTAGCGGAGCGCCTGCTGCGAGGCAGCCATGCGCCTGAATTGTTTATGAGCGGCCTCCCGCGTGATGTTTATGAGCAC
>Ga0075472_10000817_pt1 | contig 13076 bp, 12 predicted proteins | sample DEB19_08_DNA_3_FD_77014 | JGI IMG/M metagenome (GOLD analysis project Ga0075472, IMG submission 77014) | Aqueous microbial communities from the Delaware River and Bay under freshwater to marine salinity gradient to study organic matter... | ecosystem: Environmental > Aquatic > Marine > Coastal ...
CCCCAAAACCCCAAAACCCCAAAACCCCGAGAGGTGTTAGAAATGTGATGGGGGTTGAGTTCAGGGAATTAAGAAGAGATGGAGTATGTTTGAGTGTCTTGACAGAATAATACAATCAAGGACGCGTCTGCTGTTGAAAAGCAGCGCATTTGTTTATACAGGAGTCCAGAAGTCCTTGCTTAGGCGTTTCATCTTTTTGAGAGACCGTGCAGTGCGGCCGAAGAGGCTTCCGCCCTCAGCTCAGCTCTTACTTTGTCCACTCGATCTGATTTTCTCCGAAAGGCAGACTGCGATTCGCTGAGTGAGGCACAGGGCGCATCTGGTTAGCCAGCCTACACGGCTCTTGACGAGTTGAGCGATTCTTTTAAACTTCTGAGACTCAATTTGACTCACACAGGGTCCTGCTGTTCCTGCTTTGGAGTCAAGGTGCTCACTCGGGAGACATTACCATGGCAACACCGGCCAGGATCCAGCGTCTGACGTCCTACTCTTCCGACTCCAACTGGAGACCAGCGCAGAAGACGTAGGTGGGGCCGCGAATCGTCGTCTGGTAGACTGGGCAGTCATAGATCGCGATCGTCTGCACGTTAGCACGACGAATGGCCGTCACATGGATGATAGGCACAATCGGGTGCAGCTCCTTCAGCTGCATGTCGACCAAGTAGCCTTGCTCTTCGCCGCGCCCCAGCTCCCAGCCCGCACCTTCAAGGAAGAGACCGTTGACGTAGGCACCTTGTGGGGCAAAGTTCGGGAAGTCTCCAATATCAAACGAGTTCTTGACCTCGGTTCGCAGGCTGATGTCGTCGAGAGGAAGGTTTTCAGCGCGCGCAGTCACCTGCATAATGGCAGTTAGATACGACATCGGATTGAATAGGCCAGAAATCCAGAGCACCGCCGGTGTCTCCGCATCCTCAGTCCACTCGTGCAATTATGCGACCCTCTGCAGCAGTTCGGTAAACCAGGCCTGAAGATACTTCTTCGTGGGGTTGGTGTTTGCAGCCCACTTTGGCGGCAGCACGTTGACCTCGAGTGACTTCTGCAGGACTTCCATCGCCTCAGTGATGTTGAGCGCACCGTCGAGACCCTGGTCCAACTCAGTCAGCGACCATCGGATTTCGTTGAGCAGAGCGTTCATCTTCTCACATTCCTGCATCGCCACGATCAGGAACGGAGACAGGTTATCCGCAATCTTGGTCTGGATTTCAATCATATGGAAGTTGGCTGGCAGATCCTTGAGGAAGGCACCGATAATGGACTTCACGGTGGACTCGCCTCCCTTTTTACCGCCAGAGCCACCCGAAACACTGAGGATGGTCTCGAAGATGCCCTCACCAAGCTGGGTGAGGTAACCGATTTCGGCGTTGGGGTGCAGACCAAACATCTGAGGCTGCTCCGGCGGCAGTTTCTCCTCGATGTATCTTACGTACTGCTCGCGCTCGAACTTGGCGGGGTCCGGTGACTTGAAGCCTGGCTGAAGGGTCATCTGCATCTGAGTCATGATCTCTGCGCGAATGATCACCTCGAGGTATGTCCTGTTCGTGCGTCGGTCCCAATCGTCAGTGATGTGACCGCCGTACATGATCTCACCGTAGATGTAGCGCAAGTCTTGGTATGGCACTACCTCGTACTTAGACAGATAGTTGTGCAACACATCACCACAGATTGTCAAGTCACCATCGTTGAACGAGTAGAACTTGGACCAACCCTGGGAGCCGAACTTTCTTCGTCCCAAGATGAGAGCGTGGAACATGACCAGGCCGAAGATGAGAGCCTTGAACTCCAAGTACTTGTGCGTCTTGGCCTTTTCGTAGTACGCCTCGTCGAACTTGCTGATGGCGCGACGCAAGTTGGCTTTCAAGTCCTGAGGCGCCTGGTTCGAGACCTTGATCGAATTCTGCATGATAGACTCAGGAATGATTTCCATGTGAGGCAGGCCTGGAGGCTCAGACGAGATGAAGCATCTGAAGTCAGGATTGGTGTCCTTTTCTTCGACTGCGATCTCGAGAGCTCGCTCGAACTCTTTCATCCAGTCGGTCATCAGATGGACGTTCTAGATCATGAGCCAGTTGCCCTTCTGAGCGGAGTCCTTCAGAGCGTTCAAAGCCAGCTTCTCCTGACCCTGACCCATTGAAATGTTGGTGAAGGTTTGATCTTGGATTGACTTGCCGTATTTTTTGCCGACTCGCTCGACGTCGGGCGTCGGGTCCACACCAGGGAAGAGTACGAAGAAGGCAGGAGTCTTGACCGACATCTCGTTGTACACGACCTGCATGTCGAACGATGGCTGCTCAATGAACTCAATGCCGAGTGACTCAGTCACGTACTGGACCAGGGCACCCTGGAGACGGTCAGGTCTCAGGGCTCTGAGCAAAAGGATTCTGTGGAAGAGACTGATGTCCTTGAATGACTTGGGCAGCTCGGCAGTCTCAGCCTTCTCATCGCCGTACCATTTCTTCCACTGAAGCGCCTCTGACTCCATCGAACTCACCAAGTTTTCGAAGACCTTGACTTTTTGGAGCTCGACGAGGGCTGGCCAGATAGAGTCGGGGATGAACTTGCCCAGACTGTCGGGGATGGGGCCTGGCTCCAGAGCAACTTCCTTCTTGATCAGCGCGGTGACTTCGTCGCCCTTGATCATTCCTTTGCGCTCGTTGATCCTCAGGGTCAGCATCGTGGACAGCACCAGTTTGTGTGCCTCAAAGGTACCGCGTCTGGTGTAGGAGAAGCCTTCGAAAGTGATGGATTCGAGGATCATGTGGACACGCTTGGCCAAGGAGCGAGGAGTCATTTCCTGCTCCTCTTCCTCTTCTTCCTCCTCCTCTTCTTCTTTCTTCTCTTCCTCTCCGTCTTCGGGTTGCGCCTGTCCGCTCTTTAAGGCCTCGGCCTTAGCAGCCGCCTGCTCAGCAGCCTTCTGCTTCTTCGGGTTGAGTCGGTCGGCCACAATGTCGATAGCGCGGTTGACCACGATGACGAAGGAGTCCAGCGAAAACTTGTAGAACGAGTGGATCTTGTTGAGCTCATTCATCAGGAAGAAGACGAGAGCACCTCTGTTGGCGGCGGGACGGTACTGCTCCGACGTCTCGATAATCTGAGCCGAAATTACGGTAGCAATCGTCACCTTCTCCGTCGTCTCCGTTGAGACTTTCTTGGCATCTTCGAGCGACTCAATAAGCTTGATGTCGTCGAGGATATCGCCCTTCTGCTCCGCCAGCTGCCTCAGCAGACTGGCCTGGAGTTGGTTCAGCTTGATCTTGTAGCCGTTCAAGTCTTGGATGAGCTGCTCTTTCTTCTCAGCGAGATCGGGACGCTCTTTCCTCACGACGAGAGCCAAAAGCTGGTCTTCGAGACCCGATTCAGTGACGGTGAAGTTGATGAGTGTGCACTCGGCCTGGATTTCGGGCGGGTAGTGCGGGCTCTGCAGCTTGGTGTGCAAGTACAGATTGAATTACGGGTGTAGCGACAGCTCCTTGTCTCCCATTTTGATGTACTTGTTCTTGCCGCGCTTGATAACGGCACGAGCGTAGACTGGCTGGATCACTGCGTCAATTGAGTTCTCCAGGTTTTCGATCATGACGGGGTTGCCAGCCTCGATGCAGCGCTCAAGCACCTTGACGACGTTCGGGTTTGTAAGACGAGTCACGTTCAGATTTGAGTTCTTCTCTCGCTCTTTCAGCCACGTGATACCCTGCAGTTGAGGATCGATGATCAGCGAATACCTGTCAGAGTTGGTGAGAATGGCTCCGTTTTCGGTGGAGACGCGATCTGAAGGCAGTTTCTCGTTGTTCCATTGAGCAACGGTGGCTTCATCGCAAAGGATTGCCAGTGGGTCGCAAGCGGGACTCAACGGCAGCTGGTTGTCCTTGAAGAACTTGATGAAGTTGTTCTGCATAATTTAGTCACGGAAGGCCTTGTTGAAGGGGCCGACGTAGGAGACAAACGAAGAGGCAAGAAGCACGTCTCCGTGCACCACCTTCATGTCCTCCGTCAACTGAATGATCGCATCGCTCCAGCGGCCCTTCTCCGAACCAAGGGCGGAAACGAGACGGTTGGCCAAGTTGAGTCTGCGTTCGCAGCGAGCAGCCTCATCCTCAGCGCCTTGCTTTTTGTCCATAGCGTCTTGGTAGGCCTTCATCAGGACGTTGAGCTTGGCTTGGAGCTCGGCCACGAGAGCCTCGCTTGCCTCCTTGATCTCGGTCGCCTAGGCTAGGTCGACTTTGGCCTTCTCGACAGCCTGTCTCTTGGGCTCGGTGTTGACCACCACATCGAAGTACAAATTAATGTTCTTGATCCAGTTGCACACGCCTGCTGCAGCCTCAGCCTTGGTCTTCAAGTTCTCCGGCGTGAAGCTCGGGTCGTTGATGATGTCTTGAATCGCGGCGAAGTTCGACGGAGGCACACGCATTTCGTCGATGATGCGCTTGTAGTCGTTCAAGTTGTCCATGAACTTCAGGGGGTCCTTCATCATGTTTTTGGAGACCTTCCACGAGTCTTCCTGCTTGACTTGCAACTTGCCGTTTTTCTGCGGGATATCGTAGCCAGCGTCAGGGATGCCGACGTAGAGGTTCATCACGGCGAAGAAGCAGATTCTCACGTCTGCGGGAGGGTTGTTCAGGGCCTTCAGCGTGTCGAAGTCCTTTTTGACCAGACCTGCCAGTGCCTTCTTAGCCTGCTCGACCAAAGGCTCGGCTGCGTCTAGATCTGCCTGCACCGAGGCGAGCAGTTTGCCGACCTCGTCAGCAATCTTGTTTGCCGAGTCGGCCTGAATCTTGGCTTCGGCGGCCTTGGCGTCGACGATTTCCTTTTCGGCACCAACAATGGTCGCCTGCTCGCTGGCCTCCTTCTTTAGCTGCTCAACTTCAACTGATTTCACTTTGAGTTCTTGCTCGATGCCTGCGACGGCCTCCTCCGTGTCTTTGAGTTTGCCGACACCGATTTCGAACTTGGACCTCTCGTCTTCGAGGTAGCTCATCTTCTTGCCCAACATGTTCTTGAACAGCTTGACCAGCTCGAGGAACGACTTGGGGGTCGTGTAGACGAAGCGACGCTCAACCTCCTTGATCTTGTCTGAGTATCTGTTCACGATGGTGAAGGAGAAGGGCATGAACTTGACGATGGCTTTGCGGACCTCGTCGGAGGGCATTTCTGTCTCCTCGAGGAACTTGTCTGCGACTGAGAGAAGCGCCTCCTGGGGCCAGGGGTGGAACCAGTCAATCACGGTGTTGTTGATGAGGGCGGGGAACTTTTTGGCGCGGTTTCTGAAGTCGTCACCCACTGGGGAGAAGCAGAGCGACATGTGCAGGTTTTTGCGCACGCGATCGAGGAAGAACTTCCAGCAGTTGTCCTTCGTGTCGATGATGCCTTCGGACTTGACGGCTGACCGCACAGCGTTCACGATGGTGTCCACGTCCTCACTCGGGAACAGGTCTGCGATTTCGCCGGACGAAAGCAGATCGTTGATGTAGACGAGGAAGCGCTCGTTCGTGATCTGGCCCTCCGTGAAGAGGAACATGATGCCTTCGTCCTTCGTGCCCGACTTCAGGTACATTTTCTGCAAGTCCACCTTCAGGTCGGCCAGACCGTAGGTCGACGAGATCACAATCGTCGAGGTGCTATACATGCAGATAGCTGAAGAAAGTCGCGATAGGGACTGTTTTCCGGAGCCGCCCACACCGACGAGCAGGGCGTGGCCGCTATCGTTTGAGATAATGCGCGAAATCTTGCACACGTGTTTCATGGCGTCTTCGAACAGGACGAGGTCCATCACGGCGTTAGTGTCATTGTAGTCACGCAGCGCCTCTGTCAGCCTCTGGGTCAGGTCAGCCTGGCTTTTGAACCTGTCGTACAGTTTTTCGTCCAGTGAGGCGACGAAGTTGGCAAAGATTAGAGGGTCCGGATTCTGCTCCTGGTAGAACTTGCCGAGGTTGGTGCGGGGGAAGGCCTTCTTAGCGCCCTCCGAGGCGAACGTTCTGAAGATCTTCAAGTGCTCTGGGCTGACGAGACGATCGCCGTAGATGCGCTCACACTCGTGGGCCCACAGCTGGACAAGGTTGTCGGGCTCCTTGATAGCCTCTTGCTTCGCCTGGAGCATGCCCTAGAAGACGTTAGACAAGTGGCGCACGTTGAATTCGTAGTGGAAGTTGATCGAGGTCTTTTGGAACTTCATGGCGACCTCGCTGTGAAGAGACAACGTCGACTTGATAACCTGAACGACCAGCTCCTGAATCGACTGCTTGTACTTGCCGAAGTGCTTGTTGAGGTAGGCGCTGAAGATTGTAGTCAAGTTTGACTGGTCTGGGAACTGGATGGCGCACAGGAAGAAGTGGCGCTGCAGACGTGGGTTCACGACGAAGGAACCGGCTGTCGGATTCATAGCCGCAACATACATCGTGCTCTTGATCTCCTTGATCGTGAGCTTAGTCCTGTCGTACCAGTGCTCGTAGTCTTTGTGCTGACCGATGAGAGCGATAGCGCTCTACGTGTCGTACTTATCCAGCGCAGGCATGTTGAGATCATCAATGAAGTAGATGAGCTTGAATTTGCCCACTGGACCGTAGATCTTGCCAGTACGTCGCTCCAGCTGCTGCTCGAGGATGGACTGGAGCAGCATTGAGTCGGTGTAGTAGTTGAAGTTGACGATCTGCTGCAGGTAGTCCTCGGTTTTGGTTGTGAGCTCGTTAAGAAGACCCTTGGTGATCTGAGTTTTGCCGCAGCCAGCCGCGCCGATAAGCAGCGGCGAGTGGCTGACCTTGATGAAGGCCTGCATGATGTACTGCGTGGCGATCGTGTCAACTGTGGGCACTGTAAAGCTCGCGATGGGCTTGGCAGTGTCGATTAGGGTAGAGACGTCAGTCGTCGACAACTTGTTCCACTCCTCGAACTTCGTGTTCTCGAAGTCGACGTAGTAGTCGAAGACGGTCTTCGCGGCAGGGAAACGAGGAGCCTTGAACTTCTCCTTCCACCAGGTGGAGAAGTCCTTGCGGTACTGACGACCGTCCTTGAGATCGTAGCCGGCGCCGAGGCACCACACACAGCAGAAGACGAAAACGAAGGCGAGGCCCTTGACGGCGGGGTTCTTGAGGATCGACTCGAGCAGCTTGCAGAGGGAAACCACCATGGAGATTTCCACTTGGGGAATCAAGTGCTTGAAGTTTCTCTTCATGTGCTTGAACGACTCCTCAATGTACTGGTCGAAGTAGCCCTGCAGCTCCTTCTTGCGCTCTTGGTCGTAGGGCTGCGCGTTGAGCCACGATTTGATGTAGGACCGCCACTGGTAGCCGCTTGTATCCGAAATGAACAGAATACCGGCACGGGAGACGGTGGCTGGCGTCGCGAACCTCAGGTCTCTGATCTCGAAGATCAAGCGCATGTGCGCCTTCAGAGGGATGCGTTCGTTGGAGGCGAGCGTCAGGATCTTGTTATCGTCCATCACTGAGTTCATGGACTCGATCCAGTTCGCGTCGAGGTCACCGTCGAGGATGATCCACTTGGGGTTGGTGTCGGGGATCTGACCGAGCGAGCGCATCGTGCTCGACATGAGTCCGTCGATCCACTCACGTGTCTGCATGTGCACGACACCGTACAGCTCGTCAGTCTTGACGACCTTCGGGTTCAGGTCCCTGATCACGGTCTTGTTGCCCATGCGGCCGTTGGCGTCTCCCAAAGTCTTCCAGGTTGACGACTTACCGCAGCCGGGCGGTCCCATCACGAAGACACAGTGACGCACGACGAGCAGCTCGGAAAGCTGGACGACCTTCAGGATGAAGTCCTCGTCGGGGTAGAGTTTGAAGGTCTGCTCGGCAGCCTCTCTGCACTTGGCCTCGAAGGCCATGTCGCGCTTTCTGGGCGGGTTGATGCCGGGGAAGAGATCGCCCAGCAGGTCCATGAAAATCTGCAGGTCTTCAGCCACGATCTTGGGCAGGTTGAAGTCTCTCAGGGCTCTCATAAGCAGGTCAGGCTCGGGCAGCTCCGGTTCGGCTCTCTTGAACTTACCGGCGACGACCAGCACAGACTTGATGGCTCTGAGACCCCAATCGTAGTGGGGCGCCTTCGACAGCAGGTCCTTGCACAGGGCGTAGAGCGTCGTGAACTTCTTGGCAAGGACTTTGGCGCCGACGAAACCTTCAGCCATGAGCATGTTTTCGCAAATGAGCTCGAGGTCGGGTACGACGACAGTGATGGGTCGGAAGAGGGCTTTCAGACCTTCTGGCAGCTCGGCACGACCCAGATAACCTGGGTTCATGGTGATGAACACACCGCAGGTGGGGTCAAGGCTGATTTCATCGTCTTGAAGGATGAAGCGGCTGCGGCCGGCCTTGATCGCATCAGTCACGGCCTTGAACTGGACTGAGCACACGGACAGCACCGACGGCAGCAGGCGATTGAACTCATCGAAGCAGCCCCAGGAGCCAGAGGCTGCCAGACCCTTGAAGATACCGCCCATGCCTCTGTAATCCATTTGATCGGAGCAGTTGAAGACGTAGATGGCCTTGGCCAGAGCTGAGGACAAATCTTTGGTGGTCTCAGTCTTGCCAGTACCGGCGGGGCCAGCGGGTGCGCAACCCATTTTCAGGTGGAGCGCCTGGGTGGCCGTCACGTAGATTCTGTCAGTGAGAGGGGTGATGACGAGGCGGGGGCCGTTGCCCAGATACTCGTAGCCGTAGTTGAGGACAGCGTCGGCAATCTTGAAGATGTAGTCGCCAATTTTGGCGTCCCAATAGGCCTTAAGCTGAGACTGCCACTGGAACTCGTCGGCGTTCTGCACATTTTGGTCCCTCAGCTTCTCAATAATATCGCGCGAGTGGGCGTCCATCGTAATCATGCACATGATCTTCTGGCGCATGGAGGGAGTCAGCTCGCCCTGCACCATCTTGATCAACTCGGTCAGCAGCTGGACCTGGTTGTCATAGCACTTGCCCATCGACTGGCTCTTGAAGGCATCCTCGACGGACTTCACCCAGTTTACGAGGTTGATCAGCAGGGACACCTGCGCGGGGTCATCCTCAAGCCAGTCTTTCTTCGCTTTGATGGCGAAGCGTTTGAGGGAGTCGGCGGCAATAGTCTAGATAGACAGACGCATCCTGTCGATGACGTCCTGCAGGTAGTTCTCGACTTTGCGCTCGAGTTTGAGCGGCTAGCTGAAGTCGACGAATTCTTTGCCGACGGACGAGACGATGCCGATGGCGATTGGCCTTTCGTCGCCGCTGTCTTTCAGCTCGAGCGTCTCGATGGCCTGGAAAATCTTGGGCATGTGAATCATGATCTTGCTGGGGTTGTTGCCGTTCGAGAGAATGTCGAGCAAGTCGTTGGGCGACACGAAGTTGAAGCGAGGGAAGGCGCGCTTCTTCGAGTCCATGAAGTCGAGCAGCGCCTTCTCGCAGACGGCGAGCTGCTTCTCCACCTTCTCCAGTTCTTGGAAGACCCAGTCCTGCGTGCAGTACTGCAGCGCAATCTTCTTCTTGAACGCGTCGTCCAGAATCCGCTTCACGTCCTTGTCGATGTGCACGAACTGGTCCGACTCCTTGGGCAGCTCCTTCTTGACCTCTGCGGAGTGGATGAAGAGCTGCTCGAGGAAAGACCAGTTTCGCTGAACCTCGCCGCAGAGGAGCACCACCTCAGAGATGGAGGCGAGCGACTTCTGCCACTTGATGCAGCGGTCCTCGAAGGTAGCCAGGTAGCGCGAAGAGAACATGGCGTTGACTTGGGTCTAGTGCTCTTCAAGCTGCTCGAAGTTTTCCTCGGTGAGTCTGAGCAGCTGCACCTCGGAGCCCTTGTGCTGAGTGAAGTCGAGCTGAATGTCGGTCCAGAAGAGCTCGATATTGTTGAGCGTCTTCTCCATCTTGGCCTCTTGCACGGCCTGGTCCGTGATCTCTTCGACGTCCTCCGAGATCTTGCCCAGCTCGAGGGCGTAGATGTCAGCCAGACGCAGGTTGCTGTCGATGACGAAGTTGTTCTTGACCTTTTCGCGGATCATGTCCCAGTGGCGGTCGCGCATGGATGGGTCGCGCAGCTGGCCGCAGAGAGGCAAGAACTTGAGCCACTTCTTTATCTCCTCAAGGATGCCGATGTAGGCGTTGCACTTCTTGTCCACCTTCATGCCCTTGAGAATTCTCTCGAGCCTCTTCACCTCCTCCTCCATGTCATCGGTTTTGGTCTCCTCCCACGTGTTGTCCATGTAGCCCTTGAAGATGACGGCGCAGTCGTTGATGTGGTCCCACAGCTCCTTCATGAGGCCCACCTCGGTGCGGATCTCGAAGATCTTGCCTTCGGACGCCTCGATCGCCTGCGGGTGCTCGAACTTCTCAGCGTTGTACTTCAGTGAGTTGGTCGACTCCTCGAACTCCTGGATTTCGGTCTCCACCGTCGCCAGGAACTCGTTGGCCTTCTGAGGGCCGGTGTCGAAGCGGTAGAAGGGTCGCTTCTTCATCTCGACCGTGTACTTCTTCAGAGCCTCCTCGTGCTTCGCGATGACGGCCGCGTTCTTCTTGCTCTCAGCGTCGACCAGCGGCGCGATCTCCTTCTTCACGTTCTTGGCGAGAGTCTTCAGCGCGGACCACTCGTCGAAAAGCTTCTTCGTCTGCTTTATCTCCTTGTCCTTCGATACGCCGTTGTTGGCGAGGAACTTAAGCGACTCGTCCAGCTGGTCCAGCAACAGAGTCTTCTCTTCGTTTTGGAGGTAGACCTGCTCCATGCAGTCCTTGACCGAGATCAGCGTCTTCGTGTCCGACAGGTCCTTGTTTTTCACGGTCGCGCCGGCGTGCGTCTCCTTCATGAAGTTGCTCAGCTTCTCAATCTGCTTTTGCGCGTTCTTCACCATCGCCGGGCCAGTCAGCGCGTTGTTCTTTGCCTCGGCCTCCTTCGAGAAGGTGGCGGTGTAGGGGGAGCCGCGGACTGTCTGCCAGTCGCCCTTGTTGTTTTGATAGGCGACCTTAATGTCGACGTCGCACTCGTGGTCGCACGTGTACTTCACGAAGTACTTGCCGTCGTCGGTGTCGATGATCTCGGGGACGATCTCGGTGGGCGGTTCCGTCCGCGTCTTGATGGTCACCTGGAAGTTGTCGCGACCCGACGTCCGGTTCTCCTCCTACTCGTTGCGCGCCTGGATCACGAACTCGGCCGCCTCGCCGACGCAGCAGTCAGGCAGGAGGCCTGGGCCGTAGCAAAGCGACTTCTCGGCCTTGGTGTCGAGGAAGAAGTTGAACGGGACATAAGTAGTGGTGAGGTCGTCACTGGCAAACTGCACCTGCACGATGGCGACGTTGCCTTTGTCGCCGAAGTCGGGCGTCATCGCAGTAAGCTCAGTCTCGCTCTTCACCTCGCCTGAGACGTAGGGGGCGTTCTTGCTCGCCTGGCCCACGGCGGGCTGCGTGCCGGGAGTGAAGTAGATCGTGCACGAGCCTCCCTTGAAGCCGACACCGGTGATGGTGATGGGGACGCCGCCAGAGATTTGGCCGAGGGGCGGGTCGATGCCGGTGATGGCGTAGGAGGGGCCGACAATCTTCGAGACGTCAAGCGTGAAGAGGTCGTCGAGCCACCCGTTGTGCCAGCCGCCAAAGACGACGAGGCGCCGGTTGTTTTCGTCGTAACTCATGGCTGAGTATTCGCGCGGCGTGGGTCGCTCCTCGTCCTCGGGCATAATGTCCATCCAGCGCATGCTTTCGAGGTCCATGAAGCAGGACGTGTTGACACAGGCGCCAAAAGTGCGGGGCTGTGCCTCGCCGAAGTCGGTGCTCTCACCTCCGAAGATGAAGTACTTCCACGAAGGGATGGCCTCAACCATCACGGCCGCGTGATTCCAACGCGCAACTCCGTTGAAAATATCCGGGTCAGACCACTCACGCTTCTCAAGGTCGAAGACAATGAGGTTGGTGAACTGAGTGTCGCAGTTCCAGCCACCGTAGGAGTAAAGCTTGCCGTCGATGACGTAGATGGAGTTGCCACCACGACCGACGGGCGGGGGCTGGGCCTGCTGCACGGGCTCGTACTGGTGCCAGGTCTGCGTCTCCAGGTCGAAACTGAAGATGTCGTCGAAGGCCTTGCGCTCATAACTGTGGCCGCCGTGACCGCCATAAATGTACACCTTACCCTCGTAGAGAGTGGCGCCCATGTTTGCGCGAGGCAGGGGCGCACCAATCGTGGAATGCTCGTTATCGGCGACGTCCATGTCGCCGTCAACGCGGTGCCAAACGACTTCGCTGCTGTTGAGGTTGGGCATCTTGAGGATCCAGCAGTCGTTGAGGCGCACGGTTGGGCTGCAGTGGCCACCGAAGATGAAGATGTCGTGACGCGGATCGTGCTTTGTCCCGAGACCCACAGCGGCGTGCTGCGTGCGCGGCCTCGGCAAATGATCGCCCTCCTGGTTCTTCTTTTCCCAGATGGCATCCTCTGTGGCACAAGACAAAGGTTAGCCCAGCTTGAAGACAAGCGGCCGCTCACAGTGGGTCGGTCAGACCTCCCCGCCAGAGCAGCCGTTTGCGTGACCTTGCTTGCGCGGCTAAAAAATTCAAATTTTCATGCAACTTACTGGGTCCCACGATGAGTTGCCAGACTTCGGCGTTGGGGACAACCTTGTTGTTGGGGCTGTCCTCGATACCGCCGTACATGATGTATTTTCTGTCGCCCACGCAGGTCAGCGAGTGACCCGAGCGGGGTTTAGGCATTTCTTCGCCTTTTTGCTCTAATTTTTTCCACTTAAGCTCGTTGGGCTGTCAGTACACACAGTGTCAGTTACTGTAAGCTCGCAAATTCAAATCTTCAACCACCCCATGGGCGCTTTCTCAGCCTCTGGCAGGCCCGCCCATTCGTCACAGCAGTGCTGCATGCTGGTTGGAGGTCGGTCAAGGGTCTGCGAGGAGACCGCGGCCCGGAGGGCTTCATGTGCGGTGACTTACCATCTGAATGAGATACTAACTTGCCAAACTTAATATTATAAATCGTATTGGCCTGAAAAGACCCGCTTAAACGCGCCTCCACAATTTAAATTCTGCGATCCTCCCCCTTGAACTTCAAAACTGAAACGGCGCGAATCTCACCACATCTCTCATTCACAAAGTCCATCCTGGGGTTTTGGGGTTTTGGGG
>Ga0075472_10000819_pt1 | contig 13066 bp, 23 predicted proteins | sample DEB19_08_DNA_3_FD_77014 | JGI IMG/M metagenome (GOLD analysis project Ga0075472, IMG submission 77014) | Aqueous microbial communities from the Delaware River and Bay under freshwater to marine salinity gradient to study organic matter... | ecosystem: Environmental > Aquatic > Marine > Coastal ...
CCCCAAAACCCCAAAACCCCATAGGTTTGTTTTTAAGATTTAAGAAAAGTCGTATTTTGGAGTGTTTTCTGGTCATTCCGATTTTGATTGGGATGCTTAAATTTGGTTAGTAGCGGGAGACTCAAAAGCTCAAAAAAATTGGTTGAAATCACTTATCTTTAATTTTGCACATGCAAGAATTAAACAACCTAACAAGTGCTTTGGCACAGAGAACCCAACTCGCAACTTCCGGGAGCTCAAGCCAAAAGCTCTAGTTATCAAACGGTGGGGCTGACCATCTTCAGCCCGAACAGAAAGAAGCTCAACAGTAACTTTAAGCCATGTCAAGCGTCGCGGGTGTCCACCCATCAAGCCTTCCGGCGCACTCCGCCTTCAAACCGACAGCCTTCGCGTTCGACCCTGATTCGGCGATGGTGTACGCAGTCGTGAACCTTGACACCGACGAGCGAGATGCAGCTGCTTCAGAACCAGCCATTTTCCAAAGCGCGCAATCTCAACCGGCGGGGTCGACCAGTTCAATGGTCCCCGAAGAATCCAAAGCGACAGCCGACGTCAAGGGAGCGAAGTCACAGGTTCCAGTCTTCGTCGCAGTGTCCGCAACCTCGCTGCCCGCCAGCGGCAAGAAGAGTGCCTCCAAGTCCTCCGCCGGAGCCGACTCCGAGGCCACGCATCTCTAGGAGGAGGAAACCAAGTCTGGCCAGTCCAGTGCTGGCGGCGCCATCGACCCAGCAGTGTCTGCTAACGAAATCGAAGTTCAGTTTAAAGACGAGATCTAGGAGTTCGCAAGTCTCGCTCAGCTCAGCTCGCACTCGAGCCACCATGTCTTGTACGCAAACGAGCGATGTGTCGGAGAATCGAGGTATAAACTTCCCGAGAGCAGTGTCACGCACAAAGGAAAAATCATCAACTTCGTGGACACGTACAACTAACCACAATGCATGAGGTTCTGTCCTAGCCTGTCGAGCAACGATGTCCAAATCTCTCATTCAGGTAAGTAACCCGACTCATCATCTGCGCCGTGCTCCGCTTCGGGGTGCGACCGGCACAAATAATTTGGTTAATTCTAATGCAAACACGCCCTCTTTTCGCAAATTAAAACCTCTGAAATTAAGCGCGTTTTCTTAATCGATTTTTATTTAGGCCTTACCGCAAAATGCATCTCCACAAAAGACGCTTCCGGCAACGATAAGACAACCTTCGTCGTAGCAAACATGACATTTACTGAGGGTGCTCACTACTGGGAGATCATCTGCCCCATCAGCATCAACAATATCCGTAAGTTCCCGCAATTTAAGCCCACTAATCCGCCAAATAGACGTCGGAATTCAGTCCGTTGGAAACCCGGCGACGGTCATCACTCAGGATTTCGTGTCGTCGACGAGACGCACAATCGGTGTCTATCTTAATTTAAACGAACGCGCGCTTTCCTTCTGGATCAATGGCAAGAACAACAAGAAGACCAAGAACAAAACGATCTAGACGCCCGGCTTGGCCTGGAGACCCTACATCCGCTTCATGGAAGAAAACTACGTCGCAATCCTGAAGCCGTTCTGCAGACTGCCACAGTCTATACAATTCTCCCATCACAAAGCTAAGCAAGCCACCATTCTTCCGGAAAGTCTCACCACCGACTCCCACTACGTGCAGGTCTCGTACATCGCAGACCTCATCCGGAACTTCCTCCTCGTTTGGAGTGCAAACAAAGGCATTGAGACAACCGTCAAGACCATTGCGCAGCCAGATGCATCGTTCAAAATCTTGGTTCCTTCACAGGCAGAGTTATCCCAAGCCGCGAATGGATTCGTCGCGCTGTTGAAGTTTGACTCTGTTCTCGAGACAAACCTGTTCGCCCAGAACCTTCAGCAGAACTTGAAAGACGTCATCCTGCTCGATGCCTGGAACATCGCCAAGCTTGTCCACTCAAGATACGTGACCACCCCGAACTACGTCTTGGGTTTTGATCGCTTCAAGACGCAGCAGCTTCAGCAGATTCGCGCAGTCTTCTCCAAATTTTTGATTGACGAACTCTTCACACCGGACCACTGGAAGACACTCAGCATGATCGGCGTCCAAGTTGAAAAACCCCACGCCTTAGCCCTTAAACAAGCGCTGGAAGGTGTCAGGCTTCGCGTCAAGCATCAGAAGAACGTCGAACAAGGCAGCCCCTCCTTGCTTAACAAGCCAGCAAATGTCTCAGGACCGTCTGAGATCGCGTATCTAAAGAAATCTCAAAGCATCCTCGTTACTCACGGTCCTGAGCTGAAGGTTTTTATGAAAGAAAACAGCTCAAATCACGTCAAAATTACTAACTTCTCGAACTATGCTCAGTTCCCTGAAGACAAAGTAGGTTTGAAGATTTCCGTCACCGACCTGGACTTCTTGATAGAGCACATGAACTGGGATCCGTTCGAGCAATCAGACTCAGTCATTTCGTTCTTCAATTCCATTACCCACTCGTACGCATCCGAGTACTTTGTCTTGCCCTATGTCAGTGCACTTATGGGAGTAGCGAAAATTCTGGAGACCCTAAAGGACTACTTCATCCAGTTTGAAGGTTTCAGCAGCAGCGTGAACCTCAAAGACATCTAGGCAGACAAGAAGATTGTGAAGAACCCCAAAATCGAAGGCACCACCTCATACCGCCAGTTGAGCAAACTCCTTCGCATTGTGATTGATCTTGAAGACCAGCTCTGGGCGATGGCTCAAAGCGACTCTGTCAGTGAACGCGTCAAGCGGCTCTGGCCGTCGCAGGAAGCTCGTCTTCACTCGACTTACGGCCGTGTTTCGTCCTTCATCAACTTCTCTGACTCTGAGAATCCTGTCAACCTTGCAGAACTTGGACTGATCAATTACGCCGACAGCGAGAAGAAACTCTGCCATTTCATGGATCCTTTCGTGCCGATCGAATCCATCTACGAAGACCACGGATCTTCTCCGTTTGAGATCGCGCTTGAAAAGCAGTTGACAGAGAATTACATGCTCAAAGGTTTTGACACGTTCAACGTTCCTCTTGCCAAGACAATCAACAGCCTGCCTCCTTCGCTGCATCAGAACTTTGCAACCGCAATCGTACCTGAGTTCGCCAACATCGAACTGGCACGCCAGCTGTCAACTTCAGCTGTCGTTCTGACAGGCTCGAAGACATGTGGCTCAATCAACCTATGGTCGACGCAGCTCGGTCTCAACCTCCTTGGCGGCTTCAACTTCCTCAATGACTACTTGCGTATCCAAGCCGGTCAGACTGTCACTCTGAAGCTCACGCAATTCACTGGCAACTACGAGGAAAACAACGTGAAGCTATTGCTTCGTAACCACAAAGCGTCAAACTAGTCCGCCAAGGCTCAGGAACCCAAGAAGGAAGCAGCAGCTGTAGTTTTCGACGATGAGAACGATGATCTGTCTGGCTTTGCTCTATTCTAGGCTCAAGTTGACTAGATTGAAGAAAAGGAAGTGGTACTTGAGAAAGACATCACCAAACTGCTGAGTGATCTGCAAAAGGAATCAGATGAGTATTACTCCATCGCCAAGGTGTCAGTCAAAGATGCCGAAATTCTGAGTCTCTTGGACTTCTAAAAAACTTGGCAGAGCCTTCCGATTGTAATCCAGGATAAGGTGCCAAGCACGAACAATGCCTCGCAGTATGAAGAGATCAAAGTCACAAAACTGCCGACCGTAAAGGAAACCAAAAAGCCAGACAAAGAGGAAGAAAAGAAGAAGAAACTGGAAGCTGAACTCAAGCAAATGGGGTTCGAACTCGAGGATATCAACAAAGCTTACAACAAGGCGGCAAATAAAGACATTGATTCAATCCTAGACATCCTCTCAGAGGAGCAGGAAAAGAAGAAGTTAACCCAGCCCCAGAAGGTCGTTGAAAAGATTGAGTACAATTCCTACACATGCCTCGTCTGCACCTTGATCAACAGCGAAAACCCAGGACCTGAATGCTCCGTGTGCGGATCGCCTGCCCCGCAGACAGCAATCAAGGTTGATCCTGAGCTGGAGAAGAAGAAAGCCTTCGAAGCGCTCAAACTTAAAGAAATGGCCGAGGAAAACGCCCGTATTGAAGAGATCAAAGAGAAAGAGCGCAAAGAAAGAATCGCCAAAGAAGAATTGGAAGCTCGCTTGAAACTGGAGAAAGCCCAGGCCCAAGTAAAAATGTACTTCGAAAAGTCGGATATCGTCGACTACTTCTTCGCAAGCATCAACTCGGGCAAAAACGTCACACCTTTCGTGTCAAGCGCTGCTCTCTACAACAAGGAGACACACTGTCTGCATTTCCACTTCGTTCGATTCTTCTACAAGCAAGACTACATCTACAATTTCGTTTCGAACGCATAAGACTTCGCCACCGTCTTGGCAAGCAAGCAGACGGCAGTGGAGAGCCTCTACCCTCTCTTAATCGCAGACTCGCTGCAGAAGGACTACAACCTCCAATTCTCAAGACAGCAGCACCCGATCCTTGGTGCGTCCCTGTTCGGAGTTGCAAGCCTGAAGCTTAAGGAAGTATCAAACATCATCTAAATCGGCGAGAACATCACCGAGACCAGCCCCATCTTCCTGGTCGCCATCGGCAAAGAAGACGATGGACACAGAGTTGTTGTGATTAAAATCGACTTCAACTTCGAAGTGACCGTGATTGAGAATTGTGCTGGCTCGCAGTCGATCATTGAGCCACTGCGCGAGTTCGACTCAACCGACCCCATCGTCAAAGTTGTCTGTGCCCAGGCCTCTGAGCATGTCGACAATATGACGCGAATCCTCGTTCAAACACAGAACAACAAGTTGGTTTGCTTTAAGGTTTCATTCGAAAAGGGAGAGAACGGAAAGGACTTCTGCAGAGTCATCCAGAAGTCAGAGCTGGCTCTTGGCGCGGGTGAAGGAGTTGCCGCTGTTTCCAACGGTATTGTTTGCTTAAGATCAGGTGTGGCGGTACGCACGGTGTCGATTGACTCGTTCTTGCACGACCGTCTGACCAAGCAAAATACAGGGAACGAACTGGTAGCTGAGACGAAACCGATCGGCCTCATCAACGAAGAACAAGTGCTTAACCTGCAAATTACTCCAAAGAAAGTCACTATTGCAGACATTGACGCCTACGAGAACTTGATGTCAGGCGCGATCGTTCCCGCTAGCTCAAACGCATCTTTCAAGAGTGGCGCTGTCGGCGAACCTTATCAAAACTTGTACGCCAAACACACTTGGCTTGCAGAAAGCACCGAAGCTCAGAGTGAGATTGGGCCAATTGAAGTCAAGTTTGATCGCCCGATCAGCCTGGTGTCGCTCAACATTGATATCAGCTTTGAGACTCATAACTCTGAGGAATTCTTCAAGAAACTCTCTTCTGACAATTAAGTAAAGGAGGAGAAAAAGGAGACAAGCCAGATCGTCACAACCATTGACCAAGGCAAGAAAGAGGGTGTTGTTAATGAGGCGAAGATGCAAGCAGCCAGTTAGTAATTGGGTCCTTTCATGATTAAGAACGCTGTTGAGAAAGACCAGAAGAGCGTGGTCACGAACAACAAGAAGACTCTCGATAGCTACATCCCGATCGTCGTCAAGCGCAACAAAGGCGCCAGCTTTAACTGCCAGAACATCCCGAACCGCCTCGTCGTTGACAACGACAAGATGTTCGGCAGCAACTACGCAAAACCCGAGATCACTTTCACGCACATCGACAACGAACGCATCTATGTCGAGAAGATTTCAATTAAAACGCCTACCACCAGCAAAACTGGTGCCTATCCAATGGGTGAAGGGTTGATCTTCCTCGCCGACACACAGGAGCACTTTGAAAACACTGAGATGTTCCGGAGCTTCTCGCTTTCAGATTATTAGAACTGGCGCAAAGCTCGGTTGCAAGACCCAAGACCACTCCGGCCCAATGAACCCGTCGCGTTCTTCTAATTTGATGACAAAATCTAAATTACATTCGAACTAGATGAACAACGCCCTGCTCGCTACATCATGCTTAAGCCAACTGGTTTCCGCCAGAAGCCTAACAAACTCAGTCAAAACGCAGAACTCGTCCCTATGGAGATCCAGTTTTTCGGAGTTATGGGCCGCTCTCAAAAAATGAGCCAAGCGCTCGAATGCGTTCAGATTCACGATCCATGTCAGAACATTCTGCAGCCAATTCACTCGGACTACAGTTGCGAGGTGTATTTGCTTGACACTCATGAAAAAGTAGCGCATGTATAAAACTTCAAGATTGACTAGATCAAGATCATGAACATGAGCCTCAGCCCCAAGACACTTACCGATGCAAGCAGTGCTATCCAGAAAACCTGTGAGATTGAGGGCCTATCTCTCATAAAGATAACAGACTCGTCCATCTTGCTTCGCAAGGTCGCGGGCTTCTCGATCGTGCTCAAGTCCAAGTCCGGCCAAAGCCAGTGGAAGCTCACGAGCGCGTCGGTCCAAGGCCTCTACACGAAGGTCAGCTCCGACACTGCTGCCAAGTCAGAGAGCTTGTTCGGCCAAGATGAGATTCCCAGCTGCTACTACAGATCATGCTTGCTGACACCGCGTTTCTTCCCGGTGATAAATAAGCAAATTGCTCTGATTGCCTCAGACCCCAGCTACAACCGAAGACTTCGAATTCGCGTCATGAACTTCTTCAAGAATATTATGCGCATTGAAACTGAGCTTACACCTTTAGTATTCGGTCAAATCGAACTCGAGAAGTTCCTTTAGACAAACATCATTGGCTAGGATAGCTCCACGGTGACCGCTGCCTGTGAGTTTTTGTAAAGCTTCCAGCAGGAGCCTGAGTTCGCAACTTCTCTCTACGAAATCCTCATACGGATCTTCCAGTCCCTGCCTGACAAACAAATGCCACAAAAAGGCTACCACGCCCTGATTGGAATGCTGAAGTGGGCGTTGCCATTAGACTTCAAGCGGACTCTGAAAGTGCTCATTGATGGCTTCTACAATAAAGTGATTATGCAGAAAATCAAGAATGCACAAACTCCGCATTCGATCCGCTACAGGACAAAGATTGCTCCCACCATGACTCTGCCGAACTGCTATCCATTCGACAGCCAGACCTTTGAGAAGTCTGAAGGTGACGAGAAGAAGAACGAAGGATCTCAAGTCGAAAAGAAGCAGCAAACACAGCAAACTGACTTGATCTCGTGTGTCCAAATCAGCCAGACTAGATCACCTGATGGCAAGTTCGACAAGAAGAAAGAACTCAAGGTTGTTACGAATGCCAAATTCTTCGAGAAAGTCAAGCTATCGGCCATTAAGGTCTTCATGGGCAGCGACAAAACGACCCAATTCCTGATGGACATCACGATTACGGACGGGCCTACAATTGTCTTCTTCAAATCGTACCCGTTGCATGTCTACAACCAGCTCGTGGAGTATGTTGATGGCATGTACGGAGATACCAAGTACGCACACGCATTGACCATCCCCAGAGTCAACTACGAAGGCTCGAACCTCAAGATTGAAGTGCACTTCAATCCGATGAACGCCAAGGGTGACACTATTCTGCAGCTTCCCGAGGTTGCTTATGAGTTCTATGGCACTATAGATGAAAATCTTTTCGATGTTGCTGTCGTGAAACATAAGTAGACGCTTGAGCAACGTGCATCGATGATGAAGCAAGCGAAGTCTGTCTAAGGGTCAATCTAATACAACATCTACGCCTCAACCAACGATCCGACCACGTCTATCTGGATTCCAAAGGAAACTGTCGAAAAGGCAGAAGAAGAAAAGCCCACGGCAATCGAGCCTCTCTTTGCCGAAGAAGAATCGACAGAAGGATAACCATCCCAGCCTACCTCGACCGAGCCAGCTACGCAGCAGAGCGATCAGTCACCACTGGTCGTGATCTAACGCGACCTGGAAGCCCTCGTGATGATCGAGGATGCAGGACAGCTCGCTGTAAAAACCTGTGTGATCAACATCTCTCAGCTGCAGGCTTCTGCGCAAGCACAGGCTGAGAAAGCGAACTCGCCGCTGAACCCCGAGAAATCGCTCGCCTACTTCATGAATCTTGCGACTGACTTCTCGAAGCTGATTAGACATATTTACACGAAGATGAGCTCGCAGCAAGCTGCCAAGGACACCATCCGCTAGTTCTTTGCAGCAGTAGATGCTACTGGGTAAGGTTCGCTCGCAAATGTCAGCATCGACATGTTTACGCATTTCATCGCATACGACTCGGGTATTGCCCAGAAACAAATGCAGATCTTCCTCAAAGACGTCCTCCTACAACTCTTGACCCCAGAAGAGAAGTCAACCTTCATCAATACCATCATCGACCGATTCCTCGCAGTCCCCAATGACATGATCTCGCAGAAATCCATCGTTCAAGCTTTGCTCAACATTGAAGTGTCAGCAAATGAGCTCATGCTTTACCTTCAGAAGGGTCTCTGCCTCAATGCCTCGGACGAAGACTAAGCTAGCTCTCAGCTTAAGGAGAACCCGATTACGATGATGTACGCAATCATGTACATGACTGAAAAGCTCTTCTGCTAACTGTAACTTGACAATGGCTTCAAGGTAACGCCGCTTGTAGCTCATAAAAAGTCAGAAGCGAACGCAAAGAGCAGCAATGACAAGAAGCCAGGCAAGGCCACTAAATTCGTCGAAGACTACGCAGAAGATGCTACCGAGCCCACCGAAATGTCGAGCAAAACTCAGAAACTCGACGCCAAAGCCTTCAAAGAAGACGATGAGCAAAGAGACACCTCGGTACTCGATTATGACACAGTATTCGACATTTTCATCCAGATCAGCATTTTCGTATGCAAGAATGAACAGAAGTTCTTCAGCCGTGATGAACAAGTGTCCTTGCTCATGCTGGCGTGCCAAAACATCAAGTTACTCGGCCGCGTGGTGAGCATGAACGTAATTAGCAAGTTTTAGCAGAAGCCGAAGTCAGCCGAGTTGATGCTTGTGACTGCCATGCTGCTGAATGAAAACGAACTGCTGAACATGAACTACCTTGAGAAGATTTATTTGCGAGTAAAGACGTAGAAAGTTCTCTGCCGAAAGATGATCAATCCAAATAAAGAGCAGCTGGACGACTTGTGCGATTTCCTCCGCGACATCAAAGCGCTGCACACCTTCCACTCCATGCATGCTGACATCTTGCTCAACCTCTTGACTGGCTTGATTAACATCGAGTTGGGTCAGCCCAACCCCGATGCGAACAGCGTCACCGGCCCCCTCTTCCACATCTGCCAGCACGACAAAGTGTTGTGGCTGCAGTACACGTCTTACTGCATTGACGAGTACATTACAAAAGTCGGAGAAATCGAAGAGATGTAGAAAATCCTCGACGAGAAGCCTCAGTTGAACAAAGAAGACGAGGAGAAGTTTAATTCTTTTAACACTTCAAAGCGGTCATCTGAAGGATCTCTAAGAATCTTCAAGAGTCTAATCTCGATTTTGTAATCGAAGAACAAACCCCACGAAATCTCCTCCTTCGACGACGCACCCGCTGTCATTTCGACTCAGTCAGAGCAGAATCCGTCGCAGATTTGGTCCCTGACCTTAAAGACGTTACGCACAGTCGAGCTGAGTGCTCTCGTGGAAGCAAACCTGCTTGAGCAGCTCATCCACGCCTTCCTGCTGTCCAGCGAGACGATTAAACAGACTACCTACATGGAGATCTTGAAAATCTCGAAACTGATCGCTGACCAGAACAAGCACGGTGCATTCATATGCAAACTTCTCTTCACGACAATTCCCCACATCGACAGTAACCTGAAAGATGACTCCGTAGTGTACGCAATCTGTCAAGGATGGCTGGACACTTTGATTTTGTCCGGATGCACAGGCGAGCTCGGTCCGTTCAACGGCGACAAGTCGAAGGGCATAGTGCACTCGCTCGCCGCTGAAGACGTTGGTGGAATGCTTAACTACGTCTCTAAATTCCTGACGGCGCAACTGAACATTGGCAGCTTCGAAGGCGTCGCAGGGTCCAATCAACTCGTGATAGTACAGCTCTCCATCGCGCTCGACATGCTCCGAGTGGCATTCTTGGCCAAGGACGGCGAAAACAAAGCCATCCAAAAGCTGTTCAACGACTGCGAGAAGTCAGAAGAACTGAGGAAGCAGCTCAAAGAATCGATGGACAACCTCCTTCTCTGGCTCGTGCTTAATGGACGCGAGGCGGCGGACGAGACGTATTTGAGCGTGTTGGGCAACTAGTCGTTGCAGACTCCAGCAACGACAGCAGTCAAGCAGATCACTACGCTGATCAAAGACATCCTTATGCTCGTCGCTGACTGTGTCCAGAACCTTGAATCGATCAAGATTGCTCTAAGTTCACTTGTTCTGATCGTCAGCAACGTGAACAAAGGCCTGGCCAAAAAATCCAAAGAGGAGACCATTGGTTTTGACACGGCCATTGCGCTATCAAACAAGACGAATGCATTGTTCTCCAAGCTGCTGTAGTCATGGCTTGTCTCCGAGAAGGCTGTGAACTTCTTCGTCTTTGAACTCAAGGGCTTTGAGTTCTTACTTGATACGATTAGCTGCGATAAGAGTGAACCAACGCAGACAGACGCTGTGCCGATCAAATCAGATGTTAAAGCAGCTGAGCAACCAGCAGCAACGCCTCGCATCAAATCCGACCTGTTCTCCCTTGTGAAGCAGTGGCAGGAGAAGAAAGACACTGATAAAGATGCTGCAAAGGACTCCGAAGCTGCCTCGGTAATCTCTACCATCAAGACTCTTGTCGAAGATGCCAAGTCTCCTTAACAGGAGGACAACTTCAAGGTTCCATTAGCTGAGTACGCCAACAAAATCACGCTTCTTAAGACATCTACGAACGATTCAGTCGCGGCATACGCTCACACCGACTGGCCCGCCAACAAGAGGGCCTACAAGCACAAGATGTACAGCAACCCCAATGCCAAGAACCATCTAGAGTTCACGATGCTGTTCGAGCTTCCGTTTGTCATCCTGCTGCGAGAGATCCAGATCGGTTGCATCAACTACTGGCAGACTGAGAGCGAAGTGTACGTCGAGCCTCTGTCAGTCGTAGTCGAAGCTGGACTGACGAAGGAGAACATGCAGCATGTGTTGACACTTGACATCGTAAAAGATCCCGCGTTTGCAAGCGTTGGCTCGCAAGTATACGGCAAAACAATCATGGGCTTCAGAAATAACTCTGCTGACAAGTGTGCACTTGATCAGCTCATCGAGAAGTCGCTTGGTCAGTTGATGAACTTCAAGGCAAAGTTCATTTAGTTCAGAATGCGCAGGGGTGCATTTGCTTGCATGGAAAACAGCTTGCTGTCGAACAAGCATGGTAAACCTCATTTCCTTGCGGTGCATTACATCTCGTTGACAGGCTACGACTGCTCGAAGACTGTAGGCAACTACCACAGAGTCATCCTCCACGAGCAGAAGAAGACAGCTACCGAAGTGATGTCGTAGATCTGCTCCGGTGACTTCTCGCAGTCGCTCAAGGTGATTGCCAACCAGCCCGAGACCATCAACAAGATCAAGGAGCACTTCACAAACCTGGTCTAGCTCGTCGAGATCAAAGCCGGAATTATCGAGCCCATCTTCATCAGCATCGCCTCGCACAACACGGACATGGGTGACTGGATCATCAACAAGTTCATCAACAACAAACTCTTCCAGCACTCAGCGCTCATCGGCAAACTCGTGCTCTGCGACCCATCCCAGATTGTCAATCGTATCCGCATCATGCTCGACATGACTGTCGACACTCTCACGACCGCTGCCAAGACGCAGGGCATGTTGACTCAGACGCTGCTGTCTTTCATGCCTTTCGTCAAAGTGTTCATCAAAACGCTCCATATGGCAGCTCATATGCTTAATAATCAAGTAGACCTTGCCATCTCAACCGAGGTCATCACCGCCCTGATTGGTCTGATGAATCTGATCTCCAGCAATGAGAATTCAGAAGATTAGCTCCTGACCACAACTGAGCTCATCATCCTTCTCATCAAGCCTCCGATGCCATTCGCCAACTCCAAAGTGAATACATTCAACTTCATCTGTGAACTACTCGAGGGCTGCACTCAGTAGAATTAATTTGCAGTCAAGTCGATTGCAGGCATCATTGCGAGCCAAAACGCAAAGCTTGCTCTACATATCTTTGAACGGATGAAGGACGAGTTCGATAAGTGCATCAACTTGATTAAACATGGTTACTCTATCACCGGAGACTCATTGAAGCCATTCCAAGCGGACATCCAGCTCTTGTACAATTTATCTCGTGACTCAAAAGTCTGCGCGCGTCTCTAGGCCAATGAGATGCCACTCATCATCTACGAGAGCATGAAAGAAGCCGACCCAATCAAGGCCAAGCGCCTCATCAAAAATCTTGACTCGAAGGTGTTGTTTATTCTGACAGAGTTGGTTCTGCAGCTGACGACCGGATGCGCAAGTCTGGAGGCAGCACTGGCCAAGCAAATCATCGCCGACCTGGATGTTCTCTGCAAACAGCAAGATGAAGTGTTTATAAAGAACTTGATGCTTCCATTCTTCTAGATCGAGAAGACCTTGCCGGTCTCATTGACGTAAAAGCGTTCAAATCCTTCTCTCCTGGGGCCGATTTCTGAAGCAGTCATAGTGCTTCCTTCATCAACATCATTCATTCCGAGTGCGATGCTCGACGAAACAATGCTTGCCGATCTCGCAACTGCTTTCAAGAAAGTTGGTGGCGAAAAGTACACGACGCTTGGCAAGTGGGTGAAGGTCTTCGAAAGCAACGAGTTGTACCTCGACAACCAGCAGTTCGATGCTCTAATCAAAGCAATTTAGGACAAGGGCGAGATGCTTCTGCTGCTCAGTGGCGAGGAGTAATCAGAAAAAACAAAGCTGACGTTTGGATCGTTCATCACTAACGCGCTGCCGAGCAATCCGAACATGGACAATAATTCATACTCCGGTTCCTCTAATGGCTATGACTATGAAATCAAGTAGAATGAAACGGACGTGTTGTTTGTCAATGTTGATGGTGTTGGCATGCATTGCTTCTAGATGGGCGACATGCACCATCCTTCGGGTGCGTACATCCCCTAGGAAAACACGCTCTATACAGGCATCATCTCGACGTTGGTCTACAACG
>Ga0075472_10000822_pt1 | contig 13028 bp, 14 predicted proteins | sample DEB19_08_DNA_3_FD_77014 | JGI IMG/M metagenome (GOLD analysis project Ga0075472, IMG submission 77014) | Aqueous microbial communities from the Delaware River and Bay under freshwater to marine salinity gradient to study organic matter... | ecosystem: Environmental > Aquatic > Marine > Coastal ...
CAGGCAGTACGTGGTGTAGCCGCCGAGGTAGAGCGCCGTGAGGCTGTCGTCCTCGTCGCCGACGCTGGCGGAGTGGTTGCCGCACAGCAGGATCCGACCCTGGCAGGGCGCGGCCGTGATGCCCCGCGGGAAGGTCGAGGTGTCGCCCTTCCACCACAGGCCCAGGCCTGAGGCGCTGGAGCTCTCGCCCATGTACTCCCAGGTCAGGCAGCCGTCCCTGGACCGCAGGACGATGCCCTCGTCGATGCTGCCCGCCTCCCGCCCGTAGACGTAGACGGTCCCATCCCAGTCCACGCAGGCGGCGAGATCGCCATCGGTGAAGGCCTGAGAGGTGTATGAGCCCCACGTAGAGGAAGCCCCTGTCGCGTCGAGCGCGGTCTCGGCGTCCAGGCGGAGGTCCTCGTAGGCGCTGGCGGTCTGGCGGTACACCGGGCGGCCCGCGCCGGCGACGGTGCTGTCGTGCGTCAGGTAGACGAGGGTGAAGCGTCGCCGCACGACGAGCAGCTCGTGGTAGGCGCCGCCCTCCCGCGGGCTCGTCGCTGTGGCGTCCCAGATCGCGACCTGCGAGAAGACCAGGCCCTCGTCGGCGGCCGCAGCCTGAAGGAAGAGATCGTCGGTGAGGCCGGCCGTGCTGTCATGGCTGAACAGGTGGGCCACGAGCATGGCCTGGCCGTCCTTGTACGCCACGCGCAGCCGGCCGACGTCGTAGCCCGAGTTGCCCACGCCGATGGTGCTGGCCGTGTCGATGTCCGTCTTCAGCCCGCGCCGCTGCACCATCGTCCAGGTCGCGCCGCGGTCGATGCTCCGGTAGATCCGGATGTTCGTGGTCGAGCTGACCGTGTCCTCGATCCAGTGGGCGAGGTAGACAGCCCCAGCCGCCCCGCCCGTCAGATCATCATGGGCTGGCACCCGCCACAGACAGGGCCAGTACCCGTCGCCGGGGGCCGTGCTCGACGAGTAGATCACGACCTCAGACCACGTCCCGTCCGTCGCACGGACCTTGACCATGACCCGGTATAGGTTCGAGACGGCGTCGTACCGGTCACGGTACGCGACGATGACCTCGCCGGTGGGCAGCCCCAGGCTGTGAACCTCGCTGGTGGCTCGCACGGGCTGCCCGCCGCCAGCGCCGTCCGTCCACTCGAGGGCCTCCCAGGCCGTGATCGAGCAGGGTGGGTCCCAGCCCCGGTAGCGGGCATCGCCCGTGTACTTCCACACGGTGGTCGCCTGACCCGGCATGCCGCCATCGAGCACGCGCACCTCGATGTCTGCGGTCAGCGGCGCGAGCAGCTCGCCAGTGGCCTCCAGGTTCAGCCGACCGCTGTTCGTCGCCGGCTCCGGCACGCCCGCCTCAGGACCGCGCTGGGTGTAGCTCACCGCGCCCGCGTAGCTGCCGCTGGCGAGCAAGCGATCGCGCGGGTCGGCGTCCATGTCTCGCGGGAAGAGCAACCCCAGGGCTCGATACGTGCTGCTGCTCTTGTCGGTCGGCATACTACCTCCGTTTTTTGCCGGTGCTGCCGGACTCGTCCAGCCGGCGCGACAGCGCGCCAGGGCCGCGCAGCCGGAAGCGGGTCACGCGCTCGTCCACCACGGTGCCGCGCTCCTGCGTGACGACGACGGGCGGCAGGCGGATGCCCTGGTTGAGCGCGCGCACGCCCTCCAAACCGCCAGCCGTCTCCACGCCGCGCGGGCCGAGGATCCCGATCATGGCCTCGGTGCGGGTGACGGCGATGTGGTCGGGCTCGGTCTGGGCCCTGGTCACGCCGCCGAAGGCGAAGGAGGGGGGCTTCTGCGCCGCGATCTGCGCGACGAAGGCGCCCTCCATCAGCGCGAAGGTCGCGAAGCCCGCGGCGGCAGCGGCGACCGGACCGCCAGCCGCGGCGGCGCTGGCGGCCTCGGTGGCGGCCTTCCAGGCGGCCAGGGTGCCCTGGGCGACCGCGGCCACCTGGGACAGGCGGAACAGGCGCAGGCTCGCCTTCTCGTTGGCTCCCGCGAGCTGCTCGGCGCCGGTCTCGAAGATGGTGTTCAGGGACTCGAACACGGTAGACATGGTCCCCACCGCGGTGTCGCGGAGCTGGGCGAGCTCCTCCGCCCGGTCGGCGGCGGCCTTAGCCGCGTCCTCGGCCTCCTTGTCGGCCTGCTCGGCCTGGAGGGTGGCGAGGTCGGCGTAGTAGCGCTCCCAGACGGCCTCACGCGCGGCGGCCGTCTCGGCGTCGATGTCCGCCAGCGCCTCGATGTTGCCCAGGCTGGACTCGATGGCCGTCTGCTCCAGCTCGGCGAGCCTGAGCAGGCTGGCCTCGCGCGCGTCCACGAGCTTCGCCACACCCTCCAGCTCGCCGTCTGTGGCCTCCTGGCCGACCTGATGAATGCCCGCGACCGCGTCACGGTAGGTCCTGGCCTGAGCCTGGGCCGCTGCCATGGCGGCGGCGTACTCCCGTTCGCGCTCGGCGGCCCGGGTGGCTGCTGCGGCGGCCTGGGCCTTCGCCTCAGCGGCCTCCCGTTCGGCCTGCTTCTCCAGCTCCGCGGCCGCCGCGCTGTCGCGCTTGGCCCTGGCCGCCTTCCGGTCGGCGGTCTCGCCAGCCGCGGCGTTCGCGGTGTTTGTCGCGATCTCGGCGGAGAGCTTCTTCTCCTCCTCCATCAGATCGGCGTAGCTGGCCGAGGTCACGCGGTTGGTCGCAAGCTGCTCCTGGACGACGGCCAGGCGCTCCTCGAGCGGCCCGTTGGCCTCTGCGAGCGCGGAGACCCACTGATCTCCGATGTCGAGCGCCTCACGCTGCTCCTCGGTCCACGCGCCGGTAGCGACGAGCGCGGCGCGCTGGGCTGCGGTGACCTGCTGCGCCAACGTGATGTGGCGGTCGCTGGCGCCCGCCCACGCGGCCTCTGCGGCGGCGGCGTTCTCGGCGGCCTCGGTGTAGTCCAGGTACAGCGGCACCATCGGGCCGATGACCAGCAGCAGCGCCCCAGCGGCGGCGCCGAGCGTTCCCATGCTGATGCCAAGCCCGCCGGCCGCCGCGCCCGCGACCTCCCCCGAGTCCGCGAGGTCTCCGAGCACCCGGGCGGCGGAGCCGAGCCGCTCGTCGACGAGGTCCAAGGCGCCGGCGACCTTCATGACCCCCGAGCCCACCGAGCTGAACGCGGCCTCGGCGGCCTTCGCGGAGTCCTGCGCGGACTTGCTCACGTTGCGGGTGGCGGCCTTCGCCGCCGCCTCTGCGCGCGCCACCGTCCGCTCCAGCTGGATGAGCATGCCCTGGGCGGCGTCCGCAGTCATGTTCGGGAGCTTCGCGAGGTCGCGCCTGACCTCGGCGAGATCGACGCCCAGGCTCGCCATGGACTCAGCCATTGAACGTCTCCTGCAACGCCGCGGCGAGCAGCCGCGCGGCGTCCTTTCGCAAGGTCTTCGCCGCCAGCCGGGTGGGTTTGCGGACGAGGCTCTCCAACGGGTAGAAGTCTCGGGTAGCGTTCTCTTTTCGGCCGACCTTGCTGGATCGGATGAACTTCACGTAGGGGACCGTGTTGTACAAGGTGACCTCTACACGGAACTCCCCCGGCAGCACCTGCAGCGAGGTCTTCCAGCCGGCCCGGCTGACGCCAGAGCTCACTGGCCACTCGCGCCTGACCCGGTCGAGGATGGCGTCGGCGCGCTCCTCCAGCTCGCGGCCGAGCGGTCCGAGCAGCCGGCGCAGGTCGGCGTCCAGGCGCGCGGCCAGCGGACCACGGATCGTCACCGTCGCCTTGCCTCGCCCGACCCGGATCACATCAGCCATCGCCGCCTCCATCGCCGAAGAACCAGGCCCTGCCCGCGGCCGTCGCCCGAAGCGGCCCTCGCTCTCGGTTGTCGCCGCGGCCAGGTGCGGGCTCGTGGGTGATGCGCCACCACGCGAGCAGGCGTGTCTGCTGTTCGCGTGGCAGCGTGTAGAACCAGTCGGGATCGGGCTGGCCGAAGCGGGCCGCCACGTCGAGGGCTACGAAGTCCAGGGTGACAGCGGCTAGGGCGCCGGGTCGGCGCCCCCGGAGTTTTTTTCGGCGGCCTTGACCTCGTCCTCGGTGAGGGTGGTGTCCGAAAAGGCGTTGAAGCACCGCACGGCCGCCGCGAAGACCTCGGAGGGCCTCAGGCCGCGCGCCACCAGCTCATCGAGCACGTCCCCGCCATAGGCCAGGGGATCGTAGGCGTAGCGAGCCTTGAGGCCCAGCCGCAGGCTCAGGCCCAGCGCGGCGCACGTGGCGCGGCGCAAGTTCTTGTTTCCCGCGGCGAGCACCTCGTGTCGCACGGTGAAGCTCATGGGCAGGGTGACGAGGTGCTCCTTGTCGCCCAGTTTGACCTTGATCTCATCCATGAGTCACCTCAGACGATGGAGACGGCGCCATAGGTGGTGAACGAGATGGTGCCCTTGTTGGGCTCGCCCTCGTCGATGTCGATGGTGCAGTGGCAGTCCTCGAGCGTGATCGTGTGATCCGAGCTGTCACCGAAGTTGGTCCCTTCGACCGTCAACTTGATGTCGATGGTGTAGACGTCGGAGGCGGTGCCCAGCGTGCTGGTGTTCGCGTTGTAGCTGCCGGCCTTTCGTATGAAGTCGATGACCGTGTTGTTCGTGGCGTCGGAATAGTCCGCGATCATGTAGGAGAACGACCCGGTCGGGTAGGTGCGCTTCGTGTGCCGCACGCTGTTCAGCACGCCACGGCTCTCATAGGCGATGACCTCCCGCTGGGTCTGGGCCAGACCCTTGATGGACAGGTCGCCCATCGAGAACGGGACGGTGAGCTGTACGGGCGTGCCCGTCCCGTCGAGTAGGGCGATCAGCCCATCGTACAAGTGCTTGATGACAGTGCTGGCGGCCATGGGCGGCTCCTATGCCTGAAGGGCAAACTGGTGGATGGCGCGAAAGGTCAGAGTGTGAATCATCCAGGTTCCATCGCCCGCGACCTCCCGGCTGGCCATGGCAGCGTCCAGCACGATGTGAAGGTCCGTCCGGGGAATGGCGAGCACGGTCTGAATGGCGAGCTGCTCGGCGTCCGTGCCATCATCGGCATCCCCGACCTGTCGGTCGGCGCGCACCTGATGTAGAAACCGCACCACCAGCCGGGTGACGACCAGAGCGCCCTGCGGTAGCACCTGACGCCGCTCGGCGTCCGCCAGCTCGGTGCTGGGGGCGCCAACAACGAACGCATGCTGGCTGATCGAGCGCGTGTCGGCGCCGAAGTTGTCGAGGGTGTAGCGACTTTCGGTCCACTCGGGCAGCGCCCCGAGCGCGGCGGCGACGCGTTGGCGGACCTCGGCGACAGTGAGGCTCATGGCCAGCTCCGGCTGCCGCCCGAGCCGAGCCAGAAGGTCGCCGTGGTGGCTTTGCGTCGAGAGGTGTCCACGGCGCCGGCGTCGGTCTCATCGTAGCGGAAGCTGAGCGCGTCCCACTCGACCTTGTGGTGGGAGCGCCAGCGCTTCGCCTCGTTGCTGTAGGCGTCATCGAGTCGGGTCGCGAAGTCCTCGAAGATGAGCGCAAGGGTCAGGTAGAGGTAGGCCTGCCGGAGCGACGACGGTGACACCACCAGCCAAGGCCGACGTCCCGCGGAGATGAGCCGGTTGTTGATCTCGACGTGCGCCTCGTCGATGTAGTCCTGGTAGTCGTCGAGCGTCGAGACCCTCGCGCTGTTGCTCGGGTCGAGACCGCTGACCCGGCGAAACAGATCTACGTCCGTGATGGGCGGCACGAATGAGGAGCGCACCAGCGCACCGTCCTGGCGGAACAGACGCGTCGTGGCGTCTGGCATCAACAGCGACCACTCGATGCGCCAGCCGTCGCCGAGGGCCTGCGATGACAGGCTTGCGCCTGAAACGCTCCTCTGCGCGACCTGGCTGACGATGGTGACAGCCGCGGCGTCCACCACCGCGACGTTACTTGCGTTGTACACGCTCACCGTGCCCGAGCTCGGCGCGACCAGCGCGCCATCGCGGTAGACGAAGCATCGGATGAGGTTGTCCCGCCCGCGCTCAAGAAGCTCGGGCAGGGGAAACCGCGCGGAGTACAGCGTGTCGGCGGTGGCCATGGCGACTCAGAGCGCCTCGATCAGGAGGTGGTCGAGACGGCAACTGTTGCCCGAGTTCGCCACCGACCACTCCGCCGACACCGTGATGGCCTGCGTTGCGGTGGTGTCGATGGTGGTGCTGGCCTTGTACGCGCTCTTCAGGGTGCTGCCGGCCGCGCCGGGATCCTGGTAGTGCCCGGACCCCACGAACGTGCCCGAGGCTCCGGCCGTCCGACAGGTGAGGGTGAAGTCGGCGTACCAGATGTCGTTGTCCGAGACGTTCACGGCCGAAGTCTGGACCAGGATCGTGCTGCCGATCTTGACTTTGATGGTGAGCGTGTCGGTGCTGTTCGTGTTGGGCGCGATGCCCTGGACGCGAATCCGGATGGAGGCCCCCGCCTCCAGGAAGTCCGCCGCCAGCGTGTAGCTCAGGGAGAAGGTTTGCTCGCCGGTCTGGTTCGTGATGGCCGTGCTCGCGGCGGTGTTGGCGTAGAGCACCACCGGCTCGTTCTTCCAGGCGCCACCGACACGTCGGTAGCTGCGGCCGTTCGTGCGGTGGTAGCAAGAGCCGTTGGGCTCCGCCGACGAGGGCGCCGCGCTGCCGGCGCTGATGCTGGGGTCGGTCGTGGGGTCCGCGGTCGAGCTGGTGCGGAGGACGAGGCCGACCGCGGCGAGCGCGATGTTGAGGCGGCGGATCAGTCCGAACATAGGGGTCTACCTCTTGCGGTTGGGGTCGGAAAGGTTGCGCTCGTGACGGAGAAGGCTCTCGCGGGCCATTCGCTCGGCCCGCTCGCCGTGGATGCCGCAGTGCGTCGCGAGGCGCTCGGCGACGCGCTCCATGGCCTCTCGGCGGCCGGGCTTTTCGCCAGAGTCGAGGTCAGACACGCGCGGCCTCGGCCTGGTCGTCGAGGTTCAGCGCCGCGGCCTGGGCCGCCACGGGCTTACGAACACGGCTTGCGATGGCCGCCTCGATGACCTCCACGTCCGCTGCCAGGCGCGCCACCGTGTTCCGGTAGCTGTTGGTGCGGGCGGCCTTGTCGGCCATCGCCGCGTGGTCCCGGCGCTTCTGCTCGAGCATCCGGTCGAGCACGTACAACGGCGGGGGCTGAATGACGCCCTGCTCCAGCAGGTAGGCGCAGAACTCGAGGAAGCCCTTCTCGTTGGTCCCGCGAACCGGCGAGCCCGGGTAGACGAGCTCGTAGCGAAGCAGGTACACGTCGGGGCGGCCCTGCGGCTGGACGAGGTAGCTGGGCACCTCACCCTCGGCGAGGTGGTGAGGCGGCACGCAGCGCTGGGGGATGATGATCCAGCCGTCCTCCTCGGCCCGGCCCTGCGCCCCCTTGAAGTGCAGCTTGCCCGTGCGATCGTCCTGCGTGACGCTGTTAATGCCCGGCAGCAGCTTGAGCTTTCCGAAGGCGGGCACCACCTGACCGCCGATGACGGTCCAGCGTGTGGGGTGAGCCTTGAGCAGGAACGGGGGCGAGCTCTCGATCTGGGGCGGCGGCGTCTCGCGCGTACCCACCTCGACGTCCAGCGAGACAGCCTGCACGCGGGCGGTCTCGCCGCGGACGGGGGCGGCCACAGGCTTTGTTGCCGGCCCCGGCTCGGGCGCCTTCGAGGGCTCAACGTTGGACACGGACACGTTCTTGGCCATGGAGGGCTCCAGCCCCTGTCGTCACCACCAGGCGACGACAGGGGGCAGACAGGGTGAGGATCAGGCGTCGGTGGCGATCGTGACGCCCGCCGCGTCGAGGACCTCGGCGGCGCCGAGGAACCGATGCGACGTGAAGGCCGTGAGGCCACCGGCGGCGGTGCGGCTCAGCTCGTAGAGGATCTTGTCGCCGATGACCTGCTGGAACGGCGCAGGCAAATCGGCGATGGGGCGGGCATCCGCCCACGCGATCGCGCCGCGACCGAACATGCCGCCGGCACGATCCGCGCCCGCGTTCGCCGTGGGAACACGGCTGCTGGTGAACACGTCCACGCCGGCGAGCTGGCCCTGGTAGCCGATGCCGCGCACCCGAAGCGCCTCCTGCGAGGCGGGCGCCCACTGAACCGCGCCTCCGGCCGCCAGCGCCAGGTCCTTGCGGATGTCGCCCCACTGCACCGGGTGCAACAGCGCCATGTACTGGGGCGGGACCTTGGCCACCTCGAGCGCGGTGCACGCGTCGAGGAAGTTCTCGAAGCTGGCGTCCACACCACTCGAGCCCGTGGTGGTGCTGAAGTTGTCCACGAGATTCGCGACAAGGTCGGTGAGCTCGAGCGCACCGGTGACGACCGCGTCGAGCGCGAACATCTCGGCGCTGATGAGGCCCGAGGGCTCCGCCATGCGCGCAATGTCGCCCCGCTCGTAGCGCTTCGACTTGCGCACGATGGTGATCTGCACGCTGCCGTCGGTGAGCGCGGTGTTGGCCACGCTCGTGCCCTCGGCCGTGGTCGCCATCGCGTCGTAGCCCATGAGCCCGAGCTCGCGCACCTTGGCGACGATCGAGCCGGAGCCCGTCAGATCGCCCACGTAAATGAGGGCAGGGTGGTTGGGGAGCGCGTTGCGGTCCGCCAGAAGCAGGACGTACTCGGCGCTGAGAGTCTCCGCGAGGACCAGGTCTCCGAGACCTGAGTAGACGATTTCGTTGGCCATTGGTGAGCCCGGGGCTTTAAGGCCCTGCTCTCACCCCTCAACGACTTGTTACGCGTCCGACGCGGGGAGGGGTGGTATGAGCCGGCAAGCGCTTATACAGGTCGCGGGTCCTGATCGCCGGCGGAGCGTGACCTACATGAGTCTGGTGAGGAGTCGAGTCTCCACGGGTCACGGAGTATCGCTACCCCGTGACCCGCAATGGCGTCAAGTGCGGTTCGCGCGCGCGACGGTCAACAGCTCCTGCAAAGCCTTCCTGTCAGCCTCGCTTTTGGTCGCCATGAATTTTTCGCGCGCGGCGCGGATCGCCTCTGCCGTGACCTGGGGCGTGGCTCCCGGCGCCGTGCCGCCCGGGGTCTTCCCGGGCGCCGGGGGCGCGCCACGGCGGCCGGCGTCGCCCTTGCCGTCCTTCGGGTCCGCCTTCGTCACCGGCTGGATCCAGGGGCTGAGCGCCGTGGGCACCTCGGCGCCCTCGGCCTTGAGGCTGGTGAGGTACTCGCTGATGGTCTTCGGGCGCTTGTCGGCGGGGATGCGGCCGTAGACCAGCCGGGCGACCTCCACGCCGTCAGGGTCGGTGATGCCGGCCGCGGCCACGGCGCGCTCCTCCTCCCACCGGGCGGCCTGCGCCTTGTGCTCGGCCTTCTGCTCCTCGATCTGGCGGGCCAGGGTGTCGGCGGTCTTCGCCTTGTCCTCGGCGGCCGACAGCTGTTTCTTGGCGCCGGCGAGCTCCTCGCGCAGCGCGGCGCGCTCGTTGACGACCTCGTTGAAGCGCTCGACAGGGACGGTCTGTGGTTCAGTGGACATGGTGTCTCCTCAGAAGGTGGTGGGGGTGGTGGGACGAACAGGGGTGGACAGCACGGCGGCGCTCGCCTCGTCGATGCCTGGCACGGCCAGACGCATCAGGGCGGCGCCCGCGGCGGGGGCGATCTGGCCGCTCGCGGCGGCCTGGGAGATCTGGAGCAGCGCTGAGAGCTGCGCATCCGTCAGGCCGGTCTCGGTCGGCGTGTCGGCCATGGCGATCTCGGCGAGCGCGGCCTCCGCCTCCTCCGGGCCGATCCCGGGGTTCAGGCGCATGTAGACCGTGGCTCGGTCGATGAGGCGCTGCTCGAGCAGCTTGAGCAGGTGCTCACGCTCGGCGGCGAGCTCGGCGGGGCTCCTGGGGAGCGCGCGGTAGGCGATGCGGTAGCCGGTCGCGGGCAGGATTCGACCCGTGCGGACGCGCAGCAGCCACGCCACCATCCGAATCAGCGTGAGGTCGCCCATCCGGAACTGCGGCTCAAACGCGCGCTGCTGCTCGCGGACGGCCTCGCGGGACACCGCCAGCGAATACCCGGACCGAATGTCAGCGTCCTGCCGCGTGACATCGGGCGGCTGGACGCCGGCCAGCAGCAGGATGCGACGCTCATACAGGCAGATCGAGTCGAAGATCGCCGCGGTGTCGATGGGGCTGGTCCACTGCCCGACCTGTGGCTGCACCTCCCGATCGCTGTCGGTGGGCTCGAGCCCCAGCACGGTGGCGGGGTCCGCCACGATGACGTGGCGCTCCGAGCCGCTGTCGCCTTCGACCTCGGCGCCAACCGGTCGCGCGCCCATCACCCAGCGCTGCGCCCAGGCGGCATTCTTGACCAGATGCTGGTAGAACGTCAGCAACACGCCGACGTTCAGGCTTCCTTCGAACACCTCGCTGTAGGCCCACGGGTCCCAGGTCTGGCCGGTGTGCGCGGCGTGGTAGAGCACCACGGGGATGAACGCCTCGCCTGCCTCGTTCACGTAGGGATAGGTCTGACCGAGCTCGACGGCCTCGACGTCAGGCGCGCCGAGCACGGCCTCCGTCACATCCCGGCCTTGCTCGTCGAGGACGTGGTAGTACGGGCCGCCCTTCTCGGGCCGGATCTCGAGCTCGTGCCAGACCCACCCGAGCCCAGACCAGCACAGCTCTCGGAACATCAGGATGGTGTTCGGATCCCGCGGGTCGGTCTCGATGACGCACATGTCGGGGAAGATCGGGCGGAAGGTGGGCTTGCCCTCGTCGGTCACCTCGACGCGAACACACATCTCGCGGAAGGCCAACGTGTCGCGCTGGACGCGCGCCATCAGGCCCCAGAAGCCAGCCTCGATGACGAGGTCGGCCAGCTCCTGGCCGCCGTCTGGACAGAAGAACTCGCCCTGGACGGTGTAGAGCGCGGCGAGCTGGGTGTAGACGGAGAGCGCCGGGTTGCCGGTCATGTCCGGCTCCCCCCAGGCGTCGCGCCGGACCTTGCCGATGGCGAGCGCCATGCGCTTCATCAGATCCTCGCGAAAGAGGCTGTACATGATGCGCCGCCTCATCCGGGTGTGCTCACACCTGGCGCGGTCGGGCTCGGGAAGAACAGGAACGGCTGTGGCTGTCATGCGACCCTCATCTGGTAGTTGTTGCGGTTGTTGGCGCCTCTGGCGCGGTTGGTGAAGATGAAACTGTCGAGCGCGTAGCGCAGCGCGTCGATCTTGTCCTTGTGGATGTCGTCGGTGAAATCCCAGCGGTTCAACGCCTCGATCAGGTGCTTGCAGCGCGGGTGGATGCCGAACCCGCCGGGCCGCAGCATGGCGTGGTGCAGATACCGGACGCCGGCCCGAACAGATCCGGCCCCGTGGCCTTCGCCACGCTTGACCGTCCAGACGGGAGGCCGGAGCTTTGGCGCAGGCAGCTTGAGTTTCTTGGCGATCGAGGCCTGAAGATCCTTGCTCGACTTCTTGCTGAGCCCGCCGCGCAGGTAGAGCCGGTCGCTCCAGACCTCGTCGATCTCGTGCCAGGCGAGGTCGTGCCGGTCGAGCATCGCCAGGATCGCGGCGGCGTCCTCCTCCGGCGTCCGCTCGCCCACCTCGTCGACGTCCTCATCGAGCACGTAGATCAGCGGGTGATCGCCTGGGCGCCGGAGCAGGTACACCAGCAGCGCCACCTGCTTGCCCACCTTGCTGCCGTGGTCCGCGCCGAGGAGCACGAGGTTCTCACCAGCGTTCGGCCGGGCGTGCACATGCTCCGGCCGGAAGGCCGTGAACACGCGATCGGCCAGCCGGAAGTCCCACTCGCCATGGCACACGACGGGCCGCTCGTACTCAGGCGTCTTCTCGATCTCCTCGTCGATCCACTCCTGATCCATCGGCCGGCCGTCAGGCAGCATGAGCGGGGCCGTCTCACCCACCGGTACGAGATTCGCGGCCTCCATCCGGTAGTGATGATCGGCGACCTTGCCCTCCTCGCAGAGCTTGCGCAGCCAGTCCACGTCGGCGTTGACCGGCGTGAGCGTGAGCAGCATGGTCCCCTGGCGGCGCATCAGGCGCTTGCTCACCTCGACGTAGATGCGCTGGCTTGTCGGCGGCTCGTCGAACATCGCCACATCGATGGTCGCCGCGCTGAGGTTCAACCCGCCCTGGTTGGTGGTACGGAAGCGCACCACGCTGCCGTTCTTGAAGCGGATCGTTGGGTTCTTTGCCCCAAATCCGTTCTTCGGGTTGAAAACGGTGCTGTCGTCCAGCAGGCTTCGGTCCACCAGGTTCCAGAACTTTTCTTGTACCGCGACGCTCTGTGCCCAGCTCGCACAGATGATCCAGGCCTCGATCGCCCGATTTGGGACTTTCAGGAAGGGGTGTGCGCCCTCACACCGCCAGATGACCTCAGCGAGGCCGGCGGTCGTCTTGCCGCCCCACTGGTTGCCCCACCGGGCGAGCTTGACCTTGCTCGGATCGTGAAGAAATGCCCACTGACCCGGCAGCCACGCGATCCCGTCGAGGGGCCTGTTGGCGTAGAACTCCGCCAGGCCCTCGGCCGCGCAGGTCGCGCTCACCAGCTCGTCGGCACGCACGGTCATACGATGGGCGTCGCCAGCTCCTCGTGCAGGCGCCGGAGCACCTTGCGCTGAATGGGGCCCGGGAGACGCGTCACCGCGCCCACGAGATCATCCTCGAGCTGCGCCGCCGTTCGCGGCTGGTCGGGCTTGACGCCGAGGTCCAGCTCCAGCACCTGAGCGGCCATGCGCTCGAACGCGACCCAGCTCTTGTCGGTCGCGGCCATGCCCAAGCAGTCGATGTAGAGGTTGCGGATTCGACGCTTGAGGTCGATGCCGTGGGAGCTCTTGAGCTCCTCCAGGGTGGCCTTGGCGATGCGACTGCGTGGCGCAGCGTCACGTGATTTCTGGCCGGACTTCTTTGGGCGCTTGCTTTTCGGCTTTGCGCCATCCGTTTTCGCGGCCACCTCAGCCGCCTCTGCATCACCATTTTTTGGGGCTGATTTTTGCGTCGCCCTCGGCGGCGGACGCTGTTTTTTGGTCTCGGCCTCAGAGCCAGCCATGTGCACCTCCGATTTTTTTCAGGTCGCGCGCGAAGGCGGACAAAAAAACAG
>Ga0075472_10000824_pt1 | contig 13020 bp, 10 predicted proteins | sample DEB19_08_DNA_3_FD_77014 | JGI IMG/M metagenome (GOLD analysis project Ga0075472, IMG submission 77014) | Aqueous microbial communities from the Delaware River and Bay under freshwater to marine salinity gradient to study organic matter... | ecosystem: Environmental > Aquatic > Marine > Coastal ...
GAACGCATCGGAATCCAGCGCGCGGCAGGGGCGGACGAGCTCGGCCGCGACCGTAACCTTCGCGAGCTCCTCGTCGGTGGGCAGCTTCGCCTGGGGAATCTGGGGTTGGATGACCTGCTGGTTGCCGTCGATGACGATGACGGGATTCGCGCGGGGAAGCGGCACGGGCTCCGCAACCTGCTTCGGCGTGGGCACGGGCTTCTGCTGCGGGACGCCGGGCACGAGCTGCGGCTTCTGCTGTTGCGCCGCAGCGACGGCGGCGAACACGAGCGGAATCGCGAGGACGATCTGCAGCATGGTCCTAGGGTAGCACGGGGCTGGGCGGCGGCGGCGGCTCAGCTCGTGAAGACGCCGCTGATCGCGCGCGTCCGGTCGGAGATCCAGTCGACGAGGCGGGTCGTGGCGCGCAGGAAGGGCGCTGCGGGGATTCCCGCGAAATCGCCATCGCGCGCGATCGGCGCGGCGGCCTCGGCGATGACGGCCGACATCATGAGCCAAGGGACGAGCGGCGCGACCTGATCGAGCGGGACGGTCGCGGGCTGCGAGCGATAGCCGGCGCTGAAGGCACGCAGGCGGTCGGTGTCGAGGCCGATCTGCCACGCGTCGGGATTCTCCCCGACCCGATGCTTGAGCGAGAACTGAAGCGTGGCGTTCGCGACCTCTGCGGCGATCGCCTCGTTGCGCGCACTGTCGAAGTCGATGACGGCGCCGAGCGCGACGCCAAACCAGAGGGTGTTGCCCGGGTGATAGTCGCCGTGGCAGACCGCCATGCGATGGAGCGGCAGGCCGCGCTCGACGAGCTTCTGCTCGATGCGCTCGAGATGTCCGTCGAGGCTGGCCGCCGAGGCGCGGACTGTCTCGCGGTCGCTGCTCTGAAGCCGGTCGCTCACGGTGGCGTCGGCGAGCAGGAGCGAGCGGCGCACGGCGTGGATCTCCGAGAATCCGCCAGTGGGGAGCTCGGTCGTGAGCTCGAGCGGCGCGAATGCGCGGTGCAGCCGCGCAAGCGCGATGCCCGCCTCGCGCGCCTGCTCGGGATCGCGCTCATAGCGCGCGCCTTGCACCCACTCGTACATCTCGTAGAGGCTTTCGCCGAGCGAGAGGAGCGTGCCGCCGTGCCGCATCGGGACGAGCGCAGCGACAGGCACGCCTGCAGCGGCTGCGTAGGACTGAAGCGCATGACCCGCCTCGGCGCGCGCGCGCGAGTGCCCGGTGTTCTTCCGCTTGAGCATGTACTCGCCACGCTCGGTCTCGAGCTTGAGCTTCGGCGCACGGCGCGACCCGCGGCGGTACTCGCGGATGTTGCTGATGACCCCGAGGTCGTAGTGCGAGAGCACCTGAGCGACCTCGCGCGCGTGAAACTTCTCGCGCTGGGCGTCGAGCACGCCCTCGGGCGTGGGCACTCGGAAGTGATCGTTGGACTCATCGGACGGCTGCACGCGTCACTCCGCGTTGGCGGCCTGTTCCTTGATGCGGTCGATCGCGGTCTTCATCTCGACCACGCGGCGCGCGATCTCGACATCCTGCGACTTCGAGGCGATGGTGTTCGCCTCGCGGAGCATCTCCTGGGAAAGGAAGTCGAGCGTGCGGCCCGCGGGCTCGGCGTGCTTCGGCGAGATGACCTGCTCGAACTGATGGAGGTGGCCCGTCAGGCGGGCGACCTCTTCGGCGACATCGGAGCGCTCGGCGAAGACGGCGACCTCGCGCAGGAGGTCCTGCTCGGCGGCGGTGGCGCCGACCTCGGAGAGGAGCGAGTTCATGCGCGCGCGCAGTCGCTCCTGGTAGGCGCTGGTCGCCGCGGGTGCGCGCGCGCTGACCGAGGCGAGCGCGGCGCGGATCGCGTCGCCGAACTTGAGGAGCTCGCGGTGGATCGACTCGCCCTCGCGCGTGCGCATCACCAGGACGCGGTCGCACGCCTCGTCGAGAAGCCGAGCGATGACGGGACGCGCGAGTTCGACGAGCTTGTCGACGCCGTCGGTGCGGAGAACGCCTGGGACCGCGAGCAGCGCGCCGAGGTCGACGGTGGCGCGATCGCGGAGATCGGTGGGCAGCGCGGCAAGAAGTGCGGTGAGCGCGCTTCGCGCCGCATCAGGGTTCACTTCGGCCGCTGCGACGGCACCGCCCGGCACGAATCGCACGAGCACCATGACGCTCCCGCGGCCGAGGCGCTTGGCAACGGCCGTCTCGAGTTCGGTCTCGAGCGTCGAAAGCTCCTCAGGCAGCCGGACGGTCGCCTTGAAGAAGCGGTTGTTGACGCTCTTGACCTCGACGGAAAAGCGGCAGCCTTCCGCTTCCGCGGAGGCCGAGCCGAATCCTGTCATCGAGCGGATCATGCGTGGCTCGAGGCCCGCTCACTCGCCGCCCGGCGCAGGAGCCGGAGCAGGGGCTGGCGCGGGAGCCGGCGCAGGCGAAGGCGTCGCGTTTGGATCGGTGGCCAAGGGTGCGCCGCCCGGTACGGGAGTGACGCCCTCGGGGAGCGGCTTCGGCTCCTGGACAGGCGGAGTCGCCGCGGGCTGCGAGCCGCTCAGCAGTGCCTGCTTTTCCGCGTCCGTGAGTGGGATGGGCTGGCTCGGCGTCATCGGCGCGTTCTGCGGTGCGCCGTCGGTGGTCGTCGTGTTCGCGGCAGGCTCTGCGGCCGGCGCGTTCATCATGTTCGTGGTGATGTTCAGGCCGATCGCGAGCAGCAGATAGATCGTGAACGCCGTGATCGTGGCCACCGTGAGCGCGTCGCCCGTGCGTCCGCCGAATGCGGTGTCGGCGCCGGCGCCGCCACCGAACGCGCCCGTCAGGCCGCCACCTTGCGGGCGCTGGACGAGCACGATGAGGACGAGGGCGACCGAGACGACGATGAAGAAAAGCGTGAGGATGGGGAGAAGCGTGGCCATAGGAACCCGATCTATCGGTCTAACTTGCACTTGCGGCCGCACGGATGATCGCGGCGAAGTCCGCGACGACCAGCGATGCGCCGCCTACGAGTCCGCCGTCGATCTCCTCGCGCGCGAAGAGGTCGGCTGCATTCTTGGCGTTCACCGACCCGCCGTAAATCACGCGGGTCTGCTCGGCGAATCGAGCACTATACATGTCTGAAAGGGTTTGTCGGACAGCGCGGTGCGCGGCTGCAGCGTCTTCGGGAGTTGCGGTGCGACCGGTGCCGATAGCCCACACGGGTTCGTAGGCGATCACAAGGGTCTGGAGCGCTGTTTCGGCATGGCCGGTGAGCGAACCCCGCAGTTGGGCTTCGATGGTGGCGTTGGCGCGACCCGCCTCGCGCTCGGCAAGGGTTTCACCCACGCACAACACTGGGGTGAGGCTGGATTCCAGCGCGCGCGCGAGCTTTCGGGTGAGCAGCGCGTCGTTCTCGCCGAGCCCATGCCGGCGCTCAGAGTGACCGATAAGCACCGCACCGCAACCCACATCACGGAGCATCCCGGCGCTGACCTGACCAGTGAAGGCGCCCTGCAACTCCGCAGAGCAGTCCTGGGCGCCGAGGCGAAGTGAACTTCCGAGCGCATGCCCGACGGTGCCAAGGTACGGGAATGCGGGGAAGACGACGATGTCGACCGCCCGCGCTTCACGGTCGTCGGTGAGCGCGACGGCGCGCGCGAGGGCAGCGGCGCCTGCGGAGTGGAGATTCATCTTCCAGTTGCCGCCGACGAAGGGCTTGCGAGAGGCCATGCCCGCAGCCTAGCGGAAAGGGTGCCAGGCACGTGCCGTGAGGTGCCAGGCACCACCTGGCTCGTCCCGTGCACCGGAAAGACACATATCTCTACCGCGCTGGTGCCTGGCACCATTTCCCATCGCGGCGGCGCGTACCCCGGCGGCGCGTACCCCGGCGGCGCGTACCCGGTACCTACCCGCTTGTACCCGCCTGTACCCGACAGCTGGCGGGTACCGATTCCACACCTATCTATGCAGAGTGATCCGGGTAGATACCCGCTGCAGGCAGGTACCGCGCGGTCGTCTGCGGGTACGCCGCGCGGAGGCGTCGGCCGTGCGTTTGACCCCGCTATCTTGCCCCCCAATGCCCGCGAACCGCCCCACCACCGCTGCCGACATCCGCAAGGCGTTCATCGACTTCTTCGTCGAGAAGGCCGGGCACACCTTCGCGCCCTCGAGCCCCGTCGTCCCGCATGACGACCCGACCCTGCTCTTCACCAACGCGGGCATGAACCAGTTCAAGGATGTCTTCCTCGGACGCGGCAAGCGCTCGTACACGCGCGCCGTCAACACGCAGAAGTGCATCCGCGCCGGCGGCAAGCACAACGACCTCGAGGATGTGGGCAAGGACACCTATCACCACACCTTCTTCGAGATGCTCGGCAACTGGTCCTTCGGCGACTACTTCAAGCAGGAGTCGATCCGCTGGGGCTTCGAGCTCCTGACCAAGGTCTACGGCCTCGACCCGAACCGCCTTTACGCCACCTGGTTCGAGGGCAACCCCGCAGCGGGCCTCGAGCCCGACCTCGAAGCCAAGGCGCTCTGGGAGTCGCTCCTCCCGAAGGATCATGTCCTCCCCGGCAACATGAAGGACAACTTCTGGGAGATGGGCGACACCGGTCCATGCGGACCGTGCACCGAGATCCACTACGACCGCATCGGCGGCGGCCGAAACGCCGCGCATCTCGTCAACTCGGGCGACCCCGACGTGCTCGAGATCTGGAATCACGTCTTCATCCAGTTCAACCGCGAGCCCGACCGCTCGCTCAAGCCGCTGCCCGCGAAGCATGTCGACACCGGCATGGGCCTCGAGCGCCTCGTAAGCGTGATCCAGGACAAGCGCTCGAACTACGACACCGACCTCTGGGCGCCCGTCTTCGAGGCGATCCGCGGGCGCACGGGTGCGCGCGCCTACTCTGGCAAGCTCGACGACCACACCGACATCGCCTACCGCGTGATCGCCGGCCACATCCGCTGCCTCACGATGGCGCTCACCGACGGCGCGACCCCGTCGAACGAAGGCCGCGGCTATGTGCTGCGTCGCATCCTGCGTCGCGCCGTGCGTCACGGCCACCAGACCCTTGGCGTGCGCGGGCCGTTCCTCAAGGACCTCGTGCCCGCGGTCGTCGCCAGCCTCGGCGGCGCGTTCCCCGAGCTCGCGCCCGCTGCGAAGCGCGTGGCGCACCTGATCGAAGAGGAGGAGATCCAGTTCGGCAAGACGCTCGAGCGCGGACTCGCGCTGTTCGCCGACGCCGCCGCGCGCGTCAAGAAGGCGGGCGGCAAGCAGATCGCCGCCGACGACGCCTTCCGCCTGCACGACACCTCGGGCTTCCCGATTGACCTCACGCAGGTGATGGCCGAGGAGGCGGGCATGACCGTCGATGTGGCCGGCTACGAGGCTCTGATGGAGGCCGCACGCGAGAAGTCGCGCGCCGCGGGAGGCACCGACGCGGGCATGCACTTCCCGCCCGATGCGATCGCGAAGCTCGAGGAGCTCACGATCAAGCCGACCGACGACCACGGCAAGTTCGGCGGCAAGCCGACGAACGCCACGCTCATGGCGATCTGGAACGGCAAGAACTTCGACGAGCATGTCGAGGCCGACAGCTCCGCGCTGCTCGCCTTCATCTTCGACAAGACCCCGATGTACGCCGAGATGGGCGGCCAGATCGCAGACCACGGCTCGTTCCACATCGATGGCGCCGTCTACCTCATCGATGATGTCCAGCGCGCGGGCAACTATGTCCTGCACATCGGACGCCTGAAGCACGGCCGAATGAGCTGCGGCGCAACCGGCCAGCTCATGCTCGAGCGCGATCGCCGCGACGCGATCCGCTCGAACCACAGCGCCACGCACGCGCTCAACCTCGCGCTGCGCGCCGTCGCCGGCGACGAAGTCGAGCAGAAGGGCTCGCTCGTCGACGACGAGAAGCTGCGCTTCGACTACGCAGCGAAGGCGCCGCTCTCGATCGAGCAGATCAAGGATGTCGAGCGCCGCGTGAACGCGTCGATCGCTGCGAACCTCACCGTCGACGCCCGCGAAGTGCCGCTCGAGACAGCGCGCAAGATCAACGGCGTCCGCGCGGTGTTCGGCGAGCGCTATCCCGACCCCGTCCGCGTCGTATCGATCGGCGCGACCGTCGCGGAACTCGTCGCCAAGCCCGACAACCCGAAGTGGAAGGACCTCTCGATCGAGTTCTGCGGCGGCACGCACCTCGGCTCGATGGGCGAGGCCAAGCAGTTCGTGCTCGTGAGCGAGGGCGGCCTCGCCGCGGGCGTACGCCGCGTCTTCGCGCTCACGGGCCCGCGCGCGATGGCTGCGCAGATGGCTGCCGACGGACTCATGCAGCGCATCAAGGACTCGACAAAGCTCGACGGCGACGCGCTCGCGAAGGAGATCGCCGACATCACCAAGATGACCGAGTCGCTCGAGTTGGGCGCGGTCGCGAAGGTCGAGCTCGACCGCACGCTCGAGCCGCTGCGCGAGAAGGCGAAGGCCGCGCGCAAGCAGGCCGAGGGCGCCAGCCGCGACGCAGCGGTCGCGCAGGCGCGCACGCTCGTCGAGCAGCATGCGGCGAATGGCTCGAAGCCGCTGGTCGCAATGATCAACGGCGCCGACGCACCCGCGCTTCTCGCCGCGATCGACGCGGCGCGCGCGAAGCTCACCGAGACGCCGATCCTGTTCCTGTCACCCGACTTCGACGGCGGGAAGGTCGCCATCGCGGCCACCTGCCCGAAGAGCGCCATCGACAAGGGCCTCAAGGCGGGCGACTGGGTCAAGGCCGCGGCGCAGGCATGCGGCGGCGCAGGCGGCGGGCGACCGGACACCGCGCAGGCCGGCGGCAAGGACCCGAGCAAGACGCGCGAGGCGCTGGATGCGGCGAGTGCGTTTCCACTGAACAAGAGCTAGTTCCAACGTGAGTTCGATTGCAACACCGCCGCGCGAGGGCAGTCCGACTGGCCCTCCAGAGCCTGCACTCATTGCGGCGGCACTTGCAAACGTCACGCGCTGCGGAATGCGTTCGTAGGGCATTCACGGACTCGCGCATTGGTGGCGTGTTCGTCACAACGGTCTCGGTGTTGCGACGGCGATGGGCGCGAGCCCACTCGTTGTGAGGCTCTTTGCGATCTTGCACGATTCCCATCGCCATGACGACGGATACGACCCAGATCACGGTCCCCGTGCCGCCGAATGGCTAAGCCAAATCCGACTGGGAAAGAACTCTCCTCACGGTGCATGCACCGTGACCCGTGCGACCATCATGGGACTCGCCGAGTCCGACTTCGAATCGCTCCGAAGCGCATGTGCACTTCATACGCGCGCAGCGCATCACGACGATCCCTCAGTCGCGGCGTGCTTCGTCGCCGATCGACCGCGAACGGAAGGGGCTCGAATGGATTGGAGGACAAGAGATCGAACAAGTCCGGGGTGTTTCGATCCTGCCGCGAGCACGATTCGCCACCTAGTTCTCCCCCGCTCCGCCCCTTCGCTCCTCCGGCTCCACCCACTCCCAGCGGCGCTTCGCGCCCGCGCAGCTTGAGCCGCGCAGGCCGAGATTGAAGCCGTTGACCGCGAGCGCGCCAGTGAACGCGCTGTGCTGGTCGGCATGGACGCTGCCCTTCATGATCCCGACCCCGTCCTCCGTGTGCCACATCGGGTTCGGGCAGTGCTTGCGCCGCGGCATCCGCGGCGAGCAGCCGCTCAGGATCGCCTCGAGCACCTTGGGCATCTTCATCGCATAGATAAGCGCGAACGCAGGCGAGAACACGATCGTGTCGCCCGGGTACGCGAACACCGTCGCGTGCGCGCTTGCGTGATACTCATGATGGTCGTCATAGAGCCGCGTCGTCAACTGGGGCCGGATGATCTCGTTGATCGACCCATCCGCCGAGTACCGCCGAATGTAGTAGCGCCCGTCGCCCTCGTAGTCGACCAGCCAGGTCGTGTGCGGGATGGGAGTCCCGCGACACTCGTCGTCTCCGCCTTCCGCGGACCTCTCCGCATATCCCTCGCCCGGCTCGTCTCCCGGCGCAGGCTGTCCCGATTCAGTGCCATCCATCGTAATAGTCCTCTCCCAATGATGTCAGTTGTTGCCCGCGGTTCCGCGCGACCCGCCCTCGGCCGCGATGGACGCGCGCAGCGTCATCTCCGCGCGCACAAGCCGTGAGCGAAGCGTGCTCTCCGCCACGCCCGACTCACGCGCGATCTCGGCGACGGTGAAGCCGTCGAGCTGCACCATCACGAGCAGCTCGGCGTCCTCGGCGCCGAGGCGGTCGACGAGCCACTCGCAGATCTCCTCGCGCTCCTGGCTCCACAGTGCGCGCTCATCGGCCACGCCGGGCGGAAGCGACAGATACTCGCCATTCATGCGTGCGCCCGCCTGCACCAGCACCGACTGGCGGTGCTCCTCGACCACCAGCATGTGGCGGTGCGCGTCGATCAGCGCCGTGCGGCGCATGCGCTTCGCGTAGGCGAAGACCTCGACCTCGGTGGCGAACGCGACCGTCCCCGCGCCGCCCTTCTCGATCCGGTGGATGATGCGGTTGAGCGCCGTGTCATGCGCGTACTGCTCGAGCGGCGACCCATCGCACGCCGGCCACATGCTCATCACGAAGTACACATGCCAGAGCCCGAAGCATGGCGCGCCCGCAGCGAAGTTGCGCGTGCCCGCGACGCGCGAAAGCACGCTCGGCCGACGCAGCGCCGTGCGGGGACGCGCAGTCGTCCACCCACCGCGCACCACGCGCCGCTCGCCACCGCCACATCCCGATCCGTAGATTTCGTCCTTCATGAAGAGGCTCCTTCCGTGGTTTGATTCCGCCGCCTGCCGCTTGCTCCATCCGCCGCACATCCGCTTCCGTGCCCAGCCCGCCGTCCGAAGCGGGCGCTAGTTCTGATGCCCCTGCCAGCCTTGGGGCAGGTTCGTGAAGAGGTCGACGAAGTCGGGAACGCTGCTGGCCGTCCCCTCGAGGTCGTACTCCTCGGTGATCGCCGACCCGAGCCACGCCTGCAGCCGCCCCGCCGCCACGGGCGGCGCATGGTGCGTCGCGATCTCGGTGGCGAAGTTGATCAGGTCGTACACCCTGCAGCTCGCCTGCAGCATGCGCTGGCGCTTGACGCTCAGCGCCTCGATGCTGGCGAGCCCGTACCTCGACTCGTAGTCGCCCACCATCTTGCGGAACGCGCGCTTGCGGTCCGCAGCACCATCCGTCGTGCCCCACGAGATTCGATTGAGCTCGGTCTCGAGCAGCCGCACCTCGCGCAAGCTCGCCCACGACCGCTGCGCGCTCTCGAACCTCTGGCGCATCGCCGAGAATCCGTCGTCGTTCGAGTAGTGCGACAGCGCGCGGTCCAGAGAATGGTGGGGATCCTTGCCGATGCGGATGGTGCTGCGGAACGCGGCGCGCATGCCGATCGCGCCGTTCGCGCAGACCATCCGTATGAGCGCGACATGGATGTGCGGCTCACCGAGCCCGTCGACAGGTACCTCGACATGGAACCGCTGCTTGAACTCGTCGGGGCCGATCGAGAGCGACTTGTCGCCAACGGCGGGCGTATGCAGCGACGACAGCTTGCCGTCGGAGTAGGCCACGCCAACGCCCGCGTAGCCGTCGATGATCTCCGCAGCCGCATCGCGCGAGAGCAGCGGCCCGTTCGGCGAGCTGACAGCGAGCATGCGCCGCGGACGCCCCGCCTGGCTCGGGGTCTCGATCGCGAAGCGGATCGACCGCCCCGCATCGCGCTGCGACACGCGCTCAAAGAGCTCGGTCGGCTCGAAGTAGCGGAAGACCGCCTCGTTGAGGCCACAGCGCATGAACAGACTCCACCAGAAGCGCTGGGTGGTCACGATCGGCTCACCGTCGAGCATGAGCTGCGCGGGCGCCTTGCGGCGGATGCGCGCGACCGGCGCGTCATCGGCCTTCTGCACGGGCTCGGGGAGCTCCTCGACCTTCACAGGCTTGAGCGCGCGAAGGCTCGCGACCCGGTACTCGATCGCAGGTAGCGCATCCGCCGCGGTCCGAGTGCCTCTGCGCGAGAGAAGCGTGGTGAAGCGCACCGGCGCGCCCACGCCGGCCGATGCGAGTGCTGGGTTGTGAAGGACTGTTTCGTTCTGGTGACTCATGTTCTTTTCCGTATGAAGGGTTGCCATCTCTCTGAAGTTCGACTCAACGCGCGCGTGTGGCGCGCATCCTGTACTCGCCCGGCAGGCTGAGGTCAGCGGTCGGAGACGCGAAGCACGGCCCTGTCCGCGACCGGATCAGCCATCCGCTCGTTCCAATCGTCATCGCTGGCGCACCACTCCGAGCGCAGCTCGGCGTCGACGACCCGCGCACGAAGACGCTCGATCTCCGCTTCCTGGGCGGCCAGCCTCGTGCGCGCGAGCGCGACGACTCCGACCAGGACCGCGCTCGCAAAGAGCGCGATGCCCGCGACGAAGTCGGCCGCATCGCTCGAACGATCGAGCTGATCGATCCGCGCCGCGCCGACGACTGCCGACGCTCCCGCGATGGCGGCGATGACACCCACGGCGAACATCGCCGAGACCCTGGTGCTCATCCCGCCAAAGCTCGCCATCTTGTCTTCCATTCCGCCCATGCTCACTCCATTCATTTGCATTCCGCTTCTCATTTCGTTTCTTCCCCACCTTCTCCCACGCCACCCGGACCGCGTCATGCTTCCGGCTACATCGCTTCCGGCTACATGGCCTGCGAACCGTTGCGCCGGCGACCTCGCGCGCGCTGCTTCCGCAGGATCAGGGCCGGCAGCGGCGCGACCTTCACTTGCGCGAGCTTCAGGCGCTGCGCCTCGACCTCTGCCTCGAGCTCGCGCGTCGCGCCCAGCGCGCGCCACTCGCCATCGATCAGCAGGTGCTGCTCATCGGGGCGCACGATGCGCGTGAACGGCATCGCCGCCTCGCGAACCTGCACGATCTGCTTCAGCGGCGCGCTGGCGTGCAGCCTGAACACGCGCCCGCACATCTGCACCGTCGGCGCCCGCGACGCCGGCCTGCAGAACACCGTCTTGAGCGAGGGGCAGTCGAAGCCCTCGGTCAGGACATTCATCGAGAGCAGCACGTCGACCCGCGACTGCTCGAACGCCGCCAGCTGTCCATCGCGGTCGCTCGTCCCCGTGACCAGCTCCGCCCGTACCTCGAGCCGCCTCAGCTCGACCAGGCAGGCCTCGGCTTCCTTCTTCGTCCGGAAGAAGACCAGCGACTTCCCCCAACGCGCACGCTCGCGCGCATAGGCGGCAGCGACCTCGACCGGTGCCCACGAAGGCACGGTGAAGTGCCGGTAGCGGCTGAGGTAGCCGTCATCGACCAGCCGCTGGATCGAGCAGCTGCGGATCACCTTCTCGAAGCAGAGCTTGACCCGGTCGCGGCGGAACGGCGTCGCCGTCAGGCCAATCACATACTTCGGCGCGATGCAGCTGTGCAGCGTGGCCATCGACATCGCGCCGTCATGATGCGCCTCGTCGACCACGAGCAGGTCGACCTGGGGCGGCGAGCGGTCGAACATCGAGATCAGGGTCAGGTCGACCCCGAGCCCGAACTTCTCGTTCTCGCGCTTCGCCTGGAGCAACAGCTCGCGGCGACCCGCGCACCACCCAACGCGCAGCCCAAGCTCGTTCTGCATGACGGCGGCGCAGACAAGCCCCATGAGCGTCTTGCCCGAGCCAGTCGGGCTCTGGATGAGCGCCGAACGGCTGCGGCGGCCGCAGGTCGCGGCGAGCCCCACCGCCCGCTCTGCCTGCATGTGCTGCAGGCACTCGCTGGCGACCTCGCGCTGGTACGGGCGGGCGCCGTGTGCATCGCACAGGGCTTCCGCCGCGACCGCGAGAGTTCGCGCATCGTCCGCATCATCCGCCTCGTCGATGTCCTCGATCATCGCTGCGCGATCCATGCTGCTCCACCTGCCTTCGGACAAGCGTCCATTCGCCTCCGCTCGACTCTCCCGGTCACGGCCCCCCGATCGCGGTCCCCCGATCGCGGCCCCCGGCTAGCCCCCGACTAGCCCCCACCCACGCTGGTGGGGGCAACCATCTTTTTGGGCATGGGATCGCCGTCCGAGATTGCTCATGCAAACCTCAGGTTTCCCATGCGCATTCAGATGTCACGCCGCCAACATCACGCGGCAATAGGTTCTTTCGAACAGCTCAACCACTCCCCAACCAACCACTCCTCAAGCGACCAGCCGCAACTTCTCCGCGCGATATCCGCGAGAGCACATCCGCCGCGGGCTTATCCTGCCTTTGCCTGGTTGGACCGAGAGAAATCGTGAAGTCCCCCCATATACAGGGCGACAGGGAAGCGACTCCAGACCGCGCGAAGCGCGTGGTCGGGCGCCCGCATCGGCGCACCCTCACAATTCAGGTGCACGGACGCGCGGCGTCGCACGATTTCTTTTCTCCACCAAGCAAGCTGGAAATCTTTATGAGTTGTCGTTCGCCCCACGCAGCGCACAAAGTGCTGGCGAAGCGGAGGCGGAGAGTAGCGAGGATCCTGAAGTTGGCAAGGGATGGTGGTGGGATTTTCACTCACAAAGTCAAGATCGCTCACAAACCGCTGTGGAGCATGCAGATCTGAGGACCCGTCCAGTATACGAGCGAGACTGCTGCGTCCACGACGCACCTGTACAGTCTCGCCGCGTTTCTCCCCTCATGCTCCGACCCGAGCACCACGCTCCGAAGGTCCTCTTTCACGAGCTTCCTGTCGGCCTTCGCCGCAGGACGGCGTTTGCCTTCAACGCCTTCATGATCGGGGTCCTGCCCGTCATCGCCGCTGTGCTCGGATTGAAGGTCGCTGCGGACCGCGACCATTGGCACCTGATCCACGCGTTGATGCTGCTCCCCGCCGCGATCGTCGCCTCGATGTTCGTTGCAAGCTGCCTCGCCGCCCGCCCGCTGAGCGCCTCCTCCATCCTGCTCCTCGTCCGCCGTTGGTTCCCCCACGCGGCGTGGCAACTACACGGAGCCCTCTCCACTCCGGTCATCGTCGCAGAGCAGATCGGCACCGACAGCCCAACCCTCGCCTTCGGCTCTCGGCTCGGGGGGCGCCTTGAAGTCAAGCTCCGTACGCCCGCGTC
>Ga0075472_10000830_pt1 | contig 12962 bp, 21 predicted proteins | sample DEB19_08_DNA_3_FD_77014 | JGI IMG/M metagenome (GOLD analysis project Ga0075472, IMG submission 77014) | Aqueous microbial communities from the Delaware River and Bay under freshwater to marine salinity gradient to study organic matter... | ecosystem: Environmental > Aquatic > Marine > Coastal ...
GGCCGCGCGGGCGCGCGCACACACCGCCCGGCACACCTCCTCGGCGTTCTCCAGGTCGCGGACGCCCTTGACGACCGGAACCCGGTCGCCGGCGTCCTTCGCCTTCGGCTTGCGGGGCAGGGGCGAGGAGCGCCCGGTGAGGACGCGCTCGTTGAGGACCTCGGTGGTGTCGGCCACGGCTACCTCCGCAGGCGCCCCCACCGCTTCCGGCCTCCAACGACGTCGGAGCCCCGGGCGGTGACAACGCGCCCCGACTCTAACGGCTGCGACGCCGCCTCCGGCAGGTCCAGCATGAGCGCCCACATCTTGAGACAGTCGCCGCCGTGGCAGTAGAGGTCGTGGACGGGCCGCAGGATCGGCCGGTAGTCCCCGGCCCTCCGCTTCGGGAACCTCCATTGGGTGACGACCTCCCCCATCGTGGGGCAGGTTTCCGTGGGTCCGTTGCGTTGGTCGGTCAGCCGCCGGGCGAACCGGATGTAGCGGAGCATGAGCACGCAGCGGGCGATGGCCGCAAGGTCGTCCTCCACCCGGACGGGGTGGACGAAGATTCCGTACTGCGCGAGTTCGTCGTAGGCCGAGAGGCCGGTCGAGAGGCTGCGCGCGGTGCCGTAGTGGTCGCCGAACACGATCTCGGGGGCGCGCCAGCGCCGGTGCCGCTCGATGATCTCGTGCTCGACGGGCGTGTAATCGTGCGGCCACGGCTGCCCGCGGTGGGTCGCCGAGGGCACGCGGCCGAGGATGAGCGGGGCCACCCAGTCGATCGTCCGGTTCTCGACGTGGGCGAAGTCGATCACCCGCCCCTCCTTGCGCCCCTCGTCCCATTGGCCCCACACGACCGCCAGCGCGTCCGCGATGCCGGGGTCGATAATGACGTGGACCGGGAGCCCGGGCTCGTAGGCGCCCACGAGCACGCCGGTCTTGGGGTCCTCGTGCTCGTCGAGCGTGAAATGGGTGTCGAGGTGCGTCTCGTGGAGCACGCGGCCGCCGGCGGACGCCTCGAACGAACAGTCGAGTTCCTGCGCGACCTGCTCGTCGGTCATGTGCTCGCGCTGCTCGTTGTACCAGTCTGGGTCGAGGTCGGGGTGCTCGCTCCAATGCGCCGTATAGGTCTGGACGCCTGCCAGCGCCCCCGAGAACAGTTGGTAGTGGAAGGTGTGCTTCCCCTGCGGGGTCGAGACGCCCTCGAATCGGTTGGTCGTCTGCTTGAGCGAGGTGTCGGCCGCCTCCATTTCCTCCGACCACGCGATCTCGTCGCCGAAAACCTCGGAGTACCGCTCGCCGCGACCGAACATCCCCGCGAACTGGGAGCCGGCGACGTGGTTCAGCGGCTTCATGGGGTTCCGCATGAGGTACCGTTTGTTCCACTCCTCGCGGGCGAACAGCGGCCCGAGCAGGCGCTCGCGCATCCAGCGCGGGAGCCGCGAGAGGAAGAACCGCACCTTGCCGAACAGGCTCTCGTGGGTCGCCGCCTGCCCGCCGTCGTCCACCTCCTCCAGTTTCGGAGCGCCGAGCAGCACGCTCCAGTTATCGAGGAACAGGAACGACTGGGCGCGCAGCGCGAGGCAGATCCAGGTGGCGCCGATCCCGCGGCTCTTGTTGCCGACGCGGGTCCACCGCTTGCGCCCCGTCGTCTTTCGCATTTCGACGTAGGGCAGGACGAACTTCTCGACCTGGAACGGGTACAGCACGATCGGCTCGACGACGCCGGAGCGGTCGTCGTAGGTCCAGCCGAACGAGTCGATGAACCAGGCCGGGTCGCGCTCGCAGAGCACGAGCACCTTCTCGCGGTACACCGGGTCCTCGTCCGCGCGCTTCACGATGTACGCGCGCTCGGCGAGTTTCTCGGCCACGCGGTCGGCGTGCTTCGCCCGCAGGATCGCCTTCGCGTTCGGTTCGAGCACCGAACGCGGGTACCCGGGCGGGAGCGGGATCTCGTCCCACCGCAGCGGCCGACGGAGGGGGCTGGCCGGGAGCGTCACGAGCCCGAGGTCGCGCTCCGGTCGTTCGGGTAGTACCCCGCGACGAGTTCGTTCACGCGGCGGCGCGTGCGGTCCCGGAGGTTCACGGAGCCCTGCTGGCCCTCGATGATCTCCAGTTCCTCCTTCATGGCCTTCGAGGTGTCGGTGGTGTAGGCGACGCGCAGCACGTTCCCGCGGTCGGCCTCCTCGATCGTCAGAATCAGTCGGCGGCCCATCGGATCCTCCTGGAGCGCGCAACAGCACGCTCGACACGGTGCGCGGGGGTCCTGCCGTAGCACCATTTCCAGAACCGCGACTTCGGGTGCTCGTGGAGCAGCACGAACGCGGAGAACTCGCGCAACCCCGCGGCCGCGCGCTCGGCGGCGACCACCGCGGGGTCGGGCTCCTCCTTCTCGGCCTCGCGCGACTTGGCGAACGTCGAGGCCGCCAGCAGCGCGAAGGCGTCCGCCCGGATCTCCTGCTCGCGCCGCCAGAGGATCCAGAGGAACACGCCGACGACGGGGAGGAACAGCAGCACGAGGCCGGCGAGCGCGTGGCGCTCGTGGACGTGAAGGGCCTCGTGGTACATGAGCGCCTCGAAGCCCGGGCGCCCCTCGGCGAGGCGGTCGGTGCGGATGAAGGGGCGCACGAGGCCCTCGGCCTGGGCGTAGAGCCCGGTGTGCCGGTGAAGGCCCGGCGAGAGCACGATCGGCGGCTGGCGGTGGGTGAGGAGAGAGCGCGGGTCGATCATGCGGAGTGGCGGAGGATCTCGTCCTTCAAGGCGTCGAGCGGCTTCTTGCGCTCCTCGTCGAGGTCGAGCATCGCCACGCGGGTCGAGGGCGAGACGGGCTCCGCCGGCGTGAGCAGGCCGAGGCCCTTGGCGAGTTCGATCAGGAGGCGGGTCGAGCCCGGAGCCTGGTCGTTGTCCACCTTCTCGGCCATGCGGAGCACGACGAGCGGCGCGAGGGCGTGGAGAGCCCGCTGCGCGCGCGCGTACCCGGTCAGCACGAGTTCCTTGGTGAGGTGGCCGCCGAACGTGGCGAGGACGGTGTGCCGCGCGGTGGGGATCGCCCGGTCGGTCGCCTCGATCGAGGCGGCCAGTTCGCGGACCTCCTCCGGCCGGATGCCGAGCGTCGCCAGTTCGTCCTCGGGGGTGTTCCCCGCGAGCACGAGCAGCGCCGCCGACAGCCGGCGGGTGCGGCGGAGGTCCTCCACCGTCACCGAAGGAAGGGGGCCGCCGGAGCCGCTCAACAGGCGGCCTCCACCATCGCGCGGTGGAGGGGGCCCTTGCCCCCGCCCCGCTTCTTCGCCTTGCCCTTCGAGCCCTTGCGCTTGCCGCCGAACGGCTGCCGTCGGTCCTGGTTGCCGCTGCCGGTCATGGCGGGTCCGCGCATGGGGGTCGCTCCGTGGGGTCAGCCCCAACGTATAGCGCCCCCTCGCGGAACCTCCCACTACCGGCAGCGAGCGAGCCCCGGCACGCCGTAGTTCCCGTCGGCGCGGCGCAGGTAGACCTCCTGGGCGTGGTACGCGGGATCGTAGGGCGACCACCCGCTCGGGCCGATCGAGAGCGCCTTGTAGGGCACCGCCACGAGCGTCGTCGTCGGGACCGCGGGGCTGGCGAGCGCCTCGACGGCGCGCCGCCACTCGTCCGCGGCCGGACGGCCGAGCACGAGCACGTCGTCGCCGTCGCTCGGGGCCCATCCGTCCGCCGAGCCGAACACGAAGCCGTCGTAGCGGCCGCCGATGAGGTTCACAGGTCGCGCCACGCCTCGCCTCCGGCCTCTCGCGGCGCCTCGTGGACCTCGGCCAGGAGCGGCTGCTCCGTCTCGCCGACGACCCACCCGTGCGCCTTCTTCATGTAGCCGACCGCCCACCGGGCCGTCGCGCCCATGCTCGCACCGTCGGTGAACGGGAGCACGCTGGAGTCGCCGGCGTGGGTCGTCATGCCGCGGGGCAGGAGGGACGTCGGGGCCGGGTACTCGAAGATCCGCGGGGCGCCGCCGACGCCAGGGATCCCGCGCCGCCGGCACTCGCGGTGGCCGTACCAATGTACGACGGCGTGGTGGTGGAGGCAGAGCCAGCCGGCGCCGCCGGGGTACTCGACCTCCCCGACAGCCTTCGCCATGAGGGGGGCGTCCTCGCCGTTCCAGAGGTAGCGGCCGCCGATCTCCTCGCACGCGAAGCACACCGGCCGCGACGTCGCGCGGAACGCAGCCTTCACGCGGACAGCGATGAACTCCACCGACGGGAGCCGCGCCAGGGTGTCGTTGTAGAGTTCCCGCGTGATGCGGCGGACCTCCTGGACGACGGCGGCCTCGTTCGCGTCGATCGCCCGCAGGAGCGCGACGAGCCGGTCGGCGAACTCGACGCGCTCGGCGCGCACCGCGTTCTGCTCCTCGGCGGAGAGCCCGCCGGCGGGGCGGAACTTGCCGAACAGCGTGGCGACCTGCGCGCGGACGACCTCGGCGAGGGTGACGCGGCGACCGTTCACGGGACGGGCTCCAGGTAGTCCACCGGCTTGCCGGCGGCGAGGGCGTACTCGATCTCGCGCCGCGTACTCTCGCCGACGTAGCCGCCGACGTTGAGCACGAGCACGCGATGGGCCAGGTCGATCTTCCGCAGGTGGAGCGCGTCGAGCGCCGCCTTCTGGCCCTCGGTGTAGGGCTCCGCGCGCAGGTGCCCGAAGGACCCGACAGAGAGCACGATCGCGCCCTCCAGCGTGAGGCGCTCGTTCTGCTCGACGAACTGACGAGCGAACCGCGTCGAGCCGCAGAGGCACACGATGGGGTAGAGGTGCTCGCGCCACGCCTGGAGCGCAGCGTTCCACGCCAGTTCTCCCACGGCGTCGGGATCGGTCGGCCCGTAGCGGTCGAACCCCGTCTGCTGCTTCCAGGCAGCCCAAGCGAGAGCATTACCCACCGAACCTCCAGTCTCCGGCGAGCCACTCCTTGAGGAGGTCCAGCCGGCGAACGAACTCCGCGTCGTTGCGCCCGCGCACCTCGCGCGGGTCGGGGCCGGTGAAGCCGCTCGGGAGCGACCGCGCCTTGTCGGCCAGGAGGGCGCTGATCTCGTCCTCGACCGGATCGACGTGGGGCGCGCTCGCGCCCACCGCCGCGACGCCGCTCGGGGCGGGCTCCGCAGCCCCGAGGCCCTGATCGAAGAAGTTGCCGTAGTGGGCGGGCCGCAGGAACGACTCCAGGCTCCCGCGCCAGCCGCCCCGCTCGCCGCGCCACCAGTCGTTGCGCGCGCAGGCGTCGAACGCCGCCTTCCAGAGGTCGAGGTTCGCGTACCGGCGCCACACCCGCAGCGCAGCCGTCTTGAGCGTCCCGATCGTCGTGCGGCGCATCATGCCGACGGCGGCGCAGCGCCGGTTCCACTCGTCCACGATCGCCTGGTAGGGGACGACGGAGAGGCTCGCGCCCTCGGCGGCCACCTCCTCGCCGAGGCCCTTCACGAGAGCCTCGATCCTGGCGTCGATCGCCGCGCGCTGGCGCAGCGCCTCCTGGAGTTCCGTCACGATCGCCCCGACGTCGGCCATGGAGGGCCCCTCACCCGGCGGGCGACGAGTCCGGCCTCGGAAGCGGACACCCTGGCGTGAGGGAGGAACGGAATCGCCGAAGTGGGGTGTCGGTTGCGACCAAGGCCGGGCTCGAAGCGCCGCCGGCGCGGCTGCGTCCCTCACGCTGGAGCCTTGTACCACGGACCTTGAGCCTGCGTCAACCGCGGTGTATCTTGCCTCCACGCGCCCGGGTGGTCCGGGCGTCGTGGGGTCCGAAGGGGGAGGGGCGCGTCGCCCCTCCCCCGCTTCATGAGGGGGACCGATGAGCACGCCGAACCAGGCTCCGATGGACGACGCGGAGCGGATGCGGCTCCTGCGGGTCGCGGGCGAGGACTGGAAGCGCCGCGCGCAGGCCGAGGCCCACGCCGGCGCGAAGTGGCGGCTGCTCGCGGCCGCGCTGCTCGCGCGCGTGCCCGGGCGCGTGGCCGAGTTCACGATCGCCGACTTGGGCGCGCTGCGCTCCGAGGGCCTCTCGATCGACTGGCACGAGGCGCCCGACGGCTCCCACATCGTCCGGCTCTACAAGCCCGAGGACGAGGCGCCGCCGAAGCCCGAGGCGCCGCCGCCCGAGCCGCAGGGGACGCCGTGCGGGACGAGGTGGCCGCCGGAGGCCGGCTCGTGAGCACCGCGCCTCGCTGCGTGGGCCGTCACGGGATGGTCGCTGTCGTGCTCCTCGGCAGCGCCGACTTCATGGACGGCCCGGCCGCGGGGCGGCGGTGGAGAGACTTCACGGGCGACGATCGTCCGCACGTCCTCGCGCCAGGGGCCGACGGCGTGCTCGTGGAGGTGGACGGGCGGTTCTTCCACTACCACCCGAAGCCGTGCGTGGACGGCGTGACCGCCGACCGGCTCTACTTCTCCTACGAGTTGGGCGCCCCGTGAACTACGCCCAGGTGTTCTCTACGCCCTACCCGATCCCGCCGGCGCGCGACTGGGGCTGCGCGTACTGCGGCCGCGTCGATCGCGGCGACGCCTACACCTGCCGCGGGTGCGGCGCCCCGTCGGTGCTCGTGCCGCCCCCCGCGCTCCAGGGCCCGCCGCCGCTCTCGCTGGAGTGGTGGCGCGCGCGGATCGCCGCGGAGCCGCCGCCGGTCCCGATGGTCCTCACGCTCGAAGGGCGCTGGCCGTGGCCCTTCGCCGTCCCGCCGATCGTCGAGGACGCCTCGCTGCCGCCGGGCACGATCGAACTGCGCTCCTCGTGCGACCGCGTGCGCCTCACGGGGCTCGCGGAGTGAGGCTCGCCGGACCGCCGCGCAAGGTGTGGTTCGTCCATCCCGTCGGCCTCGGCGTGTACGTCCGCGCGGGGCTCGTGACGGTGGGGCGCGGCGGCCGCACGACCGCGGAGCAGGGGATCCTCTGCCAGGTGTGCGGCTCGCGCGGGCACCTGGGACGCTGCCGGCGCGGCGCGCTTCGACGCGCCGAGCGCAGCCTCGCGTCCCTGCTCCGTTGACGGCTACCCGAGGCCGACGGGCACGTCGATCGTGACGACGGTCTGCCCGCTGCGGACGAGCGTCCGGTGGTCGCCCTCGAAGGGCGTCCAGGTGAGGATCACCACGCGGCCGTCGGAGAGCACGAACACCTCACGCCGGCGGTTCATGCCCATCGAGGAGCCGAGGTCGTCGCGCCGGTCCGAGAGCGACCTGGCGAGCCGCTCCTTCTCGTCGAGCGCCGCCTGCGCGCGCTTGACGGCTTCGGCGTAGGCGTCCGCCTCCTTCGCGTACTCCTCGACCTGCTTCTGGCGGTGTCCATCGTAGGAGTCAGGCACGGGGACCTCCGGGCACGGGGACGTCGGGGACGACGATCGCGGCGACGGCGTTCTGGAGCGCCTGGCGGGCGAGCCGGACCGCCGTCGTGCGGTCCGCGTTCGCCGGCGCGAGCCGCAGGATCCCCGCGATGAACTGCTCGCCGTGAAGCCGCATCCGCTCGATCCGACGGGCCTGCTCCTCGGAGGGCTTGTGGTACGAGGTCACGACCCGCGCGTAGCGGGCCGCCTCGTCCTCGGGCTCGCCCAGGCCGAGCGCGGCCCCGAGGCCGACGCCGAACGGCGACTCGCGTCAGCGGCGCGAGGCCCGTCGCCGCTCGCCGCGGGGGCGGGGGGAAGCGGGAGGTTCGCCATCGACACGGCGAGCCGCTTCAACGCGCCGGTCGCCCCGCGCATCTCATCGGGGCTCGTCCACGCGCGGCGGTAGCACGCGGCGATGGCGTCGGCAACGTGCTTGACGCACGCCTCCCTCATGTCGCGGGCGCTCACCGCGCACCGCCCGGGTGCTTGGAGCGCTGCAGCCGCTCGATCTCCGCGACGATCAGCGCGGCGGCCACGACGAGCGAGTGGACCCGGTCCTTGCCGTGCTTGCGAACCAACCCCCACGGGTCGCCGTCGTCCACGACAAGGTGCGTGTGGAATGCGGCCAACTCGACGGCGGCGGCGAGCAGTTGCCCGTCCCCGTGTTCGTCGTCGTGCGCGGGCGGCCACTTCGCAATCTGGTGGCGGCGCTCGTCCGCGACGAGGTCCAGCGCGGATCGCCCCGCCTCGCCCCTCGGCGCGGCGTCGCGCCACCTCGACAGGACCGCGTCGGCCATCTCGCGGGCGATGGCGAGGTCGGCGGGGTTCGGGTTGTGCGACCCGTCCATCGTCGGGACCGGGCGCCTAGCCTTGGCGACGAGCGGCGCCAGCACCTCCGCCACGGCGTCTCGGGACAGGGCGTCCCCGCTGCCCGAGGGCGCGGCGAGCGCGACGACGCGGAAGGGGCCGGGGCGACCGCCGCCGTGAGTCCCGGTGGCGTTGCACGCGGACACGCAGAGGTCCGCTTCACCCTTCGTCGGGAACACGTCCCACGTTTCGCCGCACCCGTCCACGACGAGGTAGGCGCGCACCGCCTCGTCTCGCGTCGCGTCGCCGCCCGAGGGCGCGTCGAGCGGCGCGTCGAGCGCGGCGCGGCGACCCGCGATGTAGCCGTCGCCCCACGCGCCCTCGATGACCCGCGCCGCGACAACGGCGTTCTCGCACTTCGCGGCGTGACGATCCCCGTAGCCGTCGGGGCAACCCGCCTCGCGCACCTTGTCAGCCACGGCGAACCTCCCGCCGCTTGCGAGGCGGCGACTTTCGCCCGTCGTCGTAGGTCACGACGCAGGGGACGACCTTCTCGCACGGGACCGACGAGTCGCACCCCGCGCGGACGAACGACCGCGCTTCGTTGCGCGTCCCGACAACCTCGAGCATCTGCCCCGAGGGCTTGTCCACCACCACCCACGCCTTCACGGTCCGCTTCACGTTGCCTCCTTGCCCATCACGCGGGCGACGATTGTGTGTGGACCGCTGCCGTGGGACCCGTTCTCGCTGCGGCGACAGCGCACGGGCCTTCGCGGACGTCGAGGATCATACAGCCTGTCCCCCCCACCGTCTACCCTCCCTCCGCATGGGTGAGCCCAGGTGCCACGACGGGTCCCCCTTCGCGCTCGGCTTCGAGCAGGGCTGGACCTTCCCCCTCCCCCCCCCCCCCGACCCGCGGCCCCCCGACAACCTCCCCAACCAGCGAGCCCTCGGCCGCTTCCTCCTCGGCTTCCAGGAGGGCCTCGCCGCCCAACAGCGCCGCATCGACGTCCTGCGCGACCGAGCCAACCTCGGCGACCGCAAGGCCCTCCGCGAACTCCAGAAGCGCACCCGGGCCCAAGGTCCCTCCACCCACAACCCGTAGTGGTCCCCCCCAGGTTCCCCACCACAACAGGTTGTGGTCGATACCTCGCGCCGCTTGGCATCCTACCCCCATGCCTTGTCTCGCAAGGCGTTGACGACTCGATGTTCCAAAGGTAGGAACCCACCCCTTCGGCCCCCCGAACTCCAGGAACCGATCGCCTCCGGCTCCTGTCCGCTCCGCAGAGCGCAGAGTTCCCCCTCGCCGAAGCACCACAACACGCCGAGGGGGTGCGGGGGAGCGGCCCGCAGGGTCCCGCGTCTGTCCGCGGCTCGGCGCGGACCGCGGGGCCCGAGGACCCGAGCATCCCCCGCGCCGGCCACGAGCGCCCGCCTCGACCACGAGCCCCGACGCGGGCCCCACAGGCCAGAGCCCCCCCCTCCGAAGTGCCATAGGGGGATCGCAACGTCCCGATCGGGAACGCGCGGCACGCGCGCGCGGGGTGTACGGGCGGCCCCCCGGTCCCCCGGCCGGGGAGACGGGGCGTTCTCACGGCCCGCAGCCCGGGCGGCGCCGGCCGCCTCCCCTGCGCGCGGCGCGCTCGCCCCGCGGGAGGCTGGCCCGCCCCGGGTTCGGGGTGGCGCCGGGGCTCGGGTGCCGCAGGTCCGGTGCTCGTGGTGGACGCGGGAGGAGGGCGGCGCGTAGGGTGGCGCCGTGGCGCGCTCCTCCTCCCGTCCGCGGCTCGTGCTCGACCTGCCCGGGCCGCTGGCGGAGCGGCTGGCGTTCGTGCGGGTGCTCGACGGCCGGCCGGTGACGGAGTGGGCGCGAGGGGTGCTCTCGGCCGCGGTGCTGCGGCTGCTCGTGGACGCGCCGGGGTGGGCGTGGGCGCGGCCGGCGGCGCCGTGGTGGCGCGAGGGCGGGGAGGGCGGGGCGCCGGCGGGGGCGCTGGCGGGCGGGGAGCGGGTGCTCGTGCTCGCGGTGGTGGGGGTGGCGTTCGAGCGGGACGCGGATCCGGACGGGGACGGGCTGGCGCTCCTGGCGGACGTGGTGCCGGCGGCGGAGGGGCCGGCGGCGGGGGTGCTGCGGCGGGTGGTGGTGCGGGCGTCGGACGTCCTGCCGTGGCGGGACCGGCGGGGGGAGCCGGTGCCGGCGGGGAGCCCGGCGGCGCGGCGGGCGGAGCGGGTGGGGCGCGCGGCGGTGGCGGCCGAGGTGCCGCGGGAGCGGCGGCCGCCGACGCCGGCGCAGCGGGCCGCGCTCGACGCGGGGCGGGCGCCGCCGTACCGGCCGGGGCCGCCGGGGAGCCGGGGCGGGAAGGGCGTGGGCGCCCCCCTGCCCCCCGCGGCGCCTCCCTCGGCGCCGGTTGACGTTCCCGGGGACGCCGTGTAGGTTCACGGGTCCGCGGGCGTTGTCCCGCGGGACGCGAGCGGCCCCGCGAAGTGCGGCCGCGAGGAGGTGGCACCGATGGACGCAACCGAGAAGGGCAGCGGGTGGGGTGAGGAGCCGCGGTGGCCGTGGTTCGGCGTGGTGCGCGCGGGCGTGCTCGCCGACGGCCGGGGCTCCGAGGCGTGGCAGGTCGTCCGCCGGACGGAGGTCGCGGGGCCGTTCGAGGACGTGCCGGCGTTCGTGCTCGACGTGAGCGGCGCGAACGACCCGGCGCCGTTCGAGGTGGCGGCGTCGCGCGCGGCGGCGCGGGAGCGCGCGGCGCTGGCGCGCGTGATGCGGCGGGCCGAGGTCGTGCGGACGTTCGCCGGCGACGTGCGCGCGGGGGACGTCGTGGTCCTCGACGTGCTCGGGACGCGGCGGGTCCGGCTCGTGCGGGTGCGGGGCGTGTTCGCCGACGCCACGGGGACGGAGGGCATCGAGGGCGTGACGCTGCCCGGGACCGACCCGCGGGACGGCGGCGCCGGCGCGACCGTGCGCGCCCGCGTGGACGTCGTGCTCGGCGTGAACGTCGGCGGGTGGTGCCCGGCGCACGGCGCGCAGCCGCGCGGCCCGGGCTTCTGCTGCCAGAGCATGGTCCGGGTCCCCGCGCGCGAGGAGGGCTCGACGGCCGGCGCGTGACGCGCTGGCGCGGCGCTGGCGGCTCGGGCCGCCGGCGTCGCCTACGGGCCCCTCCGCGCGGCGTCCTCGTCGCGGGCCCGGGCGCTCCTCGTTGGAGCGGCGGACGGCGCGGGCTACGGCGGGGGCTGTCCCGCCCGAGTGAGGTGCTTCGATGGCTGGTCAGATGCTCGGCAACGTGAGCGACGCGCGCGCCCGGATCGTCGGCGCGGGGGGCGTCGGGTTCCGGTCGGTCGGTGCGATGCGGGAGGCGGCGGCCGCGCAGCGCGCGCGGTCCCGCGAGGTGGACGCCGCGGGGCGCGGCGTGTTCTTCGCCGTCACCGGCGAGGGCGAGGGCGCGCGGCTCTCGCTCGACCTCGGCGGCTCCAGCGCGGACGGCTTCTCCCCGTGGGCGCTGCGGCAGGTCGGGACGATCGCCGGCGTGCCGGCGGGCGTCGTGGACCGGCTCTCGCCGGCGACGGCCGCGCGCGTGCTGAACGAGACGTGGCCCCGTGACGGTGAGGAGGGCGGCCCGCGCCGCTTCCTCGTCGAGGACGGCGAGGGCGGCTCGACGCTGCGCGCGGTGACGTCCACCGGCTACCGCCGCGTGTGGGACGCCGACCTGCTCGGCGACGTGGACCGCTGGCTCGTGGGCGCCGGCTGGCAGGCGGCGTTCCCGACGATCAACCACGGCGGCACGCCGGAAGCGGACCGGGAGCGCGCGCTCTGGCGCTCGGACCGGGACTCGTTCGCGTTCTTCATGGGCCCGCGCAACGGCGCCGGCTCGGACGACGGGCTCGGCGGGATGCGCCGGGGCCTGTTCATCGGGAACTCGGAGACGGGCGGCCGCTCGCTCTCGTGGGGGAACTTCTGGTTCCGGGACGTCTGCTCGAACTTCCTCGTCTGGGACGCGCGCGAGGTGAGCATCCGCCGGCGCCGGCACACGGCCGGGATCGTCGGCGAGGTGACGGACCTCCGGCGCTGGATCCGTGAGGCGGTGCCGGCGACGGCGGCGCCGGACCTCGCCCCCTTCGAGGTCCTCAACCGGACCGCGTTCGACGTGAGCGGCGCCAAGGACGGCGCCCGCTCGTGGGAGGAGCGTTTCGCGGAGGTCGTGGCGGACCGCTTCGACCTGACGCGCGCGCTGGCCCGCAAGGCGGCCGACCTCGCGGGCCGCAACGAGAGCGGCGCCCGCGCCGGCTCGTGGTGGGCGGCCGTGAACGGCGTCACCGCGGCGGCGCGCGACCTCGTGCCCGGCGACCGCTTCGACGTCTCCGTCGCGGCGGGCCGCATGGTGTCCGCGGGGCTGGCGGCCGCCGGCCGGTAGGGCGTCCCATGCGTGCGGGGCGGGGGTGCTCGCGGCCCCCGCCCGTCCGCCCACGAGGCGGGGCGCGCGGCACGTCGCCGCGCGTGGCGTCGGGATCCCGGAGCGGCCGCCGGTGTCGGCCGCGTGGAGCGCGAACCATGGCAGCGACGAACGTCACGACCCGGAAGGGTCCGCAGGGGTGGGAACTCGTGGAGGGGGAGGAGGTGCTCGCCGTGTGCCCGAAGGAGAGCACCGCGGAGCGGCTCGGCTTCCTGCTGGCGACGTGGCGCGCCGGCTCGGCGGCGCGGCCCGTGTCCGAGGGCGGCCGCCGCGTGCCGGCGAGCGCGGCGCCGGCCGCCGGCGCGTGGGGCGGCAACGAGCGGCCGCTCCCGGGCCGCGTGTACGACCTCTCCGGGCTCGCGGGCCCGGAGCGCGTGGCGCGCGACGTGACCGACGAGCAGCGCGCGCCC
>Ga0075472_10000831_pt1 | contig 12958 bp, 24 predicted proteins | sample DEB19_08_DNA_3_FD_77014 | JGI IMG/M metagenome (GOLD analysis project Ga0075472, IMG submission 77014) | Aqueous microbial communities from the Delaware River and Bay under freshwater to marine salinity gradient to study organic matter... | ecosystem: Environmental > Aquatic > Marine > Coastal ...
CTCCGCGATCAGTTGATCGAGCTTCTCGCGCAGCCGCGACTCGCGGCGCCGGCCGACGCCCTCGACGGGAAACTGCATGTGCCAGTCGGCGGCGTCCCAGCCGTCGCGCGGGTCGCGCGGCCGTCCCGCGCCAGGGCGCGCACCGGGGTTCGGGCCGGTGGCGTAGCCGGGGATCTTCATCCAGGCCATCTCACCGCCCATGTTCCAGAGCCGCCACTCGCCACCGGGATCCGGCTCGTGGCCGGCGCGCAGCCACGCGCCCGCACCGGGCTGGCCCAGCATCTCGGCCAGCGTCACGGCTCACCGCCCGCCGGAGAACCCGTAGACCGGGCTTGGGATCGCGATCGTGTGCCGCCGCATCCCGCGCTCCGTGTAGACGCACCCCGGCTCCAGCGCGAAGAGCAGGTATCCGATCGCGTCGGAGATGTGCGTGCGCTGGTAGTAGGGGTCTTGCGGATCACGCGACTTGCGGATGCCTGACCCGTCCGTCCTCCACAACACCTGTTCGAAATCCGTGACCACCCAGGTGCAGTGCGGCGCGATCTCGACGCGCACGTCGCGGCCGTCGGCACCCAGCAGGTAGTTCACCACGTTGACGCGGTCGCGCTCGGGCGGGTTCTTCACCGGGACGCACAGGCGGTGGGGGCGGTTGCCCAGACCCGCCATGAAGAGCTCGTAGTCCGTGCGGCTCGTCTGCACGTTGGCGCGGTTCGCCATGGCGTCGCCGTAGATGTGGAGCTCGGCGCGGTGGCCGGGGTACCGCTGTACGAAGGCGGCCGCCAGCTTGCCCATCGACGCCTCGCGCTCGATCACGATCTCGTCGAGGATCCGGTAGATCGACCCGTGCTTCTGCACGACCGCGGCGCAGAGCGGCGCCACGTTGGCGTCCATGGTGAGCAGGATCGGCTTGTGCGGGTCGATGCTGTCCCGCGTCAGGGTCGGATTGATGTGGAGCACCCGTTCGAACGGCTGGTAGACGCGGTTGCCGGCGAGGCCGGGCAGCCACTCGCCGTCGACACGGACGCGGCGGTCGAGCGAGCCCGGCGGGTAGGTCCGCAGGGCGTCGAGGATCGCCTCCTCGGGGAGGTGCGGGTTGTCGCGCATCGCGGCGCCGACGATCCGCACGAAGTCCCGGTGCTTCCCTTCCTTCCACGGCTGGATTTTCTCGCTGTAGAGCCACTGGATCACGCCGCCCGTCATGCCCGCGGGCGGGAGCAGCGTGCAGGCCATGCGGATCAGCGCGCGCTGGTGCTTGCCGACGCGGATCGCCGTCTCCTTGTAGATCGGGTACGGCGGCGCCTCGTCGAAGGCGGCCAGGTCGATGGCGCTGCCCTGGAACTTCAGCCCGCCCTGCTCGCACGACTTGAACGTGATCACCCAGCCGTCCTTCCCGTAGAGGGTCGGCTCGGGCTTCTCGCGGAAGTCCTTGATCTCGGAGGCCGGGATGAAGGGCACGGTGCCGGGCTGCTCGCCGTTGTCGAAGAGCAGCGGCTGCAAGAGCTTCCGGCTCATGGCGGTGGTGAGCGACACCGCCCAGATGTTCGCCGGCCGCGTGACGTCGGGCACGCCCGCCCGGCCCTCGAGCGGGTTCATCGTGCCCCAGCGGGCCCGCGATGCGATCAGCGCGCCCAGCGCGTTCGTTTTCCCGACGCGGTTGGCGGCCGCGAAGAAGACCTCCTTCTCGGTCGCCTCGACGAACTCCCGCTGCGGGCGGTGCGGCTCCCAGGTGCGGAGCGCATCCGTCCCGCGCCGCCGCTCGAGCTCCGTGAGGAACCGCGAGCTCACCAACCCTCCGGCACCGTCGACTCCGACGGCGCGGCCTTCGTCGTGGTCACCACCGCCCGGTGGCCGCAGACGCGGCACTTGCCGTCGGGGCCGATCGCGATCGTCTTCGCCATCGTGAGCACCCGCTCGGCCAGCTGCGCCTCGGTCATCTCCTCGGGCACCTCGTGGGTGCGCTCGCCGTGCAGCAACTGGTCGAGGCGCGCGAGGTCCGCGCCGGCGCGGGCAAAGAGCGCCGCGGTGCGCGCGGCCTTGTCCATGACGTTCGTGATCTCGCGCAGCAGGTCGAGGTCGTCGCGCTCCTCGGGGGCGCCGAAGTCCTGCAGGCGCTTCACGACCTGCTCGACGTAGGTCTTCGTCGACTTCCAGAGCGCGATGGCGGCCTGGCCCTGCGTCACGACGTCGTTGGCGACGTCCAGCAGGGGGCGGCCGTCGGTCAGGGCGGTCAGCGGCACGGCGGTCGGCGGGCTGCTCATCGGCCTCTCTGGTACAGGGCCGTCTCGCGCTGCGCGATAGCCGCCCGCACCTCCTCCTCCGTCGCGAGCCCCGCCCGGATCACGACGGTGAGGAGGGCCTCGACGGTGGCTCGCAGGCGGATGGCCGCTTGCTGCTCGAGCGCGCGCGCGAGCCAGGCGTCGAGGTCCGTGGTCACCGCACCTCGCAGTGGTTCGCCCCCGGCCCGCTCGCCGGGCAGCCAAAGCCGAACTCCGACCAGCCCGGCAGGTAGGTGGCGACCGCCGCGAGGCGCCGCGCATCCACGCCCTGCGCCGGCCGCACGACCACCGTCGGCGCGTCGGCCGTCCCGGCGACGATCGCGCACTGCCGCGCGACCCCCACGCTGCGGAACGGGCCGTAGATCGGGTCCGCGCCCAGCGTCAGCACGAACCAGCTCAGGAGCACCAGCATCTTGGTCATCGTGTTTCCCTTCACGAGTTGCGGCGCTGCGGAACCGCACGGGCTCCGCAGCGCGCCGTGGTCAGCACTTGTCCTTGCCCTTGCCCTTCCCCTTGCCCTTCTTGCCCTTCACGCGGGATCACCCCCCTTCAGCGCCCGCCGTACCACGTCGCAGTGCGCCTTCGCATCCATCAGCACGGCGATGAGGTCGTCGATCACGTCGGCCTCGACGTCCACGTAGTGGTCGGCCTGCCCGATCCGCACGCGCTGTGCGGCCGAGCGCGTCCGCACCACGAGGCCGACATCCGCCTGCTGGCTGATGCAGCGCACCGTGTCGACAGTGAGGCTCATCGCTGCGGGATCCGCAGCAGCGTGCGGCCGCGGTAGCTGATCACCAGGCGGTTCTTCTGCTCGGCCCAGACCGTCGGCGGCACGCCCCGCCACACCCGCCCCCACCACGTCGGGCTGGTGAGCAGGCGTGCGACGTCGCGCACGAGGCTCGGCAGGGTCTGCGCGTCGATCCGCACCGCCGTCGACACCTTCCAGACGTGCTTCGGGAACGGCGTCACCGTCACCACGCCGTCCCGCTGGAGCTTCGCGAGCCGCCGCTCCGTCGCCCGCCGCTGCGTCCGTCCCCGTCCCATCAGTCCTCCTCCTCACGCGAACGGGTCGGCATGGCAGGCACACCGGCAGGCGGCGCCGCAGGCCGCCGGATCGGGGCACTTCGGACATCCCGCCGCCGCGGGGCGTGGCTCTTCGCCGCCCAGGCTTCGAGCGCGGCCGCCACCCGCGCCTTGCGCGCGACCTCGCGCTCGTCCTCCACGGGCTCGCTCCTCTCGCGTCATCGTGGCCGCCCGCGCCTTCCCGGCCGCGGACAGCGCATCCGCCGTCGTCAGGCTCGTCCGCACCACCACCGCCCCGCCGCAGTGCGGACAGGCCTTCGCCCGCTCCTCGCTCATCAGACCCCGGCGACCAGGCGGTCGAGGGCCTCGAGGTCGACCCCCCGCGCCGTCGCGAACTCCGTCAGGCGATCCGCCGACGCCTGCCGCGGGGCACTCTCCCACCGCTCCCAGCGCGCCACCGACTCCGGCAGCACCGTGCTCCCCAGCGCCACCCGCACCAGCATCTCGCGCGTGAGCCCCAGCAGCGCCCGCAGCACCCGCAGCCGCGTCCCCGTCCAGTAGTCCCGTTCCGTCGCCATCACCCCTCCACGCCCCGCAGGAGGTCCAGCACCTCATCCGGCGTCAGCGCGCAGTGGTAGCCGCCCCCCGCCTCCGACGTGATCACGAAGCTCCGCGCCCCCGCCGGCGCCACCGGATCCCGCGGCGCCACCCCCCGCACCAGCTCGGGACGGATGTACAGATCCTCCACGTCCCCGGTCGCCTGCGGGGCGATGGGCAGCACCGGAATCGCCACGAAGTCGTTTCCCATGCCGCGTAACTAGCCACACGCTACACCGCAGCACAAGCATGTCGCTAGCTGGGTGGCCGCCCTCGCCGGCGGGCCGCGGGGAGCAGCAGCACGCTACCGCGCGGACAAGGACACGCTAGCTGCCTCACGGAGGGGACTTGGCGGTACGAGGTGACGTATCACGCCACCGATAGGGGCGCTCGCACGCAACCGGTTGCACCCCCCCCGCTCGAGCCGGGGGGCGCACCGGCACACCGCCGCTCGAGCCCGCGGCACCACAAGATCTTGTGTCGGAGGCACGCGATAACCGAGTGTCGCGCGTAACCCATCGGAATCTCTCAGGGTGCGAGTTGACATAATGGGGAATTATCGGACATCGGGCGCCGTCGGTCGGGCGCCTGGCCAGGCTCCGGCCCGAGCGGCTTCGCGCGCGCGACGCACGGCGAGCCCGTGTTGTCCCTTATGACGTCGCCGTTCCTTGATGGCTTCTAGCCTTGCGGGTTCATACACTCTCGGACCGCACGGGCGTTCGCCGCTACTGAAGCGCGACAGCAGCCACGCTGTCATGGCGAAGGTGGAGGTAACGGGCGGGCACAAGCCACCTTTGACGCCCGCTTTGATGCCGCGGAGGAGCGGCATACCGTGGTCCCTACGCCATCCTTCCAGGGACCGCTTGGTAGGAGGGGCGCCGCGATGGGTCGCGATCCCGAGGGTGATGCAGTGCGCGATGATCGCCGGGTAACCGACAAGCAGGCGTTCCCGTTCGGGGAGGGTCGCGCGGAGCATCGCGAGGAACGCTTTCCGCTTCCCTTCGGCGTCCCATGCCGCGCGTTCCCTGCGGAGATCGCGGCGCCCGCGGGGGCGGGCGGGCGCCGGTACCGCGGTACGGGGATCGTCCGTCATGGCTCCTTCCCTTGACTGGTAGAGGCTTCTTGACACCAGAAGCGATTTGCTACATACACGGGGGCGCGCCGCACGTCGCGGCGCACGCAACGGACTCCGGGCGCGCGATGGGACGTGGCGCGCGGAGTTTGGAAGGGAGGCACTCCGATGTTTGATGCAGGGAACGCGCCCGGCGACGTCGCCGGCGCCATCATGGCGAGCGAAGCGGCGCCTATCAGGCGTAGCGGTACGTACCGTCTGCTTACCCTGGGAAATCCCAAGGTGGCGAAGGGAAGCGGCTACGGCTACCTGACGGCCGTTCTTCACTTCGCGCCGGCCGACCTGGCCGGCCGCGGCACCGTCTGCGTCTACAGCACCCCGGGATGCCGGGCGGGCTGCTTGAACAAGGCAGGTCGCGGCGGGATCGTGGCGAAGGGCAAGCGGACAAATGCCATTCAGCGGGCGCGCGTCCGGCGCACGCGCGACTATTTCGAGCGGCGCGACGCCTTCATGGCGCAGCTGCACGCCGACATCGCGCGCCTGATTTGGGACGCGGCGCGCCACGGCTTGAAGCCTGCTCTGCGTATCAACGGCACCAGCGACCTGCCGGGACTCGCGCACAAGGTTGCCGCGGTGTGGCCTACGCTCGCCATGTATGATTACACGAAGCTTCCCAAGCCGTGGGTGCGCGAGCGTTCCAACTACCGCCTGACGTTCTCTCGCGCAGAGAATAACGACGCGGCGTGCCTGGAGGCCCTCGCGCACGGCGTCAACGTCGCCGTGGTTTTCGACACCCCGAAGGGTCGCGCCCTGCCGGCGACGTGGAACGGCTACCCCGTGGTCGACGGCGACAAGACCGACCTGCGCTTTCTCGATCCCCGCGGCGTGGTCGTCGGACTCCGCGCGAAGGGCCCGGCGCGCCGGGATCGGAGCGGATTCGTGGTCAGGACCGTCGCCTAGCGCGTTCCGTCCGCGGACCCTCGCCATCATGGGAGGGTCCGTCACGGGCCGCGCTGGGAGAGTCCTGGCACGCGCAAGGGCGCCGGATACGGGCGCCCAGGAAGGGAGCAACCATGGCAAGGCATCTTGACGTCGCGACGCCGAATGGGACGCGCCGCGTTCCCGTGTACCCGTCGCCGGTGAAAGGCCTCGTGATTCATCGGCCGCTCTACGCGAAGCCGGGGGCGCGCCTCTACGTCGTGACGCACGCCGCGACGGGCTATGTGCTGTCGCAGGATACGTGGCCCTCGCGGCGCCTCGCCGGCTATGCGGCGTGGCTCTGCGCCGACCTGGCAGACTGGTCCCTAACTGATCCGGCCGCTGTCGCGAAGAGCACGCGACGCGGCGACACCCCGCGCGAGCGGTGGCGCGCCCTCCGGGCCGCCGTCGACCTGGGCGACATCCGCGCCTGATACCGGCGCACAGGAAGGGAGATTCCGATGTTCCGCAAGGCACCGTTCCACCTGACCGAAAGCAACCTCGAAGAGGCCATGCCGCTCTGCATCCGCGACGCGCGCGGCTGGTCCGTCGCGTACCTGCCGGATGCCGACGCGCGCGACGTGGGGCGCCTGCTCGCAGCGGCGCCGACGCTGCTCAAGGCCTTGCGCGTCGCGCTCGCGACGATCGAAACGCACACCGGCGACGGATGCCAGAACCCGCGCGCCCTGGTGTGCGAGCCCGACGGCGGCATCGATTACGAGGGGACGGCCGCGACGCTGCGCGAAGCCATCGCGGCCGCTGAGTAGCCTCGCGAGGTCGCTCGCGCGTGCGATGCGCGGGCGCCGTCGCGGCGGCATTCGGGCCGCGCAGCGGGCGCCGATACGGGCGCCCAGGAAGGGAGAACGCATGACACAGGACAGCATCCGACTCGCCGTGCGCTGGGCTGAAGCCGCGCGCGTCATGGCGTACGACCTGGCGAACCTCGATCGCGCGCTGCGCGTGCGGTCGCTCGCCCCCGACGCGCCGGCGGCGCGCGTGCGCCTCGTGCGCGCCATCCCGCAGGCCTGCGCCACGGCGTGGTCGCTCGCGCACGGGCGCGAGGCCTAGAAACGCAACGGCCGGCGCCCCCGATGGGATAGGGGCGCCGGCCAACATCGGAAGGGAGTTCCGAATGCCCACGCACGATACCGGAAGCCAGAACGCGGTGGAAGACCCGACCTTGGACGCCCTGCTCGCCGCACTGCCGATCGCCGCCGACGCGCGCGTGCTCACGGGGCCGCGCCTGGGCGACCCCATGCACATGACCGTGCCGGAGTTGCGCCAGATGGTGCGCTGGGCCGAGCTCGCGGACGATCCCTGCCCCGGCTGGCGCATCATCGGGGACCGGCTGGTCGACGAAGACGGGGCCGTCGTCGTCGAACCGTTCGATTACTAGCCTAGGGGCTTCCAGCGGGGCGCCGTACCGTGGTACGCCCGCCCCCGGAAGGGAGGACGTGATGCCGAACGCACATCGCGCGGGCCGCGCGCTCGCGCTCGAGGGCCTCGAGCCCATGCCGACGCTCGAGGCCGCCCTGGCCCGCCGTCGCCAGCGGGGCGGCGTGGTCGTCGTCGACACGGACGGCATGGCCTGGCACGGCCGCATGGCGCAGGCGCCGACCTGCCCGACGCACGCCGGGCGGGTGCTCCGGTGCCCGGCCTGTACGGGCGCCAAGTCGCGGGGCGCCGTGACGCCGGCCCGGATCGAGGCTGCCCGGAAAGCGGTCGCGCTCGCGCGCGAGGCGCTCGCTGCCAAGCGCGCGGCCGCGAGGGATACCGGGGCCTAGGTCGTGCCGCACAGGGCCGCCCGGAGCGCCCTGGTGCAGCGACGGCGGGCCTGGTGGTCGTGCCGCGGGAGGCGCACGTAGTCTCGCGCGAGCGCGATCACCAGCCGCGCCCGCACGGGGTCGTTGAAGACCACGTCAACCGGGGGGGGAAGGTGTTCCAGCGCCTCGTGCGCCTCCAGGGCGCCGTGCGCCACGTCCCAGCCGTGCCGAAGCGGCACGCGCAGGGTGCAGAAGCGGCAGACCACCCCCCCGTCGGGGTCGACGATGCCCTCGTCGAGGGCGAGCCGCCGGATACGGGCGCTCAGGTCGGCCGGAATCGATCGCTCGCCCCGTGCGATGCGAGAGAAGACGATCGGGCCGAGCTCGAGCGCGGCGCGCGTCGCACTGGGACCGAGGTGCCAGCGCAGCGCGCCGACGACGTCCCGGTCGGTCATGCGAGGCGACCCAGCACCGTACCGCAGTACGGGCAGCTGATCGGCTTGCCGGCCATCTCCCGCGCCCCCGCGCCGTCGCGCGATACCGTGACGTGGCATCCGCACTTCCCGCAATCGCCGCCCCAGGCCACCCGTTCCCGCTTACGGGCCAGCGCGTGGAGCTCCCGCTGCCCCCACCCCTGCGCCTGCGCCTCGTCCAGCAGGTCGACGGGGCGCCGGCCCGTCCGAAGCGCGGCATGGTGGACCGCCCGGTGCCAGGACGGGCTCCGCGTCGGGTCGTCCTTGCGGACCCCCTCCAGCGTGCGGAACGACGCCCAGACCTCGACGTGCTGCTTCACGCTGGCCGCGGTGATACCGGCCGCCGTGCCGAGGGCGCGGTAGATCGTGTCCCGCCGCGCCTTCGCCGCCTCCGGGGAAGGCGCCTGCTCCGCGTTCACCCGCAGTACGCGCGCGCCCGCTTCCCCGATGCCCCACCAGTCGTCCCGCTCGCGCTCGACGGCCGCCACGAAGGCGCCAACCAGTTCCTCGAGGGTGCGCGGCTGCGTTTCCTTCACGTCCACCCCTCAGGCGTCGCAGAATCCGCAGAATCCGCCCCCTCCCCATTCTGCGGATAGTGCGGCGCCGCATCGTCGCTCCGGGGATACGGGCTCGCGGTCAGCAGCGCCTCGAACGTCGCGAGCGTGAGCACGACCAGCGGCTCGGCGCGCGCGCCCTCCTCGAGGATCAGCGCGTGCGCCGCCCCCTGTGCGAGGTGCCGGCGCAGAACCGGCCACCCCGCCTCCCGGTGCTTCACCTCCAAGCGGGCGACGGGGGCGCTCAGGGCGGGCTGGTAGTCTCGGCAGACGCAGAGCGCGGGATGCCGGCAGGAGCGGTTGTCGTGATGAATTTCGACGGCGTGCCCGCAGCGCCAGCACACCGGGTCGCCCCCGTGCAGGCCGAGGTCGCCGGCGAGCCGCCCGCCCAGCGCCCCCGACATCGGCATCCGCTTGAAGCCGTACGCGGCGAGCGCGCGCTCGACCCGCTTCTCAGCGACGTATCCCCGGCGCTTCTGCGCCCGGCCGCGGTTCTGCTTCGCCTTCTTCTCGGGCGTCTTCGCCGTGCGGGCGGCGCGCGCCGCCTGGCCTGCGGCCTCGAGGTCGTCGATGCCGCTCATGCTCTCCTCCACCGCAGCGCCCCACCCCACTGCGCGGCCATCGCTTCCGCCATGCCGGGGTACGTGCGACTGCGCCGCTTCCACCGGTCGGGCCCCGGCGACTCGCGATGCACACGCGGAGCACGGCCGTCCACGACGTACGTCGGGCGCAGAGGCGGCAGGTTCTTCAGCCACCAGCACGTCGCCTTCGTCTCGCCGTGGCCGAACCACCACGGCTGCACCACCTGGTCTGGGCGGCGGATCTTCGTCGCGATGATCGAGACGGGGTTCTCAATCGCGATGCGTGGCACGGGCGCGTCCATCAGCGCCTGCACGAACGCGAGCGACGCCGCCTGCTCGGACGCCTTGTCCTTGAACCAGCGTGCCCCGCTCACGGCGAGGTGCGTGCAGGGCGGGTGCCCGATCAGCAGATCCCACCCCCAGAGCTTGAGCGCCTCGAGCACGTCGCCCTGGATATGCGGACCCGGCCGCTCCGACGGCAGGAGGTCGCACGACACGGCATCGAACCCCTCGGCCAGAAAGGCGTCGCGCACGACGCCGGAGAACTCGCACGCGACCAGCACTCTCATGCCGCACGCACCTTCGGCAGCGTCACGCTGCGGTCGATGCTCATACTCAGTCCGTGCAGTGGCAGGGTGGGGTTCACCCGACCTCCGCGAGCGCGGCGTTGCGGATGACGCAGGCGTCGCAGACGCCGCATGACGTGTCGTCCTTGCGCGGCCGGTAGCAGCTCCACGTCTGCTCCGGCGCAAGCCCGAGGCGCTGAGCGAGGCGCGCCACGTCAGTTTTCGTCAGGTTCGCGAGCGGCGCTGACACGCGGACCATCGTGTTCGCCGGAAGCGACTCCAGCAGCATCATGTTGAACGCCATGAGGAATCCAGGGCGGCAGTCGGGGAAGCCGGCCAGATCCTCGCGCGTCGCGCCAAGCAGCACCTCGCCGCCACCGAGCGTCGCCGCGAGCGACACGCCGTGCGACAGGAAGACCGTGTTGCGCGCCGGCACGTACGCGCGCGGGACGCCGCCGCTCGCGATAGCCGTCCGCGTGCGGCCCGTCTCCAGCTCATCGGGCCCGCCGACGAGGGGCACCGTCTTCCAGATCTTCGCATCGACGTGGACGATCTCCTGCGGGATGTCCCACTGCTTCACGAGCGCCTTAGCGCACGCGATCTCCTGCATGTGACGCTGCCCGTAGTAGATCGAGAGCGCGTGGACGCGCGACGAGCCGAGCGCGGCGAGGCCGAGCAGGACCGACGAGTCTAACCCACCAGACAACAAGACCACTGTCGCTTTCATGGGATCTCCTTTAAGCCGAGCGCACGGGAGATTTCGCGGTAGCGTCCACCAAGCGCGCCAGGAAGCGGCGGGATGGCGCGATCCCACATGCCGTGCTGCCGCACCTCGGGGTCGAGGCGCGCGAGGTTCTCCGAGAAGCGCGTCACCGACGACCCGTCGAACGACTGCGCTCCGGCCAGCTTGCAGAGCCGGATACGGTTCTGCGTGTTCACTCGCGCGACGTGCAGGTACAGGTTCCGCTCCCGCGCGAAGTCCCCCCACTGCGCGACGGTGCCGAGCTTCCACTCCGTGCTCCCGCCCACGAAGATCCCGACCTCCGGGCCGACGATGTCCGCGATCTCCGCCGGGACCATGCCGTCTTGCACCGCGAGCAGCAGGAGCCGCGCCTTGCCGCGCAGGCGCGGGAGCCACGCCCGCGAGAGCGCGAGCGACTCCGCCCCCCCGGCGACGATGTCGGGGATCACGATCCAGTCCGCGTCCGCGCCCTGGCGCTCCACGAGCCCGACGAACCGGTCGGCGTCCCACGGCGTGCCCCGCCGGAATGCGGTCCACGCCCCGTTGTCGATCCCGTAGCGCAGCCCGTGCGCCTTGGGCTCCTCCGGCGTGACGACGAGCCGCCAACCGGCGTTGCGGAGCTTCGCGATAGTCTGCTTAGCCCTAGTAGTCGATGCGTACGGGATCATGCCGCACGCACCTTCGGCAGCGTCACGCTGCGGTCGTAGGCCAACATGCGCTCGCGCTCGCCCGCCGGGGCTTCCGCGATCTCGGCGTGGCGCAGCCAGTCGGACTCGTTCCACCGCTGCGCGAAGGCGCGATAGAGGCGCGCGCGCTCCGCGTCCGACGCCGTCGAGGTCGCGATCATCAGGCGGGCCAGCGCGTGCTGGTAGTCGCCGCGCGCGGCGCCGCGGATGACCTCGGACAACGGACGCTGGTCGGCCTTCGGGTCGTCGCGCTTCGGCTCGTGCGCCCCGCCACGCAGTTCCTTGGGCGCCGGCAGCGGGGTCGACGGCCCGTAGGAGCGCATCCACCGGATGCAGGCCTTCACGACCTCCTCGTCCTCGATGCCCTGCATCGCGCCGTCGTAGGCGGCGAGCGCCTCCTCCGACAGCGTGCGGTTCACGTACCGGCCGAGCGCCAGGTACGCCTCACGGCGCGTCTCCGTCATCGCTGCACCTCGACCACGAACTCGACCGTGGGCTTGCCGAGGCGCGCGGCCTCGTCGCGTGTCCACCCGCTGCCGTACGTGCGGGCGTCCTTCGCTGCGATGCGAATCAACTCGTCACACGCCTCGGCAATCTGGCGGTTGCGCTGCTTGAAGCCGATGCGGTCGCCGCCGTCCCACCGCTGCACCTCGGGCCGGTAGACCAGCGTCGGGATACCCATCGCGCGTGCGACCTCGACAGCCATCGTGTCCACGCCCAGCGCCCCGCCGCTGATCACGTAGTGCGGGGACCGCAGCCGGATCTGCTCGGCGATGATCTCGCGCGCCTCTTCGTTGCCGACGAGGCTCGTGCTCCCGACGATCGCCAGCTTCATCGCACACCCCCGCCGCGCAGCTTCTCGAGGAACCCGCTGCTCGTCGCCGGTACCGCGGTAGCCTCGTCCTCCCAGCCGCGGCGGTTCAGCCACGTCGCCGGGTGCGGGATGAACCGCCCGTTCTCCCGCTGCCAGTCGACGCTCTTCTTCGCCGCCTCGATCACGGCCACGAAGTCGACCTCGAGCGCGCCGCACCGCTGCTGCCGCCACGCCTTCCATGCGGCACCCTTCCCGACCTTCCGCGGGTAGGCGGCCCAGAAGTGGAGGAACAGCATCGAGTAGTCGCCCGCCGCACGAGAGGTGACGGTTCCCTCTGACGGTTCCCTTACGGTTCTGGGTGCAGCCGGCTTCACCCCTGGGGTGCAGTCCGCTTCACCCCCCCCGGTGAAGCTGGCTTCACCCCTGCAGGATTCCTCAGGGGTGAAGTCCTCTTCACCCCCCTGCGGCGGATCGACAGGCGCCTCGGGCCAGTAGTCGACGGGCTGGATCGTGAACATGGTCGACGATCCGGCCCGCGGCTGGCTCCCGATGAACCCGGCGACCTCGAGCCGCCGCAGCATCGCTTGCACCTGCCGCTCGCTCCGGCGCGTCTGCGTCGCGAGGCGCCCGACGCTGGGCCAGCACTGCCGCGACTCCGGGTCGGCGGCGTCGGCCAGCGCCAGCAGCAGCACCAGCTCCGTGCCCCCCAGCGTCGTGGCTTCGAGCCACACCTCCTGCATGATCTGGATCGCCATCAGGCGGCCGCCATCGCAACGCGCCGCCGGCGGTAGCTGCGGTCGCGTGTGTCCTGCGCCATGGTGAACTTCCACGGC
>Ga0075472_10000834_pt1 | contig 12935 bp, 18 predicted proteins | sample DEB19_08_DNA_3_FD_77014 | JGI IMG/M metagenome (GOLD analysis project Ga0075472, IMG submission 77014) | Aqueous microbial communities from the Delaware River and Bay under freshwater to marine salinity gradient to study organic matter... | ecosystem: Environmental > Aquatic > Marine > Coastal ...
ATTGCCCGAGATGGTCTTGCGTGTGCGTCCCGAGTCCATGACTAGAGCGTCGCGCACAAGTGACACACGCGAAGGTCGGACAGTGTTGCCGGACATGTCGAGTGTGCGCTCTATTTCTTCATCAGTGAGACCACCGAAGAGCTTGATTGCGTCGTAGATCTTTTGGCGTTTTGTGCCTGACTTTGGGAACGCTTTGATCGCTGCACGCTGTGAAGTTGGATGCGCTTTTTTTGCTGTGATGATCACATTGCGGTTTACTGTTGGCACATATTTTGTGCCACCGAGACCGGTGGTGATTTGGAACATTTCTGGCTGATGGTCGGACATGTCGGATGCCTTTTCTATGAGTGTGCTTGTAGTGCTTTGATTGCCATGTCGAGTGTAGTCACATCGTAAAGCGGCATTGGTTCATTCAATGACAACTGGTTCTTCATTGTTTGAAGCCGGCGAATAATTGATGCGTGAGGATTTTTGCTGATTGCCATGATGTCGTCAATGAGACCGAACATTGCCATTGTGTGTGATGCCATTGCGCTTGACTCGAGCACCATTTTCCTGGTCTCTTCAGTGAGTTCACCTTGGTTGAATGATGTGCCTTCGCTCATTATTTTGTGCTCCACGGACCCCAGCCGAAGCCGTAGCGGTCCATTCCGTAGTTGTAGATTTCTAATCCTGCGCGCAGATTAGTAACAGGGTCTAGCAGATCTTTTGGTCGGCTAATGATGCCGCGCTCGGCAAGGTATTTGTGCCAGAAGCCGTTGATTTGCAATAGCCCACGACTGCCACCATTTGGATCTTTCCGGTTGATTGCGTTCGGAGTGCAATTGGACTCACGCTTCATGATTGCTTCAAGCACTGTGCGCTGATCCGGATCCCAGCCAAGGTTCACGGCAAGAGTTGAAAATTGTTCGCACGCGCTCGAGTAGGGATCTATGTAGATCGTTGAGCTGGTGGTTGTGGTCGGCTCAATCAAGAATGGGGTCACATCTATGGTCTGAGAAGGCTCGCTAGACGCGCTAGGAGCCCCTGTTAGCGCCGTAAAGCCAAAGACTGTGCAAAGCACTAGCCCGATCAATTTTTCTGCAAAGTAGTTCATTTTTTCTCCAGTGGTATTGGCACGCCCCAAGATGAAGCGTGCGATCTAAATGCAATTTGTCCTAGTAGGTATTTGCCGGTGTCTGGTTCAGTAAAGATCTGAACGAGGATCTCTTGTCCGTTATCCATGACTCCTGTGTAGACGGAGTAATTGAAGATCTGTGGTTCACTCATAATGACTTGCCTTTCGCCGGTATTCCGACCTTAGGACATCTGTCAAGCTTTCGGTGGGATTTCCCCAAAGACCTTTAGGAATGCGGCTTTTACCCAGATTACCGAATCCGCTGCTTGTGGTGTGATCTCAATATGAAACCAGTCTCCCGGCACACCGTGAAGTGTTGGCTTGTCATAGACCTTCCACGCATAGCGGTCGCATCTCCAAGCTCTCCCATTTGGACCGACATAGTCGAGTATGCACTGCAAGCCAAGTTCATTGGCGTTGGCGACAAGTTTGTCAATGAAGACGAGTGCTTCTTTGCGTGATGCTTTCGGATGTTTTTCGCTCTTACGGTAGGAAAGATCTACAGCTCTGCCAGTCGCATGGACTGATAATGAGCCAGGCTTGCCACGCATGTCACGCTGACCCCATGATCCGTTATTCCAAAGCGCACCATTGGATGCTGCGATTGCCTGCCGGATCCATTCATCCATTCCGGCGCGTGGTTTGGGTGAAGCGCCGTCAGCGTTGCCGATGTAGTCGCGTGCGCCGGGCACGCCGGGCTTAGCTTTGGCTACTGTCACGACCGAAAGCTGGGTCTCTTGGGTTTACCCAGCGGAGCAATGGTGGAATGATTGCAGCGATTGCGCCTTTGCCATAGTCGCGCAGATCGGTTGTGCCGGTCGAGTACACAGCGATGAGCGCGCCGATAACTGAACGAGCATAGCTTGCGAGCATTGCTTTGTCTTTAGCTGTGATTTTCAACATGATGGTCAATCTTTTCTTCTATTCGACCAAGGATCTGGTGCACTTTTCCGTGATCTTTTTTGTTGTCGCTGCCGATTTTGCTAATGAGCGCCACCACCACAGCGAAACCCCCACCGACCAAAGCCACCACAATCTGAGAATCCATTTCATGCACTTGGTAGCGGATTGTTTGCTAATTCTGTGGCTTTCAACATTGTTTCCGGTTCCGCTGGTTGTGTGTATCGATCATCCATCCATTCAAGACAGTAATAACCATCGCTCGGTGCGTTGTATCTAAAACATGCGTCAGCTGGTGACAAGTCTCTTGTCGCGTTGCCGATTTGTGCGTTAATTTCTGCTTTAGTTGCCATTATGCAACTTTCTGTATTTGGATAGTTGTGTAGATTTCTGATGTGCTCGCGCTTACGGCACGACCCAAGCCGAACGATGCGGTGGCAGTCTGGCAATAATATTGAACGGCGAATGCTTTGGTTGCGGCAATGGTGAATTGTGCTTGCAAGGTTGCAACACCACCGACTGAGCCGCTGCTGTCCATGTTCGTATTTTGTCCGATTGCTGTAATTGAACTGTCGGTAACATTGTACAAACGAATTTTTGTCAAATTTGTGTTACGAAAAGGGCTGAAAGCTGTAACGGTATAGGTTCCGGCAGGCAATGTCACTTGATTGGTCGCAAGTGATGCGCTTGTTATTCCATTCACTACAGTTGTGTTCAAGACTCTGGTCGTCCAAGTAGTAGCGACAGAAGAGCCACCATCCGTGCCGTTTGATTGTGTTTCGTTAAATGTGGCAAATTGTGGTGCGACAGCTGCGAAGTTATTGTTCAGCGAACTTGCGGTCAAAACTTCGCCGGCGGTGTATGTGGTGACTGGCATAGTGCTCCTAACTTAGTGCGAATACTGTGTCAAGTGTGGAACTGTCAAGAATGAAAAGCTGATAGACCGTGGTTGGGCTGGTGTAGATCGTCACCTGATGTGGTTGTGCATAGGTGATGCGATGCTCAATGCCTTCTACGAATGATTCTTGTGCGATGACATTGGTGGATGACAAGCCTGTCTGAATTGTTTTCTCGATGTTGATGGTGTCACCAATTTCAACTATTGCGACCAGATCACGCTCAGTTGCAGAGAGCATTTGGAAGCCTGTAGACACACTGGTCAATACTGGGGTCGGATTGGGCTTGATTAGATACTCGGCAAGTGTCAAAGCTGCTGCATCATTATGCAAAAGGCTTTGACCATAAGACACTGACTGGATCAGATACTCGGCTTGGCTTGGCAGATCCTCAGCAACCTGTGTCGCGTTAGAGCCAAGAATCGTGACCGCTGCACGATTGACCACTTTGTCTGCACCAAAATTGATCGTCACACCATCGTATCGAACTTCTGTTCCGTTATCTGAAAACTCAACTGTCGCGCCAGCAATGGTTGGTCCAAGCCTTTTCTGGAATACAAACTTGCCTGATCTGTCCACGAATGCTCTGCCCTGCTCGGCATCAATGATGTTGCTCAAGTAGCCGTTCACATTGGTTCCTTGTGGCACTGTGAATGGTGAAGATCCGCCGAGCGTGGCAACACCAGTCTCAATTGATTGCTCGCCTATACCTTGGAAAGCATCTACTTCTGGTCGCGCAAGCATGTTCACGACTCGAGCAGAGGAAAGCTCTTCGCTCACATTCCACTCGTCAAGGATCGTCTGACTAAGTGTGTATTGAAGATCTATGCAGCCGACCGAAACTGTGTCATAGCCATCAAGACTGAACTGATAATCGAATGACACGATGTAGCCCTGAAAGAGTGACTCGGGATTGCCAAGAGAGTCGTATCGGTAGAAGTTCACGCGCCGCATAGGTGCGATGCCTGGCTGATCGTTCAACGGGTCGTATGTGCCTGCATCCGTGTTGAATGGATTGAACGCGCCATAGGCGATCTGGTCGTTGAGTACAAAGCTCATTGAGCCGGGAGTGAACTGATCTCCGATGTCTCGCCGACCGCGGAAGATCTGCACGCTCAATACTCCAGTAGTCACATCAGCGAAGTCTGATTGCGGTCCAAGTTTGTAGGTCGTGTTATTGAGCACGCCCTTCACTGAGTCGTTCAGACGGAAACTTGAACTATCCCAGCCGGTATCAATCTCGAGCTTGTAGTTGCCTGAGTCAATGACTGGCGTGGTCATAGCACTTCAATTGCTGCCGGACCGTAGGCGCGGTTTGCTGCTTTGATGTTGTCAATAACGATGCGACCGATCTCCGCGCTGGTGGCAAGACCGCCAGAGATGTTGATGTTGTATTGATCGCCACCACGACCAGCCATGATGCCGGCACGCTCTTCTGCGCTGAGCACTGGCGCGCTCACTGCTGATGGGTTCAGGCTTGACACGGTAGAAGAGAACGCTGCACCGATGCCCTTGAGATCAGCGAGCTTGAGGTTGGGGTTTTTGAGTTTCTTTTCAGCGACCGCAATTGCATCAGCGATGCCTTTGACGAGAGCTTCACCTTGAGTTACTCCTGCCTTGTAGAACTGCTCTGCTGCAAGTATGCCCAGAGCATCGGCGACCATGTTGAGTGAGTCCACCATCTGATTGATCCCATTGGGTCCTGTAATCGCTTCTGAGCCACCTTGAATGAGTTCTGTGGCAATTGCACTGCCGGCTTCTTGCCCGGCTTCTAGGACCTTTCTGAGCGCGCTTTCGGACAGACCCATTGACAGCAGTTGCTCAATCTGTTTTCCGAATTGTTTAGCGCCCATGGCTTGCTGGTTGAGCTGGTCAAGAATGCTGGTTCCGGCTTCTTTGGCTGCATCAGCTGCGCCAGATATTGAGAACTCTCCAGTGACCGATTCGGAGACTGTGGTCTTGAAGTCATCGTAGGCTTTTTGAGCCTCTTCGAGTTTGCCTTTTGCCTTGTCAAGTGCATCGCTGAATTGCTTGTCAAGCTCTTTGCGTGCTTCTTCAATCTTTTGCTTCATCGCATCTACCGCACCACCGGTAGCTGTGCTTTGCTTTTGCAGATCTTCAAGATGTTTGCGCGCTTCTTCGGTCAATGGCGGACCGATCATCTTTGCGTTTGATTCAATTTGACCCAGATCCTGTTGGATGCCTTTCATCTTTGCCACATATACAGCCATGGCTGCAATGCCGGCTGCGACTGTGGCGATGCCCACACCAGTCGAAACTTGGACCGCTGTAAAAGATGTAGCAAGTGCATAGTTGATTGCTTGTGTTATGACCGCAGCTGCGCGCCATGCAACCATCGCGACCTTGGCTGCAACGATGGCAGTCGCAAATACGCCGATCGCTGTTGCAAAGCCGACCACAATCGGTGTGTTCTTTTGTGCCCAATTAGCCACAGCAATCAATGCCGGAACTAGCGCATTGACTAATGGCAAGACGGCTGCACCGATCGCTTCTTTGGCTTCATCCATTGCAATGGAAAGCTTCTTGAATTGTCCTTGTGCCGAGTTCGCTGATGTGACCGCTGCGCCACCGAAAGTCTGTGACAGCGATTGCATTACTTGATCGGCTGACGCACCATCCTTGATGAGCTGATAAAGCTCTGGTGATAGTTGCTTGATCGCTTTAGTGTTCCCGCCGTAAGCCTTGCTCACCGCATCCGCTACTTCTTGAACTCCCTTGCCGGTCGCTGCGCTGACATCAAGCACAGTCTTGAGTGCTTCTTGTGCTTTTGCCAGATCACCAGTACCACGGACCAGTGAAGCAAGCGCCGGACGAAGCTCATCATCAGCCACCGCCGCCGACATGGAGAGCGAGCTCACAAACTCTTCATTGGCTTGAATCTGTTTATCGGTCGCGCCGGTAGTCGCTACAAGTTGGCGAGCCAGTTGAGCTTGTGCAGCTTGATCTGCAGCTGCCGCTTTTGCCGTGACGACCAAACCTGCAGCAAGACCAGCGAGCGCTGCCGTTGCCGGCACGAATGCCTTATTGACTGCAAAGCCAACACGCTGGGAATTGGTTTCTAATTTCTTGAACTCCTCAAAAGTTTTTTTGAGTCCGTCACCTTGGAAGTCGGTGATGATCGGGATGCGAATAGCCACTAGTTACCTTCCGATCTTGCAATGGCTTCTGCCAATAGTCGTTCTATTTTCCAGACGAGACCTTGGATCTCATGTTCGAGTATTGACTCCTGGCTTTCAGCTGTTGGATACATGTATCGGGATGCGCGACCCCAATTTAGGTTCAAGTTTTGGATCAGCGTGTTGTTCCATGTGTAGGTGTATTGCTTTCCACCGTAGAAACGCTTTTGTACTGTTCCGTCTTTGGCTTGGTTACGACCTGCCATGTCAAAGATCTGACCCCATGTCTCATTTGATTGAAACACGAACGCGCCAAGAGTCTCGTATTGCGCGCCTTTTTCTAGGTTCTTTTTTCGTGCCCGGCGTGTGTCAATTTTGACATTGATTTTCTGGTCCACTTTGGCTCCGTACCACGGACCGCCTCTGCGCCACTTGCGATACATGCCCGAGAGTGGTGGCTCGCCCGGCACAGCTGTTCGCGCAGCTTGAACCATTGGCAAAGTTATGCGCTTGTAGTCGCGTGTAATTTCTCGGCGTAGTTCTGGGGCGAGTTTGTTCAACTGCTTGAGGGTCTCTTTGATCCCATAAACTTCCAGACCTCTTCTTGCCATGTCACTTCCTGTTTCTCTCTTCTAACACAGTAGTGACAGTGAGCAGGTCGGCAGTGTCAAAGCTTTCATCGTAGAAGCGCGGAGCCCACGAAAGAGCAACTAGCAATTCTGCTAGGAGCCTTCGGTGAGTTCCGCGTGGATAGGGTTTTCTATTTCCTCAGCAATCACTTCGACTGACTCAAGCTTCGCAATGAACTTGTCAAACTCTCCCGGCACTGTGATCTTGGCTTGCTTGCATGCTTCCCAAGCAAGAAATGCCAGATCTTCTACGCCGATGCCGTTCGCCATGTCTGATGCTTTGCGCTTAAACCTGCGTTCCCATGCAACCAGTGTCACCAAATTGGTGGTTACTTCGTATGGGTCTTTGTTTTCTTCTGTCACCTTTAGGTGCAGCTTCATGCTGTCTCGCTTTCGTGTCGGACCGGTGCGCGGTCAGATTATGGGGTTACATCCGTTGTGTAGGTTCCGCCGTTTGCCGTAATCGAAATTGTGCCGAGAGCTCCCAACGAAGATACGACTGGCAGTGAAGCTATGAAGCACCCTGTCAGTGTCATTTTTGGATTGGTAGCTGACTCACTACCAGCGGCTGGCTGAACGGTGATCGTTGTGGTACTGCCGACCAATGTTGAAAGTGTTGCCCATGTCTCCGAGCTGGCGAAGCTGGCGTAGAAGTCGAGTGTGATTGAGTGACTGCCGAGACCCGAAACATACTTTCTGGATGCATCGCCGAAACTGGTCGCCTCGAGTTGATCGTAATTGATATTCACGGTGGCACCGGTGCATTGATCAGTCAGATCGATGCTGTTCACGGTGACTACTGGGGTTGAGAGGTAGGTGCTGGTTGCCATGATTACTCCTTGGATGCTTTCTTAGATTTAGTTTTAGCAGGTTTTGCTTCTTCTGTGGTTGATACTTCTTGCTCGAGGATGAAGCCACCAGCGAGCAGAGCTGCGACATTGATGCCAGCCTTGGGCTGATAGATGTCGCCGATCTTGCCAAGCTTTGGGGATGCGATCACATAGCTCATGCTGTTTGTGCCTGTACTTCAATCATCATCTCGTATGCCGGCAGGACTACGCCACCGACATCAACTGAGGTCGGGCTTCCGGATGTGGCTCCGACATTGGCTGTCATGACCGCGGCTGCCATGTTGAGAATGTTGCCAAGCGCATCAGCGTTGCCCGGACCCATTGAGATGATCTGCACCGGGAAGGTCATCTTGGCAATGTTGTAATTCCACATCGTGAACGATGGCGCGCTGACGAACACGCATGGCGGTCGCAGGTTACGCGGATCAGTCACCACTTGCAGACCGGTAGCAGTCGCAAGTTTTGTGCCTAACGCGCTCATAGCGTTATTGAATAGATCGGTGTAGTTGCTGACAGTCATGCGCAAGCCGGGCGATCAATGCCGAGTAGTTGTTTGATCTGACCATTCATGCCGACCACTGGTGTCTGACCCATGTCTTGATATGAGCTGAACACATCAACTGTGCCGCGACTCTTGTAGAGCATTCCGGCGTACATCACGGTTCCGAGATACACATCTTGCGATGGCACTGTCGTCAGCGAGTCACCTGTGTAACCTGCCTCAGCTCTGCGCCTACTGCAAAACGCGTTCGATGCAGCTGCACAAGTCGTGACGAATGTTTGATCGCCAGCTGTGGCGACACTGATGCCGAGCCAGTCAAGCACATTCTGTGCCGTGATCCATGTGCAGGTCTGTGTATATGTGACCGTTCCGGATGCTGCAACGCGACTGACATCTGATGCTGTCTTGGCATAGAGCACTTGGTTCGGGATCGGAACATTGACATCAAATAGCAGATCGCCTTCGGTGTCAATGCCGAGATACAAATATTCCGGAAGCGCATAGCAAACATATGTGCCATTGAAAGTGCTATCTACTGATGCGACCGTGATGGACTCGCCGACTGCAATCTCGCTCGGTGTGAGGAGTTGCAGTACGGCGTAGTTATCCAGCAGGTACTTATGGGTAACGCTGTAAGTTGCCATGAGCGGATGCTCCGCTCTCGACTAAGCCTGTGTGATCTTGCGGATCATGCTCGAGTTTGCAGCGAAGGTTGCTGCATAGCCGAACACGCTCATCTGGCGACCGAGAGTGCTTGGTACCTCAACGCTCAAGAGTCCACGATCTTGACGGTAGATCTCGAATGCGTTCTTGTTCATGATGACCATGGTCTTGGCAGCGAACTTGTTGTCCACCACGATCTCAAGACCGAGTGGGTTCATGCCTGACCATGATGCAGCTGAACCTGCACCTAGTGAGTTCTGACCGTTCAATCCCGGTGCACCGAGTGCTGGGAAGATTGGGCGCTTAGTGCTGTCTACGAGCTGACCCATGAGAGCCCAAGTTGCTGGGTCTACAAACATGTGTGTTGGCAGGTAGTTAGTTGCTGACGAGATCGTCACTGCTGCATCGTAGATTGATTTCATCAAGTCTTCTGGGGTGAGATCCCACACTCCATCAGCTGATGCTGCTGCAAGCAAGTTGTCTGCAGCGTAGTTGTCAATTGCGGTCAAGTATTGACCAGCAAGATCTTGAATGATGATCTGCATTGCGTTCGGATCGGTGAAGTCAATCACTTGATACGAAAGCTGTGCTTGTCCAGCAAAGGTCACTTTGGTGACCGTGTTGGATGCGATCACTGCAGTGGTTGCCGAGACTGCTGTGAGTTCGGTTGATTGCTGTGCGACCGTTGGGTGAGTTGTCCATGTTGGGCGAATGAAAGTTGCACCGCTGTTGCCGTTTGGCATTGCGCGTGTACCGAGTGCATTCAACACTGGGGCGATGTAGTTGATATCCGCAAACACAGGTCCCAAAATTGGAACCGGGACTATACCACTGTCGTTCGACAAAACATTGTCGCCAGCTGTTGCTTCAATGTCTGACTTGTGATAAGCGCGATAATCGTTCCATACGCGATTAGCGTTGGCTGCAACTTCGCCGCCTTTGTGCATTGCTGCAACAAACTCTGCAGCTGATGGCAAGCGTGGTTCACGCTTTGCTGATGCGAAGATTGGAGTCGGGATTGATGCCTCGACTGGTGCTTGTACTTCGGTTGCTTCTGACATGATTTCTGTCTCCTGTTCTTGGACTACTTCTTGAGTATTGCTTATTTCTTCTTCTGGTTGGTGGATACTCGCAGCGATGTCGGTGATCTGTGCTCCTGCGAATGCTGGGATAGCCACGACCGAGAGCTCGCTCCAGACTGCAGCGCGGATTTCCATCGTGCCGGCTTCGTCATAGCTGAATGAAGTTGGGGTGATTCCAATGCTTACGGAGTCAAGAGCGCCATCTTTCATGAGTGTGAGCGCTTCGGATCCGAGCTGTGTGTCGCTGATCTTGGCTGTGAAAAGCATGCCTTCCGGCGTGGATTGGCGTGCCGTGACTACGCCGATGATCTGATCGGTTGAGTGGTTCATTAGCAATCGTGGTGCTTTGCCGTCTACTGGTAGAGCTCCCTCGAGCACGCGCACCGATGTACCGTCTGAAACTGTGGCTTCTACGCCGTAAGGAACTGCAATTCCGCTGATGGTTCGGCGTGGCTGACCGTCTGGTCCTGCTGCATCAATTGACACTGCTTGTGCTGTGAATTGAATCATGATGCGATCTCCTCTTGTGTGTTTTCTGCCGGCATGTCTGACTCTTCCATCTTGTCGGCAAGATAATTCTCTTCGAGATATTCGTCAGCATCAAACTTGACATATGTACCTCTTGGTAACACATTATCCATCGAGAGTGTGTTGGCGATGCATTCCGCATATGACTTCACGCCAAAGATGTACAAGTCTGCGCGTGCTTGCTGTGAGCTTTGATATGAATACGATCCGGTGCTTACGCCGACAAGGTATGGCGGAACATTGGTAAGTCGTGCGCATTCAAGTGCTTGATAATTTGCTGCATCAATGAGAAGCATCTTGTCTGGTGTTGCTGTGCTTGCTTCGTACTTGAGAAACTCATTGAGAACAGCGACCTGATTGGTACGCCTTGCCTGCTCGAAGCTCGCGCCGATTGCGCTGAGCTCACTCGGACTCAAAGGCTCTCCGCCGGTCTGCATAAGGACTCCCGATGGTATGGAACTTTCCGCGTTCCTGTACCTACTGGCTTCCAGCTTGAGTGCTGTGTTGATTACGCCGGGCGATTGATAGATGATGCCTTGAATGCCTGAGATGAATTGCACGACATTGCGATAGTCAAGTTCTTGTCCGAGAAAGTAAAGCTCTTTGGATGGAGCAAAAAAGACCGGACCGGACTGGTCGCGCCTGGTGATGGATCCGGCTGGTAGACGCTCAAACTCTGAGGGAAAGCCATCTTGAGTCCTTGCCGTAATGGCAAGGTAGCCCACGCCATAGAAAAAAATATCGTCAAATAACCAGCTGAGAAGTGTGGAGTTTGGAATTGATGGTGACATTCTGCGAAGCCAAGATCTTGGTGCAAGTCTGACTTCTTCCATCTCTTGTGTTTGATCGTTCCACACTTCTTTGTACATGATCAATGGCATGCATGAGATCACTGATGCCATGAGATCGCGTGCGCGTGAAATTGCTGGAACGCTCATTGCACGATTGCGCGCTTCACCTTCTTGGTAGGTGTAGTACTGTCCGATCATTGATGCACCGGTGTATCCGCCACCTGCAGCTGCAGCTTTACCTACTGGCTCGCTAATTGCAGCCTTAGATACTTTGCGCTCGAATAATGCCATGAGTTCACTCTTCCATATTTAGGTCGGCTTTTGGTGGAAGTCGCGCATCGGGGGAACCTTCTCCGACGAAAGGCTTGACACGCGACTCCCTGCGTGATCTTAGTTCGCCACCACCACAAGATGTGGTTTGCCACGAGAGTGACGATTGCCGGCAACAATTGCTGATGAAAAGATCATGCAACGGCACAGCTCTATCGGTCCGGGCGATCGTTGTGAGCTCACCGCAATTGATCCTTGTGTGCGAACACTTACAGCGCGCACGACATGCTCTGCTAATGCCATCTCACCGGTGTGAATTATTTGCCGTTCACGGATCAAACCTTGCACAGCTGGAGTCCATTTCAAGATCTCTGCATATCCGACCACGACACGCCGAGACTCGAGCGCCGGCGGACATTGCAGATCCACTGTTGGTGTGAACGCGAACTTGACTGATGGGTCTTTGGCGATTGCGCGCACATGCTCCCAGAGCTGGGCTTGTGTGTCGCAAGTGAATGCAACGGTCACGCCGATGCGACCATCCGGCAGAAGCACTGATCGTGTGGCGTAATAATGCGAGTCGTTGAAGTCCACTTCAACTGCAACCACTCCGCCAGCTGGTAGTGGTTCAGTGGTGGCGAGCTGTGTCCAGAGACCTTGCGGTAGCCATGACCGATCGGTTGCAATCCATAGGTTTACGCTGGCACGCAAGAATGATGCACGATCCGGAAGCTGTGACTCTGACTCAATGGTTGAGAGCTCAAGAGTTTTGCCGAGCGCTGGGTTCGCGTATGCCCATGCGACTGGGTCCATTGGGTCTAGATCTGGTGGTGGTGACCATTCACGGAAGTGGAAGTTGGTTGGCTCATGTGTGTCAATTAGTCGCAGACCCATTTCTCGATAGCGCATCATGACCTTGGAGTCTTCTGTGCCGGCAGTGGACCACATTGACAGCAAAGGATTTTTTCTCGCGCGCATAGTCGGGATCACGCCACCGTCAATGACTTCTTCTTCAATTCCCCAGACCTCGTCAATCAGTGCAAGATCTACGGACAGCGAGTGAGCTGCACTTGGCTTTGCTGATCGCACCAGGAGTTTGGATCCATCCGGAAGCTTCGCAGCTAGCCGACCATATGAGCGCGTGAGCTTCGCATCAAAGTACTGCTCAAGCACATCAGCGATCTCTTCATACAGTCCAGCTGCGACATCCAGCCGGTGAGCCATCATCAACACGGTCTGCTTCTGACCGCGGATCTTCGGCATCTCCGTCAGCCACCAGCCACACAAAGCTCTAAGCGCGACCGACTTGCCACACTGGCGCGCCACACTCACAAGCGAAGTACGAGTCACAAGCTCAACGCCGGCATCATCACTGAACGCCAGCTGATCGCGCAAAGCATTCACCTGCCACGGCATCAACTCCACGCGCATGAACTTGCGAGCCCACTCCGCCACAGCATCAACATGCGATCCCTGCTGATCCGGACTAATCGTTGCCAGTCTCGGCTGGTCATGACCGGTCACAGCTGATCCCAGCTGGTCTTGGCTGGTTGGGGAGAAAAAGAACGA
>Ga0075472_10000835_pt1 | contig 12929 bp, 14 predicted proteins | sample DEB19_08_DNA_3_FD_77014 | JGI IMG/M metagenome (GOLD analysis project Ga0075472, IMG submission 77014) | Aqueous microbial communities from the Delaware River and Bay under freshwater to marine salinity gradient to study organic matter... | ecosystem: Environmental > Aquatic > Marine > Coastal ...
CAGGAAATCCGATAAAGCCTGACAATCCAGCGCTTGGTGCTTCCACTGAATTGACAAATATTTTTATGAATAACGGAATTCGTGTATCAGGCACTCCAAAGGTGGGAACAGCTCCTCAAGATATGGCGGTCATTGCCCAGATTGATTCGCTTCCACTACCAGAGGTGCTCGCAGAAATGTTGACGAATAGTGACAACAACACCGCAGATTTATTAGTGAAAGAAATTGGTTACGCATCGACGGGTGAGGGAACTCGAAATGCTGGTCTTGAGGCAATTAAGGCTCAACTCGTGGAATGGGGTATTTCTCTCGATGCATTGAATTTCGTTGACGGGTCAGGCTTAGATCGAGGCAATCGATTGACATGCAATGCTTTGAGCGCACTTCTTAACAGGGACGCTGGGTTTGGGCCTATCGGTCTTGGTCTTGCAATTGCTGGACAGACTGGAACTCTTCGAGATGTTCTTGTGGACACACTTGGGGCGGGGAAACTACGTGGTAAAACCGGCACATTGACAGGAGCAAAGGCGTTATCTGGCTTCGTTCCGTATTCGCAAGATCAAGCGTCTACTTTCACCCTAATTTTGAATAGCCCTAATGCTTCTAACCAAACCACATACCGACCGCTGTGGAATGAGCTTTCCAACGTCTTAGGAGGGTTTTCGTCAAGTCCTACCGCAGAGGACCTAGTTCCGAAATAGTCGTGTCGCTGGTTGAATGAAAGGGTGACTCCGTTCCAAGCTGGCTCATCGTTTACCGAACTGGTCGACATGCTGCGTGCATATATCAAGCAAGAGACTGTTGGTGAGCTTCGAGGAACTTGGCGTTGGTTAGGTTGGGGCGCCGTTGGTGGAATTTCGATTTTGCTTGGATGCCTATTCGTCCTCATTGGTGTGCTTCGTCTGCTTCAGTCAACTGTTTTCGAGAACTCAACATCATTGAGTTGGTTGCCATATTTCATCGTCCTAGCAACGACCATTGCACTTGTTTTATTTTCTCAATCTCGCATTCGCAAGCCTTTTCTGTACCGTAAGGAAATCTGACCGATGCAAGAAAATCAAAGGGTCACGCGTTCTGACTTAGAAAACAAATTCAAGCAGCTTCAAGATGAAGTTCAAGGATCAGCTGAACGAAACAAGACTTCATTAGCAACTATCGCCACGGTAGGAGGAGCTGTCGTTGTGATTCTCGCTTTTGCACTCGGACGTCGATCAGGTAGAAAGCGACGTAGCGTCCTTGAAATCAGACGATAAAGAAGCATTGACGCAACAACGTCCACGACCGCTTCGCGAAACCTTTTGGTGGATTCCTGTCCTGTGGCGTTTTGTGAAATGGTTGCGCAAACGCAGTAAGCGCAAGTCAATTACGCGCATTCGCATTCGACGTGACGAGGAAGTCATCATCAAAAAGAAGGATTCCACAATATGAGCGTTCGCACCTTCCAATTTGGTGAACGGGTTCTGATCATCGACAGTAAAAAGCGGCGTTATCTCGCAACTTTGGCCGAGAAGGGCGAATTTCATAGCCACTCTGGCGTTATTGCACACTCCAAAATTGTTGGTTTAGAAGAAGGTGCGCTCATCGTAAATTCGAAAGGCTCTGCCTATTCGATCTTGCGTCCAACTCTCGAAGATTTTGTCATCGAGATGCCTCGTGGCGCTCAAGTGATTTATCCGAAGGACCTTGCCCCAATTTGCATGATTGCCGACATTGGCCCTGGCATGAAAGTATTTGAAACTGGAATTGGTAGTGGGGCACTTTCCATGACCATGCTTCGGTATGGCGCCCACATCACTGGATATGAGATTCGAGAAGATTTTGCTAATCGCGCAAAAATCAATGTGCGGTCCTTCCTTGGTGAAGATGCTCTAGATCGCTACGACATTCACATCAGAGACTCCTACGAGGGAATTGAAGGAGATCAATACGACCGAGTCGTGCTCGATCTACCTGAACCATGGAATGTTGTGCCGCACGCTGAAAAAGCTCTACGTAAAGGTGGTCTTCTCGTTGCCTACACACCGAGTATCACCCAAGCCGTTCAAGTGAGACAATGCTTTGGAAAATACTGGATCGAAGCACGAACCTTGGAAGTGCTCCACAGAACATGGCACATTGAGGGAATGGCAGTGCGACCTGATCACCGCATGGTTGCGCACACGGCGTTTCTCACCGTCGCCAGATTTATTGGCGCCAACGCAGAACTAATGGATACAGATACTGATTAAGGTTCGATGAAGATGCATTCGCCGGGGCATTCCTCGGCTGATTCGATCACTGCGTCCATCAAGTTGTCTGCAAAATTAGCCATTCCTTCAGCACCCTGAGGGTTGCCTTTAGCTGTTGCAAAAATCTTGTCTTTTTCGCGTACATAAGCAAGACCATCGTCTAGCAACGTGAACACATCTGGTGCGATTTCTTCACAAAGTCCGTCTCCGGTGCAGAGATCTTGATCAATCCAGACCTTCATGTCATGTACTCCTTATTTGATGCTTTAAACGACATCTAGACACTACATCAGTAGGTGCGCCAGACAGTATTCAACCTTGTGAAATTGTACTGAGGTTGGGTTAGACGATAACGGCGGGTTGGGTTTACTGTTGAGTCGGAGGGAACCCCATGGCTGAGAATCGTCACCCTGATGGCATCGATGGCGAAGTTTCGGCTGAATTGAAACTCGCGCGAGAAATAGAAAAAAACCATCGCCTTGAGTACGCCCTCCGAGAACTCCGCGAAGAAGTAGTGCACCTCGGAGAACGGGTTCAGAAGTTGACCCAGCCCCCTAATCCGTACGGAGTAGTTGTTGGACGAAATCCAGATGGCCAATTTGACGTTCTCGTCAACGGAAGAAAACTGCGGGTCACTGTTGGTGGCGCAGTCGACGTTGATGCCATCGAACTTGGCGCAGAGGTCATTCTCAATGATCAAATGAGCATCGTTGAGGCGAGAAAACCAGAACCAGCAGGGGACGTAGTTGTTCTGACCAAAGTGCTTGATGATGGTCTGCGAGCAATAATCACTTACAGGGGAGAAGAAGAGCGGGTATGCGAGCTATCCGACTCGTTGCGGGCAGCAAACCTGCGAACAGGTGACCGCTTGCGTCTTGATTTACGTTCGAATTTGCTTTTAGAACGTATCGCCCAACCCGAAATCGAGCATCTCTTGCTTGAACATGTCCCTGATGTGACTTTTCAAGACATCGGAGGGTTAGATAGCCAAATTGAACGTATCCGCGATGCCGTAGAACTTCCTTTTCTCCACGCTGATCTATTTGCTGAATATCAACTGCCCGCACCAAAGGGCATCCTTCTTTACGGGCCACCCGGTTGCGGCAAAACGCTCATTGCTAAAGCAGTTGCTAACAGTCTGGCGAAGCGTGTTGCAACGAAATCAGGGAGCGACAAAGGTCGTTCCTACTTCATCAACATCAAAGGCCCGGAACTCCTCAACAAGTTTGTGGGAGAAACTGAACGACAAATACGCCTTGTTTTCCAACGCGCACGTGAAAAGAGTGAAGAGGGCTGGCCAGTCATCATTTTTTTCGACGAAATGGATTCAATGTTTCGTACTCGAGGCACAGGGGTTTCCTCAGATATGGAATCGACGATTGTTCCTCAGCTTTTAGCCGAAATTGATGGTGCAGATAATTTGCAAAATGTCATCATCATCGGAGCAACTAATCGCGAAGATCTCATTGATCCAGCAATATTGCGACCGGGCCGACTTGATATAAAAATCAAAATTGATCGGCCAGATCGTGCTGCTGCGCGTGAAATTATTATGCGCTATCTATCAGGCGATCTTCCAATTGGTATTGAAACCAGCATTGAATCTCTTGCTGACTCAGCCCTTGAGTGCATCTTTGATCAATCAGATCTAAATAAATTTCTGGAAATTACATATCAAAATGGTGAAAAGGAAGAGCTGTACTACAAAGATTTCCTTTCTGGAGCAATGCTCGAAAATATTGTGCGCAGAGCAAAGAAATTGGCTCTTAAGAGAAAAATTGACGGTCTATCAGGTGGGATCACAAATTCGGATCTGCTGTCTGCGGTCAGACAAGAATTTGCTGAACATGAAGATCTGCCGAATACCACCAATCCAGATGATTGGGCAAAAATTTCGGGACGCAAAGGCGAGCGAATCGTATACATCAGGACCATCGCACGACGCGAAGGTGAAAGTGGTGAATTGATTGGTGGCAAAGAAATAGAACGCGCAGCCACAGGGCAGTACCTATAAGTGGCGATTGCAAAAGTATGTGGAATTGAGACTGAATATGGAATTCATGTCACTGGACTAGATCTCGACCCGGTGACGGCTTCCTCATTAATCGTAAGTGCGTATAAGGATTCCAACTGGGGAACCACAAATTTTGACCTGAGTAGCGAAAATCCTTCATCGGATGCTCGGGGAGTCAATCTCGATGATTATCTCGATCCGACGATTGATTCAAAAATGTTGAATACCGTCCTTGGAAACGGTGCTCGATATTACGTTGATCACGCCCACCCCGAGTACTCATCTCCTGAGTGCAGAACCATCAGAGATGCAGTTCTATATGACGTCGCTGGAGAACACATTGTTCGAGAGAGCATGAATAAGGCCAATGGGCGACTTCCAGATGGAGTTGATATTTCATTATTTAAAAACAACTCAGATGGCAAATGCAACAGTTATGGATGTCACGAAAACTATTTGGTGAGTCGTGAAATTCCATTTTCTCAACTTGCCGCAATGATTACGTCCCATTTTGTATCACGGCAGATTTTCTGTGGCGCAGGGAAAGTTGGCAGAGAGTCGCCCACTGGTTCAACCGACCCCCGTGGATATCAAATTAGTCAGAGGTCAGACTTCTTTGAAGAGGTCATAGGTCTTGAAACGACTATGAAACGGCCGATCGTGAACACCAGAGACGAACCTCATTGTGACGCGCTGAAGTATCGAAGGCTTCACGTGATCGCTGGTGATGCAAATATGAGTCAATACGCAACATTCCTCAAGTTGGGAACAACAGCTTTGATTCTGTCAATGATCGAAGACGGTTGTTTTCCTGAAAATTTGTTTATTGCTCATCCTGTACATGCGATTAAACAAATCAGTTTGGATCCATCATTAAGCACAACCGTGCTACTTGCCGACGGTCGCCGAATCAACGCTTTAGGTATACAGCAGATGCTCTGTGAAAAGGCTTCGGAGTACATCTCCTCACATGAGAGCATCGGTTTGACCCATCAAGAAGCACAATCAATTATCGACGAATGGTCGTCTACCTTGGGTGCTCTTCAAAGGAATCCGGATTTATTGCAAACGAAAATAGATTGGATCGCCAAAAGGAGACTCGTTAATGGTTTCCAATCACGACACAACTTAGATTCCGGAGATCCAAAACTAAAGGCAATTGATTTGATGTATCACGCCATTGATGAGCACAAGTGTTTGGCTAACAAAATGTCGTTACTTAAATTGGTGTCATTAGAAGACAGTCACGCTGCAACACACATACCTCCAAAAGACACTCGGGCATATTTTCGTGGGTTAGTCGTGGAGAAATGGCCCGATCACATTGTTAATGCCAATTGGGACAGCATCGTTTTCGATGCCGACAATGGTCCACTGCGAAAAGTTGAAATGAATGAGCCTTTGCGTGGCACTCAGGAATTGGTTGGTCCAATAATTGAGCAGTGCGCTTCGGTTAGCGAACTACTTGCACGGCTTGGCAGCAACTCAGACTCGACAGGTACTGTGTAACTATGTCTGAGCGAGTGTTCAAGCCAGTTGCTAAGAAACAGAAACAAGAAGTATCTGAGGTACCCGAAGAGGTGCAGACTTCACCGAATCAGGAAATCGTGGATGACATCGATTCGATTCTTGATCAAATTGACGAAGTTCTTGAAACCAATGCAGATGAGTTTGTAAAGAGCTACGTGCAAAAGGGTGGGCAATAGCCTTAGCCTGAGGTAATCATGATTCTTCCGGTTTTTCCTTCCGATCAAGATCCAGGTTCGAATTTTGGGGAGTTACTCAAGCGAGTTGGGCTTTCGCCCTTTGAGCAGTTTGCCGATGTCTCAAAACTTGAAATTCCTCATGCGACAACTTGTGTAGCAGTTAAGTGTTCAGACGGGGTGGTGATGGCTGGCGATCGCCGTGCAACCTCAGGAAACCTGATCAGTCATCGCAGTATGGAAAAAGTGGTTCAGGCTGACGAATTCAGTGGTGTTGCAATTGCCGGAGCCGCAGGCCCTGCAATGGAAATGGTGAAACTATTTCAATTGCAAATAGAGCATTACGAAAAGGTGGAAGGGCAGCCTCTCTCGCTTGAGGGCAAAGCAAACCAGCTTTCGATGTTTGTTCGCAATAATCTCCCAGCCGCGATGCAGGGTCTCATGGTTGTTCCCATTTTTGCCGGCTTCGACGAAGTTTCTCAGGGCGGAAGACTCTGGGACTACGACGCAACTGGTGGTCGTTATGAAGAGTTGGATTTCGTTGCTACCGGCTCGGGCCAATTGCATGCAGCAACCGTTTTGCGAGTTGGCTGGCGAAAAAACCTGACAACGGCTGAGGCAGTTCACTTAGTTTCCCAGTCGTTATGGGAAGCCTCTGATGCCGATTCGGCTACAGGTGGTCCAGATATTCTTCGGGGCATTTACCCAGTAGTTGCAACCATTACTAAAGATGGGTTTCAACGGGTAAGTGATAACGACCTTGAAGTTGTGTTTGATCAAATCACAGCGGGAGTAAAACAGCGATGAGCATGCCGTATTACGTTGCCCCGGAACAGATGATGAAGGATCGTGCAGACTTTGCACGAAAAGGAATCGCACGCGGTCGCTCACTAGTGGCAATGCAATTTGCTGACGGAATCGCCATTGTTGCCGAGAATCCTTCACATACTCTGCGCAAGATAAGCGAAATTTACGATCGCATAGCTTTCGCTGGAGTTGGAAAATATAACGAGTTTGATCAACTGCGCGTGCTTGGCGTGCGATCTGCTGACCTAAAGGGGTACCAATTTTCACGACAGGACGTCGATGCCCGAAGTCTCGCAAACCAGTATGCACAAATGATTGGCCAAACTTTCACCCACGAAGTCAAGCCATTAGAAGTTGAAATTCTCATTGCTGAACTGGGTGCAACTTCTGACAAAGACCAACTTTTTCACATTATGTATGACGGAACGGTCTTAGACGAGCAACGATTTATTGTCATTGGCGGTGATGCCGACTCCATTCGAACCAAAATCGAAACCGGATTTACACCAAATCTTTCATTGAAAGAGTCGGCTCAGTTAGCCATAACCGCATTGTCAAGCGACGACCGCAAACTCACCGCACACGATTTAGAAGTAGCAGTTCTGCAGCGAAATGGTGCGCGCAGATGTTTCAAGAGAATTTCTGATCAGTCTCTAGAAGATTTACTGAAATAACCAAATGAAGCGCAGAATATTCGGGATAGAAACCGAATATGGGGCCACCTGCACTTTGCGAGGGCAACGTCGACTTAGCCCCGACGAGATATCCCGATACTTGTTTAAGAATGTTGTTGCCTGGGGACGAAGTTCAAATGTTTTCATGGAAAATGGCTCACGGTTGTATCTAGATGTGGGAAGCCATCCTGAATACGCAACTGCAGAATGCGACTCAATTCATGATGTAGTGAAGCACGATAAAGCTGGCGAGTTAATTATGCAAGATTTGCAATTTGGCGCCGAACAAAAATTGCAGGAAGAAGGCATACGTGGAAACGTATACCTTTTTAAGAACAATCTTGACTTTGCCGGAAACAGTTATGGATGCCACGAAAATTATCTGACTTCTCGCGCGAGCGACTTTATAGACTACGAAACAACTTTCATTCCATACCTGATCACTAGACAGATCTTCTGTGGTGCCGGAAATATTCTGCAGACATCACGAGGACCAATTTATGCAATGTCTCAACGTGCTGAGCATATATGGGACGGCGTAAGTAGTGCTACGACTCGAAGTAGACCAATTATCAATACTCGTGATGAACCTCATGCAGATGCTGACGTTCATAGACGTCTCCATGTAATTGTTGGCGATTCAAATATGAGCGAATATGCCTCGTACGTGAAGATCGGATCGGCTGCCTGCATGCTGCGAATGATGGAGGCCGAGCATTTCTCGCTTCGCGATTTCACATTGGAAAATCCTGCTCGAGCGATTCGTGACATCAGCCATGACATCTCTTGCAGAAAGAAAATCAAATTAGCTAACGGCAGGGAACTGTCAGCCGTTGAAATTCAACATGAACTGGTCGAACGTGCAAATAAGTTTTCAGAGCAACGAGGCTTCGCAAACGAAGAGTTGCTCGCACTAGAGATGTGGCGACACTGCGTCGAAACAATTGAAAAGGACCCATTGCTCCTAGATCGAGAAGTTGACTGGGTGATCAAGTACAAGTTGATTGAAAATTACCGGAATCGTCATGGAATTGCGTTGGACGATTCCCGGTCTCAGATGATTGACCTTCAATATCATGACATCAGAAGGGATCGAGGGATATTTTACAAACTGCAATCATCAGATTTAGTAAAACGCATGTGTACCGATCTGGAAATCGAGGAAGCTAAAACCAAGCCGCCACAGGCAACAAGAGCGAAATTACGAGGTGATTTCATTCGACAGGCAAAGGCGAAACAAAGAGATTTTACGGTTGATTGGGTCCATCTGAAGATAAATGAGGAACCGCCACGGACCGTTATCTGCAAAGACCCACTTAAATCTGTTGATTCACGTGTTCAGAAGTTGATTGACTCGCTGTAACCCGCGAGCAATGTTGCTAACTTAGACATTCATGTCTGACGCTTTGAAATCCCCTAATCGCGAGGGATTGCGAGTGTTGCGTGAGTGGTTGACAGTGATTGCCGTTGCGCTTTTAATTGCCTTCGTTGTACGTGGATTCGTGTTGCAACAGTTCTACATCAGTGGACCGAGCATGGAATCGACCATGTTCCAGAACAATCGAGTCCTTGTTAACAAGCTTTCTTATCGCTTGCATGACATTGGCTACGGGGATGTTGTCGTCTTTGACCGCGTTACTACCGACGGTGTGGAAGTACAGCACGACGACCTGATCAAGCGCGTCATTGGACTACCTGGTGACACCGTCTCCATCGCCCAATGCGTTGTATCAGTAAATGGAAAAGCGATTGCTGAGCCGTATCTCAATTCTTATGACCTCAATCAGTCAAATTTGGACGATCGGTGTCGAGTGCCTGAAATGCCAGCAATCACAGTTGAGCCACATCACCTATTCGTGATGGGTGATAACCGGCCTCAATCTTTCGACAGCAGAATGTTTGGAACTATTGACGAGAAACTCGTGATCGGAAGAGCATTCGTCATTATTTGGCCACTGAATTCTCTTCGCTGGCTCTGATTTATCCGTGCAGTTTTTTTACTGCGTCTGATGCGCGGTCGGGCCAATCGGTGAAAATGCCATCTAAGCCCATTCGCAGGCCGGTGTAAATCACTTCAGGGAATTGCAGATTCCATCCGAAACAGTAAATGTTGAAACGATGAAATAATGCGACTAGACCACCATTCCAATCGGTAAATGGCATATTGATCGTAGAGATTCCAAGTTCCCTAAGGCGTGCGGCGTGGCGTTCGGGCCCCTTTTGCAACGATTTCAAACGCGTTGAATGCACAAGATTGACGCTGAGTTGACGTTTCCTCCAGATTTCCAGAAAATCTAGATCTGGATGACACAGCCAGGTTTTTTCTGGATCACCTTTAGATTCGACAATTTTCACAACTGATTCCATACTGCCTAAATCTTTTATGTCAAGGCTGATGTGCTGACTATTACCGACACGCTCGTACATTTCATTCAATGTCGGAATCCATTTTGGTAATTCTGAATAATCACATTGGCGAATCGCCTTGCTTCTCAATCGGCCTTTGACGACCCCATCGTGATCGAGAACCACCGATCCGTCCCGCGTAATCCAGGTATCTGACTCAATTCCTGTTGCTCCAAGTCGAATGGCCAATTCAAATGCATCGATGGTGTTTTCGCGAACATGGGCTCGTGCTCCGCGATGGGCAAAGCAAATTTGCTGCTCAATTAACGGGGGAATTAGCTCTTGCACACCGCCATGCTATGCAATCGCACAGCCTTAAACGTTTAGACTGTAGACGTGTTTAACTTCTCCGGTAGCGAAGTGTTCTTCCTGCTTGTCCTGGGCCTCGTGATTCTGGGTCCTGAGAAGTTGCCAGGTGTTATCAGAAAAGCGGGCCGCTTGTATGGCGAGTTCAAGCGCATCACCTCAGACGCTCAATCTGAGTTCAAAGGTGCGTTTGGAGACACCTTGGGAGAATTGAAAGAAACAGCTCAGGGCTATAAATCGATGTTTGATGCTGCAAGTTTTGAGGCCAACAACACGCTCCGAGAAGCTGCACAATTTGATCACGGTGCACCGAATATTCCTGATGAACCGATTGAAACAGAACCCAAGTTCATACCTTTTGACATAGGTCTTCCCGATACTGAATCGCAAGAGAAGCAATAATGGTGAGTTTGCGTAGAGGCCAAGCATCATCAGCAGATGGGGGAATGACAATTTTCCAACATCTAGCCGAATTGCGAATGCGTTTGGTTAGATCATTGTTGGCAGTGGCAGCAGGCTCAGCAGTCATTCTTATTTTTTATGACTCGTTTCTTCATTTCCTAACCCAGCCGTATAGAAACATTTGCTCGGCACGCCCTGACTTCAATTGCAATGGAGGACTTTATGCATTAGGTCCTATTGAAGGTCTGGCATCACGAATGCGTATCGCAGGGTACGGCGGGCTCATCATTGCTTTGCCAATCATCATGTGGCAGCTCTGGAAATTTATTGTTCCTGCGCTCAACAAGCAAGAAAAAAAATACTCAATACCTTTTATTGTCACCTCAATAGTCTTATTTCTTGCCGGGTCAGCGCTTGCTTACTGGACCCTTGATAAGGCTCTTGAATTTTTGATTGCGTGGTCTGGCGAGGGAGTCGAACAGACATATCAAATATCTAAATACATCAGTCTCGTAGCCATGATGGTGTTGGCTTTTGGTGCTGGTTTCCTCGTTCCTGTATTGATTGTTTTCTTGCAGCTTGTAGGAGTCGTTACGCCACAGACGCTCATCAAGCAATGGCGCTACTCAATTATGGGAACCTTTTTGATAGCTGCGGTAATTACGCCTAGCGGTGACCCAGTATCGATGCTCGCACTTGCAGTCCCGATGACGATGCTATTTGTGATTGCCATTCTCATTGGTTTCATCGCTCAGTGGCGAAGGAAAAAGCGCTCACCAATAGGTGAGTAATTAATGGTGGCTTCCCCCTACCGCAATTCGCTTACGAGTGGGTATGCCTTTGAACTTGATGATTTTCAAATTCAGGCATTTGATTGTCTTGATGCAGGCGAAAGTGTGCTCGTGGCAGCTCCGACGGGTTCAGGAAAAACAGTGGTTGCTGAATATGCGATTGGCCTGGCACGCAAAAGTGGTAAGCGAGCTTTTTACACAGCGCCAATCAAGGCACTTTCAAACCAGAAATACCATGAACTAGTCAAGCTTTACGGTCCGAACGAAGTTGGTTTGCTCACCGGCGACAACAGCGTAAATCCGCAAGCCCCAATTGTGGTGATGACTACCGAGGTGTTGCGCAACATGATTTACGCGCGATCATCCAATATTGACAATCTTGCAGTTGTTGTACTTGATGAAGTTCACTTCTTGCAAGACGCGTATCGCGGACCTGTCTGGGAAGAAGTAATCATTCACCTCGAACCCACCGTTCAGCTTGTATGCCTTTCAGCAACAGTCAGCAATGCAGATGAACTGTGTGAGTGGCTTACGACGGTCAGAGGACCGACTCGTCCAATCGTTGAATCAAAGCGTCCAGTCGAACTGATCAACCACTATTTAGTTGGCGACAAAACGACAAATCAAATTCGCATGTTCGACACCATTGTGGGCGGCAAGCCAAACGAACAGGTTGCAAAGATCGAATCAATGACTGCACCGCGTTCTAAAAAGCAGCATCCGTACGGTTCTAGAGCGAGATTTGGTTCTGCGCCGAGTCGATTTTTCACTCCCAATCGGCCCGACGTCGTTCTTCAATTGCGAGACGAAGATTTACTTCCAGCTATCTATTTCATTTTCAGTCGCAATCAATGCGACGAAGCCGCTCATGCGTGCTTAAAGATGGGTATTTCGTTTACTTCACGCCAGGACCGCGAATTAATTGCCGAAATTCTTGAAAGTCATGTTGAAGCATTCTCCGATGACGACTTGGCAGCACTCAACTACACCAGGTTTCTCCAACAGTTAGAAGCAGGAATAGGCGTCCACCATGCTGGCCTTGTTCCAAGCTTCAAGGAAGCCGTAGAGGAGTGTTTCGCGCGCGGGCTTGTGAAAGTGGTGTTCGCAACTGAGACGCTCGCGGTAGGTATCAACATGCCTGCTCGAGCAGTGGTGCTGGACAAGATCACCAAATACAACGGCGAGACACACCAGACTCTTAAGCCTTCTGACTTTTCTCAGCTAACGGGCAGGGCTGGTCGCAGAGGATTGGACACTGTAGGGCACGCCCTTACATTGTGGAATCCGTTTGTGACCTTTGATCAAGTTGCGGCACTAGCAACAAGCCGTTCTTTCGTGCTCAATTCTGCATTTCGTCCTACCTACAACATGGCAGCAAATCTGATCCGCACGACAAGTCAGGTTCAGGCCAGACACCTTCTGAATCTTTCATTCGCCCAATTCCAATCTGGTAGAGAAATTGTTGAAGTGCAAGCGCGAATTTCACGGCGAAGCAAAGAGGTGCAGCGCCTGAGGGATCAATCTGTTAGCGAGTTTGGCGATATTGACGATTACCGAAAAGGGCAATCTTCGCAAAGACCAAATATTGATGCTGAAGA
>Ga0075472_10000836_pt1 | contig 12925 bp, 22 predicted proteins | sample DEB19_08_DNA_3_FD_77014 | JGI IMG/M metagenome (GOLD analysis project Ga0075472, IMG submission 77014) | Aqueous microbial communities from the Delaware River and Bay under freshwater to marine salinity gradient to study organic matter... | ecosystem: Environmental > Aquatic > Marine > Coastal ...
CCCCAAAACCCCAAAACCCCAAGAGGATTTATGAGTGAGTGAATGAATGAAAAGAAGAATAAAAGAAAGAAATAGTGCTAAACTTTAATCAAAGTCAGCGTAAGTCCTTCGACCGCGTCAACAGAGGCCCACCTTCGGTCCTTGTCAGCCGCGAGTCACAAGATCGCCTTTTTGTTCTCGATCTTATCTCCTGTGGACTGCTGCAGTACAACTGCTTTTATTGCTATGTCTCACTCAATAGCGAAGAGCAAGGAACACTGCCACTCCAGCAATGATCCATTTTTCTTGTGCGTCCTTCGATGGCAGTTCCATCATCAGACAGTAATTGGTCGAGTGGCCCGTAGTTGACAATGTACCCTGTCTCGAGAGCACTTTGTACATCGGACACTCGTAGATGCCTTTCTCTGGTTTTACGCGGTTCCGCTTGGGCAAGAACCAGACCAGAGGGACCTCTGTGAATAGCTGTTTGGGTAAGGAATCAGCCATTGTGTGGGTCTCGTCATCCCACCGAGCACCTTCCATGTACAGGCCAAAGCAGTAACAGCCATCCTCGGGTTTCTCGGTGAACTAATCGTACGGCATGTCGTCGAGGATCTTGAAGTCGAACGACAGCTCATCGATAGCGATTTTGTGTTTGCGCGCGTAGTTCTGCTTTGTGCCCGTGAAGAATGCCTGAGGGAAGAAGAATCCAGACACCCAGTAGCTTGCTGGAGAACCTCCTTCAATCCAGTCTGAAAGGAACTTGACACGCTTTAATAGATCCAAAATCCAGCTTGCTAGTGGCTTGAGGGAAAGGAAGCCCACTTTGTTCCATGCTCCAGGCACTGCGTTGTTGAAGAGCGAGTTCGCCATGGCGTCAAGCTCTTCACTCATAACTACTTCACCAACGAGAGCTTTCTGCACGTCTCTGAGCATCGCCGCCATCACGACTAGCAGTTTGTTGTACCGAATTACTTCCTGGGTGAGCACTGTGTTCATCGACTCGTTGTAGTCTGTTTTGTACTTTTCAGAAACATCGTCGATGTCAAATGGCGGAGGGGTCTTTCCTTCGATAGACTTTGCCAGCTCGCTGATTAATTGTTCTCTGCTCTTTCCAGAACCAGAAGATGCTCTTGGTTGGATGGATAGCACATCTTCAAGAATGGTTCTAGTCTCTGTCTGATTCGTCGTAATTTCTGCATTGCCATGGAGACCAAATGCTTCAGGTTCAGGATTTTGTGGGAGTTTGCTGATGTAATTGACGTAGTCTTCGTAGGATCCCGCTTCAATCGACCTATAGATGCCAGATTGTGAGAACTTAAATTAGTCACTCAAAATCTCTGGTTAGATGTAGCTTGTGATGATTGCGTACATCAAACGACCGTCAATCCAGTCAGTTACTCGACCTCCGTAGTTGACCTCTGAGATCAAGAAATTGAGCACTTTGTAGGGAACATGTTCTGAAGTATCGAGGAAGATCTTCAGCTGTCGCTTGCACACATCCAAATCTTCATTCGAAAACTCGTAGCGAATGTTCCAACCGACAGACCCGAACTTTCTCCTGTCTTGGATGATGGCGTGGAAGTATGCCAGACCAAACATTAGTTTTTTGAATTCTTTTGGCTTCGCGCACTGGTTAAGTTCCTGGCTTGAAATACTTTCGTAGGTCTGCAGAAGATTAGCCTTAAGTCCAGTTGGCGGTTCCATCGTCATCTTAACTGCGTTTTGCAAAATTGCCACTGGGAATTGTGGCGTTGGAGACGAGGTTAGCCAGAGTCTAAAATCGGGATGGGCTTGCATCGTGATTTACTCAACGATTTACTCGAGCTTGGGCATCCAGGAGATCATCAAGTGACAGTTCTGAAGTAGCACCCATTTGCCGTCACGGATTCCGTCGTCAATCATCTTCGATGCGCGTTTGTCTTGGCCTGAACCAAGTGAGATCATGTCTCTTCTGCCGGTCATGCTCATCTTGTCGCAGAATGCGTTGAATTGTGCAACAGGATCGGAACCTGTGGAAAGCACGAACACAAGTGGTGTGACTTGGCTGGAGTCCATGTAGCAGGCATGAAGTTGGAACACTGGAGGCTCGATGAATTGCTTGCCAATTTTTTCAATGATGAAGTTCTGCAGGGCCAATGGAATCTTGTCTGGCCTAATTGCTTTAAGAATCAGCAACTTCTAAAACGAGTTAAGTTTCGAGTTCCAGTCACCCGGCATTGGCTCTTCGTGCGGTTTCTCGGCGTCGAAAATCTTCTTGAATTTTTTGTGGAAGCTCTTGAAGTATTCGGTAATTCCTTTGAATGCCTTTAGTTGGTCCATGCTGTAAAGTTGTTTGTACATGTTAGCCCACTCGAGGTCCTGCAACCAGTCGATTGGGTTGTCTTCAACCGCTATGTCACCTTGAGGTCCTGCGAGGAACAATCGCCACTCTTCCATGTCGATTTCGTTGTCACCAAACAGAATCTTTGTGCAGAGCAAGAAGGAGAACAGCAGCTTGTGGCGTTCAAAGAGCGATCTGCAGACGTTTCTGTACAGCGACAGGGTGAAGTAGTCGTTTAGTTGTTTAATGCGGAACTGTCGTTCGATGCTGGCAATATCGATAACGTCGGGGTCTCGTGAATTCTTGACTCCCATGGCGAACAGTTGCTGGAACCACTGCAGCGAGTATTAGTACATTGGGTCGATGATGTTTAGGTCAACGATACAGAAGAAGAGCAGTGAGGCACGGTATGCAACAGGTCTGAAACTTTCGCGAGTCTAGTCGATATCCTTCTCAGTGACCTTCGACTCTTCTTGATTCTTCGCGATTTCAGCGGATGTTTGCTTGGATTAGGCCAATTTCTCAATCAAATCGTCGGTCTCAAGCAGTTGAGCGACTGTCTTACCTGATAGCTCCTGAAGAAGTGAATCTTCGATGTCGTATAGGATCTTGGCAGACCTTGCGTTTTCTTCGACGATTTGGTTCTTCTTCTCTTGGAGTTCGGGCAGTTCTTCAAGCACGAGCAAGTTAAGCATCTGCTCTTCAAGACCGATCGGAGTAATCGAGAAATTCAGGATAGTGACTTTCACTGATGTCTCGGGTGGGTAGTGCGGATTCGGCAGAGTAGTTGTCATGAAAAACTTGAAATCGTCACTGTATGTTAGAGTCTTCTCACCTATCTTGATGACGTAGCCCTTGCCTTGTTTGATCTTCTGCTGAAGCAGGATTGGCTCTAATGACGGGTCGAGTTCAGTGCCGATGTTTTCGAGCAAGATCCACTTGCCGTACTGCACTCCCATCTCAATGCTCCTCATCAAGTTTGCAGACGAAAGCTTACAGATTTCGAGCTGGTACTCTGGGTTTGATTTGCCCAATTTCTTGATGAACTTGTTGGCCTGCGTCTATGGGTCAATCATAAGTGGCCATCTGCGCGACTCAAACATGATGATACCGTTTTCGATCGACAAGTTGTCGCTTGGCAGTCCATTCACGGCCCAAGAGCGGATTTTGAGATCATAGCCAATGACTGAGCGCATCGTGACGTTGTGCGAAATTTTCACTTCGAAATCATTCAGCTATTTTCTCCACAGCTTTTCGAGCGCTTCTCTGTACTGTGCCGAGAAGGGGCCAGCATAGCTGACCATACCAGCAGCAATCAGGCAGTCACCGACAATCATCTTTTGCTCGTGGGTGAGTCGGCTAACTGTTTCTGTCCACCTGACCTTCTCGCCTTGGAGGCCGCCAATCATGGAGTCTGCTCTTACAAGTTTCTTCGCGCAATCTTCCATTTCCTCCTGGATATTCTTTTTCTTTGTCTTGAGATCGTTTTCTTGCTGGTTCAGCGCTGCCAGCTTGTCGTTGATCGCTTTGACCTGAGCTCTCTTTTCGGCCACAATAGCCTGTACTTGTCTGAGCTCTTCACCCTTGACTCTGGCGATCTCACGCATTGGATTGACGACTTTAAGAACATCGTGGTATTTAACCATTGCAGAAATCCAAATCAGGACAGCCTTCAGTGCTTGTGATGAAGCAGCAACTTTTTTCTCTTCCATTTCAGGCAATGACAAGTACGGAATAACCTTGTAGATAAGTTCGTCAGGCATGTGATCCTTGTCATAGCCCAGCAGATTTTCGAGCAATTTGTTTGGATTTGCAAGCAGAGTTTTTCTCGTCATATCCCAGTAACCCTCTGGATCCTTTTCTCTTTGCTTGTCGTCGTTTGGCTTCTTTGGTTTTGCATCACCGACCAGATCTTTCATGAAGAAGCAAAGCACTTTGAAGCACGTCACGATTGAAAGAGCAGGCGAATTGACTGCCTTCATCTCGTAAAAGTCACCGACTTTGATTTCTTTAACTGCCTTTACTGCCTTGTCCAACGCTGGCAGTGCCTCGTTCAGCTTGGCTTGCGCATCGTCACTCACAGCTTTCACTTCTGCTTCTTGTTTGGCTGCCTTTTCTTCTTCGACTTGGGCAACTGCTTTAATTTCGTTAGCCTCTTTGGTTTGCTCCTCGATGATCTTTGTTGTCTTTTCAATTTCGATCGAAGTTTGCTCCAGTTTCGGTTTGGCTGCCTCGAGCTTCTTTTGCATTTCATCGACTTCAATTGCCGCCTGTTTAAGCACATCCAGACCCTTCGTCAGACGCATCCTTGCGAAGTCGTTTTCAGAGCGTTTCTGAAGCAAAATCTTCTTATACGTGGACAATAGTTCCAGGAAACTCGTTGGAGTAACGTAGCTGATTCTGCGGAATTCCTCAGCAAATTGCTTAACGCGTACCTCAACAGACTGGTGAATGATCCTGAACATCTTGACCACAGGTTCGGAGTCTGCATCGCTTAAGTTCATGTCGTTGTCGCGAATAAAGCCTGCACCTACATTAAGAAGGGCTTCGCCGGGCCAGTTTGTAAACCAGTCGATAGTGCAGCAGTTAACGAGTGAAGGGAACTTCAACAGACGAAGTCTGAACACTTCACCGAGGGGAGACATTGCAATGACCATGTGGATGTTTTGCTTGACTCGCTGCAAATAGCATGCCATGAAGTTCATTTTGTTTTGAGTTAATCCCTTGCGCGCGCATTCGGATTTTCCAATTTGGAAGATAGGTTCCAAATCATCAGCCTTGTATAGACCTGCAATGTCGCCGGAGTTGAGAATGTTATTAATATCTTCAAGCATCTGCTCGTTGATGATCTAAGTATCGACGAACAGGAATGTGGTTTGTTTGCCTAAAACACCTGCTTACATGAGCACAGTCTTCACGTTGTCTCTCCAGTCGCGCATTGAGTAGCCCTTGATGACTTCGATCTAGTACGAGATGAAATTAGAGATGTACGTTGCCAGCTTTGTTAGACTCTGTCTGCCAGAACCACCAACACCCAGCAGCAGTGCATTTCCGAGTGGTTGTCTCAGAATGCGGCAAATTCTGGAAACATGCTCGCAAGCGTCCAAGAACATGACCAACTTCATTGGGTGTTTTGCACCTGCATTTAAATCTTCCAGATAGTCAGCAATTCTCTATTGGAAAGTTTGCAGATTTTCAATATAGTCGTAAGGCCGGTCGTTCATTTCATTTCCGAACATGAAGTCTGCAAAGAGAATACGTTCGTTGGTAAAGATGTCTTCTTTTTTGAGCGAGAACTTGTTCTGTGCCTGATCAATCAGCAAGCTGAGTAGCACTTCCTTGTCTTGGTCATTAATCATGCGATCACCGAAGACGCGCTGGTTTTCGTGAATCCAGAGTCGCATAATGTCAAGCTTCGTTGTGCAGGTCTTAGGGTTCGCTGCGCAAACACCCTGGAAGATCTTGCTCATATCTCGAAGGTTGAATGTGTAGTGACTCTTCGTCGGCGTCGGTCTCAGGTTTTATTCAACCTTATTGTACACATACTGTGTCGCGTCGACCAACTTTACCACATTTCCTTGGTCGCTGATTTCGCTACTGAATCTGTCCAGGAAGCGCGTTAGAATCTGCTTGAAAATCATATCAATGGACTCCGAACCAAGCGTAGTGTAATTGATAATGTTGTAGTGTCTCTGCAGTCTCTGGGTCAAGTGACTGCGGCCACCACCTGGCGGACCCATGGCGGAGATGAAGCTAATGTCGATGATGATCTTGAACTCTTTCTCCTTCGTCTTCAAGTCGTACCAGCCGCGATGGTCTTACCATTGGCGAATCAGCTCAATCGGAGGTTGTGCGCCATACTCCTCCTTCTTTGGCATGTTGAGATCGTCAATGAAGATCACATACTTTTTGCCAGTCGGCGGGCCAAAGACACCTTTACGTCTCTTTTCAACCTTCTCATCGAGAGTGTCCTGAGTTTGGTTGGCAGAGGTTTGGGCAGAGAACATCATCGGAATTCCGACAAACTCTTCCGGCATTTCATTGTTAAGCAGAGAACTAATGTTCACTGTCTTGCCAGTACCCGTTGGGCCGGGACACAAAACGTGCTTGGAGTTCTCAATCAGCATTTTCTTAACGTACTTGAAGCGAATGCTATCAAAGGTCGGCACAATGATTTCTGCGTAAGAGAGTTTTGGATCAATAGTAAATTGAGTGCTATTCAGATCGTTCCAGTGGACCCATTCTTTGATGTCCTTGTTATAGAAGTAGTTGTAGCATGAGCCTGGATCGTTGCTCGGGAACTTGAACTTGGTCTCTTTTCCCATTAACTCTTTAAGCTTGGCATCGAACTTCTGCCTACCTGTCAGAGTGGTGGTTGCACCGATTGACCAGACCATTGCAAAGATGAGCAGAGGCTCAATGTTCGCCTCAAGGTCGTTCAATTCATCCTCAGTCAGAGTCGGTTTGGTCTCCGTGGGTTGGTACTTTGCGAAGAAGCAGTCCATCAAGCGCAGCAGCGAGCCGACCAAGTTGTTGTCGACAGTCTTCACCGGCTCTGGACACTACTTTCTAACGTAGCTGACCATCGGATCCATATACTTGAGGAATAGTTTCTCAAGATTTGGAACGAAGTTCTTCTTTTTCAAGAAGGCATCAGGGAAGTGGAGCATCCACGACTTGACTACCGGCATGTTGCCAAGCGAGCCTGGTTCCATGTAGACCATACCACAGCGAGACACGGTTGCTGGAGATGCCACAGCGAGGTCTTCTACTTCGAACATCATAGTCATTCTGTTCGACAGTGGAATGATTTGGCCGGAGTTCAGGCACAACTTCTTGTTGTCGTCGAGTACAGTGTTCATTGACTCAATCCACAGCGCGTCGACTGGTCCGTCAAACATAACCCAGTGCTTGTCTAGGCTTTGGTCTTTGGCACACTGGTTGACCAATAGAGCAGCTACACCGTCAACCCACTCGCCCGAACCGCCATCAAGGTAACCATAAAGCTGGCCCATCGTGATTGATTTTGGGTTGAGGATGTGATAGTGGACCTTTGCGAAGTCGGGTTCACCAAGTTTGCACAACGCTGAGAGAGCGTGAGCAAGTGTTTTGTAGTTGCAGGTTTTGCCGCCGCCGGTTGGACCGACAAGCATTAGCCCGTGACGCACACGAGTCGTGTCGTACAGCTGGATAATCTTTTCCTTAAACTATTTGGTTGGTTGCAGTTTATTTTCAATGCAAGAGTTTTCAATGCTCACCATCAGTTTACCATAGTCGATTTCGGGTCGTTTCGTTGTTGGGAAGAGATCTTGAATGATGTTTTCGAACAGAGGCAAGTCGTCCTTCAAGAACTTGGGAACGTTTACATCTCTCAAGGCTCGAAGTAGCAATTGGTCTTCTGCCATATCCGGGGTCTCGCGCTTGAGGAGACCGGCTGCGTTGATGACTGAGCTGACGGCGCGCATTCCGTAGTCGTAGTGGTCCTGGCTCGAAAGCTGTTCTGAAGACAGCGTAAACGTTGTAACCATCTTGTTTGAAAGATCAGCGGCGGTCTAGTAACCAAATGAGTACAGTCTGATCTACGCAATGACAGCGTAGTTTGGCACCATCATCGCCACAGGTCTGAAGAGAGCCTTTAAATTATCGGGGAGCTCTGTTCTGCCTGCATAACCAGGATTCATCGTGATGAACACACAGAATGTAGGTTTCATCTTGATGTTGCTGTCTTCGAAGATCAATTCTTCTCTAAGCTCAGCCTTTGCTTTGAAAAGGGTTTAGAGCTGCTGGGCAATGACAGACAACACTTCAATGTTAATTCGGTTGAACTCGTCGAAACAACACCAAGCACCGGCAGCGCTGAGTCCTTTGAAGAATTTAGCAATCATCGTATGTTCCATTTCGGCAGAGCAATTGAACACGACGCACTGTTTGGCCAGAGCCTTTGCCAGATCTTTAGTTGATTCGGTCTTTCCTGTACCGGCAGGACCAGCAGGAGCACCTCCAAGGTTCAACTTCAATGCACCCATAAGGGTCATGTAGCACTTGTCTGTCAGTTTCGTAATAACGAGTCTTCCAGTGTTTCCGAGGTACTCGTAGCCGTACGGAAAACTGGTCTGAATGCACTTCACATAGAGGTCTTTGTTTTCCCAGTAATAACGGAGCTGGGAAATCCATTCAAAGTCAGTAATGTCAGCAATCTGCATGTTGACCAGACTCTAAATGACATCTCTTGCGTGCACATCGACCACAATTAGTGCTCCGAGCGTGATTGACTGCAGCATGGTAAGTCTTCTTCGCACAAGGTTGACAGTATCAGCAAGCTCAGAATTCAACTGCTTCAAGAAACCCTTGATGCCATCGAGTCCGCCTTCAGCAGCTGTTTCTAAGTTTTTGGTCCAGTGAACTTGCGAACAGTTGAGAACGCACATGCCTGGGTGCTTTAGGACCCATTCAGTACGTTTGATGTCAAGGTAGTCCTTGATGGCAATATCGACGCAGTACCTTACACTTCTGAACATCGTGTTCTCCACATCGCCCATCCAGTCTTCGACTTTCCTGTCCCGCGGATCAACCTTGTTTATGAAGTCTACTTTTTCCATTTCACCAGAGTACATGGCTGAAATTGTCTTGTCAGGTTTAAATTCGAGGTCATTCATGTTCTCGAAGACCTTTTTCAAGTGAGGACGAACGTTCTCGACTTCTTTGGTCTGTGAAAGGATTTCCAGCAGGTCGGTGTCTGCAAGGAAGTAAAAGCGTGCGAAGGCCGAACACTTCAGCTCAAGGTAGTCTTTCAAACCTTTTTGCACTTTGTCGAGATGTTCATTCATTTCTCTGAAGCGCTGAAGTAGATTTTTTTCATCGCGAATGCACGACTCAAGAACCTGTGGTTGCCTCTGGGTGTAGCCCATGATTTCCTTCCAGTTTTTGTCGACCGCTTTAAATCTCTTGCTCTCTGCTGGCAATTGTTTGACGATATCGGGTGAGTCAAAGATGGGCTGAAGATACATCCAGTCCTTTTGGCAGCGAATCCACTCTTCAATTACATCGTTGACGAACAAAAGAGTAGCATTCCACTCCTCGATTTCTTGTTCAAACGGGCCGCGGAACGAAGAAAACTGCATAGTTTGCGTGTTAACCATGTGGTCATCAAGCAGAGTAATCGGCTCTTCGAAAGACATTACGGTAAATGTGGGTGTCTTCTTGAATTATTTGAGAGTAAACACGACTTCTTCCCATTCTCTCTTCATCTTGGCCAGCGAGCACTCAATCTAGTACTGCTTGGAAGCTTTCTCGCCAATGTCTACGATATCGTCTTCGTACTTATTCAGGTTCATATCGAGAAGCGTCTTCATTGTGAACCCTGGGTATGGCTTGACAACCTGGCCGACTTTCTCTGAGATTGCATCCCAATGGCGGTCCTTCATGCCTTCTGTGCGCAGTGCCATGATGATTGGGACATTGGGAACGAATTCATTAACCTTTTTATTGATGGCCTCGGCGATCTTCAGGATGGGTCCCATGTTGTCTTTGCTGCGGAAGACCTTCATGCACTTTGCCGAGAGTTTCTTGGCATTGTCCACTGTCTCTTCCAAGTAAACAGCATCCAACTTTTCGAAGTCATCAGTACGCCACGATTTCTGACTGATTTCCCAGGTTTCGACTGTTGTCCACAATTCGAAGAACGGCGTGAAATCTGAGACAATTGTTTTGACTCCATCATAGTTGGTCTCCTCTTCACCTGTCAGCCCTTCCTGCATGTTGAACTTCTTCGCTTGTTCCAAAGCTTAGTTGAGCCTCTTCATGATATTTTTGGCTTCTGTTGCAGTTTCTTCGAAGTTATTTTCGTCTTGGTAGCGTTCTGCAAAAGTGCTCACCTCATTGCTGAGTTTGAGGTTGTTCGCCTCGAAGTCGGCTTGTTCACGCTTCATTGCGTCCACGAATTTGTCCTTGTCTTTGTCGAGCTAGTCTCCCTGCTTGCTGATTCGCTCGTAAGTTTCTTTCGGAGACCCAAACAGTCTCCATCTTCTATCGAAGTCTTCTTCGTCACTAAACTTATACTGGAACTGCTCAAGAATTTCGTAGACTCGAATGTTTGCGAGAATCTAGGCAGAAAGCTTGTTGATGTCGTTTGGTGCATTTTCCATGGTTTCACGGATCTTGCTGAGCATCTCGATGTCTGACGGCGTTGACTCAATTTACACGTTGATTTTGTCGAACTCGTTCATGATCTTGTTAGCTTGTGCTTTAGCCATCTTTGCGATGATTTCGACCATCGCGTCGGCAATCTTCATATGTTTCTCGGAAAGCGAATCACGAATTGTCTTGCAGTTGACTCGGAAGAAGCTGATGGTCATGCTTTCAGGAATTTCTTCTTGCAAGCGTTGAGCCTCTTTGCGGTGTGCCTTTACAGATTTTTCGAACTCTTCAGAAGTGAGCCAGTTGTCCTCTTCCTTGTATTTGTCAATTTCGACTTGAGGGTCGTAAATAAACTCGGACTTGTACTTCGAATACGTGTCTTTGTACTCATTCATGGGCTTAATGCAGCTCTAAATTGCGTTGCTAAGTCTTTCAAACTGGTCGTAGACCCAGATGTTCTCATCGGGCAGCTCTCTTCGGCCATTTGAGTTGTCTGGAATGCGCGGTTTATCTTCGGGAAGGTGTGGCACTTTGAGGAACTGTTTTTGGTTTGACTTGAAGAGATGCGGAAGCAGCTTCTGTTCTAACTGCTCTTTTTCTTGCAGTGCGCCCAGACCGTGCTTGAAAACATCAAGGATAGTCTTCACTACGTCCTCCGGGGAAAACGAGTAAGCAGGCAGGTTGTCAATGAGCTGCAGGTCCACACTGAACAGTGGCATCTTCTCTTTCTTGGCGCCCATGGACTTCTCCTCCTCTTTTGTGTAGTAGATGTTGTCCACGTTGTTGGAGTCTTTTATTTTCACTTCGATTGGTAGGAAAAACAAGACTGCGTCGACATAACGCTGCAGAGAGCTTTTGGTCATGTCGAGGATTGTGTCCTGCATTACTAGCTTCTGCTAAACGAGGAACCGCTTGAGTTTGCTGATATCGTAGGCGTCGCGATTGGTCTCGGACAGGTTAAACCACTGCTTGCGCTTGATGCCGTCTGCGTCTTCCTTCTCGGCGAAATTGATCTTAATGATGTCCCTTAGCTTATTAATCCAAGTCTCCCTCAGCTGGAAACTCATGCGCAGAATCGAGGACTCCTGCACTTTGCGGAAATCGTTAACAGACTGAGTTTTGGTGAAGTTGACGTTGTAGATGTCCTGCTGTGCGATCTCATTGCACTCTTTGCGGATCTCTTGCTGCGCAATTACGACTTCACTCTTGCCCTGGATGCTGTTTTTGTTTATCTTAGACAGGGCTTTTGGAAGGTTAAAGGGCGGGATTGTGATCATTCCTAAGTATGGAGTTTCCTTCTTTGGCTTCTTCGGGGGCATTGCCAACTGGCCTGTAATCAGGTTGTTGCCCTTGGCGTCGAGGTGCTTGTCGAAGATGATCTTGTTCATTGTTTTACAGAAGTCCAGATTCATTTCGCTCAGAAGTCCGATCGTGTCGTTTGAGCTTTTGCCGCGAAGACTCTTGGTCGTTTGCGTCCTTTCCAGAATGCGGTTTGTTTGGAACTGGTCGATTTCTGGAATTTGGGCTCTGGGCATGTTTTCGATGTAATAGCTGTATTTGATCAGCGCATCTGCATGAATGCGGCTCTAGAACGCATTTTTAAAGCGGCGGGCAAATATTCGAGGGTCTTCGTCGTCAAACACGATGTACACACGGTTGAGTCGGCAGCGTTCTTTGGTTGCTTCCCAATAGCCCTCGTACCGCTCCGTCTTAGGCAGGTACTTGAGGATTCGGAGCTTGCGCCAGTAGCAGAGGTTGTCCTTGTCCTTCCAGAGGCCCTGGGCTCCAACGCCCTCTTTGGGAATGCTACCCTTCTTCTTGAGCCAGTCAACTGGAACGCGCGTGTCGAACTCTCTGTCATCGTAGGCCTCGAGCGGCAGCCAGCCTCCTTGGACCTTTTCAGGGTTTCTGAATTCAACGCCCTAATAAAGCTAGCTTAAGACTTCGAATGTCTGACTTACCATGCTGAGGAGCAGGTCCTCGATGTTGATGTTCTGGAAGTCTTCCTGGTTCTGGTTCGCTGCCTCCTTGTTTTTGCCGTATTGGCGCTTTATTTAAATTTAAATTGTTGTCTAAAATTGACTTACCTTGACAGGCGAGAACCCGTACTGTGCCTTTTCTGTCTTCTTTGGAACCGGCTCTGGCTGATGCCCGTGCGGGTTAAACCGCGGGATCTGCGACGCCGGCAGTTACTTTTACAGAACCAACCCTGCACATAAAATTCAAATTTAATCACGAAATCAGCCGAACATAAACGTAACGCACGCACAAAGCCCAAATTAAAACGAAAGCTGAAGTAATGAAAGCATTCGCTCAAGTAGGCTTTATGTGGGGAGTGTTCAATAGTATAGCTTACCTTAGTCCTTTGGTTGACTGTTGGCGGTTCCGTTCCGTTGGTTATCGTAACTTGACATCCAATGCAAATTTAAATTATAAACACAACTCAACTTCCCTCAATTTATACCGTGGGGTTTTGGGGTTTTGGGG
>Ga0075472_10000841_pt1 | contig 12856 bp, 13 predicted proteins | sample DEB19_08_DNA_3_FD_77014 | JGI IMG/M metagenome (GOLD analysis project Ga0075472, IMG submission 77014) | Aqueous microbial communities from the Delaware River and Bay under freshwater to marine salinity gradient to study organic matter... | ecosystem: Environmental > Aquatic > Marine > Coastal ...
CGAGGTCCTGCACCGGACGTGGCACATCGAGGGAATGTCGGTGAGACCCGACCATCGGATGGTTGCGCACACGGCGTTTCTCACCGTGGCCCGTTACATCGGTTGAGGCACGGCCGAATGCCGCGCGGCCATCAGGGTTCGATGAAGATGCACTCGCCGGGGCATTCCTCGGCGGACTCGATGACACCATCGAGCTTGTTGTCGGGGATGTTCGCGAGACCCTCGGCACCCTGCTTGTTGCCCTTTGCCTCGGCGAAGACGGTGGCACCTTCCTTCACGTAGGCGAGACCGTCGTCGAGGAGCGTGAACACGTCCGGGGCGATTTCCTCGCAGAGGCCGTCGCCGGTGCACAGGTCCTGGTCAATCCACACCTTCATTTGCATGTCCCTTCGTACCGATTTTCGGGGGTTGTGGCCCTAGCGGGCTCCCCAGAGTGTACACAGGGCACCCTCGCAAACCCGGTCTGATGCCCGGTCTGGTCGCACCGCAGCCGGCGCAATAACCTTCGAACATGACAGACGCGGAACGTCGGGCGCTGGAATCAGAAATCGAACAATTGCGGCAGAGACTGGCCTTGTTGCCGGACCGTTCGCGGCAGGTCGAGGAACAGCTGCTCGAGGTGAAGGGACAGCTGGCCTCTGCCGCGAACCAGAACTCGCGTCTGACCACCGCGTTGCGGGATGCGCGTGCACAGATCGAGAACATGCGGGCGGAAGTGGACAAGCTGTCGGCACCACCGAACGGGTACGGGATCCTGCTCGAATTGAACAACGACGGTTCCGTCGATGTTCTCGTCTCCGGACGAAAGATGCGCGTTCAGGTGGCCGAGGGAGTGGAACACGACACCCTCTTCCGCGGAGCGGAGGTCGTGCTCAACGAGTCCATGAACGTCGTGATGGTGCGCGGCACCGAGGTTGCCGGCGAGGTCGTGACCATTGTCGAGCTCCTCGAGGACGGGATCCGCGCCATGGTCACCGCGAGGAACGATGAGAGAAGGGTCGTGTCGTTGTCCGATGCCCTCCGCGGCACCAACGTACGCAGCGGGGACCTGTACCTCTACGACGCGAAGAGCTCTGTCCTTCTGGAGAGACTCCACCAGCCGGATGTGGAGGATCTGCTGCTCGAGGAGGTCCCCGACGTCACGTACGAGGACATCGGTGGGCTCGACGACCAGATCGAGCAGATCGCGGACGCAGTGGAGCTGCCGTTCCTGCACACCGAACTGTTCGCCGAGTACCGCCTCCCGGCCCCGAAGGGCATCCTCCTGTACGGGCCGCCGGGATGCGGCAAGACGATGATCGCCAAGGCGGTGGCCAACAGTCTGGCCAAGAAAGTTGCCGAGCGGACGGGAGCAGACAAGGCGAGGAGTTACTTCATCAACGTGAAGGGTCCCGAACTTCTCAACAAGTACGTCGGCGAGACGGAGCGACAGATACGCCAGATATTCGTGCGCGCACGCGAGAAGAGCGAGGAGGGATGGCCGGTCATCGTCTTCTTCGACGAGATGGACTCGATGTTCCGGGCCCGTGGCACCGGGGTGTCCTCCGACATGGAATCGACCATCGTCCCGCAGTTGCTGGCAGAGCTGGATGGAGTGGAAGGTCTCTCGAACGTGATGGTCATCGGGGCCACGAATCGCGAGGACCTGATCGACCCCGCAATCCTGCGACCCGGCCGACTGGACGTCAAGATCAAGGTTGACCGTCCCTCGGTCTCGGCAGCCAGGCAGATCTTCTCGCGGTACCTGGTGAGTGACCTTCCGTACGCATTCGATGATTCCACGAGTGACCTGCAGGGTCTCATCGACCTCACCGTGCAGGAGATGTACCGCACCGACGAGTCAACGGAGTTTCTCGAGGTCACGTACCAGAACGGGGACCGCGAGACCCTGTATTTCAAGGATTTCGCGAGCGGAGCGATGATCGACAACATCGTGCGTCGTGCGAAGAAGTACGCCATCAAGCGGCACCTCGCGGGGGACAGGGCGGGAATCACGCCCGAGGACCTCGTCAGGTCAATCCGTGATGAGTTCCATGAGAACGAGGACCTGCCGAACACCACGAACCCTGACGACTGGGCACGCATCTCGGGCCGCAAGGGTGAGCGCATCATCTTCATCCGAACGCTCGTCCATGGCTCGTCAGGTGATGGGGGCAATGCCGGCGGGAAGGCCATCGAGCGGACTGTTTCGGGCCAGTACCTGTAACCATGTCCATCAAGAAGATCTCGGGAATCGAGACGGAATTCGGAATCGTCGCGCGGGGACTGGACGTTTCCCCGATGGTCGCGTCGTCGTTGCTCGTCAACGCATACAGCGATGACGGTCTGTCTCTGCGCGTCTGGGACTTCCTCAACGAAACACCGCACCTCGACGCACGCGGTGCATGGGACCCTTCAGCGGAGTACCCCCATGTCGAGTCAATGATGGCCAACGCGATTCTCCCGAACGGTGCGCGTTACTACGTCGACCACGCACACCCCGAGGTGTCGACCCCGGAATGCGCCACGCCATCCGAGGTCGTGCTCTACGACAGGGCCGCGGAGTTGATCATCACACGCAGCATGGAACGAGCATCCGCGCGATTGGCGCAGGGCGCGGAATTGGTCACCTACAAGAACAACTCCGACGGAAAGGGAAACAGCTACGGGTGCCACGAGAATTACCTCGTCGAGCGCGATCTACCGTTCGGTCGTCTGCAGAAGTGCATCACGGCCCATTTCGTCTCGCGCCAGGTGTTCTGCGGTGCGGGCAAGGTCGGCTCGGAGAACCGGCGCGAGGGAGAGAACGTGCCGGCGTTCCAGTTGTCGCAGCGTGCCGACTTCTTCGAGGAGGAGGTGGGCCTGGAGACGACCATCAGGCGACCCATCGTGAACACGCGGGACGAGCCACATGCTGATCCCACCCGGTTCCGGCGGCTCCACGTCATCGCCGGCGATGCCAACATGAGCCAGGTGGCCACCTGGTTGAAGGTGGGTTCGACCGCGCTCGTTCTTGCGTGCATCGAGGACAACATGTTCCCGGACTGGCTCGCCATCGCCGACCCGGTCACCGAAATGAGACTCGTCAGTCACGACGTTTCGCTCGGTCATGCGGTCGCCCTCGTCGACGGACGGACAATCACCGCCCTCGACATGCAGAGGGAGATCTGGTCTGCAGTTTCTGACTGGATGTCCCGCACCCCGGACGACTGCATCGGCGGAGAGGGGCGAACGGTTCTTGCCGAGTGGTCCAGGGTCATCGACTGTCTCGGGGATGACCCCACCCTGGTCGCGGACACGGTTGATTGGGTGGCCAAGCAGCGCATCATCGAGGGCTTCCGCGAACGGCACGGGGTTGCCCCCACTGACCCGAAAGTGAGGGCCATCGACCTGCAGTACCACGACATGCGTCCGGGCAAATGCCTGGCTGCAAGGGCCGGGTTGCGCGTCTTGGTCGATGACCCGGACGCCGAGCGGGCCATGACGACCCCGCCCGTGTCCACCCGCGCATATTTCCGCGGCAGGTGCGTGGCCACGTGGCCCGACAGGATCGTGTCGGCCAACTGGGACGGAATCGTCGTGGAGACCACGGAAGGGCTCGTGCGGATTCCCATGATGGACCCGACCAAGGGGAGCCAGGCACACGTGCAATTGCTCCTCGACGCACATCCCTCCATCGATGACCTCCTGGTTGCCCTTGCAGGAACCGTGGAACGGATGGATCCCGACCCCGGCTGGTGAGCTGAGTGAGCATCGGACAGGGTTTGGGTACGGTGTAGCCATGCAGGAGCGGGTGAAAAAGAGCGGGACCGGGCAACGCGACGAGGACGTCGAGCCCGTCGAATCCGCCACGACCGACAGCTCCCGTCTGAAGTCGGATCTCGACGATCTCCTCGACGACATCGACCAGGTTCTCGAGGAGAACGCCGAGGAGTTCGTGAAGAACTACGTGCAGAAGGGCGGCCAATGATGAACGTGCCCATGTACTCCCCGGGCCACGATCCCGGATCGAGCTTCGTGCACCTTCTCAAGGCATCAGGCATCGAGCCGTTCGCCCAGGCCGCCGGCGATCTTGAAGTTCCGCACGGCACCACCTGCGTTGCGCTCCGGTACGGCAGCGGGGTCGTCATCGCCGGTGACAGGCGGGCCACTGCCGGCAATCTCATCCGCAGCAAGAGCATGGACAAAGTCGTGCAGGCCGACGAATTCAGCGGTGTGGCCATCTCCGGCGCAGCCGGTCCGGCCGTCGAGATGATCAAGTTGTTCCAGTTGCAGCTGGAGCACTACGAGAAGATGGAGGGTCATCCGCTGTCGCTCGAGGGCAAGGCGAACCAGCTGAGCTTCATGATCCGCAACAACATGCCGGCAGCGATGCAGGGCCTGGCCGTGCTCCCGCTGTTCGCCGGATTCGAACCGCAGGACGGCACCGGTCACATCTGGGATTTCGACATGACGGGCGGACGGTATGAGGAGAGGGAATTCGTCGCCATCGGCAGCGGCAGCCTCCATGCCGGAACAGTCATCAAGGTCGGTTGGCGCAGTTCGCTCGACCGCGGGGCCGCGGTCGCGCTCGCGTGCAGGTCGCTCTGGGAAGCGGCAGAGGCAGATGCAGGCACGGGCGGGCCGGACCTTCTCCGGCGCGTCTATCCCGTCGTCGCAACAATCACGGCCGACGGATGGGAGCCGGTCCATGATGAGGAACTGGACGGGATATTCCGTTCCATCGAGGAAGAGGTGAGGTCGCGATGAGCATGCCTTTCTACGTCCCGCCGGAACAGATGATGAAGGACCGGGCGGATTTCGCCCGGAAGGGAATATCGCGCGGCCGAGCTTTGATTGCCGCCCAGAGCGCCGACGGCATCCTGATCGTCGCTGAAAACCCGTCCAAGACGCTCCGCAAGATCAGCGAGATTTACGACCGCATCGCTTTCGCCGGTGTCGGCAAGTACAACGAGTTCGACCAGTTGCGCATGCTCGGGGTGCGCCAGGCCGACCTCACGGGATTCCAGTACGCCCGCCGGGATGTCGAGGCACGCAGTCTCGTCAACCAGTACGCGCAGGCCATCGGTCATGAGTTCACGTCGGGGGCAAAGCCGCTCGAGGTGGAGATCCTCGTGGCGGAGGTCGGCGACGACCGAGCCGGTGACCGTCTCTTCCACATCACGTTCGACGGAACTGTCCTGGACGAGCACGAATTCTGCGTGCTGGGCGGCGACGCAGAGGTGGTCCTCGGGCGCATGTCCGAGAACCGTCCCGCCGATGATTCGCTCCGTTCCACCCTCAGGTCTGCAGTGGGGGCCCTCGCAGGGCCTGACCGCACACTGGGTTCAGCCGACGTCGAAGTCGCTCTTCTTGCACGAAACGGACGCCGTCGCCGGTTCGAGCGGCTCACGGTGGAGACCGTCGCAGAACTGATCTCCTGAGATGGACCGCCGTATCTACGGTGTGGAGACCGAATACGGGATCACGTGCACGCTCAAGGGACAGCGTCGTCTCACTCCCGACGAGGTTGCCCGCTACCTGTTCCGGAGCGTGGTGGCATGGGGACGCAGTTCCAACGTGTTCCTCGAGAACGGCGGTCGTCTCTACCTGGACGTAGGTTCTCATCCGGAGTTCGCCACCCCCGAGTGCATCTCCATCCGGCAGGCATGCATCTACGAGAAGGCCGGAGAGCTCATTCTCCACCGTCTCGTCGAGCGGGCCGAGTCGAGAATGCGCGACGAGGGCATCAGGGGAACCATTTATCTCTTCAAGAACAACACGGATTCGGCCGGCAACAGTTACGGGTGCCACGAGAACTTCCTGACCCGGAGGGCATCCGAGACATCGGACTACGAGGCCCAGTTCATCCCGTTCCTCGTCAGCCGTCAACTGGTGGCGGGCGCGGGAAAGATCCTCATGACCTCGAAGGGACCGGTGTTCTGCCTGTCACAACGAGCCGAACACATATGGGAAGGCGTCTCGTCAGCGACCACCAGATCCCGGCCGATCATCAACACGCGCGACGAGCCACACGCGGACTCCGAGGTGTACCGGCGCCTTCACGTCATCGTCGGTGACTCGAACATGTCCGACCACACGAATTTCCTGAAGTTGGGAACCGCATCGATCATGCTGCGGATGCTCGAGCACGGGGGCACTGCACTCAGGGACCTCACACTGGAAAGCCCGATCAGGGCGATCCGCGAGATCAGCGTCGATCTCTCCGGTCGGAGACCTGTCCGTCTCGCCAGTGGTCGCGAGATGAGCGCTTTCGACATCCAGTCCTACCTTGCCGAACAGGCGACAGAGTTCGAGAGGACCCACGGTCTGCCGGACGAGGAATCCGAGGCCCTCCGACTGTGGGTGGAGACACTCGACGACATAGCGCACCAGAGCGAGAGGCTGGCACGTCGCATCGACTGGGCCATCAAGCGGGACATCATCACGAAGTACATCGATGGCAATACTTTGACCCTTGACTCTCCCCAGGCCCAGGCATTGGATCTCCAGTTTCATGACATCGATCCCGATCGCGGAATCTTCAACAAGTTGCGCAACCGCGGTCTGGTGGACTCCATGTTCACGGCCGAAGAGACGGAAGCTGCGACGGGAACGGCCCCGCTCGACACGAGGGCCCACCTGAGGGGACAGTTCCTGCGCAAGGCGCGCGAGGCAGGCCGGGACGTGACGGTTGATTGGGTCCACCTGAAGATAAACGACCAGGCGCAACGCACTGTCGCCTGCAAGGACCCGTTTCGTTCGTCGGATGAACGCGTCGACAAGCTGATGGAGAGCCTGTGAGCCTTGCCGCATGGTGACGAGCAACTAGCGTTGGGCCGGCATGAGCGAGCAGACACCACCCATCGACCCACTGCTCGACCTGGCGGCGAACCACGAGCCGACCGCCGAACCCGGGACCGGCGCGTCAAAGGTGCTCCGCGACTGGTTGATCGTCATCGGAGTGGCCCTGGTGGCGGCGCTGCTGGTGCGCGTCTACGTTCTCCAGCAGTTCTACATCAGTGGACCGTCGATGGAAACCACGATGTACTCGAATGACCGAGTGCTCGTGAACAAGATGAGCTACCGCCTGCACGACGTGCACAGGGGAGACGTGGTCGTTTTCGACCGGATCACCACGAACGGCGCAACCGTCGCCCACGACGACCTCATCAAGAGGGTGATCGGCCTCGAGGGCGAGCACATCGAGATCAAGAATTGCGTGGTCTTCATCGACGACGAGGCACTCAACGAGGATTACCTGCCGGCAAGGGACACAGAGAAGTCCGACCTCACGCAACGGTGCCGGGTTCCCAACATGAGACGGATCACCATCCCGGCACATCATGTTTTCGTGATGGGCGACAACCGGCCGGAGTCGTTCGACAGCAGGTCGTTCGGGTCCATCCCTGAGTCGCTCATTGTCGGAAGGGCATTCGCAGTCGTCTGGCCCCTCTCCCGGTTCGATGCGCTCTAGAACGGTCTGGTGACCGCCCCGATTGTTGCGGCGTACACGTCGACCATCATGTCCACGTGGTCGCTGTAGACAGCATCGAGCCCCATGCGCAACCCGTTCTCCATGGCCTCTGGGTACTGGATGTCCCAGCCGAACGCGTTGAGCCCGAATCTGTGGGCCATCACGACGCGACCACCGTTCCATTCTGTGTGGTGCAGGTTCACCGTGTCGATTCCGCGTGCCGACAAATGCGCGCAGTGCTGCTCGAACGTGCGGGGCAACCTCTGTGTCCGGGTCGAGTGCACGAGATGAGCACCCGGGATCGAAGTCCTGCAGTCGTCCAGGACCGACTCCAGGGGACTGCACAACCAGAGGCGATCAACAGGAAAGCCCGCTGACCCGACCGCCCGGGCGAGCGGCACCACGGCTGCCGGCGATTTCACATCGAGACTGAAATGGAAGTTGTCACCGACATCGGTGAAGAAATCGTCCACGGTGGGCAGATGGGCCGGAAGGTCACGACGCATGAGTTCGGCGATGGGCACGTTGCGCAGGAGCCTCCGGACCTGGCCGTCGTGGTCGAGAACAGCGACGCCGTCCGCTGTTGACCAGACATCGGACTCGAGTCCGTTGGCTCCCAGTTTGAGTGCGAGCCTGAATGCCTCGAGAGTGTTCTCGGGGGCGTGTGCCCGCGCACCACGGTGCGCGAACGCAATCGGCGTGTCACGCAGGGAGGGGAGGCGCTGCTGCACGCCCAAAAGCCTAGGTGGGTGCTCGTATGCTGGAAGGGTGTTCAACCTGTCCGGAAGTGAGATTCTCTTCCTGCTGGTGGCAGGACTCGTCGTGCTCGGCCCCGAGCGTCTCCCCGGCGTCATACGGAAGGCCGCAAAAACGTACGGGGACCTCAGGTCCATGGCACGCAATTTCGAACAAGAGTTCAAGGGCACGTTCGACGAACCCCTGAAGGAGCTCAGGAACACCGCTGAGGAGCTGCGCACAGGATTCGGACAGGTGGACACGGAGCCCTCGCCGCCCATGAGACCCGAGCAGGCGGTGGTCCCGCCGGAAGAAACCGGCACGCCAAGCGAGGGTGAACCGCGTGACTGACCAGACACCGATGACCGTTCTCGACCACCTCCGGGAGCTGAGGTCGAGAATCATCCGTTCCGTCCTGGCGGTGGCCGTCGGGATGATGGGGCTGCTGGCCTTCTACGACCCGGTGAAGGACTTCCTCACCCGTCCCTACGTGAGGCTGTGCGCGTCACACTCAAAGTTCGGTTGCGACGGGTCCCTCTATTCGCTCGGGCCGTTGGACGGATTCTCCGCAAGACTGCGGATCAGCACATACGGCGGCCTCGTCCTGGCCCTCCCGGTCATTCTGTGGCAGATCTGGCGCTTCGTCGTTCCTGCGCTCGAGAAGCGGGAGAAGCGGTACGCAGTTCCGTTCATCTTTTCGTCAATCGTCCTGTTCGCGGTCGGCTGTTCGATCGCCTACTGGACGCTCGACAAGGCGCTCGAGTTCCTCATCTCATGGTCGGGCAACGACGTCACCCAGGCGTACCAGGTCACGAAGTACGTGTCCCTGGTCGTGCTCATGATGCTGGCGTTCGGCGTGGGCTTCCTCAGCCCTGTCCTCATCGTGTTCCTGCAGTTGGTGGGACTGGTGACCCCGAGGACGCTCACCCGGCAATGGCGGTACGCGATCATGGGAATCTTCGTTGCCGCCGCGCTGATCACGCCGTCCGGCGACCCGTTCAGCTTGCTTGCACTTGCGATACCGCTCTCTGTCCTCTACGTGCTGTCGGTCATCATCGGCTGGCTGCTCGTGCGGCGCAGACCAGCATCGTGAACGCGATCCGCACGTCCTTCATTGACGGGTTGGCGTACACGGCGGACCCGTTCCAGGTCCAGGCGATGGATGCACTCGACGATGGGTCATCAGTCCTCGTGGCGGCACCGACGGGCTCCGGCAAGACACTCGTCGCCGAGTACGCCATCCACCGCGCCCGGGCCATGGGACAGCGCGCTTTCTACACGGCGCCCATCAAGGCTCTGTCGAACCAGAAGTACCGGGACCTGTGCGACCTGCACGGGGCGTCCAACGTCGGTCTCGTCACAGGTGACAACGCCTACAACCCAGAAGCGCCGATCGTCGTGATGACCACCGAGGTCCTGCGCAACATGATCTATGCCTCGTCCAGCCGTCTCGAGTCCCTGGGTGCCGTCGTCCTCGACGAAGTCCATTTCCTGCAGGATGCCTACCGGGGGCCCGTCTGGGAGGAAGTGATCATCCAGCTCGATCCCACAGTCCAGTTGGTGTGTCTCTCCGCGACCGTCTCCAACGCTGACGAAGTGGGGCAGTGGTTGTCGACAGTACGGGGCCACACGGAGGTGGTGGTGGAGACCAGGCGGCCCGTCGAGCTTCTCACCCATCACGCGTTCTTCGACTCCAGCAACGGCCGGGTCGCGATGCACGACACGATCGTGAACGGTGAGCCGAACCGTGGGCTCGAACGGATGCTCGCCGCGGCCAGGAGCACCCCGCAAAGGGGGCAGAACGGCAAACGTCCGAAGAGGCGCTTCTCGACCCCGACCCGTCCCGAGATCGTCGAGTTGCTCGAGGACAACGAAATGCTCCCGGCGATCGTGTTCATCTTCAGCCGGGCACAGTGCGAGGACGCTGTGAAGTCGTGCCTGTCGGCGGGCATGGTGCTCACGACGCGTGACGAGGAGGACCGGATCCTCGAGATCGTCCACGATCACGTGTCCTCGCTGACCCGCTCTGATCTTGCGGCACTCGGCTACGACGATTTTCTCGACCAGGTCGGCAGCGGGGTCGCCTGCCACCACGCGGGGATGATCCCGATGTTCAAGGAAGCTGTCGAACAGTGTTTCGTGGAGGGTCTGATCAAGGTCGTTTTCGCGACCGAGACGCTCGCGGTCGGCATCAACATGCCGGCGCGCGCCGTCGTCATCGAGAAACTGACCAAGTACACGGGCGAGCACCACGTTCTTCTTAGGGCCTCGGAGTACACGCAGCTCACGGGCAGGGCGGGGCGTCGTGGTCTCGACAAGATCGGTCATGCCATCACGTTGTGGAACCCGTTCGTCACGTTCGATCAGACAGTGGGTCTCGCACTCAGCAGGTCGTTCAGGCTCACATCCGCCTTCAGGCCCACCTACAACATGGCGGTGAACATGGTCCGCCGCCACTCGCGCGAGGCCGCGACGCACTTCTTGAACCTGTCGTTCGCACAGTTCCAGACCGATGCGGACATCGTCACAAGCGAGGCCGTTCTCGACCGCAAGAGACGTGAGCTCCACCGCCTCGAGATGTCCCAACCGGAGCTGACGGAATCCTTCGTCGGGTCCACGGAGGAGAACGTCTCCGAGGTCGAGGCGGAGATCGCCCTGCGCGCGCTGCGCCCCGGGGACGTCGTCGTGTTTGATGCGTCGAACATCCGCGGCCGGGCGGTCGTGGTGAGCACCGCAGCCCGCAGGAGCGGAACCAGGCTCTCCGTGCTGACCCCGTCCCGAAAACAGATAGACGTGTCGGCGCGGGATCTTCTCTCCATCCCCGTGAAATCGGGGAGCATCGACCTGCCGGTGCCGTTCGAGCCTGCCCGGGTCGAGTTCGTCCGCGAGGCGGTCGCGCGTCTCGTGAAGGTGCGTGTCGACGATTCGATCGTCACCCCTTCCGTCGGCCACTCCTCGCGCCCACGGCGGGAGGAGGTTGACTCGTCGCGGAGTCTGAAGCGGTTGCGCAAGGAGATCGAACAGCTGGAGTCCCGTGCCACCCAGAGATCGGGTTCCGTCACCAAGCGGTTCCTTGACGTCACTGATTTGCTCCAGGAACTGGGTTACGTCGACGGTTGGTCCCTCACGGACCGTGGTCATGTTCTGTCGGGTGTGTTCCATGAGAGCGACTTGCTGGTCGTCGAGGTGCTGATGAGCGGCATTCTCGACAAGCTCTCGGTTCCCGATCTTGTTGCGTGCGTGTCCTGTCTCGTGTTCGAACCACGTGGCGGAGCATCGGGGTACGTCCGCTGGCCGAACGACACGGTCCGCAACCGGTTCAAGCGGATCGACAAGCTGAGCCAACGGCTGAACGACCAGCAACGGCTGCGCGGAATCCAGCAACACCGCCCGCCGCACGCGGGTTTCGCGATGGACGCGGCGAACTGGGCGAGCGGGCGACCGCTCGCGGACGTGCTCGACCCGGAGTTGACGCCAGGGGACTTCGTCCGTTCCATGCGCCAGATGATCGATCTCCTGAGACAACTCGAGAAGGTGTCGCCGAACGACGATGTCAGGGATGCCGCCGGCCGCGCCGTTGCCGCCATCAACCGGGGAGTCGTCGCCGCTGCTGCAGGGGAGACCACGGCATGACGATCGAGAAGGGAAAAGAGTGGGGGCGCCCAGGCATCGTGCCGGTGGACGTGGTGTTCGCCGCCGAGGATTCGTCGGTGGCAAGGTTTCCCACTTCGCACGTTCTCCCGACGGGTGGGAACCTGTGGAGGTCACTTGGCTCGCCCGTTCGCAAGGATGCCGGCGACGAGTGCACCGAACTCACGCTCGACGTTCTGCAGTGCACCGTCACCGGTCCATCGGGAATCATCGAGGTGATGGCCGTTGCACAGGTGGTTGTCGGCTCCTGGTTCGCCCCCGGCGGCATGACCGTGATCACGAATGTGGGGACACTGGGAGAGCTGAACATCGCGCCGCGTGCCCACCCGAACGACGGTGAGTTCGACGTCTTCACGCTCGATCGGGGAACGTCCATGCGTCAACGTCTCATCGCACGCAAGAGGGCGGTGACCGGCACCCACGTGCCCCATCCCTCGATGTCGGTCCGCCGGGCGAGGAACATCGACATTGACAGACGGGCCCGTGAACCCCTGTTCATCGACGGGGATGATTTCGGTCCGTGGATGCGCGTGACGGTCGGGATCCGGCCCGATTTCATGACCGTGTTGGTCTGACGGCGTACCCTTGCGGCATGGCTGAACTGCAGGAGAAGGACGTTCTCGAGATCAAGGAACGGGTCCGTGCCCATATCGAGTCGATTGCGCCCGTGTTGGTCGAGACGAGCCATGCAATCCACGCACGGCCCGAGCTGAATTTCGAGGAGTTCTTTGCGTCTGAGATGCTCGTGCGTGCGTCCTCTTCCCTCGGCCTGCCGGTGGAGCTCGGTCTCTACGATTCGGTGACGGGTTTCGGCGGAGACATCGGTGCGGGGCCAACGGTGTGCGTGATGTCGGAGTACGACGCACTGCCCGGCATTGGCCACGGTTGCGGCCACAACGTGATCGCGGGCGCGGGCCTCGGTGCGGGTCTGGCGGCCGCGGCCATCGCGCACGACATCGGTGGAACAGTGCGCATTCTGGGCACGCCGGCCGAAGAAGGTGGCGGCGGCAAGATCTACATGGCGCGGCAAGGCGC
>Ga0075472_10000842_pt1 | contig 12846 bp, 6 predicted proteins | sample DEB19_08_DNA_3_FD_77014 | JGI IMG/M metagenome (GOLD analysis project Ga0075472, IMG submission 77014) | Aqueous microbial communities from the Delaware River and Bay under freshwater to marine salinity gradient to study organic matter... | ecosystem: Environmental > Aquatic > Marine > Coastal ...
CACGCGGCGCCCGCCGTCTACGGCAGGGCCGCGCGCGGCGAGTTCGATCTCGACCCTGCTGTCCATGCGCGCGTCGTGACCGCCGTTCCCTCGCACACCCTTGCGCAGGCGCTCGGCGACGCTGGCTTCGGCGAGACCGAGGTGCACGCGATCGAAACTCGCTACGGATGCCTCGACGAGATCACTTTCGCCACCGAGCTCGCCCAGTACCACATCGTGCGGGTCCCGCCTCGCGCGCCCGTCGACCCGCGCGTCGACCTCATCCGCGGGCGCCCTATCGACCACGCCGACTTCGAGGCGCTCCTCGGGCGTTTGCCCCGCTTTGGAAACATCGATCGCGGTGTCCGTCAGGCTGATTCCCCGTTCCCTCCTCCTCGCTGAAGTCGCGGAAAGACGCGCCCGATTCTGCCCACGGCGTCGGCCTAGTTTCGCGATGCCCGCTGCAGCGCTCGCTGCCGCGCCATCCCGCAGGTGTCACAGGCCGCTGGTCCTGGAGGTTCTCATGTTCAGCTGGATCAAGAATCGATCGCTCTCTGGGAGGATCGTCGCACTCACCGTGGTGCTCGTCATCGCCGCAGTCGCGGTGAACTATGTCGTCTTCGTGCGTGGCTACCGCAAGAGCGCCGAGCAAGCCATGGTCGAGAAGGCGGCTGCCTTCACCGCCGTCGCCGATGAAGCCAAGAACCACGCCAGCAGCCTCTTCCTCGCCAAGTCGATCGCGACCGAGGAACTCATGGCTGAGCTCAACGAGAGCGTCGCGAAGGGCGGCGACTACACCGACAGCCGCTTCTTCAAGACCATTCCCGTCGTCGTCGGCTGGCAGACCGCGGATCTCGCCGCGAAGAAGGAACGCATCAACTTCAAGGTCGTCGCATTCGACGCCCGCAACAAGAAGAACGAGCCCGAGTCGGGCTCCTTCCGCGCCGAACTGCTCACGAATCTCGAGAAGCAGGTTGCGTCCAGCGGCGAGCCGTCCGCCTTCGCGATCGACGAGCGCACCAACACGCTTCACTACATGCGCGCCATCAAGCTCGACCAGAGCTGCATGCTCTGCCACGGCGACCCGCGCGGCGAGTTCGATCCCGACAAGGACGGCAAGGATGCCCTCGGCTTCCCGATGGAAGGCTGGAAGGTCGGCGGCACACACGGCGCCTACGAGGTCGCGATCCCGCTCGAGGGAGTCGACACGCAGGTCGCAGGGTTCATCGCCGGCGGCCTGATGTGGACCGTCCCGATGATCCTGTTCGGCGCATTTTGCTTCGCGTGGGTCCTCAAGATGACCTTTGGACGCCCGATGGCTGCCATGATCTCGCGCATCAAGGACATCGCCGAGGGCGAGGGCGACCTGACCAAGCGGCTCGACGCAGGAAACACCGATGAACTCGGGACGATGGCGTCGTGGTTCAACAGGTTCCTCGGAAAGCTCGAAGCCATCCTGGGCGAGATCCGCAAGGGTGCAGGCGAGATCGATTCGGGCTCGTCGCAGGTTTCCTCGACCAGCCAGTCCGTCGCGAGCGGCGCAAGCCAGCAGGCTGCCAGCCTCGAGGAAATCAGCGCCAGCCTCGAGCAGATGAGTGCCATGACCGATCGCAACGCGCAAAACGCGACCACCGCCGTCTCGCGCTCGGACGAGGCGCGTACGCGCGCCAACACCTGCCAGGAGCAGATGGTCAAGATGAGCGATGCGATGGGAGCGATCAAGCAGTCCAGCGACTCGATCGCGAAGGTCCTGAAGGTGATCGACGAGATCGCGTTCCAGACCAATCTGCTCGCCTTGAACGCGGCGGTCGAGGCTGCGCGAGCCGGCGAGGCGGGCAAGGGCTTCGCAGTCGTGGCCGAGGAAGTCCGCAATCTCGCCCAGCGCTCGGCGCAGGCGGCCCGCGAGACCGCGGCGATGATCGAGGAATCGACCACGCGCGCCGATCGCGCCGTTTCGCTCTGCAGCGATGTCGACAAGAGCCTGCGCACCATCGTCGATGGCACACGCGAGGTCAACGAGTTGCTCTCGCAGATCGCCAATGCCAGCCGCGAGCAGGCGCAGGGCATCGGTCAGATCACTTCAGGCGTTACCGAACTCGACAAGGTGACCCAGCAGAATGCCGGCAACAGCGAGGAGCTCGCTGCCGCCAGCGAGGAGACCGCAGCGCAGGTCGCAAGCCTCAAGCAGGTCGTTGGCCAATTCAAGGTCAGCGGCTGATCAACCCCGACGCAGGACCGGCTCAGACAGGGAGCCGGAAAGGACGCACGGGCGCCACCACTGGTGGCGCCCGTGTTCTTTTCGGGGTGCTTCTCGGCGAAAGGGTCAGCAGGTCAGGCTGCCGCTCCGATCAGGCCGCTCTCAGCTGAGGCCGCCCTTGAGCTCCTTGCCGGAGCCCCAGGTGGCACGCAGTCGGGCGAGCGCATTGTCCTTGGCGCGGTCGACGGTCGCGACATCGTTCCTCGCGCGATTGCGGCCGAAGGCGGCTGCGAAGCCCTCCTCCACGCGCGGCCCCTTGCCCGGAGCGCCGCCGGCGCCACCGACCGACTGCGGCTCAGGGCGCGCAGGCGGCTCGACAAGCGCCTTGATCGAGAGGCTGATGCGCTTCTTGCCGACATCGATCGAGAGCACCTTCGCGGTGACCACCTCGTTCGGACGGAGCGCCTTGTCCACCGTCGGGATGCGCTCGTGGCTGATCTCGGAGATGTGCACGAGTCCTTCAACACCCGGGGCGAGTTCAATGAATGCGCCGAACGGCATGATCTTGGTCACGCGGCCGGTGACGGTGCCGCCTGCCTCCACCGCCTGCATCGCGGCCACACTCGGGTCCACGACGAGCTGCTTCATGCCCAGTCCGATCTTCGGCGGACTCTGCGCGAGGTCGAGCTTCACGATCTTGACCTGGACGACCTGTCCGACCTTCACGACATCCGCGGGGCTCTTCACACGCTCGTGCGAGAGGTCGGAGACATGGATCAGGCCATCGACGCCGCCGATGTCGGCGAAGGCGCCATAGCTCTGGACGCTGGTGATCGTGGCGGTGCGGGTCTGACCGACCTCGAGCACGGCCATCAGTTTCTCGCGCTGCTCGGCGCGCTCCGCTGCGATCACGGCCTTGCGGCTCACGACCAGGCGGTTCTTGTCCTTGTTGAGCTCGACGATCTGCACCGGGAACTTCTCGCCGAGGAACACCGAGATATCCGCGACATGGCGGACATCCACCTGTCCCGCAGGCATGAACCCCTTGTGGTGAGCGATCTCCATCTCGAGCCCGCCCTTGTTCATGCCCGTACAGCGGGCCTCGACGATTTGTCCGACTTCAAGGGTGCCCCAATCCGCCTTCTGGACTGCACCCTCGAGGCTCAGGATCGAGAGTTGCTCGAACGGGTCGAAGCGCTCGACGACAAAGCTGCGCTCGCTTCCGACCACAGGCGCCTGCTGATCTCCCGAAGCCATGAAGTGCGAGAGGGGGCAGACGCCCGTCGAACGGGGGCCGAACTCCACGAAGACATCGCCGTTGTGGACGCGCAGGATCGTGCCCTTGCGCGCCTGCCGGCCGCCGCGGCCACCGCCGCGCGCCGAGGCGTTCCCTGCAGCCTCGAGGTCCTCGACCGACATGCCTCCGAGCGCGGCTTCGATCTCGCGCTCAAGCTCGGCGTCATAGGCGCTTGCGCGTGGGGTCGGGACGGACTTCTCTTGGTTGGTGGGGTCGGTGGACATAGGAGTTCTCGATTGGGTCGAACAGAGTACCGCGATCCGCGGCGACTGCGCTGAGAGAGTTCGGGAATCTGAGACGCATCGGCAACTTCCGCCATGCGAGCGCCGAACCGTCCTCCTGAACGGAAGTCCAGGATCGCGGCTGTGTTTGCTCCGGTCGCCTCTCGGTCAGACCCTCCACATCCGGGGACGAGCGCACCGCGCCTGATCGTTGCTCGGAGCGGCAATCGACGCGCGCGTGTGGACCGTCACCGGAGGGGCGCAACTGGTTGATGTCCGATAAAGTTCCAATGTTTGACCTCACGGCACCCGCTTTCCAACCTGCGAGCGCCAACCTCTCGTTATCATCCGCGACCCGAGCTTCGGGTCGCTTCCGCCGACTCGGCACGGTCCATTGATCCGGAGATAGCACGACATGGCCTCTTCCAACACCTCATGGGGCATCGAAATCGGTCAGTACGCCATCAAGGCGATGCAGCTTGAGCGCGTGGGCGACGGTGTGCGGGTGCGCGACTTCGTGGTGATTCCCCACCAGAAGGTGCTCACGACGCCCGGCCTCGAAGAGGCCTTGGTCGACGGCGGTCAGTCGCAGGCGAAGACCATCCTCGAGCAATCGCTCTCGCAACTCGCGAGCCAGAAGCAACTGGCGGGTCAGAACATCACGGTCAACTACTCGTGGTTCGGCAACCGCGGACTCACGCGCTTCGTCAAGCTCCCGCCGGGAGATGCGAAGACCATCGCTGGGCTCGTGCCGTTCGAGGCGAGCCAGCAGATCCCGTTCCCACTCGAAGAAGTCGAGTGGGACTATCACACCTTCGAGGCGGATGACTCGCCGGAAGTGGATCTCGGCCTGTTCGCCGTCCAGCGCGAGCCGCTGCGCGAGTTCCTCACTCTTGTAAGCGACACCCTCGGGGTCGAGCCCCGCGCGATCTCGCTGGGGCCTGTCGCGCTCTACAACGCGCTCGCATTTGACCGCGACATCCCGTCGCAATCCGAGCCATTCGTGCTGCTCGACATCGGCACCGCCTCGACAGACCTGGTGGTTGCTGCGGGAAGCCGCTGCTGGATGCGCACGTTCCCGCTCGGCGGGCACAGCTTCACAGAAGCGATCGTCGAGGCATTTGCGCCGACGGTCGAGCTCAAGTACTCGCAGGGCGACAAGCTCAAGCAGGAGAGCGCGACCAGCAAGTACGCGAAGCAGATCATGGCGGCCATGCGCCCAGTGCTTGGCGACCTGCTCGACGATGTCCAGAAGTCGCTTCAGTTCTACGAGACCCAGAACCGCGGCACCAAGCTCCGCAATGTCATCGGGCTCGGGTCGACGCTCAAGATCCCCGGGCTCCGAAAGTTCCTCGGCATGCGCCTCGAGCTCGAGGTCGAGCGTCTCGATCGCTACGCGAAGATCGTGGTCGAGGGACCCGAGGCTGCGGATTTTGCCGGACACACCGTGAACTTCGCGACCGCGTATGGCCTCGCGCTGCAGGGGCTCGGCCTCGCGACGATCGAGATCAACCTCCTGCCAGTCGAGAGCATTCGCCAGCAGGTCTGGTCGAGGAAGACGCGCTGGTTCGCTGCTGCGGCCGCGGTCGGCTGCGTCGCTGGTGCGCTGATGTTCGCGCGCAACATCATCGACAATGGCTCGGTCTCGAGCCGCGACGCCATCGGGCGCGCCGAGTCCACGCTCACCTCGGCGAAGGGCTTCCAGTCCAAGCTCCAAGGCCTCGCGGCGGATGTCGGCGCCACGGCGTCGAACATGATGGCCCTCATCGATGACCGCGAGGTCTGGCCGTACATCGTGCATGACGCGGTCAGCGCGGTGAACGCAGGGAACGACAAGGACATGCTCGGCGACGATCTCGCGCGACTCGCCAAGGAGGGCCCGCGTCAGCAGACCTCGCTGCGCGATCTTTCGGGCGTCTACAAGGTGAACGAAAAGGGCGAGCGGACCATCGAGATCACGATGAATGTCGAGTTCATCGGCATCGACAAGCAGGGACACCTGGGCGCCACCGTGTGCGAGTGGCTGAGCCAGAACAAGGACCGCCCAGAAGTCCCGTACACCATCGAGAATGTCCAGCCGAACACCGCGCTCATCGCCGACATGCTTGTCGGCGCAGACGGGTCGCTCACCGCGAGCAACGGCGGGGGCGATGCCGCCGCCGCGGGTGGCGGCGGAAGCGCTGCTGCTGCGGGCGGCGCGTCGGCCGAGGAGCCAGAGGCCCCTCGAGGCAGTTTCGAGGTTGAGGGCGGAGGCGCGGGTGGCAGCTTCGGCGGCGTGTCCGGACGACGGACACCGACCGGCGACACGCAGGTCAAGCGGCCCGGTGGCCTGCTGGGCGGCGCGGGCGCCGGCGGCACGGGATTCACCGCATCGAATCCGTACGACGACGGGACCAAGCAGGGCGGTGGGACCACCGGCTTCACGCGTCCGGGCGCCTCGTCCGGCGAAGGCGAGTCGAAGGTCGATCTCGAGAAGATCGCCCCGATTCCGGCCAAGCCTGCGCTCTACCCGCCCAACAGCACCGTGCATGTCGGCAAGGTCACCTTCGTGGTGAAGTTCAAGGAAGCGATTCCAACCGCGGCCCCCGCGGCAGAGGGGCAGTGATCCATGGCAAAGCAACTTCCAAAGCAGCTTGAAGTCGTCGTTTCGTGGGCGAAGAACAACACGCTCGCGGTGGTGTTCACCGCGATCGTGATCCTGGTGCCTGTGGGCGGCTACTTCGCGGCCGACATGATGGGCGAGGGCGTCCGCAAGGAAGCCCAGCGTCGAGCCCAGGTCTACAACGACCTGACCGCAGCCTCGAACGCGAAGGCGTCGCTGCCTGTTCCAGGCGGCGAGCCGGTCGAGCTCGAGAGCATCGCGACCGACAAGGTCGTCGAGCAGTTCAGCGCTGCGCTCGAGAAGTACTCGAAGGACGCCGGCGAGGTGTACGCCCGCGCGCGGACCTTCAACAATGGATCCGATTCCGACCCGAAGCACCGGCCTGCAGTGGAGTCGGCGGTGTTCCCCCGCTACGACAGCAAGTCGAATGCCGCCGTCGAGCAAGTTCGCTTCAAGGTCGCGGATGCGATCGCGGCCGCGTATGCGAAGCTGCTCCAGGACGCCCGTGCAGGGGTGCCTCCGAAGGACGCTGATGTGGCGAAGGCCGTCGAGGGCGCTGAGTTGCGCTTCATCCAAGCGGAACTGAAGCAGGAGTCGCGCGCGAAGCTCTCGGCCGAGCAGTCCGCGCAGCTTGATCGCCACCTCGGAAAGGTCCGCATCGCGGAGTACACCGAGGCAGCCAAGAAGATCTCCATCTACGCGGACCTGTCCGCTTTCGAGGTGCCCTCGCGCGCTTCGGTGACCGGCCTCTACAAGACCAAGTCCGATTCCGCCGCGCAGGACATGGCGCTGTTCGACATGCAGTGGAGGCTCTGGGTTGCGACCGACATCATGCGCGCCTTCAGCGCATGCAATCGCTCCGCTGGCTCGGTGCTCCAGTCCCCGGTCAAGCAACTGATGTCGCTCAAAGTGCTTCCGATGGAGGCCGCAGCCGGCGCGACTTCAGGCGGTGGAGAGGCTTCCGCGATGGGTGGCGATGCACCTCCTCCGGCTGACGGATCAGCTGCACCAGAGGGGGCGGTCACAGAGTCGACCCCGTCAGCTGCCGTGCCGATTGAGCCCGTGATCGATCCGAAGCAGGAGGCGAAGCGCGATTTCTCGAAGCGATTCACCGGCCGCGTGAGCAATGGGGTCTACGACGTCCGGCTCGCGGAAGTGTCCTTCGTCGCCGAGACATCGAAGCTCCCAAAGATCTTTGATGCCCTCGCCGCGGAGAACTTCATGACGGTGACCAATGTGCGATTGGCTCCGGCGGACCCGTTCGCGGCGGCTCGCGTGGGTTTCCTCTACGGCCCCGCCCCGGTCAGCATGGTGACCGCAACCGTCGAGACCGTGTGGTTCCGTGACTGGACCGCAAGGCACATGCCCGAGTCCGTGCGCACCGCGCTCGGAATCACATCTTCCGCGCCTGCCCCCGCAGGAGACGGGGCTACGCCAGCGGATGCCGCGCAGGGCTTGTAGGGCGAGACCAGAACAGCAGCTCATTCGACTTTCCGCAGGACTGACACACGCCATTCACTGGATCAAGACATGAAGAACAAGGGCATCCCGTTCGTCGAGCAGCACATCGAGAAGTTCGTGCTGGGTGCAGCAGGAGTCGGTTTCCTGAGCGTCGTCGCCTGGCAGGTGCTGGGCACGCACAACGATGTCACGCTTGATGGCCGAAATGCGGCGCCGGGCGAGATCGATGCCGCCCTCGCAACGAGAACCCAAGCGCTCGCGGCCAAGCTCGAGCAGCCCGCTCCGTCCATCGCCGAGAAACTTGGCGATCGGCTCAAGACGCAGGCGGAGTCCTTCGCATCGGCGCTCGGCAAGCCGCTTTCGAACGGCGCGGAGCTTCCATCGATCCAGCCCGCGATCGCGAAGGCGCTCGAGTCCGAGGGCGCGACAGCCGGAACTCCGTTCCATGTCCCCAAGTTCCCCGTGCTGGCGATGCGACCGACGCTGCAAATCTCAGACACGCTTGAGCAGAGCGCGATCGAGCAGAATGCGGCCCTCAAGTCTGCGTTCCCGGCTGGAGCCACGGCGTACGACATGACCTGGGCAGTCCCCAGCGCCGTCCTCGACGCGAAGACCATGCGGTCCGAACTCGAGTCGAGCAAGAGCGGAGCGCAGATCCCAGGCTTCTGGTACCGCAGCACGCTGTTCGTGATCGACATCGAGTTCCACCGCGAGCGGCGGCTCGAGGACGGTTCATGGGGCGACTCGACCGTGGTGCAGCCGCTGCCCGGGCAGTTCTCCTTCAGGCCCGAGATTGCGAAGAGCATCGATGCAGGGCTTCGCGACTCCGCGTTCACCTACCTCGGTGACAAGGGCAATCAGCGCCAGATCCTGCAGCCGGACTTCTACGCGACCAAGCGTTCTGTCTTCTCGCCCGCGATGCTGCTGACCGAGGTCGACGCAGTTTCGGGCGCGGTGAGCGAGGACCCCGCGATGGTCAAGCTTGACGGCGAGATCCGCCGCCTCAAGCGAGAGATCAACAACATCGCCGTCCAGGCAAAGCGCGTGAAGGAAGACCTTGCGGACATCGGTGGTCCGCTTGAGGACACCTCCAAGGAAGACAAGAAGAAGGAGGAGGAGAAGAAGAAGGAGGAGGAGCGTGGTGGCCAGGGAGGTGGCCGCGGCGGAGGTGGCAGTGGCGGCGGCGGCATGGGTCGCCCAGGTGGCGGTCTCGGCGGCGCTGCGGGTGGAGGAGCGGCGGGTGGCATGACCGGACGCAACAACGGCGCCGCAGACGCGAACCGCGAGAAGCGCATCGCGCTCACCAAGCGCCTGAAGAAGCTCGACGCCGATTCCAAGGCGAAGGAAGAGGCGCTCGCCGGCAAGCTCAAGGCTCGTGGCCTGTCGGAGACCGATGCCAAGGCGAAGGATGTGGCCTCTTCGGACCTCGCGACCGCCGACTCAGTCGTGGTCTGGGCGCACGACATCGGTGTCAAGCCGGGTGAGCAGTATCGCTACCGCGCGGTCGCCAAGACCTACAACCCATTCTTCACCAACGCATCCCTGCTTGTCGAGTCGCAGAAGAAGCTCGGCGACGGCTTTACGCTCGACACGCTCTCATCGGAGTGGAGTGCGCCGTTCCGCGTTTCCCTGCCCGTCTCGTTCTTCGTGGTCGACGCCCAGGCAGGAGAGGGGCGCCTCGGCATGGGTCAGGCAACGGTCGAGGTCTATCGCTACTTCGATGGCGAGCGTCGCAAGGAGCGCTTCACGATACAGCCGGGCGATGCGATTTCCGGGAACAAGGCAGGCGTGAAGTTCGAGACTGGTTACTTCCTCGTCGATGTGTACTCCGATCCGGCCACGGAGCGTTCAGGCTCGGATCGTCGTCCAGCAGCGATTGCGGTGGTCCAGAATGCGCTTGGCGACCGCTACGAGATCCGAGTCCCGAAGGACGACCTGAACTCGGACACGCGCATCGAGTACCAGGATGAAGCGGACGCGGCGCAGGAGGCCGCGCGTGATTCGGCGAGCGATGCCCCCAAGGGGGCTCCCGCTGGCGCCGGAAGCGGCGCTGGCGGAGGGAAGTCAGGCGACGGCAAGTCGGATCGGCCGTACTGAACGCCACAGGATGCGACGAACATTCACGAATTGAGGGCGCCGGTACCGGCGCCCTCTGTTCGTTTTCGGGATGTTCGAATGCGCTCGGCCCCAATTGGATCCGATGACCTGTGGATAAGCCCCTCGTCAGGGTCTCGTCGATCGCATGTGAAATCACCCTCTCGGGGAGGTGATGGATAACTTGGGCATTCTTGGCGCCAAGAGTGCATACCGACTCGACCCGAGGTTTTTTCCGGCTCCCGTCAGCAAGGGCATTGACAGGATTTTCGAAATCGCTATCCTTGCCCCTCCGCACTTCGACCCGCCCTCGGGCAGGCGATCTGCGGATCGGTCTTTGACAAGTGAAGACAGCGTGCAAAATGTCGCGATGCTGCGCGTCGACGAGATGTCGGAAACAGCTGGATTTCCAGCCGTTCCGAGCTGATCGGGCGTGCAGTGAGTAATCGCACCGAGAAACGAGCACCTAAGGCGACTGCAGGTCGAGCAGGACACAAACTGCTGGCCTGAGGCTCCACCATGCAAGTGGAGCCATGATCGAATCCGAACCAGAACCAGACGAGCAATCGGCTGCGGACGGCACTCGGTAGACGCGATCAAGTCATCAAGGGCATGCGATGGATGTCTTGGCGTCAAGAGGCGATGAAGGACGTAGGAACCTGCGATAAGCCCAGGGGAACTGGTAACCAAGTTGTGATCCTGGGATTTCCGAATGGGGCAACCCGGCTCTTATGAGTCATCCACGGCTGAATGTATAGGCCGTGTGAAGCGAACCTCGTGAACTGAAACATCTTAGTAGCGAGAGGAAAGGAAATCAATTGAGACTCCGTTAGTAGCGCCGAGCGAACGCGGATGAACTAGCAATCTGTACGAATGGTCTGGAAAGGCCAACCAAAGAAGGTGACGGTCCTGTACTGCAGAAGCTAGGAATGCCATAAGTAGAGTCGGACTCGTGAAATCCGGCTTGAATACGGGGGGACCACCCTCCAAGGCTGAGTACTACTTGACGACCGATAGTGAACCAGTAAGGCGACTGAACGATGAAAAGAACCCCGATAAGGGGAGTTCAAAGAACCTGAAATCACATGCTTACACAGCGGTTGCGGCCCGCAAGGGTTGCAGCGTGCCTTTTGCATAATGATCTGGCGAGTTACTCTCTACGGCAAGGCTAAGCCAAACCCTGGCGCAGCCGAAGGGAAACCAAGTCTTGAAAGGGCGTGTAGTCGTAGGGGGTAGACGCGAAACTGCGGTGATCTACCCATGGGCAGGTTGAAGGGAGGGTAATGCCTCCTGGAGGACCGAAGCCGTGAACGTTGAAAAGTTCTGGCATGACCTGTGGGGAGGAGTTAAAGTCTAATCATACCCAGAGATATCTCGTTCTCCCCGAAATAGTTTTTGGACTAGCCTCGTGTATCACATGTTGGGGGTAGAGCTACTGAATGGATTTGGAGGGCATACCGCCTATCCGGTCTAATCAAACTCCGAATACCAGCATGGCAGGCACGGGAGTAAGACTACGAGGGATAATCTTCGTGGTCAAAAGGGAAACAACCCGGACCGCCAGCTAAGGTCCCTAATCGAGCCTAAGTTAGAAAGGTAGTTGGATTGCTGTGACAGCTAGGATGTTGGCTTAGAAGCAGCCACCATTTAAAAAGTGCGTAACAGCTTACTAGTCGAGGAATCCAGCGCCGATAATTATCGGGAATAAGGTTCGTACCGAAGCTGCGGACTGACTTTGTCAGTGGTAGGGGAGCGTTGCTGTCAGCTGTGAAGCTTTCCCGGCAAGGGTTTGTGGAGCGGCAGCAAGTGAATATGCCAGATTGAGTAACGATAAATGGAGTGAGAATCTCCATCGCCGTAAGCCCAAGGTTTCCTGGGGAAGGTAATTCCGCCCAGGGTTAGTCGGATCCTAAGACGAGGCTGACAAGCGTAGTCGATGGACATGCGGTCAACATTCCGCAACATGCATGGAAGGTCACGCCGACGTGACGAATTCCAAAGCTCAACGGGACAGTGAAGCGTCCAGGCCCTCGAGGCCGGTGTTGGGCAGAGGAGTTCCAAGAAAAACCGTTCGGATACAACCATGCATTCCGTACCAAAACTGACACAGGTGGGCGTGGCGAATAGCCTCAGGCGCTCGAGAAAACGGTCGTGAAGGAACTAGGCAATTTTACCCCGTACGTTCGCAATAAGGGGGCCCTCCTCGCAAGAGAGGGCGCAGAGAAAAGGCTCTGGCAACTGTTTATCAAAAACACAGCACTGTGCTAACTCGTAAGAGGACGTATACAGTGTGACGCTTGCCCGGTGCCGGAACGTCAAGGGAGCTGGTTAGCGCAAGCGAAGCTGGCGACCGAAGCGCCGGTAAACGGCGGCCGTAACTATGACGGTCCTAAGGTAGCGAAATTCCTTGTCGGGTAAGTTCCGACGCGCATGAATAGCGTAATGACTGGAGCACTGTCTCCACGACCGACTCGGTGAAATAGTAGTAGCGGTGAAGATGCCGCTTACCCGCGGCAAGACGGAAAGACCCCGTGGACCTTTACTGTACGCTTGCAGTGATCATGGATTCAATCTGCGTAGGATAGGTGGGAGGCTTTGAAGTTCCGCTCTCGGGCGGGATGGAGCCAATGGTGAAATACCACCCTGATCGGATTCGTGGTCTAACGTTGATTCCCCTGAAGCGGGGCAGCGGACACTGCATGCCGGGCAGTTTGACTGGGGCGGTCTCCTCCTAAATAGTAACGGAGGAGCGCAAAGGTTGGCTCAGTGCGGTTGGCAACCGCATGTCGAGTGTAAGAGCACAAGCCAGCTTTACTGCAAGTCATACAGGACAAGCAGTCTCGAAAGAGGGCTCTAGTGATCCGGCGATTCTGTGTGGAAGGGTCGTCGCTCAACGGATAAAAGGTACCCCGGGGATAACAGGCTGATCGCTCCCGAGCGTCCATAGCGGCGGAGCGGTTTGGCACCTCGATGTCGGCTCATCACATCCTGGGGC
>Ga0075472_10000848_pt1 | contig 12809 bp, 8 predicted proteins | sample DEB19_08_DNA_3_FD_77014 | JGI IMG/M metagenome (GOLD analysis project Ga0075472, IMG submission 77014) | Aqueous microbial communities from the Delaware River and Bay under freshwater to marine salinity gradient to study organic matter... | ecosystem: Environmental > Aquatic > Marine > Coastal ...
CACCACCTCCTCGGCGTTCGCGTGCGTCCTGTTCACCACGGTGACGTCGGCCCCGCGCCGTCCGAGCGCGAGCGCGACCGACCGTGCCGTTCCGCCGGCACCGAGAAGCACCACGCGTAGACCCCCGAGATTGACGGACGCCTCGGATTCGAGTGCTTCGCAGCACCCATCGCCGTCCGTGTTGTGCCCGCTGAGCACGCCATTGGTGACCGACACACAGTTCACCGCACCCAGTGCGCGTGCATCGTCATCGACCGAATCGAGATGCGTGATGACGGCTTCCTTCAACGGCATGGTGACCGAAAGACCGCCGAAGCCACCGGAGCGGACCACCGAGAAGAAGGAAGCCAGGTTCTCGGGGGTCACCTCGATTGCCTCGTAGCTCCAGTCGATGCCGAGAGCCGCGAACGACGCCGAATGAATGGCGGGAGACAGACTGTGTGAGACGGGACTCCCGATGACGGCCGCCCTCGTCGTCACGGAAGCACCCCCGCGGCCCTGGACTTCTCGATGTTCGCAAGGTGCTGTTCGTAGGTGGTGGCGAAGACGTGCCTGCCGTCCTTGTCCGCGAGCACGTAGTACAGGTACTCGCACTTTGCGGTCTTCGGCAGGCCCACGCATGCCTCGTCGGCCGATGACGGCTTGCCGGCCGGGGCGAGCGCGGCCTTGATCGCGGCGCGTCCGGGGTTTGCGATGGGGGTCGGCGGAAGACCCTCGTGCAAGTACGTGTTGTACGGCGTGTCCATGGCCTTCAGGTCGGCGAATGCCGCATTCGGGTCCGCGTTGTAGAGCAGCGTCGCATCGATCTCGAGTTTCATCTTCTTGGCGAGACGGTTGTAGATGACCTGGGCGATCTTGGCCCGGTCCTCCGGTACTTTCGCCTCCCGCTCAATGAGCGAGGCGATGATGAGGATCTGGTACGGCGTGTAGCCGAGGCTCTTCGCCGATGCCTCGAGGTTCTCCTGGCGCGCAACCCGCTCCATCATGGACGACAGCCTCCCGACCACGCGTGCCTCCGTGTCGTCCCCCGACACCTGGTACGTGTCCGGGAAAAGGAGCCCCTCGAGGTTCGTCGTGCCCTTCGGAGCGAGCGCCGACACCACTGACCCGTCCGTCGCAGCTGACGCGAAATCCGACGGGGACATGAACGTGATCTTCTCGGTGAGCCGCGCGCCCATCTGGGCCACCGTGAAGCCCTCGGGGAAGGTCACCTTCACGAAGGTCTGCGCGGGCGGGGTGGACAATGCGTCGATGATGTTCCCCGCGGAGTCACCCGGCTTGAGGGAGTAGTACCCGGGCAGCAGTGCGATCCCGCCCCGGGACTTCGCGTACCACGCGAACAACGTGGCGTTCTTGATGATGCCCGCATCGTCGAGCCTCCCGACGACGGCGTCCAGTGTGTCGCCCTCGTTCACCGTGAAGTTGACGGCGACGCCCGGTGCACCACCCGGGTTCAGTTGGTGCACCACCCACAGCCCTGCGGCACCCACGAGAAGGACCGTGGCCACCAGGACGATGACCACGTTGCGCACGGGGCCCCGGAGGAAATCAAGACCGGGCGGGATCTCCTCGACGGCATCACCCGCGAGCGTCGTCGGCTCGTCCCACGGGTCCGGGACCCAATCGTCGCCGAGAAGCGGGTCGTTCCCGCCGCTGTTCATGACCCGGTTTCCTTGCGGGCATCCAACCACGACTGCAGCAGCACGGCAGCAGCAATCTTGTCGACGACGTTCCGCCTGTCCTCGGCGCGCATGTTCGCTTCCTTCAGTGCCCGTTCGGCAGTGACGGTGGTGAGGCGTTCGTCGTGGAGGTGGGCGGGCACCCCTGCCACCGTACTGATCTGCTCGGCCTCGGCGACGGCGGCTTTTGCAGCACTCCCTCGGGACCCGTCCATGTTCAAGGGGAGACCGACAACGATTGCCTCGGCCTCTTCCTCGCGGACGATTCTGGCGATGGCGTCGTGGTCGGCGCGCTTCGACTTGCCCCGGTGGACGACGGTCAGGGGCGACGCGACGGAACCGGTGAAGTCACTGACGGCGACACCGATCCTCTTTGACCCGAGGTCGATACCGATGACGCGCACACGCTCACGGTAGTTCGCGAGTGTCGTGCTCAGGCGGAAACGGCAGTGCGGGCCTTCTCGCCCGCGATGCGCAGTGCCTCTTCGATGCCGTCGGGATTCTTCCCCCCTGCGGTGGCCACGTCACCCTTGCCGCCACCGCCGCCGCCCACTGCCTTGGCGGCATCCTTGATGAGTTCGCCGGCAGCAACAGGCACGCCGGCCGCGACCGCCGACACGAGTGATACTCCGCCGGCGTCCGTGATGCCGCAGAGCACGACCGCCGAGACGCCACTCTGCTGGCGCACGGCAACAGCAAGGTCACGGAGGTCGTTCGCAGACACACCGTCGATGCGTTCGACGACGACACCGCCTTCGGCGTTCGCGGCCAGTTCGGCCGCCCGGCCACTGGCGAGCCGCGCGCGGAGGGTCTTCACTTCGTCCTGTGCCTGCTTGAGTTCCTCGAGCTTTCGCTCGACACCCTCGACGACGTCATCTGGCTTCGCACCCACGAGTGCGGCGACACTGCCGAGCAGCGCGTCGTTGTTCTGCATGACTGCGACCGCGTTCTGGCCGGTGACCGCCTCGATGCGGCGCAGGTTCGAGCCGATCGATCCCTCGGACACGATCTTGATGGTCCCGATGTCGCCTGTTGCCGACACGTGGGTGCCGCCGCACAGTTCGACGGAACTGCCCGCGCGCAGAACCCTGACGACGTCTCCGTACTTGTCACCGAAGAATGCGATAGCGCCCGCAGCGAGGGCCTCGTCCTTCGAGGTCTCGAATGCGTCCACGCCCACGTTGGCGAGGACTTCCCTGTTCGCGAGGTCCTCGATGCGGCGGATCTCTTCCGGCGTGACAGCGGCGTAATGGCTGAAGTCGAAGCGCAGCCGGTCGGGAGAGACCATGGACCCGGCCTGCTTGACGTGCTCGCCGAGGACGGTGCGCAGCGCCCAGTGCAGCACGTGGGTGCCGGTGTGGTTGCGTCGCGTGGCATTGCGCTTCGCGACGTCGATGGAAGCGGTGACGGACGCGCCCTCCTCGACCTCTCCGCGCACGGGCCGGCACACGTGGCGACGCAGGCCGGGCAGTGCGTACGTGGTGTCGATGACATCGACTTCGAATTCGACCGACGACAGACGTCCGTGGTCCCCCACCTGACCGCCGCTCTCTGCATAGAAGGGGGTGTGGTCGAGGAAGATCTCGAGTGTCCCGTCGTCGCCAGGCACCACGGCGAGAACGGTGGACTGAGCGGTGTCGTGTGTGTAGCCGACGAAATTGGTGGTCCCGTGCTTCTCCATGATCTCGCGGTACGTCTCGACACGGTCCTCGTCCGACCGTCCGGTCTTGCGGGCATCCTTGGCACGACGGCGCTGTTCCTGCATCTCGGACTCGAAGCCCGCGATGTCGACATCCACACCCCGTTCTCCGGCTATCTCCTGGGTGAGCTCCAACGGGAAACCGTAGGTGTCATGAAGCAGGAAGGCAGAGGAACCGGACAGGGTCGTCGGGTTCTTCTGCATGTCGTCCTCGAGAATGGAGAGCCCCGTCTTCAGCGTGTGACGGAACCGTTCCTCCTCCTTGGACAGCACGCCGAGGATGAAGTCCTTGTTCCCGTGCAGGTCGGGATAGGCGTTGCCCATGACGTTGATTGCAGTCTCCGACAGCGACGGCATGACGAGTTTCTCCGTGCCGAGGAGGAATGCGTGGCGGATGGCGCGACGGATGATGCGGCGCAGCACGTATCCCCTGCCCTCGTTCGATGGGAACACCCCGTCGTTGATGAGCATCGTGGAAGACCGGGCGTGCTCGGCGAGCACGCGGAGGCTGAAGCTGTCGCGGTCGTCGTAGTCCCCCGGGCGGTACGACGCTCCCGTCAGCGAGGCGGCCCTGTCCACCATCGGGAAGAGAACGTCGGTTTCCCAGACGGAATCGACCCCCTGGCGCAACGCGAGAATGCGCTCCAGACCGGCACCGGTGTCGATGCTGGGCCGGGGCAGCGGGGTGCGCGTCCGGTCGGGTGCCTGGTTGTACTGCATGAACACCAGGTTCCAGAACTCCATGAAGCGGTCTCCGTGCGGGTCGTTCAGCGGTCCGCCGTCCGGTCCGAACGCGGATCCACGGTCGAAGTGGATCTCGGAGCACGGGCCGCACGGACCGGTGTCGCCGGCCTGCCAGAAATTGTCCTTGTCACCGAGGCGCTGGATGCGCTCCATCGGCACGCCGATCTGCTCGTGCCAGATGGCCTCGGCGTCGTCGTCGCTCTCGTGGACAGTGATCCACAGTCGGTCGCCGTCGAACCCGAACACCTCGGTGACGAGCTTCCACGACCACGGGATGGCGTCCTGCTTGAAGTAGTCGCCGAAGGAGAAGTTGCCGAGCATCTCGAAGAAGACCAGATGGCGCTTCGTGCGGCCCACGTCGTCGAGGTCATTGTGCTTGCCGCCCGCGCGGACGCACTTCTGCACGCTCACGGCGCGCGAGTAAGGGGCGGCTTCGTCGCCGAGGAAGTAGGGCTTGAACGGCACCATCCCGGCGACAGTGAACAGGAGCGTCGGGTCGTGGGGAATCAGGCTCGCGGAGGGAACGACTGAATGGCCCTCGGAGGCGAAGAAGCCCGTGAAAGCCTGCCTCAGTTCGTCTGCGGTCTGGAGGTCCTTGCCCGTGGCCATGAAGGCTTGATGCTACCTGTGGCTGTTGTGCGGCCGAGATGCAATATGACGTCGGGGAGTCGTGTTGTTCGACGGGGATGACGCCGGTGACGTCGTCTCCGCGGGATCATCGCCAGCAAGGAACGGGATGCGGCGGGCCGCGACCAGCGACCACCTGTACGCCGAGATGACTGCGTCCTTCAGCAACGCAAGAACGGAGGCAGGCGTGATCGCCTCTCGCATCTCGGCGGCCCGGCGCTTCAACCACGACATGCCGGCGATGCCCGCCACCGCACCCGAGACGAACCAGAACAATCGCCTAAACATCGGCGTCACCGTAGTACCGGAATCGGTCGTAGCCAACGGGCCGGAATGTCCCGGTGTCCGCACCGATGGGGGGAACCTCGCCCGTGCGACCCTCCCGCACATCGGAGATGGCGGCCCACACGGCGGACGTGACGGACCGGCTCTTCGGGGCGAGGGCCATGTGGACCACCGCGTGAGCGAGATTGTGGACCGCCTCGGGGAATCCCACCATCTCCACGGCGGTTGCCGCCGCGACCGCAACCGGAAGCGCGGTGGGGTCGGCCATGCCGACGTCCTCGCTCGCGAAGATCACCACCCGGCGCGCGATGAAGCGCGGGTCCTCTCCTCCCTCCACCATCCGGGCGAACCAGTGGAGCGCGGAGTCGACATCGCCGGCGCGCATGCTCTTGATGAACGGCGACGCGATGTCGTAGTGGGCGTCGCGGTTGAAGCGCTGGACGCTGGTGTCGAGCGCGGCGGCGGCCGCTGCCGCATCCACCGCGGTGCCGTCGGCGATGGCACACGCCACCTCCAGTGCCGTCAGCGCCTGTCGGGCGTCACCTGCGCATCTCCTCGCGATGAGAGCGAGGACGCCCTCGTCGGCAGTCTTGCCCTCGGCCTCGAGCCCGCGTCTCATCAGAGCGACGAGCGACTCCTCGGGGACGGGGTTCAGCCTGAACACCGTCGACCTGCTCCTGAGTGCCGGGTTCACCGAGAACGACGGGTTCTCCGTGGTGGCACCGATGATGGTGACGAGGCCGCTCTCGACGGCGTGCAGCAACGCGTCCTGCTGGGTGGTGGAGAAACGGTGGATTTCGTCGATGAAGACGAGGGTCGACTTCCCGTACTGGCCGATCCGGTTGTTCGCACGCTCGATCACCTCGCGGATGTCCTTCACGCCGGACGTGACCGCTGACAACCTCTCGAACTCCCGTTGTGTCGTTGACGCGATGATCTCGGCGAGTGTGGTCTTGCCGGTTCCCGGCGGGCCCCACAGAATCACCGACGAGAGGGCATCCGCCTCGACAAGTTTGCGCAGCGGTCGTCCGCGCGCCGTCAGGTGTTCCTGGCCCGACACGTCGTCGAGCGTGCGGGGCCGCAACCGGGCTGCAAGCGGCGAGCGCTGGCGGAGACGCTCCTCCGCCGCGGCACTGAACAGGTTCGGCTCGCCCACCGGCGACCTACGAACTTGCGGGCGGAGGGAGGATGCGCAGGCCCAGTTCGGCGAGATGAGCGGCGTCGACCGGGGTCGGCGCGTTCGTCATCGGATCCGAGCCGCTCTGCGTCTTCGGGAATGCGATCACCTCGCGGATGTTCTCCTCACCCGCGAGGATCGCGGTGAGTCTGTCCGTGCCGAACGCAAAGCCGCCGTGCGGCGGTGCGCCGTACTTGAAGGGCTGGAGGAAGAAACCGAACTTGCGGTCGGCCTCCTCGTCCGTGATGCCGAGGTTGTTGAACACGCGACGCTGCAGTTCCGGCTCGTGGATACGGATGGACCCGGACCCGAGTTCCCATCCGTTGAGCACGAGGTCGTACGCCAGCGCGCGCACCTTCAGTGGCTCGGTCTCGAACAACTCGAGGTCGTCGGGATGCGGATGGCAGAACGGGTGGTGACCGGGGATCGGCTTGCCGGTGGTCTTGTCGAGACCGATGAAGAGCGGGAACTCGGTGACCCACACGTAACGGTAAGGACCCTCGTACACCGGGGGACGGCCTATGTCGTTGCGCAACTGACCGAGCACCTCGACGGTGTTCATCCACTCGTCGGCGACGATGAGGATGAGATCGCCCTCCCCCGCACCGGTCGCGGAGAGCAGCGCGGAACGTTCCGCATCGGTGAGGAACTTCGCCACCGGGGAGTCGAGTTCGCCCGCAGGGCCGACCTTCATCCACACAAGACCCTTCGCGCCGAGCTTCTTCGCCCGGTCCGTGAGCGCGTCGAGCTTGTTGCGCCCGTACGCGGCCGCCTCCGGGTACTCAGACGCCCTCACGCACAGACCCTTGATGCTGCCCGCCCCGGCGAACGCCTTGAACTCCGTCGACGCGAACACGGGCGTCAGTTCGATGAGCTCGAGACCGAAGCGGAGGTCGGGTTTGTCGACCCCGAAACGCTCCATTGCCTCGCGCCACGTGATCCGTTCGATCTCGGGTGGGCGCGTGCCGGTGACGGCCTCCGCGGCGGCGACCACGGCGCGACCGATGTAGTCGAGGACGTCGTCCTGCGTGACGAAGGACATTTCGGCGTCGAGCTGCATGAACTCGTACTGCCGGTCCGCACGCAGGTCCTCGTCGCGGAGGCAACGTGCGATCTGGTAGTAGCGGTCTATGCCCGAGACCATCAGCAGCTGCTTCCACAACTGTGGCGACTGCGGGAGCGCGAAGAACGAACCAGGCTCCTTGCGCGAGGGCACCAGGAACTCACGGGCACCCTCGGGGGTCGACGGCATGAGGAACGGTGTCTCCACCTCGAGGAACCCGTTCTTCTCCATCTCGCGGCGGATGGCGCTGTTCACTGCGGCACGCACGCGGAGGTTCTTCTGCATGCGCTCGCGGCGGATGTCGATGTACCGGTACTTCAGGCGGACGGCCTCGTCCACGTCGTCGGCACGCGCGTCCACCGGGAACGGGGGCGGTTCGGCGATGTTCAGAACCTCAACGGTGCACTCGCCCACCTCCACGCCGCCCGTGGCGATGCCCTCGTTCACGGTCCCCTCGGGACGCGCACGCACGACACCGGTGATGCGCACGACGTATTCACTGCGCACGTCGGCGCCGTTGTCGATGACGCACTGGGTGATCCCCGTGTGGTCGCGCAGGTCGACGAAAGCGAGGTGTTCGCCGTGCTCGCGACGACGCCCGACCCACCCGCACAGCGACACACGCTGGCCGATGTCGCTCGCACGCAGTTCTCCACACATGTGGGTGCGCATTGCGGTGGGGGTCATGGGGTGCTCCTACGGGGGGTGCGCGGGCCGAGTTGGGAGGCCAGATGTGCCACCAGACCGGACCGCGGGATTGTCGATTGTTCCGAGGTGGACAGGTTACGCACCGTGCACGTTCCCGCTGCTGCTTCGTCACCGCCGATGATCACGGCGAAAACCGCACCGCTGCGGTCGGCCGCCTTCATCTGTGACTTCATGCTGCGACCGTCGAATGCGCGGTCGGCCGCGTACCCGGCCGCCCTCAGCTCGTCGGTGACGGCAAGCCCGGCGAGACCGTCGACGACGTCGACCACGAAGGCATCCATGGCGATGGCTCCCGCGTCGAACACCTGCTCGGCGTCGCAGGCGAGCAATGTCCGGTCGACACCGATCGCGAAACCGACCCCACCCGTGGCCGGGCCACCGAGGTCCTCCACGAGACCGTCGTAGCGTCCGCCACCACCGACGGCATTCTGCGCGCCGTCCAACGAGGTGGAGACGTACTCGAACGTGGTGCGACGGTAGTAGTCGAGCCCCCGGACCAGACGTTCGTTCAGGACCCACGGGATTCCGAGCAGGTCAAGAGCGCCGCACACTTTCGCGAAGTGGTCCCTCGCATCGTCGGACAGGAACTGCGTGATGAGCGGTGCCGCCTCGATGACGGGTGCGTCCTGTGGTCGTTTCGAGTCGAGGACGCGCAACGGGTTCCTTGCCAGGGTTGCCCGTGCCTCGTCGGACAGCTCGGTCGAACGGGACTCGAGGTAGTCACGGAGCGCATCGATGTACCGAGTGCGGTCATCCCCGTCCCCGAGCGAGTTGATGACGAGGGTCACCTGTCGCAGCCCGAGACGCGCGAAGAACTGCCACCCGAGTGCCACCACCTCCGCATCGAGGAGCGCGTCGTCGCTGCCGAGGACCTCCACGCCCACCTGGTCGAACTGCCGGTAGCGACCTGCCTGCGGCTTCTCGTACCGGAAGTTCGGGCCCGAGTACCAGACCTTCCACGGGGTGGTCGGCCGGTGCTGGGCGAACGCACGGCACACGCCGGCGGTCTGCTCCGGGCGCAGCGCGATGTGGCGGCCGCCCTTGTCCTCGAAGTCGTACATCTCCTTCGTGACCACGTCGGTGGCGTCACCGAGACGCAGGAAGACACCGAGGTCCTCGAACATCGGGGGGATCACGCACTCGTAGCCGGCCGACTGCACGGTGTCGGCGAACAGCAGGTTCAACTCGCGCCAGCGCCCGGCCTGCGGCGGGAGGATGTCGCGGGTACCCGGACTGGTCTGGAAACTCGGCACGACAGGGAAGGCTAGTCCGCACCACCGCCGGGCACGATGCGATATGCGTCGTACACGGCGTCGATCCCCTTGATGGTGCGCAGCACCGAGTCGAGGTGGTTCGGGTCGCCCAGTTCGAACTCGAAGCGCATCTTCGCCACGCGGTCGGCTCCCGTGTGCGTGCTGCAGGCGACGATGTTCACGTGCTGTTCCGACAGGGCGTTGGCCACGTCGCGCAGGAGCCGACTGCGGTCGAGGGCGACAACCTCGACGCCGGCACGGAACACGGCACCCGGAGTGGCGCCGGACCACTCCACCTCGATCAGGCGTGCGGGTTCGTCGTAAGCCAGGGTCATCGCGTTCGCGCAGTCCGCCCGGTGGACGCTGACTCCCCTGCCCTTCGTGACGAAGCCGATGATGTCGTCACCGGGGACCGGCGTGCAGCAGCGCGACAACCTGACCAGCACGTCGTCCAGACCCTCGACGTGGATGCCGGTGGTGCTGCGGGCGATGCCGTCGGTGCGGTCGGCACGGATGGGCATCGCGAGCTGCTCGTCGCTCGACTCGTTGCGCACGGCGCGGCCGATCTTCTGCGCGAAGCCACGGGCCGACACATGGTGCTCACCGATTGCCGCCAGCAGGGAGTCCACGTCGGTGATGTTGAGTGCCTCCATCTCCTCGAGGAACGCATCGGACGACCAGATGCGCTGCACCGGCAGTCCCTCGCGGCGCAGCTCCGCGGTGAGTTCCTCGCGCCCGGCCTCGACCATGTCCTCGCGGCGTTCGCGCGTGAACCACTGCTTGATCTTGTTGCGGGCGCGCGGAGACTGGACGAAGCCGAGCCAGTCGCGCGATGGCCCTGCATCGTCCACCTTCGACGTGAAGATCTCGCAGGTGTCCCCGGACGACAGGCCCGCGTCGAGTGCGACCAGCCGGCCGTTGACGCGTGCACCAACGCACGCGTGGCCCACCTCGGTGTGCACCGCATAGGCGAAGTCCACCGGCGTGGAATTGACCGGCAGGGTGATGACGCGGCCCTTCGGCGTGAAGACGAAGACCTCCTCCTGCTCGAGGTCGCTCTTCAGGTCGGCCATGAACTCGTTCGGGTCGAGCGTCTCCGACTGCCAGTCGATGATGCGGTTCAGCCAGTCCATGTCGGACGTGTCGCCGCCGTGCTTGTACGAGAAATGCGCCGCCACCCCGTACTCGGCCTGTTCGTGCATCTCCCGCGTGCGGATCTGCACCTCGAGAGGCTTGCCACCGGGGCCGATCACGGTGGTGTGCAGCGACTGGTAGAGGTTGAACTTCGGCATTGCGATGTAGTCCTTGAAACGACCCACCACCGGCTTCCACTTCCCGTGGATGCAGCCGAGAGCGCCGTAACAGTCCCTCACGTTGTCGACGATGATGCGGATGGCGTTCAGGTCGAAGATCTCGTCGAACTCCTTCTCCTTCTGCACCATCTTCTCGTAGATGCTCCACAGGTGCTTCCCGCGACCGGTGACTTCCCCGACGATGTGCGCGTCGGCGAGACGCCCCTGCACCTCCGCGATGGCCTTTGCCAGGAAGACGTCGCGCTCGGGGGTCCTGCTCGACACCAGATGGTCGAGTTCGGCGAACCGCTTCGGGTACAGCGCCGAGAACGCGAGGTCCTCGAGCTGCTGCTTCATGTCCTGCATGCCGAGGCGGTGAGCGAGCGGCGCGTAGATGTCGAGGGTCTCCTGGGCCACGCGTTGCTGCTTCTCCACCGGCATGCCGGCGAGGGTGCGCATGTTGTGCAGCCTGTCCGCCAGCTTGATGACGAGGACGCGCAGGTCGCGCGCGATGGCGACCAGCATCTTGCGCATGGTGGCGGCCTGCTGTTCCTCGCGCGAGTCGAACTGGAGTCGCTCCAGCTTCGTGACACCGTCGACGATGTTCGCCACCTCGTCACCGAAGTCGCGCTGCACGTCCTCCACCGTGATCTCGGTGTCCTCCACCGCGTCATGGAGCAGCGCCGCAGCGAGCGACACCTCGTCGAGTCCGATGTCGGCAACGATGCGCGCCACCGCTATGGGATGGTTGATGTAGGCCTCACCGGAGGAACGCATCTGGTTCTGATGCGCCCGGCGCGCCGTCTCGTAGGCCCTGTTGACGAGCGTGACGGGTTGCTTCGGGTACCTGCGCCGGTACGCGGTCAAGAGCGGGGCGAGTTCCTCGATGGGGGCGCTGTGGTGCCGTCGCCACGGGAGGACGCGGTCGGCAGTACCCATGCGGAGAGGTTAGCGACGAGCCTTCTTGCGTGGGCGCGGAGGGTGGCTCAGGACTGCCTCTGCGGCAATCGCCGCACCCTCGGGAGTGGAGGCGACCTCAGCCACCTGTGTCACCGCAGACCCGCGGCGGCTGGTGGGTGCGCCGGTGGCCATGAGATGCGCCATGTCCGCACCCGTGGAGAGGTTCCCGCGGTACGGGGCGTACTTCTGCTCCCGGTCCTTGAGGATGCCGAGCAACGGCGATGCGATGTAGATCGACGAGTAGGCACCGGTCGCCAGGCCGACGAGCAACGCGAGCGCGAACTCCTCGAGAGCCACCGCGCCGAAGACGCCGGCACCGAGCACGAGGAGGCTCAGCACCGGAAGCAGGGCGGCAATGGAAGTGTTCAGCGAGCGCATCAGCACCTGGTTCATGGAGATGTTGATGATGTCGCCGAACGAGACCCGGCTCGCGGTGTACCTGGCTGTGTTGTCGTGCACCTTGTCGAACACCACGATCGTGTCGTACAACGAGAAGCCGAGAATGGTGAGGAACGCGACCACCGTCGCCGGGGTCACCTCCAGCCCCAGCACCGAGTACACGCCCACACTGATGGCCACGTCGTGGACCACCGCGATGAAGGCAGCCAGGGCCATGCGCCACTCGAACCGCCACGCGATGAACAACGACACGAGTGCGATGAAGACGAAGAGTGCACGGACTGCCTTGTTGGTGATGTTGCGGCCCCAGGTGGAACTCACCGTGGCAACGCTCACCTCCTGCTCGTCGACCTTTGCCTGCGTGGCCAGGTTCGCCTTGATGCGTTCCGTGACTGCGGCAGTCTGGTCGCCGGCCTGGATGCGCAGTCGCTCCGTGCCGTTTGAACTGAGCACCTGGAACTTCGCCTCGCGCTCGGCGATGCCTGCCGTCTCCAGCACCTTCTTGGCGGCTGCGGTGTCGAGGGTCTTGGTGACCGGCGCCTCCCACGACACACCGCCCTTGAAGTCGATCCCGAGGTTCAGGCCCTGCCCGAACAGCGACACGAGAGTGACGACGAGGAGTGCCCCCGAGAAGATGAACCCGTACCTGCGGCGCCCGTAGAAATCGATCGTTGTCTCACCACGGTAGAGACGCTGCCAGCGACCGGACATCACTTCACCTCCTGGGCGAGTTCGGCGCGACGCACGCCGAGCACACGGCCCTTGTTCAGCAGGTTCGTGCGCGAGAGCAGGAGCACCGTGGGACGGGTGAAGAAGTAGGCCACCACCATGTCCGACAGCGTGGAGAGACCGAGGAAGAACGCGAAGCCACGGACCGAACCGACGGTCAACCACCACAGCACGACCGCACCGAGGAGCGAGAC
>Ga0075472_10000852_pt1 | contig 12762 bp, 12 predicted proteins | sample DEB19_08_DNA_3_FD_77014 | JGI IMG/M metagenome (GOLD analysis project Ga0075472, IMG submission 77014) | Aqueous microbial communities from the Delaware River and Bay under freshwater to marine salinity gradient to study organic matter... | ecosystem: Environmental > Aquatic > Marine > Coastal ...
CCCATACCGCAACCAGAGGCCACATAGTTGCTTTTGCCGTATTGCTGCCCGGCCCGGGTGTTGACCACCACAATTTCCAGCGGTTGCAAGGTGTGGCCGATGCGCTCTAGCTCGGCTTTCACTTGGTCTGCAGTCACCACATGACCGTCCGGCAGGTGACGAAAGTCTAGTTTGACGCCTGGCTGAAAGCACCACTCCAGCGGCACTTCATCGATGGCGATGGCCGGCTTCTTGTTACCCAGCGCCTTGTCCATGGTGGAGTGAAAGTGATAAGGCGCATCCAGGTGGGTACCGTTGTGGGTACACAGCTGCACCATCTCGACCGCCCAGCCTTCCCCATCAGGCAAATCCTCTTTTTTCAGGCCAGGAAAAAAAGGCTCTATTTGGGCAAAGCTGTCCTGATGGGTGAAGTACTCGATCTTTGGCGCAAAGGCTGGCGGATCGGAGACAACATCGTTTTCCAGAAAGATCGACAGATCAACAAATCGACGTGGCATGGCTGGGCTCCATTGGCTCAAATAGATAAAGGGGCTCGGTCTCTACCTTCAGGGTGTGTGACATTTTCTAGGACCGGTGAAGATGTCTGAACCCTAGGCTAATCGTAAACATTCCCAAAAGTTTCCCTAAACATTCGATTCGGACCAAGCAATTTTCATGCACCGATCCTATGGTTTGCCCTAATAAGGCTGAGCGTGAATTTGGTTCAAGATGTCAGGCTTGGAATTCAAGCCATTCCGTGTTGCTTCATAGGTCGGCTCAGGATTGTGCCAATCCTATGACTTATGATGTTCCTGAATCGCTGAATCTTATGCCTGCAGCTGGCTTTTGAGTCGACGTTGGTTGCAAGGCGTGTGTGTTAGGTCGGGCTCGTAAAAGGAGAATTGTATGAACAAGCTACGTCGCAAACTGCTGGGCGCCTCTTCTGCCGCAGCACTAGTGTCCGGACTGGCTCCGGTAGGAAGTGCCTTGGCTGCAGATCCAATCAAGATTGGCATGAGCATGCCCCAGACCGGCCCGCTGGGTGGCGGTGGGGTAGCGGCGCTGCTGGCCCTGAAAATGTGGGTTGAGGATGTCAATGCCAAGGGCGGTCTGCTCGGGCGCAAAGTTGATTTCATTTACTACGACGACCAGGGTAACCCTGCCAACACCCCCGGCATCTACACCAAGCTGTTGGATGTGGACAAGGTGGATCTGCTGATTGCCCCTTACGCGACCGGCCCTACTGCTCCCATCATGCCCCTGGTCAAGCAGCGCAATAAGCTGTTGATGGGTAACTTCTCCTTCCAGGTCAATGGCAAGACCAAACACGACATGTGGTTCAACAATGCCCCCTGGAATACGGCTGATGGTTGGGCCAAAGGCTTTCTAGAAGCTGGAAGATCCGCCGGCGGTAAAACCGCGGCCATCCTGGCTGAGGACGGTGAGTTTGCCCAGAATCTGGCCGACGGCGCCCGCCCTTACTTCAAGTCGCAGGGTCTGAACATTGTTTATGACCAGAATTACCCGCCCACCACCAAGGATTTCTCGTCCTTGATCCGCGCGATCAGTGCCTCGAAAGCCGAGATCGTGTTCATTGCTTCCTATCCGGCAGCTTCGGCGGCCATTGTTAATTCAATCAATGAGATCGGTCTGGGTCCCCAGGTGAAGATTGTGGGTGGTGGCATGGTTGGCCTGCAGTTCACCCCAATCGCAGTGAATCTGGGTAGCAAACTCAATGGCTTCGTCAACTACCATGTCTATGTGCCTGGGATGAAACTGCCCGGGGTGGAGGCTTTCCTCAAGCGCTACACCGTGCGCGCCAAGGCTGAAAAGATTGATGAGTTGGGTTACTACCTGCCACCTTTCAACTACGCGATTGGAGAAATGCTGGAGCAGGCGATCAATGCCACCAAGAGCTTTGATGACCGCAAGCTGGCTGACTATCTGCACAAAAACGAGTTGAAGACCATTGTTGGCCCGATCAAGTTCGGCGCTGATGGCGAGCGCTCCAATGTGCGTTTGATTACAGCTCAGTTCCGAGGTCTCAAGGACAAGGATCAGGAGCAATTCCGCTCCAACAAGGCCCAGGTGGTGGTGGCGCCGGCGGATGACAAGACCGGTGACTTTATTGCACCGTACTCTGCTGCAGCCAAGGCCAAGTAAGCAGGCCTGTTGATTGTTGAAACTGATTGCGGGTGAGCAATCTCACCCGCAATTAGCCGTTAGGGTTGCTCTTGTCATGATTTTCTCTTTCGACCTCCTCTTCGAGGCTGTCATGTTTGGCTTGTTGCTGGGTTGCTTTTATGCGGCTGTCAGCCTGGGCCTGTCGGTGGCTTTTGGTTTGCTGGATGTGCCCCATGTGGCCCACCCGGCCCTATTGATTGTGGGCTCCTATGGCGCCTACCTTCTGGGTGGCTGGGGGATTGATCCCCTGGTTTCTGGCTTTTTATTGATGCCGTTATTCTTCTTGGTCGGTATGCTGCTGTACCGCTTCTACTATGCGACTTTTGAAAGCCGGGGCACTGCGGCTGGCGTCAACGGGCTGGCATTTTTCTTCGGCGTGGCCTTCATCATTGAGGTCTTGTTGATCGTTGCTTTTGGTGTCGACCAGCGTTCGGCCGAGGCCAGTTACATCGGCGACAGTCTGGAGCTGTTTGAGATCCGCATACCCTACCGGCTGCTGGTTGCCGCTGGCGTGGCGCTGTTGCTGACGCTGGTACTCACCCTGTTCTTTTCCCGCACTTTTGTCGGCCGCGCGATCAAGGCCGTGGGTCAGGATGAAGGGGCATTGCAGCTGATGGGTGCCAATCCGGTCAGCATCAAGCAACTGGCTTTTGGCATTGCAACCGCTGTCAATGCGCTGGCGGGCGCGATGTTGATCATTGTCAGTCCGGTGGACCCGACCATGGATCGGATATACATCGGCCGTGCCTTCTGTGTGGTGGTGCTCGCTGGGGTGGGCAGCATGAGTGGCACGCTGGTGGCCGGTCTGATCCTGGGCGTTGCCGAGTCGATTGTGCTGACCATGTTCGGCGCCTCCTGGGCCACTGCGGTTGCCTTTGGCTTGTTGTTGTTGATGTTGGGGATCCGTCCCCATGGCCTGTTTGGCAGGTAGGGCTCTATGAAGTATTGGATCTTTTCTGCCCTGGCCTTCATCGCCGCCTTTGGGCTGGCGTTGTCCGGTGTCAATGAATATATTTTCTTTGCCGGCTTTGTTGTGATGCAGGCCATTGTGCTGGCTACCGCCTGGAACATTCTGGGTGGCTACGCCGGCTATGTGAATTTCGGTGTGCCCGGGTTTGTTGGGGTAGGGGCCTACACCGCCCTGTCCATGCACCTGTTGTTTCATGCACCCATCCTGGTGCAGATCGCAGCAGGTGCGGTCATGGCCGGCGTGCTAGGTCTGGGGGTGGGTATGCTGACCTTGCGCTTGCGGGGCGTCTTCTTTTCGATTGCCACCATTGCGGTAGTTTTCATTGTTGAGGCGGTGGTCATCAATTCGCGCTTTCTTGGTGGTGCCACCGGGATCCAGCTGACGCGTCCCACCGAGGTCTGGCTCTTTGGCAGCTACACCCGAATGTTGTTTGTGGTGATGGCTTTGATGGCAGTTGTTGCCGTATCGGTCGCCCGCTACATCCAGAATTCCCATATCGGCCAGGGTCTGCGGGCGGTCCGAGACTCTGAAGAGGCCGCTGATTGCTCGGGTGTGCCCACCCTCAAACTCAAACTGATCGCCTGCGCTGTGTCGGGCGCCCTGATTGGCGTGGCGGGGGCCCCCATGCCGATGTACCTGAGCTATGTGGAGCCGGCCTCCACCTTCAACCTTCACTATGCAGTGATTGCGCTGGCCATGCCGATCATCGGCGGCACTGCCCACTGGGCCGGTCCCTTGATTGGCGCCCTGATCCTGGGTACCCTGCAGCAAATCGTGACGGTCACGATTTCCAGTGAATTGAATGTGTTGGTGGTGGGGTTGCTGCTGGTAATTTTCGTCGTGGCGGCGCCCGATGGTGTGATTGGATTGGTTAAAAAATGGAAAGCATCCTCGAAATAAAAGATCTGGGGAAAAACTTCGGTGGCTTCACGGCACTGAGTGGGGTCAACCTTGCCATTCGCCAAGGTGAGCGTCTGGGTCTGATCGGCCCCAACGGTTCTGGCAAGACGACGTTGATCAATTGCATCTCCGGTGCGCTGCGCAATGACCATGGGCAGATTCAATTCAAGGGCGAATCAATCAGCCATTTGCCGGCTCACACCCGGACCAAGCGTGGTATCGCCCGAAGTTTTCAGTTGCCACGCCCATTTCGCAGCATGACCGTGGCTGAAAACTTGATGGTGCCCCTGGCGTATGTAGGTGGCGTAAGCGGCAGCAAGGCACGCAAACAGGCGCTGGAAATACTTGCGGAGATGGGGCTGGCAGACAAGGCTGATACCAGTTCGGCCAGTTTGTCCCAGGTAGAGTTACGCAAGATGGAGTTGGCGCGGGCCATGGCTGCTAAACCACAACTGCTGATTTCCGATGAGGCAATGGCGGGGCTTTCAGGCAGCGAGGTGGATGATGTGCTCGATATCCTGATCAAGCTCAACAAGAGTGGCATCACCATCATCATGATCGAACACATCATGCATGCGGTGATGCGATTTTCCGAGCGCCTGGTGTGTCTGGATGCCGGTCAGATCATCTGCGATGGAGACCCGCAGACCGTGGTGGCAAACCCGCAAGTTCATAGGGCATATCTTGGCGATTAAATTAGACATTACCGATATCGAGGCCAGCTACGGCGCGGTGCGCGCCTTGCATGGCGTCAGCCTCAACATCAGTCAGGGGCAGACAGTTGCCTTGCTCGGTACCAATGGCAACGGCAAGAGCACCCTGATGAAGTGCGTGATGGGCATGGTGCGACCCACCCAGGGTTCGATTACGCTCGAGATGGATGGTCAGCAGTACGACCTGACCCAGATGACCACCCAGGAGATCGTTAACCTGGGGGTGGCCATGGTCCCGGAAGGGCGACGTCTGTTCCCCAAGCTGACAGTTGAAGAAAACCTGATGCTGGGGGCCTATCGCGAAGGGGCCAGAGCCAAAATTACCGACAATCTGGCCTTCTGCTATGAGGCCTTTCCGGTTCTGGTGGAACGCCGTCGGCAGCTGGCAGGCTCCATGTCGGGTGGGCAGCAGCAAATGCTGGCGATTGCCCGCGCCCTGATGTCTTCCCCGCGCCTGTTGCTGGTTGATGAGCCTTCGGTGGGGTTGTCCCCGCTGCTGGTGTCTCAGACCATCACCAAGCTCAAGGAGCTGAAGGACAAGTACCAGCTTACCCTACTGATGGCTGAACAGAATTTCAATCAGGCCATGCGCGTGGCCGACTACGGCTACATCATCGTGCATGGTGAAATTGTTTTCCATAGCGATGTGCAGGCCCTGAAGGAAAACGAGCTGGTGAAAAGTTTTTACTTGGGTGTGCATCGCTAACAAGGAGTCCAAGACATGAAGGCGCCCGCTTTCGACTATGTCAAACCAGCCAGCATGGCTGAAGCCCTGGCTTACCTCAAGCAATATGGCGCCGGCGCCCAGGTGCTTGCTGGTGGCCAGAGCCTGATGGCTGTTCTCAACCTGGGCATGGCCAGCCCGGATGTGCTGGTGGACATCACAGCCCTGCCCGGCCTCAATGAAATCAAGGTGCAGGCTGACAGCGTGACCATCGGGGCCCTGGTAACCCATGCCGCCCTGCAGGCCAGCCCGCAAGTGGCCCAGCATGTCCCGCTCTTATGGCAGGCGGTACCGCATGTGGCGCACATGGCCATTCGCAATGCCGGCACCATCGGTGGCAGCCTGGCACTGGCCGACCCCGCTGCCGAATACCCGGCGGTGGCCTTGGCGCTCAACGCCACCCTCACCCTGCAGGGTCCGGGCGGACAACGCCAGGTGAGCGCGCAGGATTTCTTTCTTGGCTTTTACAGCACTGCCCGTGCCGAAGACGAGCTGCTGGTGGCGGTCACCTTTCCCAAGGTGAAGGGCGGCCAGGTGATGGTGTTTGATGAACTCACCCGTCGGCGCGGTGATTACGCCCTGTGCGGCTTGGCAGCGGCCTTCGAGGTGAAGGGCTCGGTCATCAGCACTGCCCGTCTGGCCTACCTGTCCATGGGCGACCGGCCGATGCTGGCAAGTTCTGCGGCAGCGGAACTGATGGGCAAGGTGCCAAGCGCTGCAACCATTGCTGCCGCCCAGGCTGCGTTGGCGCAAGACTTGTCACCCAATGGCGATCTGCATGGATCGGCCAAAGGAAAGCTGCAATGGGCCCGGGTATTGCTGGAGCGCAGCGTCAGCCATGTGGGGAAAAGCGTATGAGTGAAATAAGGCGACAGATTTCAGTGCAGGTCAATGCCGAGCGGGTTGAGCGCCCGGTTTTGGTACGGCAACACCTGGTGGACTTTCTGCGGGAGGAACTGGATCTGACCGGCTCGCATCTGGGCTGTGAATATGGCGTCTGTGGCGCCTGCCAGGTGATGCTCGATGGCAAGGTGGTGCGCGGCTGCCTGACCCTGGCCGTCCGCGCCGATGGCAAGCAGGTACAGACGGTGGAGGGCTTGAGTGAGGCTGGCGAACTGGCGGACCTGCAGGAGGCCTTTCTCAACCACAACGCCTTGCAGTGCGGCTTTTGCTCATCGGGCATGCTGATGACAGCGCTTAACATTGTGCGACACCATCCGGATGCCAGCCGCGAAGAAATTCGCGAACACATCAGCGGCAATTACTGCCGCTGTACCGGTTACCAGGCCATCGTGACAGCGATTGAATCGGTGCTCGTCAAGAACCGCGCTTCGGCTGTCTTGGGAGCATCGCTATGAACGCCCGCATGGAGCTGCCTGCTCAGCAATCAGATACAGAGACAGCTGTCAAAGGCTATATCGGCAAGTCCTCCCCCCGGCTGGGCAGCAAGCGGCTGTTGCAGGGGCGCGGCGCCTACATCGATGACATGCGTCTGCCGCGCCTGGCCCATGTGGTGTTCCTGCGCAGCCCGCATGCGCATGCCCGCATCAAGTCGATGGATCTGAGCGAAGTGCTCAAGCAACCCGGTGTGATTGGGGCCTTCAATGGCGCCCAGATTGCCGAATACTGCAAACCCTGGGTGGCGGTACTGGGCCACCTCAAGGGCATCAAGTCAGCGCCTCAGCATGCCGTGGCCATCGACCGCGCCTGCTGGCAGGGCGAACCAGTGGCCGCCATCGTCGCGCAGACCCGTCGTCAGGCTGAAGACGCCATGAAATTTGCCCGGGTTGACTACGAAACCCTGCCGGTGATTGTTGAGATGGAAGACGCGCTCAAGGGTGACTTTGTCATTCACCCGGAACTGGGCGACAACATCTGCTTTCAGCGCGAACTCAAGACCGATGATTTCGACGCAGCCTTTGCCAAGGCCGATCTGGTGGTCGAGAAAACCTACAAGTTTGCCCGCCATACCGGCGTCACCAACGAGACCCGTGCCGTGCTGGCTGACTACCAGCCGGCCGATCACAGCCTGACGGTCTATCACGCCACCCAGGCGCCGCACATGATGCAGGACATCATCTCGCGCCACCTCGGTATCCCTGAATCCAATGTGCGCATCGTCTGCAAGGACGTGGGCGGCTCCTTTGGCATCAAGGTGCATGTGTACCCTGATGAAATGGCCACCGTGGCGCTCTCGGTCATGCTGCGCCGGCCGGTGAAGTTCATTGCCGACCGGGTCGAGTCATTTATCAGTGACATCCATGCGCGTGAGCACACCGCATCCATCCGCATGGCCTGCACCAAGGACGGCGACATCCTGGGCTTTGACCTGGATGATCTCACCGCCATCGGGCCGTACTCGGTCTACCCCCGCACCAGCGGCATTGAAGGCAACCAGGTGGTCAACCTGACCGGTGGCCCCTACCGCCACAAGGCCTACCGGGCCCAGCTCAAGGTGGTGTTCACCAACAAGAATGTCACTTGCCAGTACCGCGCGGTAGGTCACCCTATTGCGGTGGCCCTGACCGAGGCGATTGTGGACGAAGGCGCGCGCGCCTTGGGCATGGACCCGGCCGCGTTCAGGCGGCGCAACCTGATTGCTGATGACGCCTACCCCTACACGTTTCCCTCTGGGCTGAAGTTTGAAAAGCTGTCTCACCATCAGTGCCTGGACAAACTGTTGCAGCTGATGGATTACGACAACCTGCGCGCCGAGCAGGCGGCGTTGCGCAAGCAAGGCATTTACCGCGGCATTGGCCTGGCCGCCATGATCGAGGTGACCAACCCTTCACCCGCTTTCTACGGCGTGGGTGGCGCGCGCATCTCGGCCCAGGACGGCGCAACCTTGCGCCTTGATCCGGCGGGCATGCTCAACGTGATGGTCAGCGTCACCGAGCAGGGGCAGGGCACCGAGGCCGTGTTTGCCCAGGTGGCCGCCACTATCGTTGGTGTGTCGCTGGAAAACGTGCGGGTAGTCACCGGGGACACCGCGGTCACCCCCTATGGTGGAGGCACCTGGGCATCGCGCGGCGCCGGTATTGGCGGGGAGGCGGTTCTGCAGGCCGCCAAAGCCCTCAAGACCAACATTCTCGCCGTGGCTGCAGCCATGCTCCAGTTGGATGCGGCCCAGCTTGATATTGTTGACAACGCGGTGGTGGACCGCCTCACCGGTGAACAGAAGTTGCCCTTGGCTGAAGTGGGTCGGGTGGCTTACTTCCGGCCGGATACGCTGCCGATGGACTTCCAGTCCGAGCTTACCGTCACGCGCCATTTCACGCCACGTGAATTCGGTTTCACCTTCACCAATGGCATTCAGGCCTCGTATGTCGAGGTGGACCCTGATACCGGCTTCATCAAGCTACTCAAGCACTGGTGTGTTGAAGACTGCGGCACCGTGATCAACCCCATGCTGGTGGATGAGCAGTTGCGTGGTGGCGTGGTGCAGGGTCTGGGCGGGGCACTTCTGGAAGAATGTCTTTACAGCCCGGAGGGGCAAATTCTCAACGGCTCCATGGCTGACTACCTGGTGCCGATGGCCTTTGAGATGCCTGACATCGAGATCGCCCACGTCTGCACACCGACCAAGACTTCCGAGCTGGGCGCCAAGGGCGCGGGTGAGGCGGGCACGGCCGGGGCACCCGGGGCGGTGATGAATGCGGTCAACGACGCCCTGCAGGTGCTGGGCGGCAATGTGGTGGAACAGCCCATGACGCCAGATCGTGTGCTCGCGGCCTTAGGGAAAATTTAAGGACACAGTCATGACGAAGCTCAAACGCGCTGGTGCGCTTGCTGCCCATTCAGTCGTTCGTTTTGCTTTCACGGTGCCGGATCTGCAAGAGGCCGCACGCTTTTACAAGACCTTTGGTCTGGATGTGCGCGAGCACGGCGACCATTTAGACCTCTATACCTATGACCACCCGCACTGCTGGGGCAAGGTCTTTGCCAATGGCCAGGCCAAGCGAATTGCCTTTCTGAGTCTGGGCGTGTTTGCCGAAGACTATGAGGCCATCAAGGCCAATGTGATGGCCAAGGGCTTTGAACTGGTCGCACCGCACCCGCTTGGAAGCGACGAGGGTTTTTGGGCGCGTGACCCAGAAGGGGTTCATGTACAGGTGCTGGTGCATGACAAGGTCTCACCCGATGAGCGGGCTCCCACCTTGGGCGCACGCCTCAAGAAAAACCCGATCGGTGTGCCCATCGGTCCCATGCGCAGCGAACTCAAGCAGGTGCGGCCCAAGCGCCTGTCGCATGTGTTGCTGTTCACTTCTGATGTGAACCGCTCGCTGGGTTTTTACTGCGGCGCGCTGGGACTTCGCATGTCAGATTATTCCGGCGAAATCATTGCGTTTACCCATGGCGCGCACAGCAGTGACCACCACCTGCTGGCCTTTGCCAAATCGCATGGCCCCGGACTGCACCACACCAGCTGGACCGTGCATCATATGGACGATGTCGGGCTGGGCATGGAGCAAATGCGCGCAGCAGGCTACGAGCTGGGCTGGGGCGTGGGCCGCCATGTGATTGGCTCCAACTACTTTTACTATGCCCGTGACCCTTGGGGCAGCTTCGCCGAGTTTTCCTACGACATTGACTTCATCGATGCCAAGACCGACTGGCCCGCAGCCGATTACCCGGCCGAAGACTCAATGAACCTCTGGGGCCCCAGCCTGCCGGACTACTTTATTGCCAATCACGAATGATTGAAGTGGTGGAAAAGGTCTCAAGGTTTGCAGTTGACTAGTTTGACAGTTTGGAAATTCTTCCTGCTGACAGCCTTGCTGCTGGTTGGTTCTCTTAAGGCTCATGCAGAAATCAATTTGATCAAGTATCAATTTGGTTCTGACAATGAAACAGACATACCGACGGTCTATTGGGCCAAACCCGGATCCAAGGCAGTCATCATTTTCATCCCCGGCGGAGGGGGTAGCTTTGGCCTGACCAAGAAAACAGATCCGCAGCCCAACTGGGTTTTGGCTGACTTGTTTAGAGGATCACAAGCTGCGGTTGATCTGGTCTTTATGGACAGCCATACCTCCTTGCAAGCCAATTTCGGTGACCCCTACTCCCGTTGGTCAGCGAGGCGTGAAGCGCGGCATCTGGATCAAATCAAAGCAACGGTAAGCTATTACGCAAAAAAAACTGGCAAACCGGTTTTCCTGTTTGGTCACAGCAATGGAAGCTTGAGCATTGCTGAATTTTTGAAGCATTCTCCTGACCATCAAAAATTGCTGGGGGGGATCATTTTGAGCGGTAGCCGAAATGAGACGGAGATAAGCGGTGCGATTTCCTTGCCCGTATTGGTGCTACACCACCGAAAAGATCCCAATCGCTGGACCATGCCTGAATCGGCCGAAAAGCTTTTTTTGAGCATCCAGAAAAATAATGCTCGACTGACGGATTTGGCTTGGGTCGACGGAGGCAAGGATGTCTCCGGCGGAGATCCAACCCATACAGGCCGTCACATGTACCATGAGGCCACTGATGAAGCTGCAGGCCTCATTTGGAGGTTTGTTGCCAAATCCATTTGAATTTGCTTTGCGTCTTCAGCTTGGACGTGCTGTGTCGTCCACTATGATGCAATTAACCTTGTAAGGCGGGGCGTTTACAGCCTTGTCGCCATCCAAGATACGGTTCAACACGCAAGCCAACGCTAAAGCTTCTCCTTCAGGGATCGTCCCTGGGATCCCGAAGAATTATTTGTGGTGGGCCGCGTGCATGCGCTCATGGACTGCCTGCATGCCGCGTGCTGCCATATCACTGACCTCGGCGGCATGGGTTTTGAGCAGTTTCACCACTCTTTGATCGTCAGAGGTCTGCACCACCACAACACCCTTGGGCGTCATTTCTACTTGAGTTTTGATGCGCTCGCTCATCTGGAACAAGGGCGTGAGCGTTGGGCTCTGGATGATGACCTCCGGGTTGCGCTTGGCTTGAATTCGGCTCAGCATGCCCACCACATGGCTGATCAATTTTGGCCGTAGCTTTTCGTTGTCCGTTTCGGTGATGGTTCGAATCCCGTTAGGTAGCTGTTCAACTTTGCGGCGTATCAGCTGGTGTTGGGTAAATAAAGCGCGAAGTTCGTCCACCTCGGCGGCAGTGGTGTTCTTGCCTTGAAGACCGGGCATATTTACTTCATCATGCCCACCCAATGGGTGGTCAGGCTGGTCGACCTTGCCACCTTGGTTGCCATGGTGTTCGCGGTGCATGCGTTCATAGTCGTTGGGTGCTGCCGCCGCATTGAAGACGGTAAATGTCAAGAGAAGTAGTGATGTGATGACGGTTTGTGGGGACATGGATTTGGTTCTCGCGGAATGAGGGCTGGCTAGATTGTTGCCAAGCTCTTGAAAAAATTCTACCTAGTCTGATCGACAACGCTTCAAGGTAATTCAGCCAATGCCTTGATTCTGGGCCTTCCCGTCAGATTTACGCCGCGTAACCGGGCAACTCCCGATCCAGTACGCGCATCATCGCAGCAAAGTACAGTGTTTCGCGTTCGGTTTGGGAGTGACTGTTGTGCGGATTTGGCCGCTCAACTCGCTCAACCATCTGTTCGTCAAGCAAAGCCAGAGGCTTGCCGGTGGACATTGCCAACACCTGTGCGCGACAAGCGCGCTCCAGTTTGTAAAGGCGTCGATAAGCTTGCGCTACCGTGTCGCCCACGACCAGCACCCCGTGGTTCTTCATGAACAGGATCTTCTTGTTGCCCAGAATACCCGCCAGCCGTTCACCCTCGCTCAGTGAATCGGCCACCCCGGTGTAACCATCGTCATAGGCTATGTTACGAGTGAGAAAGGCTGCGGTCTGGCTGCCGGGTAACAGGCGGTTGTCTTCCAGCATGTTAAGGGCCAGCGCCCAAGTCTGGTGGGTATGCAAGACCACTGAAACCCCGGTGATTCGGTGCAGGGGAGCGTGGATGCTCAGGGCGCTCAATTCCAAGCCGCCGTGGCCTTCCAGCACCTCGCCGGCCTCGTTGAAAACAATCAGGTCACTGGCACGGGCTTCTGACCAATGCAATCCGAACGGCAGCACGAGGTAGCGGTCGACACTGCCCGGGACGCGCATGGTGAAGTGGTTGTCGATGCCCTCTTCAAGACCATCAAGTACGGCCAGTCTGTTGGCTGCCGCCAGGTGAACACGGGCGCGCCAGATTTCATCGTTCGTTGCTTGCATGATTGCAGACTACCATAAGATTCAGTCATCTAAGTTGCGATGTGACGCGGGTGTGTGGGGGCATGGGTTTGATCCTCGCTGAAGCATGAAGGAAGATTTTTTGTTGCCAAGAACCTTAAATA
>Ga0075472_10000853_pt1 | contig 12753 bp, 10 predicted proteins | sample DEB19_08_DNA_3_FD_77014 | JGI IMG/M metagenome (GOLD analysis project Ga0075472, IMG submission 77014) | Aqueous microbial communities from the Delaware River and Bay under freshwater to marine salinity gradient to study organic matter... | ecosystem: Environmental > Aquatic > Marine > Coastal ...
CGGGCGTAATGACTCCAACTCCACCAGCATGTGAGAGTCCTCGTGCAAAATTCTCGACTCCAAATCGTTCGATGGGATTCCAATATGACATTACTAGGGCTGGTGCTTTAATTTGCGAAACTAGATTCAAAACATCCTGCGCGCTTGTGCCGTTTCTCAAAGATGTTTCTGCAGCTTGTTGAATAACGGGGCCGTCCATGACTGGATCGCTGTAAGGGAATCCAACTTCGACTATATCTACGCCACCATCAACCATTGCATTAATCAGACGTGCAGACAATTCGCTAGTAGGAAAACCTGCTGGCATGTATCCGATTAGCGCAGCTCGATTCTCACTCTTGGCGCGTTCGAATACTTCTTTAAGACTTTTCATAGATCAGGGGCGTTCTAAAGCGGGATTCCAAAGTACTGAGCTGCAGTTTGAACATCTTTGTCGCCACGGCCTGAAAGATTGATGAGCAAGATTGCATCTTCACCCAATTCGTTTCCAACTTGAAGCGCACCAGCTAGCGCATGTGCCGTTTCAATTGCAGGAATTATCCCCTCCGTCTGTGAGAGAAGTGCAAATGCATGCATCGCTTGATCATCAGTAATTGCTCGATACTCCGCGCGACCTATGTCATGTAAATAGGCATGTTCCGGTCCGACGCCGGGATAATCCAAACCTGCAGAAATTGAATGAGATTCAACAGTTTGTCCGTTCTCATCTTGGAGAACATATGAGCGCGTTCCATGCAGGACTCCAGGTGTCCCACCAACAATTGTGGCAGCATGCTTACCGGTTTCGACTCCACTTCCACCAGCTTCTAGACCAATTAATCGGACTGATGCATCCTCAATAAAGGGGTGGAAGATTCCGATTGCATTTGAACCACCGCCAACGCAAGCCAGTACTGCATCAGGCAAACGTCCCGTTAACTCCAAAACTTGTGCGCGCGCTTCTACCCCAATAATTCGATGGAAGTCACGGACCATCGTTGGGAAAGGATGGGGTCCGGCAACTGTGCCAAGTAAATAGTGAGTTGTTTCAACATTTGTTACCCAATCACGCATCGCTTCGTTGATGGCATCTTTCAAAGTGCGTGAGCCAGTTGTGACGGGCACAACGCTTGCGCCTAACAATTTCATTCGAGCAACATTGAGTGATTGACGTTTTGTATCTTCTTCACCCATGTAAACAACGCACTCTAAGCCGAGCAAAGCGGCGGCGGTTGCTGACGCAACACCATGTTGTCCCGCTCCTGTTTCTGCGATGATACGTTTCTTTCCCATCCGTTTTGTCAGAAGTGCTTGTCCCAGTACGTTATTAATTTTGTGACTACCGGTGTGATTGAGATCTTCTCGCTTGAGCAAAATTCGAGCTCCCCCAGCATGAGCAGCAAAACGGGGAGCTTCGGTGATGATGGAAGGGCGACCTGTGTAAGTGCGATGGAGCACGTCAAGTTCTCGTTGAAATTCTGAATCTACGAGCGCCGCTTTATGGGCGCTATCAAGTTCATCGAGCGCCTGAATCAATGCTTCAGGAACAAAACGACCGCCATAAGGACCAAAGTGTCCGAGGATCGATTTCTGTTCCATTTATAGAGTCTACTTTTACTAATCTATTTCCGACACTCAAGAATTCTTCACGCTGAGAAACTCGGCAATGGTCACAGCTGGATCGCCTGATTTCACCAATGTCTCCCCTACGAGAATGGCGTTAGCCCCCGATTCCGTTGCAAGCTTCACATCATCAATTGAGGCAATTCCCGATTCGGCAATGCGATAGATATGAGGGGGAATTTGTGGGAGAAGGGAGCCAAAGTTCTTGAGGTCAATCTCTAAGGTTTTGAGGTTACGAGCATTTACGCCGATTATTTCTGGGTTAATTCTCATTGCTCGCTCAAGTTCTTCAGCATCATGAACTTCAACAAGAACTTTCATTCCTAACTCTTGAGCCAGGCTATAAAAATCTTGAAGTTGAGCGTCATCGAGCGCTGCAACTATGAGCAGAAGTAAATCAGCGCCATAAGCACGAGACTCTCGAACCAAGTACTCGTTGACGATAAAGTCTTTGCGCAACATAGGAATCGATACACGTGAACGAACGTCAACAAAGTCTTGTAGTGAACCACCGAATCTTCGGCGCTCAGTCAGCACACTAATGACTGAGGCTCCCCCTTTTTCGTATAGCTCAGCTAACTGAGATGGATCAGAAATTTCGGCCAGCGCGCCCTTTGATGGAGAGGATCTTTTGACTTCGGCGATAACAGAGAGTGGATACTTCTTAAGAGTTTGCAGTGGGTCGCGAACTGAACCGATGCTTGCGATGCGATCTTCCAACTCTATGTGCGAAAGTTGACGAGATTTCTGATCTTCAAGAACTCCAGCAATGATTGAATCCAGAACGCTCATGTCAGCTCTTCACAAGCGACTGAAGCGCGTTAGCAGCGGCAATTGCTCCAAGTACCGCTGCTGCCTTATTTAGACATTCTTCATTTTCGCTTTCTGGAATTGAATCAGCCACTATGCCTGCTCCGGCTTGTACATACGCCGTTTCATCTTTAATTACTGCGGTGCGAATGGCAATACATGTATCGAGGTTGCCTGTGAAATCCACATAACCAATTGCACCACCATAGATTCCGCGGCGCGATGGTTCGAGGTTTTCAATAATTTCCATAGCTCTTGGTTTTGGAGCTCCCGATAAAGTTCCGGCTGGAAAGACTGCGTAAAGCGCATCAACGGGGCTATTTTCGCTCGCTAGTTCACCAATAACTGTCGAAACAATATGCATCACATGGGAATATCGCTCTAAATGCATGAACTCAACAACGTTTACAGTTCCCGGAGCACAGACTCTTCCTAAATCATTTCTGCCTAAATCCACAAGCATGAGATGCTCTGCGCGTTCTTTTGGATCTGCGAGTAGTTCCTCTCCGAGACGGTGATCCTCTTCGGGATTGCTCGAACGCTTCCGAGTCCCTGCAATCGGATGCACAAGGACTTCGCGACCAGTCACTTTTACGAGCGCTTCTGGAGATGATCCAACCACTGATAATCCATTAGCAAATCTAAAGAGATACATGTATGGACTCGGGTTGTGAAGGCGGAGCATGCGATAGACATCAAGTGGATCAGCCGGACATGGCATCGAGAATCGTTGAGAAAGGACGACTTGGAATGCTTCCCCGCTGCGAATCTCCTCTTTAACGGATTCAATACCTTCCAAGAACTTAGATGTTGTGAAATTTCTTGTAAATTCCGGAGCTGGTTTTTCACCAATCAGTGCAACAGTGCTTGGAATACTTGTCCGCAGTGAATCTCTCATCTTCTTGAGGCGAGAAAGGGCAAATGAATAGGCCTGATCAACTCGCTCATTAGATCCATCCCAATTAATCGCATTAGCAATAAGCGTGACAGTTCCTTGCAGATGGTCATAGACCGCAAGATCAGTAGTTAACATAAATGCAATTTCAGGAAGATTCATGTGATCAGGAGCAGTAGCTGGAAGTTTCTCTAAACGACGAACTGCGTCATAGCCCATATAACCAACAAGTCCTCCAGTTAGAGGGGGCAAACCTTCAATTTTTGGTGAACGCAGATGCTTACTCGCAATCTTTAGGGCTTCAAGAGGATCAATGCCGACGGGAGCGCCAGCTGGCATTGTTCCCAACCAATAAGCGAGACCTTCTCTCTCGGTCAAAGTGGCCTCACTTGAGACTCCGATAAATGAATAGCGCGACCAAGCACCGCCATGCTCGGCTGACTCCAATAAGAAGGTGTTCTCTTCACTTGCAGATAACTTTGAATACAAAGTCAATGGAGTTTCATTATCAGCCAAGAAACTTTCAGCTACGGGAACTACATTGAATTCGCGAGCGAATGCGCGGAATTCCTCGATGGAAATCGGTTTCATTATGAAAGATCAATCTGCCGATAGAAACAGGTTCTCTCGCCGGTATGGCATGCCGGACCATGGCTTTGTACTGAAAAGAGAAGTGAATCGGCATCGCAATCGAAACTTATATTCACAATTTCTTGCAAATTTCCTGAAGTTTCGCCCTTGGTCCATAGTTGATTACGACTTCTACTCCAAAAAGTTGCGCGCCGAGTTTCAATGGTCTTCCTTAAAGCCTCGGAATTTACCCACGCCAACATTAAAACTTCTTTAGATTGCGCATCTTGAACTATCGCAGGTAGTAGAGCCTCAGGGCTTGATAGGTGGGCAAAAATCTCAGCTGACATAGTTCTAATTCTCGCTCATTGATTCGACTGCCCGCACTGTAAAACCTTTACGGTGGAGATCACTCTTGATCTGGTTGATGCGATAGATTCCGAAATGAAAGACGCTCGCAGCCAAGAGCGCATCGGCTCCAGATTCAATGGCGCGTCCAAAATCATCGATATCCCCCGCTCCACCACTTGCGATAATAGGAATCGGTGAAACTTGGCGGACTTTACGGATAAGTTCAAGGTCATACCCTGCCCGCGTTCCATCCATGTCCATAGAGTTCAGCAAGATCTCACCTACGCCGCGAGAAACACACTCCTCAATCCAAGTTAGTGCATCAATTCCGGTTGAAGTCCGCCCACCATGCGTAGTCACTTCAAAACCTGATGCAGTTCTCCCCCGCCTTGCATCAATGGAGATAACCAGAACTTGCGAACCAAATCTTTCACTTATCTCGTTTATTAAAATTGGGTTCTTGATTGCTGCAGTGTTGACTGAGACTTTATCTGCTCCAGCACGTAGGAGTTGATTAACGTCACTGATGGATGAAATTCCACCACCGACAGTGAGAGGAATGAAGACAGAATCGGCAGTCTTACGAACAACATCAAGGGTTGTGCCTCTACCTTCAGAGCTCGCCGTAATATCTAAAAATGTGATCTCATCCGCGCCTTCCGCGCTATAGATTGTTGCCATTTCGACCGGATCGCCGGCATCTACCAGGTTAAGAAAGTTGATTCCTTTGACAACGCGACCATTGGCTACATCGAGGCAGGGAATAATTCGAGTGGCGAGAGTCATGACTGTGAAACCTCAAGAGCATCCTCAAGAGTGAAGGCTCCGGCATAGAGCGCCTTGCCAACGATTGCACCCTCTACCCCCAATTCGGAGAGATTTCTCAATGCTTTCAAATCGTCGAGTGTTGAAACTCCTCCTGAAGCAATGATGGGCTTATCTGTAGCGGCACACACTTCCTGTAAAAGATTGAGGTTTGGACCTTGCAACGTTCCATCCTTGTTGACATCTGTCACGACAAAACGTGAACATCCATCACGATCGAGTCTTGATAAAGTTTCAAATAAATCCCCGCCCTCGCGCGTCCAGCCTCGCGCCGCCAACGTTTGTCCACAAACATCAAGTCCTACTGCAATTTGATCGCCGAAGCGAGAAATGACTGTTGCGGTCCAGTTGGGATCCTCGAGAGCCGCGGTTCCAAGATTGATTCGCTCGCAACCTGTGGCAAGTGCCCGAGTCAAAGTTTCTTCATCTCGGATGCCGCCAGATAACTCAACTTTTATATCGAGCTTGCCTATTACCTCTGCGAGAAGTTCGTGATTTGAACCTGTGCCAAAGGCGGCATCTAGATCCACTAGATGAATCCATTCTGCTCCAGCGTTTTGAAAATCTAAGGCTGCATCAAGTGGCGATCCATAATTGGTTTGATGCAGCAATTGACCTTGCACTAAGCGAACAGCCTGACCCTCGCGCACATCAACTGCAGGCAGAAGAATAAGTGGTTTCACAGCGCTTCCGACCAATTCCTAATGAGCTGAAGTCCTGCCCTGCCACTCTTCTCTGGATGAAATTGCACAGCAGTAACTGTCTCACTCTCGACCGCCGCTAGAAACCTTGAGCCATATTCCGCTTCAGCATTAAGTGCGTTCGGAACCTTCTCTGTCGCAGCATATGAGTGAACAAAATAAAAGCGTTCTTTATCTATACCCTTAAACAGAGTGCTATCAGCCGGTGCGGAAACCGTATTCCATCCAATTTGTGGAGTAATGGGAGCCGAAAGTTTTGTGACCCTACCAGGGAATACGCCTATTCCTAGCGGTTCATTGCCAGAGAATGCTTCAGCGCTTGATTGGAAGAGAATTTGCATACCCACACAGATTCCAAGAACTTTCTTTTTCTCTTTAATTCTCTGGTGAATGAGTGCATCACCTTTAACTTCTCGCAAGCCAGCCATACACGCACCGAATGCGCCCACGCCAGGAACAACTAATCCGTCTGCCCTTAGAGCAATTTCGTAATCTGAGGTAACAATTACTTGTTGACCGGTTTCTTCACACGCACGTTGAGCAGAACGCAGATTGCCAGAGCCATAATCAAGAATGGCTATCAAAGAACACCCTTCGTGGAAGGAATTCCTGCGGTTCGAGCATCGAGGGCTACTGCATCTTTAAATGATTGGGCGACTGCTTTGAATTGTGCTTCCAAAACATGGTGCGCATTTCTACCTTCAAGTACTCGAATGTGAAGTCCAATACGAGCTTCTGCAACGATAGATTCCCAGATATGTCTGCCAAGGGTTGTGTCAAAAGTTCCAATCAACTCCACGATTTCAGGTTGACGGTGAACGAGGTAGGGACGACCAGAAAGATCAACCGCAGCTTGCACGAGAACTTCGTCGAGCGGAACAAGTGCATTTCCAAAACGACGTATGCCAGATTTATCTCCCAGCGCCTCACGAAGCGCCTGCCCAAAAGCTAGCGACGTATCTTCTACGGTGTGATGTGAATCCACATCAATATCCCCGGTAGTTTTCACAGTGAGATCAAAACCTGAATGCTTGCCGAGTTGCGAAATCATGTGGTCAAAGAATGGAACGCCCGTGCTCACATTAATGACACCGGTGCCATCCAACTTCAATTCGACAAGGACGCTTGACTCTTTGGTGGTTCGCTCAACCCGTGCAGAACGTGGATTACTCATGCCCAAATTATCCCCTATGAAGAGAATTCGTGGCGACCAAGTTTAAAGAATAGAACGTAAGGCGCTAATAAACGCCTGGTTCTCCTCGTCCGTGCCAACGGTGACTCGAAGATGGCCTGATATTCCAACATCTCGGATGAGTACGTCTCGCTTCACAAGCTCCTGCCATAGTTCTTCAGAGCTTTGTTTGAAGCCTGTAAAAAGGAGGAAGTTTGCAGTTGATGGGATGACGCCAAGTCCAAGTGACTCCAAGGCCTTTGTCATCAATTCTCGAGACTTTTTAATCCTTTCCACATCAACCTTAAGTCTGGCTTGTTGGCTCAACGCTGCACGTGCCGCCGCCTGAGTTAGATAACTTAAGTGATAAGGCAAGCGAATCAATAACATGGCATCGACGATGATGGGGTTTGCAACCAGATATCCAAGGCGAGCTCCAGCGAAGGCAAATGCCTTGCTCATAGTTCTGGAGACAATCACATTTGGAAATTGATTGATTACCGTTACCGCAGAAATCTCGCTTGAGAATTCTGCGTAAGCCTCATCCACCACAAGTAGCGCATTTACACCCTGCGCGGTGGCGGCGATTTCTTTGAGAACATCTAATTGTGTGGTTCCACCAGTGGGGTTATTCGGAGTAGTGACGAAGACGATTCCAGGCTTCTGAGAGTGAATCGCAGTCTTCGCAGCGCTCAGATCAATTGCAAAGTCCGAACTACGTGGTACCGAAATCCATCTCTTGCCAACTGCGCGAGAAATCAATGGATGCATTGAGTACGAGGGTTCAAATCCCAGCGCATCACCTTTGAATGCCAGAGCGATACTTTGAAGAATCTCATTGGAACCATTTGCAGCCCAAATATTCTCAACAGTTAAAGTTGTTCCCGAACTTTGGTTAACAAAATTAGCCAGCATCTCTCGGAGTTCAATAGCATCTCTGTCGGGGTAACGATTGAGATGTGCCAGCTGCTCTGTGATTTTGCGAGCGATGGCGTTCTGCAATTCCTGATCTAGCGAATATGGGTTTTCATTAGTGTTCAAACGCGCCGCTGCCGAAATCTGGGGTGCTCCATAAGGAGTGAGATCCTTGAGGTTGTCATTGATTTGTAGCCATGTGGGCCAACGAGAATTCATTGCTTCTCTCCGTCCTCAAAGCGAACCGCAATGGCTTCACCATGGGCGGGAAGGTCCTCGGCATTTGCAAATGAGATGACACTCGAGGCAATCTCACGCAGTGCACGTTCACTGTAAGAAATGAAATGTAATCCTCGTAGAAAAGTCTGAACTGAGAGTCCGCTGGAGTGGCAAGCACAGCCGCCAGTAGGAAGAACATGATTTGAGCCTGCCAAGTAATCCCCCAGTGAAACCGGAGCAAACCTTCCAAGAAAGACTGCACCAGCATTGCGTATCTTCATGCTCGCCGCCTTGGGATCACGCACCAGAAGTTCAAGATGTTCAGCAGCATAGGCATTTGCAACATCGATTGATTGCTCGAGGTTATCTGTTAGAACGATCGCTGACTGAATACCCTGTAACGCTTCAGTAATTCGCGCTGAGTGCTTGGTGGATTGGGAGCGTACTGTCACTTCTCTCTGTACTGAACTTGCCAAAGTAGTTGAGTCAGTAATGAGAATCGCTGCTGCAATTGTGTCATGTTCCGCCTGGCTAATCAGATCTGCTGCAACGTCGCGAGCGACTGCGCTTTCATCGGCAACAATTGCAATCTCCGTTGGCCCTGCTTCAGAATCAATTCCTATTTTTCCTCGCAACGCTCGTTTCGCAGCTGCAACGTAAATGTTTCCTGGGCCCGTGACAAGGTCTACCGGAGCAAGAATTTCCTCTTTGCCATTTCGTACTCCGTAGGCAAAAGCAGCGATCGCTTGTGCGCCGCCCATGGCATAAATTTCATGGACACCTAGGAGTGCACACGTTGCAAGTATCGTCTTGTTGGGCCAACCATCGTTATCAACTTGCGGGGGTGTTGCAATCGCAATACTTGTGACTCCAGCGATTTGGGCGGGCACAACATTCATAATTACTGAGCTGGGATAAACAGCTCTGCCACCAGGCACGTAGAGCCCAACGCGATCAACAGGAATCCACTTCTCTGTCACCTCTCCGCCATCAACCACACGAGAGGTCGTAACTCCTCTCACTTGGTCGCGGTGGACAACACGCACTCGACGTATCGCTTCCCGGATTACAGCCGTGAGTGAAGGATCCAGGGACTCAAGTGCATCATCGATAACTTCTTTCGGAACCTGCAATTGAGCTGGAGCAACACCATCAAATTTGAGACTTAAGTTTTGCAGTGTGGATTCGTTTCCATCTTTGACCGCTGTAAGTATCGGTTCTATCGCAATAAGTGCACTATCAATGTCCATCTCTGCGCGTGGGAGTAAAGATTGATATTCGCGTTTAGAGAGTCGACGACCACGCAGATCAACGATGCGCATCAATTCTGAACCAGCCACTGCCTAAGTCTAAAGGAGCGATGAAAAATAGGTCGGCCAATTAAACGAGGCAGTCAGGACCAAGAATTGACTTCAGATCTGCGCTTAAACTCGGCGAGGCAGTAATCTTCAAACCATCATCAAGTCGGAGAACTGTGTTCTTAATTCCGCCTTCAATCTTCAAATGAACTTCTCTCGTTCCTGGATGCGAACGAAGGATCTCCTTCATTCGATCAACAATAGGAGGTGTGCAACGCTCAGCTTCAAGCTTTATAACAAAAGGCCCGATAGGAGCCTGGTTGATATCGGGAATTGATAGATCAATTGCCGTGACTTGTGGAGTCTCATCTTTTTTATCAATTCTTCCGCGCACCACAACAATTCGATCTTCAATCAAGTTGAGCGCGTGCTGTTGATAGGAATTTGAGAAGAATCGAACATCAACGCCACCCTCTAGATCTTCAATAGTAACAATCGCCCAAGGTTGACCTTGGCGACTCACTTTTCTCTGAACACTCGTGATAAGTCCAGCGATAGTAACGACCTGTTCGTGCCCAACACCGTCATCGAATATCTGACTTATCGAAATATCGGTAGCGCCTCGAAGTACGTGCTCTACTCCCAGCAATGGATGATCAGAAACATAGAGCCCTAACATTTCACGTTCATACGAGAGCAATAATGGCTTCTCCCATTCAGCGCTATCGATATCAAGTGCAATTCCTGAGATACCAGCACTTACATTAAGACCATTGCCGCCAAAGAGATCGAATTGGCCGATTGATTCTGCGCGCTTGGTCTCCATAACTGAATCAATTGCTTCGAGGTAAATACCCATCAAACCTTTACGGGAGTGTCCCAATGAGTCAAAGGCACCTGCCTTGATCAGAGACTCGATGGTCTTCTTATTGCAGACTTGGACATCAACCTTGGCAAGAAAATCACCGAAGGATTGGTAGCGACCTTTCTCAGTTCGATTGCGGGCGATTGATGCGACAACGTTTTCGCCAACATTACGAATAGCTGCGAGCCCAAAGCGAATATCAGTTCCTTTTGGTGTGTATTCGCCATTGGAATCGTTGACATCAGGTGGAAGAACTTTGATGCCCATCCGTCGGCATTCATTGAGATACAGCGCAGATTTATCTTTATCGTCGCGCACGCTGGTGAGAAGTGCAGCCATGTATTCGGTAGGGAAATTGGCTTTCAAATAGGCGGTCCAGAATGAAACCACACCATATCCCGCGCTATGTGCTCGATTGAAGGCATAGTCAGAGAACGGGATGAGCGTCTTCCACAATTCTTCTATTGCAACGCTAGAGAATCCATTGGCCCGCATACCTTCTTCGAAATGCACATACTCTTTATCAAGAATCTCCTTATTTTTCTTACCCATCGCTTTACGGAGAAGATCTGCTCGTCCAAGTGAGAAACCTGCAAGTTTCTGAGCGATTGCCATTACTTGTTCCTGATACACAATAAGGCCGTACGTGTCACCCAAAATATCTTTCAGTGCCTCACTCAGTTCCGGATGAATAGGTTCAATCCGCTTTCGACCATTCTTGCGATCAGCATAATCATTGTGTGCATTAACTCCCATCGGTCCTGGTCGATACAGAGCGATAACAGCGGAGATATCTTCAAAAGAATCGGGCGCCATGGAACGAAGTAGCGCGCGAATTGGCGCGCTATCAAGCTGGAAGACTCCCAGCGTTTCTCCACGGGAGAGCAGCTCAAATGTTTTCTTATCTTTGAGAGGCAGCTCTTCTAGAACGACAGTTTTTCCTTGATTCGATTTGATGTTAGTGATGCAATCATCGAGAACGGAGAGATTTCGTAATCCCAGAAAGTCCATCTTGAGAAGCCCCGTCGCTTCGCATGCGACCATATCGAACTGTGTAATGATGGCGCCATCTGCATCGCGACGATGAATAGGAATTACATCGAGTAGTGGCTCACGACTGAGAATAACTCCAGCTGCATGCACACCCCATTGGCGCTTGAGACCTTCCAAACCTGTGGCCATCTCAACCACAGTTTTTGCATCAGGATCAGTTTCAAAGAGATTTCGAAATTCCTGGGCCTCGGCAAATCGCTCGTTGTCCTTATCGAAAATTCCATGTAACGAAATGTCCTTACCCATAATTGCGGGAGGAAGTGCTTTGGTGAGCTTCTCGCCAAGCGCGTAGGGATAGCCCAATACTCGAGTGGAATCTTTAATTGCTTGCTTTGACTTGATAGTTCCATAAGTAATGATCTGGGCGACTCGATCTTCACCATATTTATTGGTGGCATATCGAATCATTTCGCCACGGCGTCTTTCATCGAAATCTAGATCGATATCGGGCATCGAAATACGTTCCGGATTGAGGAAGCGCTCGAAGAGCAGGCCATGAGCAATCGGATCAAGAGCAGTAATTCCCAATACATATGAAACTAGTGATCCTGCTGCCGAACCTCGCCCGGGACCAACGCGAATTCCCTGACTCTTTGCATAAGCTACAAGGTCGGCAACAACAAGGAAGTAACCAGCAAAGCCCATCTTGGTCATCACGCCTAGTTCGTAATGTAAGCGCGATTTATGTTCCTCAGTTATGCCATCAGGAAATTTCGCCGCCAGACCGCGTTCGGCCTCTTTCACTAACCAAGAATCTTCAGTTTCGCCCGAGGGAACCGGGAATTTAGGCAGGAGGTTTTCATTTTCTCTCAATGTGACATTGCAGCGCTCAGCAATAAGGAGGGTGTTGTCACAGGCGCTCTCAATATCTTTAAAGATACGGCGCATAGTTGCAGCATCCTTTAAGTAGTACTCATTGCTATCAAATTTAAATCTCTTTCCTTCTGCAAGCGTTGCGCCAGTCTGAATACATAGCAGCGCTTCATGATGCTTGGAGTCAGCCGCATATGTGTAATGAAGATCGTTGGTCGCAAGCAGCGGTAAACCTAATTCTTTAGCTAATTTGAGAAGGTCATCTTTAACTCGTTGTTCAATCTCAATTCCATGATCCATGATTTCAACGAAGTAATTGTCGGCACCAAATATGTCTCTATATGCAGCAGCCGCGGCTCGAGCCTCGTTATAAGCACCCATGCGAATGCGCGTTTGAATCTCTCCACCCGGACAGCCCGTCGTAGCAATCAATCCTTGAGAGTATTGAGCAAGAATCTCTTTATCCATTCGCGGCTTGTAGTAAAAACCTTCTAGCGATGCCAAAGATGAGAGCTTAAACAGATTAGATAACCCGACATTGTTTTCGGCAAGAATTGTCATATGTGTATAGGCACCGCCCGCAGAGACATCATCTTCTCCACCTTCAGCCCACTTCACGCGCTTCTTATCAAAACGAGATTCAGGTGCTACATACGCTTCAATTC
>Ga0075472_10000855_pt1 | contig 12711 bp, 17 predicted proteins | sample DEB19_08_DNA_3_FD_77014 | JGI IMG/M metagenome (GOLD analysis project Ga0075472, IMG submission 77014) | Aqueous microbial communities from the Delaware River and Bay under freshwater to marine salinity gradient to study organic matter... | ecosystem: Environmental > Aquatic > Marine > Coastal ...
AACATCAGGCCTTGGAACTCGCCCGGCTGTGCAACATCCCCCCATATCTGGTCGGTGCCCCGGCCAGTAATTCCATGACCTACCAAAACGCCGCCCAAGCCGCCGCCGACGCCGTCACATTTGGGGCGCTCCCCTATCTGGAAGTCATCGAAGGCACCCTGTCATCGGAGCAAGTCACCCCACGGGGACGCATCGTCCGCTTGGATCGCTCCGCATGGTTGGACAACCCGCTCAGTGTCCTAGACCCAGTACCGGCCGAACCTGTAGGCCGGGGAGGTACACCGTGAAACTCACTTTTTCTCAACCTCTCGCCGTCCTCGCGTCCGAAGGTGACACCCCTAGCCGCACCATCCAAGGCGTAGCCGTCCCCTACAACGTGAACGCCGACGCATCCACTGGCCCGGTTCGTTTCCTCCCCGGATCGCTCCCCACTGACGGCCCGGCACCCAAACTCATCATGCACCACAACCCGCATGAACCCGTCGGGCTTGTGACCGAACGGGTACCCACCGATGAAGGCATGATGTTTAGTGCCCGGATCAGTGAAACAACCGCCGGAAATGAGGCGCTCACGTTGGCGCTCGACGGGGTGCTAGACGCCGTATCGGTCGGGGTCGAACCGACCGACTACGAATACGACGGCCCGACCCTTGTAGTGAAAGCGGCCCGCTGGTTGGAGTTGTCGCTGGTGACGTTCCCAGCGTTTGACGCTGCCCGGATCGAACGGGTAGCCGCCGAATCCGACACCCCAGACACCGAACCCGCCCCCGAAACCGACACAGAAACCGAAAACGAAACCGATACAGAAAGCGAGGCCCACACCGTGGAAGCCGCAACCGTCCCCACTACCCCTATTGCTGCCGCCCTCACGGGTGGGGCACTGACCCGGCCCCGTGTCACCGCGGGCGAATACATCTCGGCGATGCTCACCGGTAAGCCGCTCCCGGTCATGGCCGCCGACAACTACCTCTCAAATATTCCCGGTCTGCTCCCCGAACCGCTTTTGGGAGATGTGTGGGATACCCAGTACGCCGCCCGTCCGCTCATCGATGCGGTCGGCACCCGCGCACTTCCCGCCGGAGGCGACGTGTTCAACCGCCGCTACATCTCCCAGCACACTTCCGTCGCCGAACAGGTTGACGATCTGGACGAACTCGCTTCACAGGCCATGACCGTCGCCAAGCAGTTGTTCACCAAGAAAACGTTCGGCGGTTACGTCAACGTGTCCTCACAGGCCGGTGATTGGTCGGAGCCCGCCCTCATCGAACAGTTGGTGAACGACATGGTGCGCCAGTACGCCCGCGCAACCGAAGCGTACGTGGTTAGTCAGATGACAGCCGCCGCAACCACCGCGGCCGATACCGTCGCCGACTACACCGACGGTGACGACGTGATCGCCGCGCTCTATGCCGGGGCCGCTGAGATGTTCGGCGCTGGCGGCGTCATGCCAACCCACCTCGTCGTCCACTCAGACGTGTGGGGTGAACTCGGCCAGTCCAAGACAGCAAGCGGCCAATACATCTTCCCCTACCTCAATCCCAGCAACTCGGCGGGCCAGATGAACGGTGGCGCCGCCGTGATGAACGGGAACCCGCTCGGTCTGTCGCTGATCGTTTCAAACGACGCCGGAGCGGGCAACGCGTTTCTCCTCTACGGCCCGGCCCTTGAGGTTTATGAGGATCGTTCCCGCACGGGCGGCGTCCGCGTCGAGAACCCTGCGACGGCTTCGGCCACGATCGGCCTGTGGGGGTATATCGCCGCCGACGTAATCGGTTCGGTATTGCCGACAACTTCTAACTACGTCCTCGCGCTTTCCTGACCTACGCCCGACCCGTAGCCCGCTATGTCTCCCGTCACTGTTACCGCCGCCGCCCTCACCGACGACGTAGTAACCCTGACCGTGGACACGATCAGCGGGCTACGTGTCGGCTACAAGGTCACCGTCCAAGGCGTCAACACCGACCCACAACCACATTTCGACGGCACCCATACGCTGACCGGGGTTATCACCACCACGGTTGGGGACGTAACGACGTACACCGTCACCTACGACAAAAACCACAACGGAGACATTCCCGAATATGACTGTTTGGGTTATGTGCGCGTTGTGTGCCAGTGGATCGGAACCGCTGACGTAGAAGATTGGTTAGGTATCCCCCCCGTATCAGCCGCCGATGAGGCCTATCTAGATTCGTGCGTGGAATCAGCTAACCAATGGTCATGGGATCGAAGGCAAGCCGCCGGATACCTCACCGACCTCGCGAACGTCGCCCCTAACCAGTCGGTAATCCTCGGAACTGTCATGTATGCGGGCACCCTGTACCGGGAGCGGGCATCGGTGGATTCGTTCACCAGTTTCCAAGACTTGCCAACCGTCGCCCCCGTCGGGAACCTCGGCCAGATTCTTCGGCTCCTCGGATGCAACAAACCGAAGGTGGCCTAAATGGGGTTGCTCAATGAGGCCGTGTCAGTAGTGGTCGCTGACCTAGCGGCCGCCGGGGTAACCGCCATTACCGACATCCGAAACGCCCAACCCCCATGTGTGCTGATCGACCCGCCCACCATTCGGGGAATCTCCGCGAACCTTGTAACGCTCGACATCCCCGTTAGTGTGATTGCCCCGCCGCCGGGGAACGCTGACGCCCAAACATGGCTGTTGGACACGGCCGACGAAATCATGGCCGCTCTCCCCGTCATCACCGGCACCCCCGGCACCGTCACCAACGGGCAAATGGAAATGCCCGCCTACTCACTTACCGTCACCATGACTTTTAGAAGGGACTAACCCACAATGGCACTTTCCGTATACACCGGCCGCGACATCACACTCAAAATCAACTCGGTCGCCTACTCAGACCAATTGTCCTCCGCGACCCTTGTCTGCAACCGCACCGATGAGCAGTACGTCACGTTCACGGCGAACACCCCGAAAGCTGGCCCCGCTACTTGGCAGTTGACTGTTCGCGGCTATCAGGATTGGACGAACGGCACCCCCGATGGTTGGTCGCGTGCCATGTGGGATGCCGCCGTCACCGGTAGCAGCGTCACGTTCGAACTCAAAATTGAGACTGACGGCACATGGACTGGTTCTATTCTGCCCGTGTTCCCGTCGGCGGGCGGCGACGCTAACGCCGCCTTGGAAACCGACATGACGTTTGAGGTTGTCGGAACCCCGACACTTGCCTAACCCCGGAGGATCACCGTGCAAATAATCCTCGCCTACGACACGGGCCACGGCCCCGTCCAAGTGACTACTAGCCCTTGGGTACTGATGCAATGGGAACGGGAATACAAACGCAAATATGCCGACCTGATCGACGGCACCCCGTCGTTAGAAGATTGGGTATATATGGCGTGGCGTTCCGCGGTGGCGGCCGGGCAGACGGTGCCCGCCGACTTGGACGGTTTCGCTGCCGGGTTGGTTTCGGTGCGCGTTGTGGGGGTAGAGCCGTCCACCCCTACCCCGCCGGTAGCGTCGGCCGCCTAGTCGCGGAAATCTCGGCCGCTACCGGTATCCCCCCCGATGCTGTCGCCGCTAATGGCGTCATGCTTGCCACCCTTGCCGCCGTGTTGGGGGAGCAATGATCGAACTATCATTTGACGCCGCCGGGGTGAATCTGACCGCCCGCGAAGCGTTCACCGTCTTAGGCCAGATAGCGCCCGAACTTGCCGCCGAAGCACGCCGCGACATGATCGCCGCCGCCCAACCCGCCATAGCAAGCATTCGCCGGTTCATTCCGGAACTGCCGATGCGCGGGTGGGATCATAAAGGCCGAACCAGTTGGACAACCCGTGACCCGGCTAACGCCGTCCGGGCCGATTTCCGAAAGTCGAGCCGGGTGTCCGGGGACACGTTCCCGCTGCTCACCTTGGTACAGCCAACCCCGGCCGGAGCGATCTACGATCTAGCCGCCATCCCGTCGGCGGGCGGTAAGGATCGAGCGGGCCGCCGCCGCAACCCGGAACAAAACCGTTATTTCATCGCGAACCTGAATAAGTGGGCTGTTGGGCAACCCCGGTCGCGTGCCATGTGGCCCGGCACGTTGCAAGCCCTCCCCGAAATCGAAGCGGCATTACGGCAAACTGTGACACGAATCGAGCAGACGCTAAATAAGGAACTGGGCTGATGGCAGTACGTGTACCGATCGTCGCGGACTATGACCCATCCGGGGTGAAATCTGCACAGGCGGCGTTCGCTAATTTCGGGCAGTCGGTGTCCAAGAGTTTGCAGCAAGCGTCGCGGGACGCCCGAAAGAATTTGGGGGCGTTGTCGGAAGGGTTGGACGGTGCCGGTTCGGCCGCTGACCGGCTGATCGCGTCTATCGGGCAGACCGCTGACCGGTTGGATTCGGAACTGAAACAGTCACGGGCCGCCGCTGACGCGTTGGCTAGGTCGCTCGGCCCCGATTTTGCTGCCCGTGTCGGGCAGGGTGGCGTCGAGCGGTTGGTAATCGACTTGCGTAAGGCCGGGCTTACGTTGGAAGAAATCACGGCCGACGCTGACCGGCTTGGTACGGCGCTCGCCCAATTGGACGACGTAAACCTCGCCAACGTCCGGGGTGAACTCGGCACGTTGGATGACGGGATGAAACGGGTAGGGGATTCGGCCGACAAGTCGCGAAGTATTCTTGCCGGTTTCGCTGGCGGCGCCGTGCAGGAACTCCCCGGGGTTAGTGCCGCTATGGGGCCGCTTAATACTGCAATTGGCCAGTTTGCCGAGTACGCCACCGAAGGCGAAATTTCGCTTTCTGGACTTGCAAAAACGATCGGCCCAATTGCGGGGCTTACCGTCGGTATCGGAATCCTGAAGGGTGTATTAGGCGCATCGTCGGAGCGGGCAAAACTGCTTGCTAGGGACGCCGAAATAGTCACGGATGCACTGTTAGAGCAAAAAGACGCGATAGATGCTCTAGCGCAAGCCGGGATTAGGGCCAAGAAACTCGATTTCTTCGATCGCGATAGCGGCATTTTCGGGGGTGCGGAGGACATCATTCCTCGTCTGGACGAGTTGGGGTATCAGTGGGCAGACATCGAAAAGGTGCTTAGGGGTGGAGCGCCCGCCGCAAAAGAGTTTGCGAACCAGTTACGCGCGATCGCCGAAAGTCAGGTACAAGCCGAGAAAGCGACACGCGGCGGTAATTACACATACGATGATCAGCTGCGAACGCTAAACCAGTACGACGACATCCTCGCTTTCATAAATCAGAAGATAAAAGGCATAGCCGACGGCACTGGCGATGCGGCATTGCAAACTCGGTTCTGGGGTGGAGAGTTAGAAGATACAAAACCGGCATTAGAAGGGGCAATTCCGGGTGCTGACGGGCTTGGTATTGCGCTCGGTTTCGTGAATGAATCCGGCCGACTTGCTGCCGGGGCGTTGCAACTACTGAACGCTGAAGCCGAAAAGGCCGCTAAATGGAATCTGCGAAACCTCACATTGGGATTAGAGCGGGGGATCAGGTTCGGTTTTGCTGGTGGCGACCCGTCTGCCTCGGGCGTCGAGTTCGGTATCGGGACACCCGGCAGCACCCGTACCCAACGGGCAACCGCCGCCGCTAACGCCCAAACCCGCGCCGCGATCGTGAATAACTACACCGTCACCGTAAACGGCCCTATCGACGCTGAGCAGACCGCCGCCGCCATCCGACGGGTACTGAACCAATCCGCGCAACGGAACGGCATCCCACAGGACTACAACTAGTGGCAACGTGGACAGCAACCCTCACCCATAACGCCACCAACCTGTCCGCAAACACGGAATACCGGGTGTCCATGTTCAACGGACGGCGCACCACTTCGGATCAGATGCGCGGCCAAACAATGACGGTCTCGCTTTTTTGGGGGGACGGTTCGCTCGATCCGAACAACTTTCAGGTGAACGACACCGTAAGCCTCACCGTCACCCCCACAGGGCAAACGGCGGCCACATTCACAGTGCTAGTCACCGACGTGCGGGTAGACCGAAACCTCATCACGCTTACCGGGATAAATCGGAACTACAGCCGTCTTGGCCGCACGACGCTAAACCTACCCGCTTACGACAACCAAGTAACCGGGGCGGTACTGAACGCCGCCCTTACCGCCGCCCAAACCGCCGGGATCATTGACTCGGCGTGGTCATCGGCCGTCACCAAGGGCACCGCGTATGTGTCCACCACGGCCGGAAACTACAACCTTCTAGCGTTTCTACAATCCGTGGCGAACTCGGAACCGCTCGGAATGCTCACCGGCAACCCAACGACACAGCCCCTTTTTTTGGATTACAACGACTTCCGAAACACGGCCCCCAACTTCCTAAACAACTACTTCGACTATTCCGCAATCAACGGGTGGGCCTACGAATGGGAACTAAACCGCTCGGCCGCCGATTTCGTGAACACTGCCGTAGTCAATTACACGGGCGGTACGGCCACGTTCGCTGACACAGCATCCGCAGCATCGGTCGGGGTATATCAACAAAACGTAAGCACGGTGCTGGCGTCAGCGACCGACGCCAACTATCTGGCCCGCCGTTTGGTGGCGTTCGGCACCGATCCCGGCTACAGGGTGAACGAACTACGGTTCGACCTTGCCGCGCTCACTGACCTACAACTCCGAAACCAGTTACTGAACGGCCGACCGGGCCGACGGCTCAGCACCCCCACCGTGTTTCCCGGCGGCCCCACCGAGTGGGTGATCCAAGGGCTAGCCGACTCGATCGAATATTCGGCCGGGGCCAAAAATTGGTATCGCACCTTCTACGTCATCGACCGCGCCTACTGGGACGCAGCGCAACGCTGGCAGGACGTAACCAGCGGCGTGCAATGGAACACCGTAAACCCTGCCTATACGTGGGTTGATTTAGAAAGGAATGACATCTAATGCCCGATACCCCGATATATGCCATCACCTACCCGGCTAGCACGGGCTTGGTCACTGACGGTGCATCCAACATGCAAACGATCAGCACCGACGTGGAAACGGCGCTGAACCGTCAGGCGGCCACGAATGACGGCCGTAACTGGTTGGACAACCCACAATTTTCGATCAACTATCGGAACGCTCAGACCATCACGGCGGCCACGAACGGCTATTTGGCCGATCGGTGGTTATGGTCGGTGCTGACCGGCGCTACCGCCACCTTTAGCCGCTCGACTATCGCTCTGGCGACGGCGGGGCTAGATGCCAGCATCACGCGCGGAGCAACCATCAACACGACGGCATCAGCGGGTACGGCGGCCGGGGTATACGTGTATCAATCCATTGATGCCGTGGAGCGCCTTTCTGGCCGTACTGTGGTCGTTTCGTTCTACGCGAAGGCATCGGTAAACGCGACTAAGGTTGGGGTGCGTTTGGTGCAGTCGTTCGGTACTGGCGGCACCCCGTCTGCGAACGTGGATACCGCTATGCAGAACGCGACTCTCACTACCTCGTGGGCGCGGTATTCGCTGACGTTCACCCTTGGATCGGTGAACGGCAAAACGCTCGGCACCAACAACGATGACGCCACCCGCCTAGAACTGTGGACATCGGGAGGGTCAGGCACGGCAGGGTCAGGGGTCGGGCATCAGATCGCTACGGTTGACATCACCGGGCTACAGGCCGAAATCGACTACCTCACCCCGTGGGAATTGCGGTACGACTGGTTAGACACCGCCCGATGCTCGCGGTTTTTCCAAACGTCCTACCCCGATAGCGTTTGGTTGCTCTTAGGCGGGGCGGGTGCCGCTGGCCAGAACGGTAAAGTCGAACACTCGGCTACCACTAACGGCGGGAACGCGTGTTACTACACGTTCAAGTTCCCTATTCAGATGCAACGTACGCCCACGATGAGGTTCTATACCCAAACGGCGGGGCTACTCGGTTCGTGGGAGTATTCGCGTAACACGGTCGCCACAACGGCTATCGCGGTAGGTACTGCGACGAACGGGCTTTCGCCGCTCGGCTTTATTTTGGTGAACTCAACCTCGCTCGGTGCCGTGTGGGTACCGGTACAGATGACCGGCCAATGGGCCGCCAGTATTGACGGATGGTGACAATGAGAAAGCAATTCGCACGACTCGCAGCACGGTTCGCGGCCCAAACACTTGCCGGGATCGGTGCCGGGGCATTGTTGGAATTGGCTACATGGAAAGCTGCGCTAATGGGCTTGATCGGAAACGTCATACCCGCCGCCGTCTATCTGCTCGATCAGTACGCCCGCACCGGGCAGATGCCAGACGGTGAACCGTGACCGGGTGGCTTGTACCGATCGGGGTAGCAATTATCGGTGGCCCGATTATGTGGCTCCTCGCCCGGTTGGATCGCCGCAACACTCAGCAACACGGCCAATCCGTAGACCTACTTACCCGTTTGGACGGCAAGGTGGACGACATCCACGGGCACCTAGGCCGCATGGATCAGAAACTAGACAACCACGTAAACGATAAACGGGGCCACCGATGACCCGCCCCTACACCGGGAACAGTGACGGCAAGGGCCAGCGTCGGCCCGGCACCGAAGAAATGCAACGGCTCATCGGCCGCCATTCGTCGGGCCGTCTGTGGAATCTTGGCACGTTCGTCGTCCGGCCGATGCGCGGGAAACCATCAGGGAACCCCCGTTACCTTTCGGTTCACGCCACCGGCCGTGCGGCCGACATATCCCGCCGCAAAACCGGCGGCCACCCCGGAGCATCACGGTCATATCTGCTGGAAGTCATCGGGTGGATGATCGCGAACGCTGACCCGCTCGGCCTAGAAATGTTGGCTGACTATCAGTGGACGGGGAAAGACAAGGCCGGTAACCCGGTCTCGTGCCGTATTTGGAAATGCGATCGGAACGCGTGGAAGGGGCAAGCGCCCGGCACGATCTACGGGCAAGGTTTCGGTGATTGGATTCACTACGAATTATCCCCGGCCACGGCGAACGACCCGGCCCTACTGGCCCGCGCTGATTGGGCGACGTTCCCGAAGTACGGCCCGGCACCGTCCCCCCGCCCGTATCCGGGCGTCCCCGTCCAAGAAGGCGCTACCGGCGACGACGTGAAAGCAATACAGGGGGTAGTAGGCGCCAAAGCTGATGGACAATTTGGGCCACGCACCAAAGCGGCCGTAATCCAATGGCAGACCGAACACGGGTTAGCGGGGAACGGGATTGTTGGCCCTAAAACGTGGGCGGCGATGTTCCCCTATAGTTGACCCGCTACCGAAAATCTGTCATGGTAGTTCTGTGGCTCTAGCACCCCGCTAGGGCGCCCGACCACTAAAGGGGTTTTCATGGTTCCCGAAGATTGGACGCTATTCAGTGAGTCCACTGGTTTAGCGGGTACACGCTGGACACCGAATGTGCGCACCACCGACCCGGAAACGTCACGCGACGCTGCCACCGTCAACACGGGCGGCCGTGACACGCTCCGGGCACAAGTTCTAGACACGTTGCGCCGCCATCCGGCGGGCCTCACGGATTGGGAACTGGCCGGCTTGCTTCGCCGTCACCAACCGTCAGTTGGTAAACGGCGGGGCGAGTTGTTCGCCGCCGGATTGGTCGAGTTCGCCGGGGAGTGGCGGTTGTCGCCGCTCGGTATCCGTTGCCGTGTCTGGCGGGTAGCTCGGTGACTCAATTATCGCTTTTCGATACTGGGCAACGCGTCACACTAAAGGCCACAATTGCCGTAGTAGACGGTAAGGCGTTCGTGAGTTTCTGCACCTACTGTGGACTTACGTTGTGCAGTGCCACCCGGTCACGCGATCTCGGGCCGTGCCCGAACTGTGAGCATCGGACATGGAAAAACCATGATTTACCCGTGAGCATTTTTCGGGGTGTGGTCGGTGCCGAATGACTCCGGATGATGCACGCAAACTCGCTGACCTGATCTGTTACGACACGTTCCCGATCGAATCAGGCATGAAACCCGCCGCATGGGTAACGGTGCTGGAAGAACTCGACCGCGACCAAGCGAAAGCGACCTACCGGTGGTACAGGGTGAACGCGAACCGTGCCCCGTCCATCCGTGATTTCCTCGCCAAACTGGCTGAACTGTGCCCCACGAGCGACTTTCGGCCCCACGCGTACGAACCGTGCGACGAATGCGAAAACACGGGGTGGATCACGACCGGCCCGGAACTACTGACCCGGCCCCGCTCATGGATCAACCGGGACGGGCAGATAACCACGATCCAATCCCCGCCGTACTCAGCCGCCCAACCCTGCCAATGCCGCCGCGGCGACCAATACCGCCCCGGTTTCGACGCTGCCCTAACCCACAATCAGAAAGCCCGACACAATGCCTGACCTTTCCGCAATCGACCTAACCGACGACCCGCTAGCCCGCCAATGCATCACCCTCCGCGACAATCTGCGCCGGTTGTTCGCCGAGGCCCGCCATGACGCCGCCCAGTGGACGCCCCGCCCATGCCCTCCGAAGGCGGGCCGCCGTGGATGACATGATGCACCACCCGCTTTCGGGGTGGGTCGAAACCTCTCAGACTATTTCGGCGCTCACTGCGGCGCTAGTCGAATCCCAAGCCAACCTTGGCAATATCGGGAAAGCCCAAACCGCGAACGTCGGCCAATACCGGTACACCTACGCCGATCTTCCGACAATCCTCGCGACGGTGCGCCCCGTGTTGGCGGCGAACGGATTGGCTGTCATGCAAACGGCCGGGTGCGATGGGGAGAACGTCCACATTTGGTCAACCTTGCTGCACAGTTCGGGAGAATTCGTTATGTGCCGCCCGCTTACTCTCCCGGCCGGGAAAACCGCCCAACAAACGGGCAGCGCGATCACTTACGGGCGAAGGTATGCACTGTTGGCATTGCTCAATTTGGGTACCGACGACGACGACGACGGCGCTACCGCCGCACCCCGCCCCGATAAGGTCAGCGACCGGGGACGGTCGGACGGTTCCCACCCTTCCGGGCGGCCGTCCCCATACACCGAACCTGACCCGGCCGGGCCGCTTGAGCGCCCCCAATTGGACGGTGCCGCTACCGCTAAGCAGTTGGGCTACCTCCGCGCCCTAATGCGTGGACAAGGGTTAGAAGATTGGGAACCGCCCGAAGGTCTTACCAAGCAAGCCGCCGCCGACCTTATTACCGAGATGAAGTCGGCCGCCGAATGAAACACGCACCGTATGCGTCGGCGTGTTCGCTCGATAACTCGCTATGTGAATGGGAACGTCTGGACGGTTCCGAATGGTTAGCGAACTACCGCGTTACCTGCCCCCAATGTGGGGCAAATGAGATACGAGAATTTTGTTGGATTCCGACCGGCCTCACGGCCTATGTAAAGGCACTTATGCAGTGGGCAGAACAATCCGAAGCCGAATTTCAGAAACAGGTAATCAACGTGGCCGTGCAATACAACTGGCTTGTCTACCATGTGCCCGTTGCTAAGGTGAACCCGGAAAGGTGGGTCACCCCGACGGTCGGCCACGCCGGTTTCCCCGACCTCGTGCTAGTGGCCCCATTCCAAGCTCAAACACCGCCCGGTAAACCGTTGCACCCGCCCCGCCCCAACAGGAAGGGCGGCATTATCTTCGCTGAACTGAAGTCACGCACCGGCCGCGTGTCGATCAACCAGCAAGCGTGGGGGGATCGACTCACCGAACAGGGCGGCGAATATTACGTGTGGCGGCCGAAAGATATGCCCGCCATTGTCGCCCGCCTATCGGGCTACCCGGTCGGGGGTGACCCACTGTGAGTATCCTGCACGCCCTGATTGTGCTAGCCCTTGTCGCCGTCGGTATTTCAATCGTGAAAACGTTTTGGGAGCGGATGGACTAATGATTATTCGCTCCCCCCGCCCGAAACGGGGCTACAGCATCATCGACAACCGCCTACTGCGTGACAAAACCTTGTCATGGAAAGCCCGTGGGATGCTCGCCTATCTGCTTTCCATGCCCGATAACTGGTCGGTGTCTATTGAACATCTTGCCCAACAATCCCCCCAAGGCCGTCATGCCGTCGTCACGGCACTCGGAGAGTTAGAAACCGCCGGGTATGTGACCCGCACCCGGACAACCGATCAACTTGGACGGATCAGGTGGGATACCCGTGTATATGACCTACCGCTATTCGGCCCCGACCCTGTGCAAAACCCTGTGGAAACCGACGACGCCACAGCAGGTTTACCGTCAACGGAAAACCGCGGACTACTAAGTAATAAAGAAAAGAAGGCGGGAGGGGGTGTCATCTCCCCGCGTACTCACATCTACCCGGCTGACCCGTCGCCACTCATCTGCTCCAACTGCGACGGCACAGGATGGTCAGCCGGGGAAATCTCAGCAACCCTCACTCGCTGCCACTGCCCCGGCGGGTTAGCACATGCCGACTAAAAACCCGTACAGCAACCCCGAATACCAACGCAACCGCAAACGCCTACTGTCAGGCTCCCCCATCTGCGCGATCTGCCAACGCCAACCAGCAACCCAAGCCGATCACATCATCGAGCGCGACGCCGGAGGAACCGACGACTACGACAACCTGCAACCCGTCTGCGCCCCCTGCAACGCACGCAAGGGACAACGGTACGCAACCAGCAAGGCCCGCCGAACGAAAGGCCAAACACCCGCAATCCACCTACCCACCGAAGGCCCGCGACCCGTCACCCGTACCCAACTAAAGACAGCACAACGCCCCACCACGAAACCCAGCACCCCCGAAAGCCCCACCCCCCGGAAACGCCGCCCGAAATCAACGACAGTTCACGCCCGCACCGACGCCAAGCGTTTCTTGGGGGACGACTCGTAC
>Ga0075472_10000860_pt1 | contig 12657 bp, 6 predicted proteins | sample DEB19_08_DNA_3_FD_77014 | JGI IMG/M metagenome (GOLD analysis project Ga0075472, IMG submission 77014) | Aqueous microbial communities from the Delaware River and Bay under freshwater to marine salinity gradient to study organic matter... | ecosystem: Environmental > Aquatic > Marine > Coastal ...
AAATTTCTAAATATAAATCGGTTTCTTTAGGAACAGTAGTTTCCGCATACTCATTCTGTAATGTAAGGAATACGTTGGCCTGTACGATATGACGATTCGCCAATACTCCTGTGGTAATCGAATCGGCTGCTGTAAAAAAGGCATCCCTAAATGCTGTAGTATTAATGTTATACCCATTAACCAAACAGTAATTAGTCCAATAGGCTAGACCAGACGAATCAGGTGTCCTATATAATCCATACCTAGTACCGGCTGAGGTAGTATAGGCCACATTGCTCTGATAAATCGGTAAAATGTTTGCTGCTGTATTTTTGTAAGCAGCAGCAGTTACAAAAGTCGAATTAAATGTGGGATTTTCTACCCACCCGGCTACAAACTCGTCAATATCAAATGTTTTACTTGATACTGTATAACTTTCAATTCGTAGACTAGGATTGTACACCCTTGCATAGGCATACGTAGTAGTTGTTGAAGTTGACGTTGTAGTAGGTGGCTGAGTAGTTGACGTCGACGTTGTTGAGGTAGTTGTTGATGCAGTACCAATCAATACAATTATTAATCCGTTGCCTGCAGCCGTATTAGAGTAACTACCACGACCTGCTGTAGTATAAGTTAATAATTCATCATCGGTTGAATTACCAGGAAGACCGGCATAACCACCAGAAGCATCACCTGGATAACCAACCGCGGTCGTTGTTAGTGTAAATGGTCCACCTGCCAAAGAATTAACAAATGTTCCGCCTTCTCCGCCTTCCCCTGTAGGACTCCCATTATCGGCATTTGAACCGCCGCCGCCACCGCCTGTACCGCCAACAGATGAGGTACCTGCTGTGCCGCCACTTCCGGCAGCACCACCACTGCCATTACCTGTTCCGCCACCTCCAGCACCACGAGCGGTGCTTCCGTCACCTCCAGCACCGCCTCCACCAGGAACAATTATAGAATAACTTCCACCTATGAAGGCCGATGCACCGCCCCCGCCGCCGCCCGACCAATAACCGCTAGCACCATTCCCACCAGTACCATCGGTTACTAAACTTAAGCCACCAGATGCCCCATTGCCGCCCCTACCTACATAGAAGTTTACATTTTGAGGTGAAGTGAGAGTAAAATTTAGTTCAGCGTATCCACCACCGCCACCATAAGAGGCACCATTACCGCCACCAGCAGCCCCACTACCACCAGCTCCCCAAATTTTAATAGTGATTGGTTCATTGGCCGGTAGAAGATAGTTAAAGGATAGGTTGGTAATTACTAATCTAGTTATGGGCATCGAACACAATCATAAATTAAATTTTAGGATATTGATCCTTTACTGCCTTAAGTGCGTTGTAAAATGCAGTGGCTTTTGTAATTTCACCCGAATCCATACTGTGCCATAGCATATCAAGCTGATCTACTATTAGTGGATATTCGCTGCGACGCAAAGCTACATAAGCTGGTTCAGGTGCAGGCTCAGGTGGGGTCGACGTCCAAGGTGGTTGACGATTAATCTGTACAGGATCAACTACCTCATCTAACATACCTTCTAGTGATACTTTATAATTATCCAATAATGCCGATTGTGCTTGAATCCATGTGCGTATTTGTCCATCTGTTAGACTGGTAAAAGGCGTAAAATTAACATTAGCATAATCTACGCTGATAGGCACAAATACCACACTAGATCTTGTTTTATTGTCTCGTGTAGCAGTTAACCTAATATGAGCACCACTCACTGCATCAGGTTGGTTATCGATTTTTTGTTCGCAAACTAGTTGCAATATTTCATATGAAAATGTTGTCATAATTTATTTCCTAAATTATTTTCCGCCACCGCCACCAGTAGTATCAATATAACTAGCAGTGAAAGTAAATGTTATGTTACGTTCCAATTGTACTACGTTGTCGGACTTGCGTCTAATAGATACTTTTGCTACTGTAGTACCATCGGCTACTCGACCAATCTTAATTGGTACTCCATAGTTCCAATCAGTCCATGTTGCTTTAGTTACAAAACCAATTGAGTTAGGACAGAAGTTACTATCGTCTCCGGAGATAGCATCTACTCTAATTTGATATGCTTTCCCTAAACTGTTATACTGATATGTGGACCATGAGCCCCATGTTCCTGTGTTAGTTAGCCTACCGTTAACATATAAATTAAGTTCGCCGTTATCTATTGAACCCACCGTAGTTGGTAATTGTAACTGGAATGTTGGCACCGGTAAATCAGGTAACAACGCAGGATTCCAAGCAGCCGAAGTGTCAGTGGTCCAATAAATTGCAATAGCACCATTTGTACCATTGGTACTGTAGTTGTTAATGTTTTCGGCACCCAGCCCACCAAATCCATAATAGTTATTATTGCCCGAGATCGAGTTCTCAACAGCACTGCTAGAATTTTGTAGAATATCTAATGTACTAAACACTACAGCTCCACCTGTTGTTATCAATAGCGCAATAGCACCTATATCATAGGTATTAGTACCTGTCAATGTGATAGTCTTCCACCCTGCGGTGCCAGAAAAACTACCTGTTTGATTTGTGGTATTATAGCTATTGGTAGCGGTAGCAATAGTGATTCCGTCTACAGCAAATGACGCAATATCATCGCCATTCAAAGTATAAAAATAAGTGCCAGTTGATGGGAAATAAACTGGTACAGAAACGTTAAATGATCCAGCACCGAGAACACTATCCCATATACCAAATGCGTTTAGGAAAGCAGTATAATCCACATATTGTGCTCGTGTAGTACCATTTACCGCAGTTGATCTTGGTTGTACGTATTCAAATCTAGACCAGTTCGATGATGATAATACCACACTGGTATTCTGTACTGGGTTACCGCTTGTGCCACCCATTGCTCGCATGTTACCGCGATTATTGTCTCTACCGGGGGATCCAGCTGCACCACTACCGCCACCACCTCCACCACCGCCGCCACCATCATCGGTAGCAGCAACAGCATCAACACCGTTTAATGATGATGTTGACTGGTATCCAATAGGTACACCAGATGCGATTCCTGCATGACCACCTGCTATGCCACGGCTTCCGCCGCCACCGCCACCGCCGCCACCGGAGCTAGCAATACCTACTGTGGTTGTGCCTGTGGTGAACACCAAGGCAGTTGCACCACCGCCACCGCCTCCACGTCCACTTACATTTCTTGGGCCATCAGTTGATCCATTACCGCCTCTTGCACTAAACCCAGAGCCTGACGGAAAGCTAAATCCTATACCACCTAGGCCGTAGTCTTGAGCAAGTCCGCTCGACGATGCTATACTTTCTGCAGATTGTCCGCCTAGGCCAAGACCACCTCTTAGTATCTTGGGCTCAGAAGTAGCCGGAAGATTAACCATACCTAAAACTACACCGCCGCCAATACCAGATCCGCCTGGACTCACAGTACCATTTATGTCGTCAGCACCACCACCAGAACCACCAGCACCAATTAATCTAAACATCAATCTTACAGCCGAAGTTGGCAATGTGCTCGATCCAGTTAGAGTTTCTATGCTGCCAGATCCTAATGTTAGGATAGCAGTACCATTTTGTGTTGCTGATGTATCTTGTATCTGTAGTGTGCCTGTGGCCAAGAATGATGGGCTATTGCCTAGACTTACTACAAGATTTTCTACACCTTCAGTTAATGTATCTGGGTTAATTGTATATGTTAATGACACCGATGTGCCCACAACAAATGTACCGGATAGCGCAGGTGAACCCACTAGATCAGCTTGACTTATACCAGTTATAGTATAGGGCACAGATGTACCATTGGCCACATTACTGGTACGCATTACAATCCTAATACGATCACCTTCATTGGCTGATGTAATTAGAGCATTGGTAATATCATTGTAGAAATCAACAAAGTAACTAGGTGTTGTTGATGTTGTAGTTGATGTAGTAGATGTTGAAGTTGTTGTGGCTGCTACTACAGTTATTTCTAGCGTTCTTGTGTTACCATTTAATATGGTTTGTCCAACTAGTGGAGTGAATGTAATAACTACAGTCAGTAGTCCTAGCGGTATGCTGGAACTGGAATCTGATGTCGATGTCCATGTACCCGATGGAGATGGCACTGTGTCACTGATTGATCCTGTAGTAGCATTACTATAGGTAATAGTGCCAGTAAATGTTGCTCCCGGGGGACCACCTGAGATTTGATATTGGAAGTTAGGTCCACGCACAAATCCCGGAATTTGATATATAGTGTTTGAGCCAGATTTAAGAGTGGAGGTAATACCTAAAATTGTAATACTAGGATTGAAGGTTAGAGGTGGTAATGTGGTTGATGTGCTAGTAGTTGTTGTAGAAGTACTGGTGGTTGTACTAATTTGTGGAGCCCGAGTAGTTGTGGTTGTTGGTGCACCAGGTATACAACCAAACTCATCTTGTATTTCTTTTAACGACAGTGATACAGGGGGATTTACCCAGGCTTTAATAGTCACAACTTTTTCCTATTAGGCAGCCTTGGCATTTTTTATAGCGACAACCTCGGCTTTTAATTCTTTAACAGCTTCGACTACTAACCCAAATAACTTTTCATAGTTTATTGCCAACATGCCGTTTTCTCTACGACGTGTAGCTTCAGGTAGTACTCGGTTAACTTGCCCAGCTAATAATCCAGTTTCTCTTTGTTCAGTATTTTTTCCAAGTTCAGCAGCAGCTTCATTCCAATTATAAAACACACCTTCTAATTGTTCGATCTTGTCTAAGGCATTTTCAATTTTTTGGATGTTGGTTTTTAATCTTTCATCGCTGAGACTGAAACCAATAATATCACCCTTGGCTTCAAAGTCACCATTATTGTGCATGACTGCTTTTAATTCTGTGGTAGTTGTTCCATTTGTAGTAGCATAAAACTCAATTTTAGTCCCGTTAGCAGCTCCACTCCAAGTTTGACTAGCTACAAAACTAATTCTAGCACGATCTGTGGTATTAAGTTCAGCACCAGTATATCCACGAGCACCAATGCTGCCTAATATACGATCTAATTGAGTTGCATTAGCCGATCCAGTGCTGCCAAATAACGGCCCACGCCTAAAAGTCAACGTTGGTGCAGTTGTATTAGAACCACCGTATCCATCTAATAACACACGAACGCCTTGACCATCATCGCCATGAACATGAATAGCAGTTTCAGGTAGGGTAGCGTTTAATGAACGTAGCCCCGAAACACCGGCATTAATCTCTAATCTACTAGTAGCACCTGTGGCTTTGTTAATCCCAAAATTGCCCGAGCTTGGTTGATATACTAGACCTTTTTCTTTGGCAACTTTAGTTTGTGGTAGACCAATTTCACTATCAACGAATGTCAAATAGTGTACAGCTATGCTGGTTCTATCTAATTCGACACCACCACCAGAACTGACAAAATCAGTACCATCATATACTTTTAGGATTTTATTTGCACTATCGTACCATAATTGCCCAGTAATAGGGCTAGATGGTTGTGTGCTGCGACTAAAGTTTTCTAGTAACTTTACAAAGTTTTCGTTTAGATATTCACCATATCCAGCATAGTTTCTTCCAACAAGTGCTAGACTGGTTGAGTTTAAGTCGGCTGTGCCATCCTCTACTGTAACTAGAAGATCACCGTTGGATTTATTAATACTGTATGGCATCGGGCATTAACTCCGTAATAAGTTATTTATTTTAGCTTAGACCTGTCAAATTCGTTAAACTTTGAATTCGTATAGTATAATCTATCTGAATCAGTCTATTCAGGCTCTTTTGTATAGGATGGAACACTACGTGTGTCAACAACTTACCTGTGCCCGGCCCACTTGGGCTCCAGGCTTTTAGACCTAGCTCATCAAATACAAAAGTAGATTCTAGTGTGCTTAAATTATCAAACGCTACTTGTCCTTTAGGCTCACCATAATCAAGTAAACATGTACACAAAATATCTGTATATACAGTGCCAGGGATATGACGCACAGTCATACTATTACGCACTGGATCTGTATTATCCTCATCTGTGTCATCTATGATCTTAAAGAATGTAGGAGTATATAAATCGGCATTTTGTGTATTAGTATTGGTAGGCAAGTAATTAATTACACCTGTACTATCAAAACTAGTACCACCACGCCCGAAATGCATTTCGGTAATGAAACTGGTCTGTTTGTTGGCAAGACTGTATGCCATGGCCTCACTGATATTTTCAAAATGAATAGCATTCATTTGGTCAAGAAAAACGTCATTGGTCTCGGGATCGAAGATCCTGACATGTCCTGTAATATCAAAATTGGCTGTAGTTTTCATAATTAGGCACGACCTTGTGTATAAATCTCACCGGTTTCTGGATCTGAGATTTTGAAAAAACCTTGTACTATCATGCCCGAAGTATCATCAGGCTTGGGTATTTCTGGTTTAACTGGTTCAGATTCCGGCAATTCGTCAGTTATTTCTATATTTATCATGATAATTTAGGGTAAAGAAAGTTGTATAGCACACCAATTAGTGCTCCATGCCGAAGTTGTTACACCATTAGCAGTTGTGCCAGCGAATCCGCCATTCTGCACACCTAACACAGTAAACTTGATAGTACCAGTCTGTCCTGCGCTCAATAAGCCAGCATGTACCGCTGCTACTGCCCAATCACTGTCATCAGTGTAGGGATTGCTGCCCCATACTGCGCCACCTGAGGTAGTACCTGTTACAGTACGTGTTATAATTTCTCCCACTACGCAACTAGGTGATATCACATTGCTAGGTGCTGCTGGATCAATAGTACATAATGGAGATCTAGCCAATACAGTACCATTTAAGGGGCCATTTGTTATGATTAATTGGAATGTTTCTGCTGCACCAGATATTTCATTAGTGTTGACAGTAATAGTTCCCGATGTAGCATTGGTAGGTAAGTTATTAGCACTACCCAAATTTACACCAGTTATACCTGATCCAGAAAACGCTGTACTGGTTCCTGGTGCAACTATGAACCATCCTTGTGTACTACCTACTGCACCAACCGGAGCTGTCCAATTAAAAGCAAATGGACTTCCGCCATTCTTGTTAGTAGGCGGGTTAACTGTAATTGCCCATGGTGGTGGTGCAGCTGATACTTTGTCAATATTATCTAAATATAAGCTAGCACCTAGAGCTGTTCCACCACTAGCATCTTGTGATCCACAAATAAACACAAATCTATATGTGCCTGTTTCACCTGATTGTATCTCACGCTCAACTCTAATCCAACTTGTTGCTGTACTACCGCGTTGATTACTACTATCATCTAATAGACGTATAGTATTGCCATTGCTAGTGTCTAACAAATAGGCAAATACATCAAAGTCATCACCGCCACCTTCGGCCTTATAGTGGAAAAATACTTTATCGCCTACACTACACACAATAGGATTGTCAGCAACTAAATACGGTCCACGCACTATTCCAAAAGAAACACTGGTACCCGAACTGTATAGTCTTGCTACTTTGGTACCGCCAAAGTCACCAGCACTGCCCGATTCTACGTTGAATCCAAAATTCATCGATACCGGGGCATCCTGATCACCATATGGCGTTGGAGTAGATTGATATGTAGGGGTAGGATCGTTTGGCGTTGGCCAACCTAAAATATTACTAAATCCATTTAATCTCAAATGCGACGGTGTGGTACCTACTCCGGGCAAATATATACTCCAGCCCGGAATATGGTCTACACCATTGCCATCTGTGGTCCTAGGCGTGGTAATTTCAAAATCACCATTGAAAAAATTTACCAATGCTGCACCAGGTGGTGGTGTTGCTACCGGACTCAACGTAGTAGTGGTTGTAGTAGTAGCTTGGCTAGTATCTGAAATAGTCACAATGACATTGGCTATTTGGTTGGGAGATCCTACACCGGGATCGGTCAAGTATACTGCAAACACTAATGTTTCGTTGCCTTCGGCAGTAGCTCCGGGGGCAACAGTGGGATTAGGTGATAAGTCTTCACGTGGAGTAAATGTTATACTTGCTGTGCCACTTCTATAACTACCAGATATTGTTAAGGTATTTGTTCCTGGATAGCCATCATAGTCGCTGCTAGTAGTTGTACCTAAGTTTTGCCAATAAACAACATTGCCTGGGCGTATGCCATCTGTGGCTAAAGTAATAGTAACAGGTTGTCCTTCGCTTACTGTAGAACTTGATGGAGTTAGTATTACAGCCGGTGCTACACTAGTGTCAACAATGTTTAACGTAATCGGACCAGCTAATAAACTGTTAGCATCAAAAGTACGTGTAGCATATAAATTAGCTAAGATAGTTTCTGGACCTTCAGTTAAATAATCTTCAACTAGAGTAATACTTACATTAGCGCAGGCACCGAATATAGTACCTTTGGTTTCCACTGTGCCCCATGTTAGTAAACTGTTATAATCACTGGCACTGGTAGTTCCAGCTAGGCTATAAAACAAAGTAGTATTGGCCTGTACACCGGTAGTGAAAACATCTAATCTTACTGTTTCGCCTTCGTTTACTAACAAACTCATACCTGGTGTAGCTGCTGCATTATAACTGGTTATTGTAGCAGTTAACCCATAAGCAGGATCCGGAGTATCGGTAACATATACTACGTTAGCTGTTTTGACAATGGGACCAGATACTGATCCTGTGCGTAAATTTAATACGATTGATTTTGTGGCTGTTACGCCCGGACTACGCACTGTGTCTAACTTAATTGTACCAAACCCATCACTATATCCACCGCCAATGACTACCAGGCCTGAATTAACTTGAACTTGAAAGTCAGTTGGGGCAGTGGTACCCGAATTAGTCCAGTATAGAGTAGTATTTTCGGCTATACCACGAGTAGCCACGTCAAAGATTATTGTACTACCTTCTGTTATAGTGCTCACCCGTGGTGTAATATTGTATTCTGGAACTATACTAATATCGTTTATGGTAACAGTTTCTGAGGTAGCTACAACGGGTCCACTAACACTACCAGTTCTTACACGAAACACAATAGTTTCAGTGCCTTCTGTGGTTTGGTCCATGACCGGTGTAATAGTAACAAACGCTATACCTTCGTTGTAATCTCCAGTAACTAATACGCTACCATTGTTGGTATACCCCAAGCCGCCGCCTACAAAATCCATTATTTGCGCCGAGCCGTCGTTAGACCAATACAACGTGGTACCCGGTGTAACACGACGTGTAGAAATTTGAAATCTTATAGAGGTACCTTCGTCGACTGCGGTAGCAGCAGGTGCTACTGAATATTCAGGACCAGGTACATATACACCAGTAACACTGTCATTCCTAATAGGACCAACATCTTCAACATCAGATCCAGCGAGATGAATAGGTGGGGTACTTGTACCACCTGCTCCACGACGTAAACGCCCTAGTCTATTACCATCTTTTTCATAATATATAATACGCTCGCCATTAATATGAACTATGCCCGGAATCAACAGCGCAGGATCTGGCGTACCTAACACTGACCCATTGCTAACATAGATATTAGTATTGCTTAGGTACAAGGGTTGACTAAGTTTTACTACAACATTCGGCGTGAAACTAGTGCGAAACCGTTGAGCATTCATATCGACAAAGATTCTATATCCTTGCCCAAATTGTTCATCGCCGTAACTGATGTTAGTTAATTGCATAATTAAATATTTATTAGAAGGAAAACAAGGCTTCTAGCATAATCTCTCTAAATTATTAAGTGTCATTATTTTTGTTTACCATTAGACTAATGTTATACTTAAATTTCTAAAACCTACATTTTTACCATCAGTACACCATAGTGTCCAAGTGTAAGTCCCAGGTGACATGTATTCAGGATTGATACTTACGGTACACTGGCTAACACTATCAACAGTTATGCCTCCACTTGGGGGGCCTGTTGGGATTCCTGACACCCAAAAATTAGTAGTAGTGCTCCAAGAAACTTGACTTGCATAACCTATACAATTAAATTGGTAATATGATACTGTACTACCCACAGATAGTTGAGGAAGCGTATATACCACAGTAGGGTCTGAACTACCATTTGGTAATATAATAAGTTGATTCATTGCTTTCATATACAAATTATTACCATTCAAATTACTATCGGGAGAGCTTTCATCAAATGCAGAGGTTCTCCAATATCTAAATGTCTTAAATCGAAATTCTCCACTTACAGCTTTTATTTGAAGTTGCCCTGAACCCGAATTACCATAATTGTATAAGCCATTACCATTATACCAAGTGAAACCATTACTGGTTATAATTGGATTATCGGCATACCCATACTGCATGAATACTCTCGTATCCGAAGTGTTGGGTGTTCTCCTTTGTACCTTTACGAAAAGATTTTGATATCTATCAGTTTGATTATTATATATAGGCGTACAATTTAGAGCAAATGACATTGCATCCTGCCCATAAACATCGTAAAGTTTTCTAGTAAAAACTGAATTAGTTGCTCCTATTAATAACGACCACTCTAATAGTCCACCTACAGAGTGCGATATTTCCCAAGTACCTCCACTCGCACCAACTGCCCAAACAAGTTGAAGGGTCATGTCTGAAGCACTATCTGTAGGAATCACTTGCAATGCTGTACTTCCTATATTGGCATTATATTGGTTGCTACTACCTCCATATAAAGTTAAGTAAGGATTTACTGTACTTGCGCTATAAAGTGGGTATGTTGCTGTTGAAGGATTTTGCCATGTAGCATTATTATTCCAACCTGAAACATCAACCATAGTTGTGACATAAGAATTTGGTACATCAGGTATTGAATTTGTATTTTCAATAGTAACCCAAAAACTATTAGCTTCGGCCATGACAGGTGGTGGCGCTGCTGTGGTAGTCGGAGCTACTGTGGTAGTTGTAGTAGTGGTTGGTGCTCCTGTGGTAGTTGAGGTGGTACTTGTACTTGAGGTGGACGTTGATGTTGTACTTGAAGTTGATGTAGTAGTTGGTGCTGCTGTAGTTGTAGAAGTAGTTGTGGTACTTGTACTTGAGGTGGACGTTGTAGTGGTAGTTACAATCGCCGATGTGACAATTAAATTAGCTGATACAGTATTAGGATTACCTGCTGTGCTAGTATATTGATTGGCACCTACAGAAATATCTATACTACCATCTGCAGTTGGTGTTAACAGGGCTGTGTATACTGTGCTGCTTACTGCTGTAAATGCGCTCAAAGATCCAGGGCCAGAAATAGTAACATTGCCCAAACCAAAGTTGCTAGTTGCAATGTTACTAGTGAACGTTATAGTAGCTGTTTCACCGTAGGTGAGTGCCATGTCTGAACTGGTTATTACCATACGTGGATAGCGTGTGTCTACAGCTATTGTTAGTACATTACTGGCCTTATTACGATTACCTATGCTGTTAGTAAAGCTACCGGCTGCTACATTAACTGTAAACGTATCTGCTACATTAACATTTGGAGTTAATTCAATTCTATAAACTGTACTAGATAAAGCAGTGAAACTATGTAATATTACATTACCTTGAGCACGAATATCAGTTAAACCAAAGTTGCCAGTAGCATTACTGGTAGTAAATGTAAGATTTGCTACTTCGCCTGCCTTTAATGTGGCCCTATTACTGGTTATTGTGATCTCTGGTAATATAGTGTTAATAGTTAGGGTCAATGTGTTAGATCTGTTATTCCAGTTATAATTATAACCTTGGAAACTGCTGCTAGGAACAAATACACTAAATGACCCTATAGTATCCGCTGGCGGTGTATACAACACTGTACCTGTGGTATTTGCTTGAGCGAATCCCGAAAGCGTACCAGGTCCACCAGTTACAAAATCACCTAATGTAAATTCGCCCACGTTAGCAGCTTCACTTAGGGTAGCAGTAATTATAGGCTGTTGATGTCCTAGTATAGTACCAGAAAAGTTGGTAGACAGGACGACTGATATCGGTGTAGGTGGTTCAGTGGTAGTTGTAGTTGTACTCGAAGTTGATGTAGTTGTTGAAGTTGTAGTTGGTCTAGGCGGTCTAGTTGTTGTAGTAATCAACACCAAAGGCCCTGGTAAGTTTGCACCAACATGCCAATGACTAAAACTTGTAGTTTGGACATTACCAGCTAAATTAGCTGAAAATAAAAATCTTTGACGTCCGGGAAAACTTTGAGCTAGGCCTGCATCTAATCTAAGATACATACCTTCTGTGGGCAATTCTGCTAGTACATTAAACAGAGTCACAGTAACGTGACTAAGATACATGGCTTCATCGCCTTGCCCTTGGTCATGTCCTAGATTATGTCGTACTGAAAATGTATCCGAAGTATGATCTATAAACCCTGTATCAAATGCTACGTAACCATTTGCTGTACTACCCGATCCCCACGGTTGATAGCTATAGGTAGCTGGGTTCCAAGTAGAACCGGCAAAGTAGTTAGATGAGTATATCGGTGCACCCGGTGTACCTGCACCAGGAAACCCTGTCTTGGTAAATGTAGCATATTCTACATTATCTATATAAATGGAACTAGTTTCATTGTCTAAACTGTCAACAAAATGCCAAAAAACTTGATATCTTATTTTGGCATGTGCCGGAAGATTGGTCAAAGTAAAGGTATAGTTACCAGGATTGGGACCATGACAAGTGACCGTACCTAGACCAGTTATACTGGTCATAGTATAGGTTGCTGAATTGTTCCAGTTTGTTAAACTTGAATTCCCTAGTGCGCCTTCTGAGTAATAATTG
>Ga0075472_10000863_pt1 | contig 12619 bp, 12 predicted proteins | sample DEB19_08_DNA_3_FD_77014 | JGI IMG/M metagenome (GOLD analysis project Ga0075472, IMG submission 77014) | Aqueous microbial communities from the Delaware River and Bay under freshwater to marine salinity gradient to study organic matter... | ecosystem: Environmental > Aquatic > Marine > Coastal ...
CGACTGCGTGATGTTCTCGCCGAGCTTCGTAAAGATTGCAGAGATACCTGCTGCCTTCAGCGTGACAGCGGCCTCAATGGCATCCCCGATCTGCTCGCCAGGCATGAATGCGCGCACCGACCTCCGCACGAACCGTGTGCGCACGGCACGCTCGCGCAACCACCGATTCGTTGATGCCCAAATCAAGATGCCGCGAAGGGTGATCACAACTCCAGTATCACCGACTTTGATTGTTCTTCGTTGCCTTCAGCGCTTTCTTGCATGTGTAACGCATGCGCCTTCTCTGAGTCAGAAACGTGGAATAGAACGGTACTCGCACCGCGTGCTACGCCTTGATCAGCGGCAGTCGCCCGTCAAACGCTCAATGTTCTTGGTGAACTCCAGCACCGTTGCCTGGTTCCTCGAGAAGCTATTCGACTGCTCAACACGGCGAACCTGGCTTCGTGTCGGTGCGACACACGGCCCGAGTGCGATGGCCACTGGCGCGGACGGGGGCAGGGGTGCTGGCAAGAAGAGCGGCAAGAAGGGCGAGAGCGATCGGACGATAGATCTTCATTCGCAGACATCCTCCAAACGCTGGATATTGCTCGTGCTGCGCTGCTCTGTCGCGCGGTTCTCTGCGAAGTCATTGGCGCTCTCAAGGCGGCGTACCTGCTTTCGGCTATAGACAGAGCCGCACGATGTGAGCGTGATCGCCCCGCCTGCAGGAGCGCGGTTGCGAGTCAACGTATTGCCACGTAGCTCCTGGAGATCACCTGCCGTTGCTACCGCAAAGAGCACCGCTCCACCGTGCTCTCCTGCGGTATTACTTGTGAAGCGCGAGTTGGAGATGATGCCGGTGCTGGCGCGGATACCACCGCCATCAACCGTGGTGGTGTTCCGGGTGAAGGTGCTGCGGGTGACGTTGGCGACGGTTTCGGCGTAGATGGCGCCGCCGCCGCCGGTCGTAGCGGTGTTCCGAGTGAAGGTGCTGCGGGTGACGTTGGCGACGTGCTGCGTGTAGATGGCGCCGCCAACGTACCCGGCGGTGTTCCGGGTGAAGGTGCTGCGGGCCACGGTGGCGGCGGTATAGGTGAAAATGGCGCCGCCAATGCTCGTGGCGGTGTTCCGGGTGAAGGTGCTGCGGGCCACGGTGGCGGTGGTGGCAGTGATGGCGCCGCCCAGGTCGGCGGTGTTATCGGTAAAAGAGCTGTCGGTGACGGTAGCGACAGTTTCGGCGTAGATGGCGCCAGCGAAGTCACGAGCGGTATTACCGGTGAAGGTGCTGCGGGCGACGGTGGCGGTGATGTTGGCGTAGATCGCTCCGGCCGTCGTTGCAGAGTTGTTGGCGAAGATGCTGTCGCTGACGGTTGCGGAGTTCGAGGTGCTGATAGCACCGCCGTTACCGACGGCAAGCGCATTCCGAAGGGTGAGATCCGCCACGGTGATTGCGTTATCGCTATACAAGATTCTGACACCTTCAACATCTACCAAATCGTCGGCGTAGATCGTTCCACCATCGAGGATCGTCGTGGCCGCGCTCGCACCGCTGAGGGCGATGGCCTTACCCGAGAGATCAATGGTGGTATCGATGGTGTAGGTGCCGGGGCAGAGATGCAGGGTGCCGCCAGCAAGCGTGTGGTTGACGCCGAGCTGGATTTGCACATCGGCATTGGCTGGACCGGCAATGTAGTCGGGGAGGCTGCAGGAGGTACCGGCGATCGCACCGTTCACGTCATCGTTCGATTCGGCAGCGCGCCCAACCCAGGTCTCTGGCTGTGCGGCGTACCCGTTGGCACTGACTGGCCCAGGGGTACCAGCGAAGAGTGTGGCGATTAAGACGAGACTCGCGATCTGCGCACAACGGCGTGCGATTGGGGTGGTGATCATCGAGCATCCTCTCGGTGGTGCAGTGCAACCACATGCGTGAGGCGCAAGCGCGGCGGAATGCCACGTAGAGACCTCTGCCGACATAGCGTGGGGCCTCGTCGGGGCTGCGTCAATAGAGAAGGTCGCAGGAAAAAGTTCGGCCCGACCCACACGAGGCGGATCGGGCCGAACGAGTGAACTGCCTACCCGCTACTGCACGAGGACCGGGGTCGAGCTGCTGTCCCAGCTCCCATTGCCGAGTGCGCTGCCACTGCCCGTGCAGTAGATCTCCCCGGCAGAGGTGAGCGCGCAGAAGTTGTAGTACGTCACACCGTACGAAACGCCTCGCATGGTCATTGCCACCGGTGCGTAGACACCGGATCCAATCTCGGCGGTGATGTCACTCCAGCCGGTGCACTCCAGCCGTCCTGAACGCAAGCCGTAGCACTGCGCGTACGAGTCTTGTGCGCTTAGGGAGATCGAGGCGTACCTCTTCCCGCCCATCGCAAGGACAGGGACATCGCTCGAGGTAATACCACCGTTGCCATGCTGACCACTGCTGTTACCTCCCCAGCAGTAGGCCTTGCCCGACGTTGTGAGGGCGCAGGAGCTCTCGGTACCGAGCGAGAGTGCCGCGAACGTGTGGCGTCCGACAACGGCGACCGGAACGGAACTGTCGTCCGAGCTGTCGTTGCCGAGCCTCCCGTTGCCGTTCTGCCCCCAACAGTAGGTCTTCCCTTGAGTCGTGATGCCACAGGTGTGAACGCCGCCCGCGGCAATGCTCGCAAACCGTAGCTTGCCCTTAACGGCAACAGGGCCACTGCTGATGTGCCCGATGCCGGAGTCGCCATTGCCAAGCTGGCCGTAGCTGTTAGCGCCCCAGCAGTAGGCACGCCCCGCAGCCGTGAGCGCGCAGGCGAACTGCTCGCCCGCAGTGATGCTCGTGAACGTAATCCCGCCCGCAACAGGGACGGGGGCGCTGCTTTTATGGTTTTCGCCTGAGTCGCCATTGCCAAGCTGGCCTCTCTGGCTGCTCCCCCAGCAGTAGGCAAGCCCCTCAGTAGTGAGCGCGCAGGCAAACTGATTGCCCGCAGCAATGCTCGCGTACCTCAGGCTACCGTCGACAGGTGTTCCGACATTATGGGTTGTGACATTACTGTTAAGCGTTCCACCATTGCCGAGCTCGCCTTCTGTGTTATCGCCCCAACAGTAGGCTCGACCCTGCGCACTCAGTGCACAACCAAACTCGCCGCCAAGCGCGAGCGCGACGTAGCGTCGATTTGCGGCAGCAGCAGGAGCTGCGCCAGCGACGACGAGGGTAAGGACTGCCAACAGTGTGGCGCCACGGGTCATCAATGTACGCATGGAGAGCCCTCCAAGTAGGTTCCTGTTGGCGACATGCCCACTCAGAACGCAAGGAAATTACTACGAGCGGTGCAAGCCCGCAAGCGTGAGGCGTGCTCGAGTCTTGTGGAAGGCTGGCTCCGCCGACCTCTAGCCTATGGAATCTGCACCGTTGCGCTGTAGCTGTAGCTGCTCCCCTCGCTGTTTGTCGCCTTGACGCGCAGGAGCAGGTAGCCCTGTGTCTGGTCTGCCGCAACAACCTTGTAGGTGGATTTGGTCGCGCCAGAAATTAACGTACATCCTGTCGGAAGAGAGGCCCCTGCACGATCCTCTGGCGGGGGGCTCTTCTCCGGGAGATGCTACCGAAAGACGCTGCCCCTGTAAAACGTGACGGAGTGAGGGATTCGAACCCTCGATGGGGTTGTCCCTAAACCGCATTTTAAATTGTCACCCGCCACCAGGTGGTGGAGGCGGCGTTAACAGTGCGAGAAAAGAAGAGCTAAGCGCGCTTACCCCTCCGCAAGCGCAGGGCGATGCCTGCGGCTGCTGTGATGCCCGCCAAGATTACCAGCGTGGTTGTCCAGGCTGACCCTTTACGATCCGTTGACGGCAGTTCAGGCAGCGCCACCACTTCCACCTCACTCCATGTCCCATCCCAGCCGGTCGCGCTGAATAGTCGGTTGACATGCGTGAGATCAGGGTTTTCGCTAAACACGTCGCTATCGACCGCAATCGGTGCATTGCCCATAAAGGTCACTGCGGTAAGCGCATTAACGGCGAAGGCCCGGTCGCCAACGCTCGTGACTGAATCCGGGATCGTCACGGTAGTGAGGAGGTTGCAGGCGAACGTTGAGTCACCAATGTTCGTCACAAATTTTCCGATCGTGATGCGAGTGAGGCGGTTGTAGGCGAACGCGTAGTTGCCAATGCTCGTGACGGAGTTGGGAATGGTGACGCGGGTGAGGAGGTTGTTGTTGAACGCGTAGCCACCGATGCTTGTGACAGACTTGCCGATCGTGATCCGAGTGAGGTGGTTGTTATCAAACGCTGAGATACCAATGCTCGTGACCGAGTTGGGAATCGTGACGCTGGTGAAGGCGTTGGTGCTGAACGCGTCATTACCGATGCTCGTAACAGAGTCGGGGATCGTAACGCTCGTGAGGAGGTTGTTGTTGAACGCGTGGTCGCCGATGCTTGTGACGCGTTTGGGGATCGTGACGCTCGTGAGGAACTTGTTTTGGAACGCGTTGTCGCCGATGCTCGTGACGGGTTGGCCACCAAGTCTGGCGGGGATCGTGAGGGTGATTGGGCAGAATCCATCGCACCCGGTGACAGTGGCACGTCCAGGGGACAGGTCATAGGTAAACCCATTGGCGCTATCCGCCCACACGCCGCTCGGCGTGGCGAAGCTCACGGCGAGCAGGATGGCCAGGGTGGCGGTGAGTAGGCGTTTGGTGGACATCGACATCTCCTCTACCGGCACGATGTGCCGGGCACGCGGGGCGCAACCGTGGCGGTAAGCCACGTAGAGACGTCTGAAGGCGAAGCGTGAGGCTTGCTCAGCCATACGTCAATAGAGAAGTTGTGGCGGAGAGAGAGGGATTCGAACCCTCGATGGGATTACTCCCAAACCGCATTTCCAATGCGGCGCCATAGACCACTAGGCGACCTCTCCGAGAAGATCATTCTGCGATGGTTAGTCGCTGGCGGAAAGGGCGGGATTCGAACCCGCGAGGCTATTAACCTGCCGCTTTTCGAGAGCGGTGCCTTCAACCACTCGGCCACCTTTCCATCGCGGAGGATAGCCGATTAAGGGGTGAGCCGAACCTCAATGCCAGCGCTCGGCTCCATGCCGATGCGATTGCGGAGCCAATCGTAGAAGGCGAAGGCGCGTGCAGGGAGCCCGTACTTCTTAATGAGGCGTTGCCACACGCGCGGCATCTGATCGGCAGGGAGGAGCACCGCTTCAGCTGGATGTTCGCTCCCGGTGATCTTTCCGGCGAAGGTGCAGGGGGCAAGCGTCGCTCGGCCACTATTGCGGAGGCGCTTCACCTTGCCCGCCTTCGCGTTGCTGAAGATATAGAGGCGCCCATCCTCTGCCGCCGCCCATACCGGGGTGGTCACTGCGCGGCCATCAAGCCGATAGGTGGTGAGGGCGACGAACTCTGCCGTGAGGATTGCGGTGCGGGCGTCAGCCATGAGCATCCATCGCGTCGGCGAGCTCGCGGAGGCGACGGGCGAGGGCGGAGAGATCTTCGTCGCCATGGCCGCTGGCGATCAGGTCGTCTTCCAGTGTCGCGACGAGCATCGCGGCTGGAACGGCGACGTTGAGCTCGTCGGCAAGGTCGATGGCGATCCCGAGGTCCTTGCGGTGGAGCGCGACGCGGAAGCCGAGCGGATACGTGTCGTTCGCCATGCGCTCCCAACGATTCTCGAGCACCCACGACCTTGCGGCACCACCAGCGAGTGCGGCGGCGAGCGTTGCCGGGTCGAGGCCCGCCTTCTGCCCTACGAGAATCCCTTCGGCCACCGAGAGGTAGGTGCCAGAGATCACGAGTTGATTCACCGCCTTCCCGACCTGGCCTGCGCCGAGTGGGCCGAGATGCGTGATCGTCTTGCCAAACGTGGTGAGATACGGATGCGCGGCAGCAACGGCTGCGTCGCTGCCGCCGAGGAAGACCGTGAGGGTTCCCTTCTGGGCCCCCTCACTCCCGCCGCTCACCGGCGCGTCAACCATGAGGATCCCCTTCGCCGCGAGGCGCTCGCCCATCGTGCGCGTTGCGCTCGGGCTAATGGTGCTCGTATCAATCACGATCGCACCAGGGGCGAGCAGGTCGATTGCGCCTGGCGTGCCGTGCGCGCCGAGGATGAGCGCCTCAACATCTGGCGTGTCGGAGACAGAGAGCACGACCGCATCCGCGCCCGTGAGGGCCTCGGCGAGTGTGGCAACGCGTGTTGCGCCTGCGGGTGCGGGGCGCGTGGCGCTGCGATTCCAGGCGCGCACCTCATGCCCTGCCGTAGCAAGGTGTCCTGCAATGGGTGCACCCATCGTGCCAAGACCAAGGACCGCGACGCGACTCATTCCCTAAGGATAGGGCTAATGCGGGAGGGGAGAATGGTGCGCCCGGCGGGACTCGAACCCACGACCTTTAGGTCCGCAACCTAACGCTCTATCCACTGAGCTACGGGCGCATGCCTGTGCAGCGTACAACGGCGTGGCGGAGAGGGAGGGATTCGAACCCTCGACGCAGGAAAACCCCACGTGGCGGTTTAGCAAACCGCTGCACTAGACCTCTATGCGACCTCTCCAGGCGCCGATGGGGAGTATCCCAGAAGCGCCGCTCCGCCGCCATCCCGCGGCGATGCCGCTGGCGATGCCTGCGCTGCGGCTATGCCGGATTCGCCTCGAGGATCTCCCAGTTGCGGTCGCGCGCGACACGGCGGAGGGCGGCATCGGGTGCAACGGCGATCGCGCGCTGCGCCAGCGCGAGGAGTGGCACGTCGGCGAGCGTGTCGCCGAAGGCGGCGACAAGCGTCCTGCCGTTGGCATACCCGGCAACGGCACGCGCCTTCTCTTCGCCACTTTGCGTTGGTGCCGCGAGGTCACCCGTGGCGCGCTCCCCCGCCATCGCCAGTGGCGTACCGAGGGCAACCTGTGCGCCGATCTTTTGTGCAAACGCCGCGCCGACCGGCTGGTAGCCGCCCGTGGCGAGTAGGAGCTCGGCGGTTGGATCGATTGCGCGCGCGGCCGCATGCGCGGCGCGTACCGCATCTACAACATGGGCGCGACGCGCTGGCCAGAGGTGGTGCTCGACGACCCACTCCCCCATTGCGGTGAGATCGTGTGCGCTGAGGCCGCGCAAGAGGCGTGCCTCTTCGGCAAGCCACCAGCCACGGAAGCGCTCCTTACTAATGAGGCCGAGCCGTGCCAGGAGCACGACGGGGAGGCGCAGCGCGACGAAGCGCCGGGCGGCTGGGGTCGGCCGGTGTGTAAGAACCCACTGCAAGACGGCCCGCCACGTCTCGGAGGTGGTGAGGGTGCCATCCATATCGCTCGCGACGAGGAGTTGTGGGGCTGGGTTCATCTGGGTAAGTATCGCGGAAATAGCAAGAGGCGTCTGGGTTGCCCCAGACGCCTCTCGAAAATCCTTGCGGATTTGAAGAAGAAGCGTTACTTCTTCTTTGCAGCCTTGCGCTTCTTGCGCTTGGCTGGGGCCTTCTTCGCGACAGCCTTCTTAGCTGGCTTTCGCTTCTTTGCAGCCGTGCGCTTCTTGCGCTTGGCTGGGGCCTTCTTAGCAACGGCCTTCTTTGCAGCCTTGCGCTTCTTGCGCTTGGCTGGGGCCTTCTTCGCAACAGCCTTCTTGGCTGGCTTTCGCTTCTTCGCGACCTTCTTTACGGCCTTCTTAGCGGCCTTTCGCTTCTTGACAGCCATCTGTCTAACCTCCACTCTGGCGGCCCGATTGTCGAGCCGTCATAACTCCGCCCCCGAAATCGGGGGCTTGTGGAAAAGTAAAACACAATGTGGATAACTGCAAGGGTCTTGTGCGCGTTTTGTTGCGCGGGGGGAGCCAGGAGCCATCGATTTTTGACGTTCCGGGGGGCTCGTATTTCGCTGCACTCGTAGAACTGCGGCAAATCTGCGATTTAGCGCACACTCTCTGCGCGGCGAGGCCGAAAAGGGGTGGAGAATTCGCGCCAGAGCGCGATTTGTGCGCGGCTACACCTTACACATGCAGTTTCCTCGTATAAATGGGGGGTATACGCACGAGCAACCGCTCTCCGTGGCGCAAATCGGGCTCTCCGCACGATTCGACCGCACGGTTTTTTATTGGTTTTTTAGCGATCTCCTTGCGGATCGCGCGCCGCTGCATCGGCCGGCGGGGTGTCGGGCAGCTCGGCGGTTGGTGATTCGCCTCCCGGGCGCGCCAAAAAGCCGCGGCAGCGCAGGATCGGCAGTCGCGGATAGCGGGGGTAGCGCGGATCTTCGTCGGAGCGACCGCAGCGGATGAAGGTCGAGCCACGTCCGCTCACGATCTGGCGGGCATGGACGCATGCTGCGCAGAGTCCGGGGTGGGTCACCGCCACGCTCGCCATGCGATGTGGCGGAGGGGGAGGGATTCGAACCCCCGCAGACCGTTACCAGCCTGGGCTGTTTTCAAGACAGCTCCGTTCAACCACTCCGGCACCCCTCCGCTGCGCAGTGTATCGGATTAGCGGAGGTGGTTCAGGTGGTCAGACCAGTGCGCACTGCTCTCCACCTTGATCATCTTCTTGAGCGGCTCCCCCTCGAGCCAGGGGAACGCGCCTGGATCGTAGAGCTGCTCCTCGCTCAGCGTTGCCGCCAGGGCGCGAAGCTCGGCCCATGCAGCCGCCTCGGCAGTGCGCACCTCCACAGCGGCGCGCCCACGGTTCTCGGTGGTCACCCGCTCGTTCAGCGCGTCGAGGCTCTCCTCGCTTACCTCAGGGGTTCCGCCCGCAAGCAGCGTGCGAATCTCGTAACTGCCGCGGCGCTCCCACCACTCGATATGGGCGAGGAGATCCACACGACGCATCGCACCATCGACCGTGGCCTCCCACCCCTCAGGAGAGACGGCCGCGATCACCGCATCGAGTTCGGCGCGGGCTGTATCGAGGCGCGCGAGAAACGCGTCGCGGCGCTCGCTCATTACTTCTTCGATGCAGGGGGGGCGAGGTGCGTACGCCCACCAAGGTACGGATGCAGAACGGCGGGGAGCAGGACGCTGCCATCTGGCTGCGCGCCGCGCTCGAGCAGTGCGGCAAGCACGCGCGGAATCGCGAGGCCGGAGCCGTTCAACGTGTGGACGAGTTCGGGCTTTGCCCCCGCCTCAGAGCGATAACGGATCGCCATGCGGCGCGCCTGGTAGTCGCCGAAGTTCGAGCAGCTCGAAACCTCGAGCCAGCGCTTCGAGCCCGGAGCCCAGACCTCGAGGTCGTACTTGCGCATCTGGACGAAGCCCATGTCGCCGGTTGCCATGAGGAGGACGCGGTAGGGCAGCTCGAGGCGCTGGAGCAGGATCTCGGCGCGCTCGGTGAGCCACTCGAGTGCGGCGCGCGACGCCTCTGGGCGTTCAAAGCTGACCATCTCGACCTTGTCGAACTGGTGGAGTCGCAGGATGCCGCGTGTCTCGCGACCGGCCGCACCCGCCTCGCGACGGAAGCACGGGGTGTACGCGGCGTAGCGGATCGGCAGCTGCGCGCCGTCGAGGATCTCATCGCGGTGGAGATTCGTCACCGGCACCTCGGCGGTCGGTGCAAGGTAGAAGCCGTCGCGTCCGACCACGTACATCTGGTCTTCCTTGTCGGGGATCTGCCCCGTGCCACGTGCCGACGCCTCGTTAATAAGGATTGGCGGCCAGATCTCGGTAAAGCCGTTCTCGCGCACATGGGTATCGAGGAAGAGGTTGATCAGTGCGCGGATGAGCGCTGCGCCGTCGGCACGGTAGGCGGGGAAGGCGGCGCCAGCAACCTTCGCGCCGCGCTCAAGGTCGAAGATGCCGAGGCGCTCGGCGACGACATCGTGCTCGGGTGCCGGTGGCGTGGCGGGGTCGCCACCCTCGGGAATTGCGGGGTGGCCGGCAGGGGCCCACGTGCGGATCGGGCGATTCGCTTCGGCACCGCCGACGGGGATGTCTTCGTCTGGAGGATTCGGAATGCGGAGGAGCGCATCGTCGAGCGCAGCCTCGGCGGCGGCGAGTTCGGCCTCGAGGTGGACGAGCTCGTCGGCAATCTTCTGCGAGGCGGCCTTCCCCGCCACAACCTTCGCGTCATCCTTCGCGCCGCCAGCGGCGAGGAGTGCGCCGACCTCGGCGGAGATCGCCTTTCGCTCACTGCGGAGCAGGTCGACCTTGACTGAGAGTTCGCGCCGGCTCGCATCGGCCGCCAGGGCGACATCAACGAGCGTCGGGTCTTCGCGCTTCGCGATCGCCCCAGCGCGCAGCCGGTCGGCGTCGTCGCGCAGGCGCTGGGTGCCGACGCTCATGCCGCCACTCCTGCTACCGCCGCTGCCGATCGCAAGCGCTCCGTAATAAAGGACGGCGCAAGTGCCGCGAGGAGCCAGCCCGCGCGCGGACCATTCGTTCGTCCGAGGAAGGCGGCGTAGAGCGAGGCGAAGGCGCGAACCGGCTGCAGGCCCCCCTCTTTTGCGGCGCTGAAGATCAGCCCCTGCCAGGCCTCACCCGTCTCCAGTGGCGTGCCCGCAGCACGGGCCGCATCGACGCGGTCGGCAAGGTTCAAGAGCCAGGCGCGCTCCTCTCCGCTCAGTTGGGCAACCAGATCAACGGGGAGCTCGTCCCGAACGGCGATCTTCGCCTCATCGGGGGCGTAGTCGGCAAGCCAGTGCGTGACCGCATCAACGCGCTCGGTAAGCTCGGCCTGCTCGGGAGCGGTGAGTGGCGTCCCCTTCTCGGCGGCAGCGCGAGCGGTCGCATCAACGCCGGGGAGTTGCAAGAGGAGGGCGAGCTGGCCGAAGGCGGGGCGCCAGGCGGCAGCCGTGACCTTCGCCGCTTCGGCGCTGCCGTCAGCAACCTGGCTATAGAAGTGGAGCCGGTCGTGATCGGCGGGGAGCTCGCCACGCACCGTCGCGCCAGCCGTGGCGGCGCTGATGCGGTCGTACTCATCGTGGAGGCGTGGAATCGCATCGGTGCCAGCGGGATCAAAGTCGATCGCCTGATTCGGGCGTGGGCGCAAGAAGAGGAAGCGGAGCACATCGCCAGGGATCGAGGCGGCAACGGCATGGGCGGCGGCACCGCGCCCCTTCGACGTCGACATCTTCTTTCCGCCAACGTTGAGGAACTCGTACATCACATTGATCGGTGGCTCGCGATCAAAGATCTCACGGGAGATCGCCTCGCTCCGGTCGCGCGAGCCGCCCTTTGTTGCCAGGTCCTTACCGCACCCCTCGATCGTAATCCCCATGAGCGACCACTTCGCCGCCCACTCAACATTGAACGGCATCTTGGCCGCGCCACCAAACGGTGCGATGCGCCCCTCGTGGCCGCACCCTTTCGCCCACGTCACATAGTCGGGCAGGCAGCGGTAGTGCACGGTGCTCCCATCCCAGTCGTCGGCGAGCGTGGTGCCGATACGGCCGCACGCCTCGCAGATCACCTGGATCGGCAACCAGCCGCTCGGGCGCTCAACGTTGCTCACGCGCACATAGAGGTCACGGATCAGCTGCGCCTTATCGAGCGCGGTGCGAATGAACGGGTCCATCTTCCCCGTCGGGTAGATCTCCGAGAGCCAGTAAAACTCCGGGCGAATGCCGAGACGCGCAAACGTCGGGAAGAAGAGGGTTCCAACAAAGTGTCGCGCGTAGTTCGGTGCATCCGAACCTTCGGGTGCTGGGACGCGGGAGAGTGGAACGCCCATGTAGCGCTCGACCGCATCGGGGGTGAGGAGCGCCTGCGCATCCATGGCGTCGAGATCCTCCACGCCGTAGCGGAACTCAACGGGAATCCCGCGAGCGCGCAAGGCGCGGGTGATGGCGTCGTGGATCACGGGGCCGCGAAGGCTGCCAACGTGGACCGTCCCCGAGGGGGTCTTGGAGTCGTTGACGACCTGGGGTCCCGAGACGCGTGCGGCAAGTTCGTCGGCCCAATACATGGTGCGAATCCTAGCGCCCGTCGGAATCCTGCGAGTGGCCCTCCGCGATTGACGTGAGGCGTGCCCGTAAGGAGCGGAGTCCCGCCTCGTCGGCGAGGGCCACGAAGAGGGTGTCGTCGCCGGCGACCGTGCCGACGATTTCGGGGAGTCGCAAGCGGTCGAGCGAGGCGGCCACGGCGTGCGCACTGCCTGGGAGGGTGCGCAGGACGAGGATGCGACCCGCCACTGCGGCATCGAGGGGCACCTCGCGCAAGAGGGCGCGGAGGCGCTCTTCGGCCGCCTGCTCCACGGAGCCGCCAGTTGGCAACACGTAGACAATGCCCCCGTTGCGCTCGGCTTTGGTGAGGCCGAGTTCGGTGATGTCGCGACTCATCGTCGCCTGGGTCGACGGGACCCCCTGCCCGCGCAGTGCCGCAACAAGTTCGCGCTGGGTGCGAATCCCGCGCCGCGAGACCAGTTCGCGCAGGGCGCGATGGCGGACGCTCTTGCCGAGATCCACCGCTATGCGCCGCCTCGGGCGATCGCGGTGCCAATCAGGATGGCGGCGAAGGCGAGACGATAGGCGATGAAGGGCCGCGTCGATCGACCGTCGAGCAGGAGCAAGAGGAGGCGAATCGCGACGAGTCCGCTCGCGAATGCGGCGAGGACGCCAACAAGCAGGACCGGTCCGAGCGAGCCGAGATCGCTCCCGTCGGCAATCACATGACGAAGCTCGAGCGCACCAGCGCCGGCAATCGCTGGGATGCCGAGCAAGAAGCCGAATCGTGCCGCAACCTCGCGGCGAAAGCCCAAGAGGAGTCCGGCG
>Ga0075472_10000865_pt1 | contig 12609 bp, 13 predicted proteins | sample DEB19_08_DNA_3_FD_77014 | JGI IMG/M metagenome (GOLD analysis project Ga0075472, IMG submission 77014) | Aqueous microbial communities from the Delaware River and Bay under freshwater to marine salinity gradient to study organic matter... | ecosystem: Environmental > Aquatic > Marine > Coastal ...
ATAGCAAAATTATAGCCGGTTGCGCCGTCGCCTACCCATATTCCTAGGTTTCCATTGTACTCTCCAAGTCTCATTAAAGAGCCGGAAAGCTTGCTCGCAAAAATGTTTAGCCCCCATGTGCCGCCATAAACATTCTGGTAATCTGAGCCTGAGTAGAACCGGATCTTACCGCTACCCATGTCAAGTTTTTCTTGCGGGTCTGTTTTGCCGATACCAACATTGCCGTCATATCGTTGAAGCACAAGAGGTGTATAGGCTATACCGTTAGCAACGCCCTGTATCCACCCAAATCCGTCTCCACTAGGAATATCATACCCTATCAATAATTCCTTGGCGTTTGATGGAGATGTGCCGTTATATCGTGCTGATATTTGCGCGGCTGAACCTGTATATCTAGCAACAAGCGTAAAATTCGGGGTATCTTCGCCTATTCCAACATTGCCGCCCAACGGATTAAGCAATAAATTAGTGCCATGATCTGCACCGCTGAAATAATCAGTAGATTGTATCGTTGAACAAGTGCCAATGCCGCCAGTGTAAAAATTACCCAGCCTCAAGTAACCGGAATTGCCAGACTGCACGGCGATCTGCGCCGGTACTGGATTTGCGGCTCTGCTTGAGTATCCTTGACTCTCGTTAACTACGAAACGCCAAGACGGAGACACCGTATTAATCCCGGTATATCCATTCCCCATTATCCGCAAATAGGTGGTGACGGCAGTATAATCTAACACCTGCAACGAAGTATCAAAGGTATTTGACCCGGCGATAATTACGGGACCAAATGACTGACTGACTGTTGAGGAGCCAGTAAACCTAGCCGTCCAGTCGTTAGCCGGTCCCTGGACGTGGAATTTCGAAAGCGGGACTGTTCCTACACCAGTATATCCATTATAGGAATTGATAAGAACCTGAGGATTCCACGTGCCGCCGTATGTGTCGCCGCTGTAGTAGCCAAACTCGAACCATCTTGTTGTTGCGCCATCACTTGAGCCAATAAACCGAAGTGGGTATCTTGAGCCGTCATTAAAATATTGGATTGAATAATTACCTAGCGAACCCGTAAAACCTATACCGTCTGCTAGACCACTGGCGAATAACAAAGCCCCTCGCGAGTCAAAGCGTGCGACCTCTCTGCGCGTTGTGGCGGCAGATGCGCAAGTCGAAATGGCGATGTAAGATGGTGTTGAAGTGTCACTAAATGTAGATTCAGCGTAGTATTCTATGGCGGTGATAGCGTTGCTATAACCTGTCGTAGCATACCCGCGTCCGAAGAAGCCGCCCAACCTTCCGCCCGTTGTAACTGCAGTAGGAGAGGCCAAGGTGTTACCGCAGGCGAAAACCTGTAAAAGACCGCCGTCGTTTCCAGATCCTAGGAAATAATTGTTAACCCCCGCACTTGCGCTATAACCTGAGATTAAGCGCACGTTCGCCTGTATTAGCGAGGTCCCGCTACCCATTGCATTTATGGTCGGTACGCTTGAGCCAATATTTAATGTCTGATTAGAGGTAAATCTGCCCGCTTCGGTCGTGGAAGATGCGCCATCCGCTGTTGTTCTAAACGTCAAGGCGGTTGGCATATCATTAGTGCCAGCCGTGCTATCTACCACAGCAAGAATAGATGCGGCGGCGATAAAGCCGGTTCCATCGTGGCCATACCATTCTAATGAACCTAGTGTGTCGCCGTTAATAATCGTAGTAGGGCTTGCCTTGGTTCCCCTTGCCTTTCTGAATGTAGCACCTGAATACACGCCAGAACTACTGCGATATTGGTCGAAATACCATCGTCCTGGGGTAGCCGTTTCATCGACAGTGTAAATGCGACCGAAAGCGGAAGTTGTCCCGACGGATATTGCGTCAGGAACGTATATCCCCGTGCTCGTTAGCCGTAATCTCTCAGTGTTATTGCGGTAAAACTGGAGATCATCGTTGCTCGTTGATCCAAACCACAAAGCAGCCGCGCTAACTGACAGGCCTAAGCCTTTTGTGCTCAACGTCCAGTAGTTTTCTGTCGCCGCTGTGCCGCATATACCCTGAAAGGTGGAAACGGTGTTATATGCCATTAAGTACTGGCACGAGCTAGACGTAACTAGAACCTCGTAAGCGGTTCCGCTGACGCTAGGGTGCGACACAAGGAAATCAACATCACCAGCGATAAAGCTAAGTGCCGCATATAGAGATGTTGTTATCTTAGAGCCGTCGTAATAACAGATCCCATTTGCTGTCTGCGATGTCGCATTGGTCCCACCATTTGCAATCGGGAGTACGCCGGAAATGTGTGTTGCAAGCCCAATCTTTCCCCATGCTGGGGCAGTGGTCACGCCTCCTGATATTAGGGCATTGCCAGTGGCTACATCTGCGAGCCTGGCGAGCGTTGAGGGCGTGTCCGCGTAAAGAATATCACCAATCGCATATGATGGTATGCCCGTCCCACCCTTATTTGCAGCTATTGTTGATGCGCCCCAAGTCCCGGTCGTTATTGTTCCGAGAGTGGTGATGCTGGTTTGCCCGATGTACGTTGAGGCAATATCAATTGTCGGATTTCCTGCGACTCCATTTCCATCTGCAACTGAGATTCTGTCTGCGGTCCCGGTTAGTGTCCGTTTTGTAAACGTACTCTCTGCGGTTTGGACAAGCAAACCAGACACAGAATCCAAACCTGCCAAAGCAAGCAAGTTATCGTTTAGAAATCCTCCGCCTATGCCGAGCATAGAATTTAATAGGCTTCCGCTCATTTACACCGGCCTTGTTATGAGCGTTATCTCGCAATCTCCGCCTTGAGATACATCGCTCAGAACCTTAATAAATCTTACTGACGCTAAGTCGAAAGGAACGAGGGCTATATGCTCGTTTGCCACACACGTCATCGTTGCCGCTGTGCCGTTGATATTTTTTACAACGCGATAAACTCCATCGAAAGAAATCGCGCTATAGATTGAAAGCTGGGATCCAGAAAAACTTGATGGTACTGAGATGCCGACGAGAGATGTGCCGTGCAAATCAACGGCGTTAGAAAGGGTTGCGCCTGCAAGGATTATTGCAATCGAATCAACCCGCAATATTCCCTGGAATTCTGCGCTGCTTCTGCTCATCTATTTCTATTGAAAATGATTTGAAAGAATGTTCTTTTGTCCGATGGAGCTGGTGGTGGTGGTTTCACATCCTCCTCCGCAACAATTGAAACCTGAGTCCCGACCAACAATCCCCGTCTGGCAACCATCAGCTCCACCATTATTTCTACTGCAGAGCCGCGGCGTATGAAGCTTTCAGCCAGATCTTCTGGCACGGCGTAAACCTTTCCTTTCTGGAAGAAAATCGCCTCCAGACCATCAATCATTCCTTTCTCATCTTTAAAAAACTTCAGGATCATTGTCATCGCGGGTAGGCCACCACCCCTAAAGTTGTGCCGGCATAGGTGCCGGTTGTCGTGTATTTTACGCGCAGTAAATCGCCCAGAATCCCATCCTTGGTTGTATCGTCCGTCAACGTCCCATCAGTTGGTGTGTAAACGGTTCCAAGCGCGGTGAGCCCGCTTAGGTTGATCAGTTTATTGGCGCTTGCGGTTGTGAAAGTCACACAGGCTATATCTATCCATGTGGTGCCGCCGTCCAAGCTTGTTTGGACGTAAGCGGTGGTTTTTGTGCCACCGCTCCCATACGTAAATTTTGCCAGAAGATTTACGGCGCGCGTTCCGTTTGGAAGCGCAATCGTATCGCCAGCCACAGCCGTGTTCGGAGTGGTAATTGAGAGGCTCAAAATTGTTTTAGCTGGAGATGTCATTTTTAAACCGTTGCACTAAATGGAGTTGCCGGTGTGCCGCTGTTGCTGATAAAGCCGCGTACCTGGAAAATATTGGAAGCAATATCCTCCACCTCGATATATTCTCCCTTACTCACACTACCAGTTGTTGTCCGGTTTAGCGTGATTGTGTCTGCGGTCGCTCCCGCTATAAAACCAACCGCGTTGTCTGATGTATCATCGACGCTAAAGATCAAGCCCTGCATTACGTCGGTACCATTTGCAACTTTGATGATGTGGCTGTTGCTTGTCGCAACCGTCATCACCAAAAATCGATAAATTGCACCGGATCCAGTAGCAGGCGGAAGCGTTGCGGTTGATCCTGCAGCCGTGTCCAAAAGCATTGTTTTCCCGAAATGCGCTGCAAGTGTAAGCGTAAGCGCAGATCCAACTGCCACATATTTCGTGGTTGGATCAAGCTGGCCGCTGATATTTACGCCGCCAAACTTTGCAATGGCTCCCGCTTCCATGTCCATTGTCCCGCCAGATTTTACAAAGATTTTATTTCCGCCGGGCTCAATGCCCACAAGGGTGTTTTGGGTTGGATAAGATGGCATTTTTATTGCTCCTGTTCAGGTGTTTCAGATTTTGTTTCAACTGTTTCACTCTCTGTTTCATTGCGTTTCCGCTTAAAAACACCGAGTTTTCCTTTTGATTTATTAGGGTTGTTCGTTGGCATCATTTTATTTTCTGGCGATTCAGAAATCGCTTTCTCTTTTTCTTTCTCTTGCTGGACCTCAATGATGGTTTCTCTCAGCAAGAATTGGCGCGCTAAGTCTTTGCTGATGATATGTTTATTACCTTTCTTATATCGGATCAGGGTGTTCCCATCCTCGGTTCCAACATCATCTTCCAAAAATAGCACTTCTACAGTTGTTTCCATTTTTTCACTCTTCTAAGTTATGGGGGAGGTGTCTAAATCCTCCCCCATTGCGTTAAGGGGAAACGCATCTCTATGAGGCAGATTGAGTAACTGGCGCATCGTATGTATTGGCTAGGATTGCAAGACAAGCAACCGGGATGTTTCCGGTGTTGTTTGCGGGGGTGATGGTCAAGCGCACATAGCGTTTGTTGCCAATATAGCCGATCTTCCGAACCTCATCGTCATCATCAAATTGGAATCCAGCTTGTGCCTCAGTCCCAAGCAATTCTGCGTCAACAACCGCCGCTGCGTCAGAGAGCGCGGAGTTGTCTCCATCCTCAACCAGTACAGTCACGGTGGTGTCCGCATCGCTGATGGTGCCGGTGGCGATCACAAATTCCAGCGATTGAAAGCCACGAGTATCAATGATTTGAGAAACAGAAGCTGTATTGTTAGTGATCACAACGGGCGAAATCGCCCGCTTGACCAAAATGTTGTTATGTAAATCACGAGTAGACATAAATAATAATCCTCATTTTTTAGGTTAAATAACTTCAGTAACTTACTGTTATGCTGCAAGCTTTAGGATCTTGATTGCTTCGAAGTTCACAACGTCTCCACCCACGCGCTTTGTAGAGTAATACCCTACCTGACCAAGCGTGTTATATGGATCACGCAGAACACGGATGCCGTTACGATCAACAATTTGGTAAGCTTTCCCAAAATCTCCGTATGCAAGCGCTAAAGCGTTGCTTGCAATTGCCGCTACGTCTGCGGCAAAAACAACTGGAGAGCCAAGAAGATCAAATGCGCGTCCTGAATTGCGCTCTAGAGCGCGGTTGAATAGGTATTCACCCGATCCAGTTTTGAGCTTCATGATCGCACCGAACGAAGCGCGGCGCATAACAAAGCGCGCGTTCGCTTGATACTCTTCGATCAGTGAGTTCTGGATATCGATCAATCCATCAGACGTGAAAGCACCAGCTGACCCTGAGTTGATTTGCTCGATTGCTCCCGATTCGTATGTTCCGGCAACAGCCCAAGCAGAATAAGTCATGAAACCCCTAGGTTTCGTTGCGCCTGCGCCAGTTACGAATGATGTGTTTTCTGTGCGAGATAAAATATCCGAGATTTTATTCGAAATCCATTGCTCCACGTTGAAAGCGGCATCATCCAACAACTTTTGGGAAACGATTGGGTATGCGTACTGTTCAAATGCCTCAATTTTTTTCATTCCAAGCGAAGCAGTGCCTGTCGCAGGGCGAGATGACAGCTCGCCAACCCATCCGCCGCTTGTGGCTTCAGAATTGTCGAGTGGAAACTCTACGGAATCGGATGATAATGTAACAACAGACGCCAACTGACGAATTGGAGAAGTTTCAAAAATTCGAGTTGTAACCATCGAAGAAACTTGTGGCGTTACTAAATACCCACCTGCAGAATCAGTGCCAACAGACATTGCTTTCTGCTCCATGAATTTTGCCTCTGATACGCGCAGCTTATCAAAAGATTCTGAAAGCTGGCCTTTACGCATCCAGTCAACGAACTTTTCTTCGTACTCGTGCTTTTCCTCTGTCTCCTTATTTCCTTCGCGTTTTGAGCGATTGAAAGCGGTCTCGACTTCTGCAAGTCGTTGTTCTAAGGCTTTTTGAGTTGCTTCTGCCTTTTGCCGAAGCTCCATGTGCTCGGTTACGAAGGCAGCAGTTTTCTCCTGCGTTTCAATGCGCAATGCATCATATTTCTTTTCCATTGCGTTGGTGGCTTCGCGGTGCGCAGCAGTGGCGCGCATAGCGTCGTCTTCTTGCTTTTTGATCAGTGCGACTGCGGAGTCTAACTTTGAGCTTAATTCTGAAACGTCCATGTGTTTATCCTCGATTTAATGCGGTTAAGAGAGTGTCTATTTTTTGATTTAAAAGCCCGGCACAAACAGAATCACTCTGGTTTTCCTTGGCCTTAAACCGCGAAGCTACACCAAGTGCCTCTCCACGGCTTAACCCTGCATCCCGCAGGAATTTTTCTAGATCCCGAACCGTGTAAATAGATTTTACATCGGTTACGCGCGCCCGATCATTTGCCGGGAAAGTTACGAGGGATACCTCATATAAATTCAGCGCCTTTAGGATCCTGATGTTTGATTGGTTATCCATCTCATATTGTTCGACTGAGTAGCCGATTGAAAGGCCGCTGATCGCACCCTGTTTTAAGAGCGCATATGCTTCCCTTCCCTGCTGCACTTCGAGGTTGATTTCTCCCTCTACGCGCAGCCCGATGCTATCCTCGATGAACTTACGATAAACCCCAATCGGAGAATCGTATTTATGCTGCCAAAGAACCGGCAGATTCACATTGCTGTTTGCATATTGCTTGATCGAATCTGCAAAGGCTCCAGCGGAAACGATCTCGTTAGCAGAATCAATATTTCCGAAAATGCTACCATACCCCGAAAACGCGCCTTCTTTGTTGGCGTCGAGCTTGTATTCAAATTTGAAAGATTGATATTGCATTTCCATTCCCTTTGCTTCGATTCGAGAATCGTAACATTGCAATGGGGTGTTGAAAATACGATGGCCGCTTGCTTCACAAAATTATTAATCTTGCGTTGTGTAAGCCAGAACGCACCTACATCGGATCACATTCTCTGCACTTGCTGCTGGGTCTCCAGGATACATCATCCGCTCACCCCCGACGATAAACGCCTCGTCCATATCAACGATTTGTCCGTTTGCTTCTACGTGTGTTTCGCGCGTGCGTGCATCAAAAGTAGCAATCCACTCCTTCTTTGTTTTCAGATCGTATTCCTCACTCAAATCTTTTGCAGAAAAATAATTTCCGAACATTGCTGCGTTGTGGGTCTCAGTGATAGCTATGGTTTCCGAGCGCGCGCGCGCGTAGACTTCGCCTTGCTCACGGATGTTTTTCGCAATCTCTGCTGCGCCAAGGCCATCTGTGATCCCGCTATCAATGATTCCGCGCAGATCCTCTTGCGTGGTTGCGCCTATTAGCTGCGCCTGTTCTAGCGCCTGCGTTTGCACAAATTCACTAGTGCGCATATCGAATCTGCTTGGCAGTTTGTATCTCGCTTTCTTGTTCAGAGAGCGCAGATTGTTTATCGCGAATGCGTATACCGCTGCGTTATAATGCTGGCGCAGTATCTTGTCGAAACGGAATAGATTCCCGATGATTAGATCTGTTCGCAACATTCCAACTTGATAAAATTGGTCTTCTGCAACCAGCTTTGTGATTTCCATCAGCGCATTGAAAATTTTGCTTTTCACTTTGGATTCCAGCATGATCAATAAGGCGAGCTGCTTAGCATGCTCCTGCCCTCTTTCTGCTGCGCTTGAGATATTAAACCCCATAGACAATCTCAGCGATCCTTTTAGCTTGTGCGCCTGGGAATCCCTGCTTCTTAATCAAAAACTCGACGTATTGCCCTTTTGACATGCTTGCGTCCGGAGTTTCGTCTTGTGTAGCGCCTGAGGATTCTGCTAGTTGCTGTTGCGCCATTCCAGCCATTTGCAGAGGAACTTTTACAGAGTCAACAAGTAGCACGTCACCGCCCTCGATTGGTTCCTTGCCGTCTTCCGCACGCTTCTCGTTGATTGTCAAGAAGTCGGCTATTTGCAGCGATTTCCGCCGTTCGTCGCGGCGTAGGCTTAGAGCGCTGATGCTTTCCTCGCACACATCAATGTAAATGTTCGCCCCGAATTTTGGCGCAAGCCAGTGATTCAGTTCCGCGATGACGAAATTCGCTAGCGGAAGCACGGTATCTTCCCAAAATGCAAGCTTTGCCTCGCGTAAATTGTTGTAGGTAGAATCGCCTGGAATACCCAGAAGTATTGGGGGAACGCCGAACGCACGCGCAATATTCCGGCACGCCTCAAAGTTTGAATTTTGAAAATCCATATCCTTTGGATTTAGAGAGAATTCCTTCCAATCCATATCGCCCTCTAAAACGATAGGGCGTCCGGCATTTTGCCCACCTGCCATTGACTCATAGATTTCTTCTTTGAGCCGCTTGAATTGTTGGTCGGTGAGCGTTGCGGCACGGTTGGATTCATTGGATTTTACCATGAGCGCACCACTCGGACGCGCGCCGTTTTTCAACAATCCGAAATTCCATGCGCTGCCCTCGTTGTGTATATCGATGCTATACGAAGCAGGATCACAGCTTGAAAGCCCGCGCCAGTCGTCGATGGGGTTAAAATCACGAAGGTGCAGAATGTCAGATTCTCCAGTGATTAGATCACATGGAAACACTTTTTGAGATACACCGTTTTTGTACGCATAGCTTGCCGGAAGCCCAGTCTCTCCGGGAGTAACGACTATACGATCTGGACGATGCAACCACAGTTCTTTGATTTGCGCCGCACTTGAGACGCGCTCAACAAAAACCTCTCCCCCGATCAGATACATGCTGTAAAGAGCGCGGAAAAACGCATCGTCGCCATATCGTGGATTTGGGCGCTCTAGTAGCGTTACAAGCGGGTGGTCCTCAAGCTCCTCTCTTGTGTCCTCTGTTTTTCCCGAGAAAACATCCAAATCAACGGACGCAGCAGCGGTTGCTATCATACACACGCAGCGGTTAACAATCACATTTTGGATGTAAGCCTCTCTGCTTGCTCGCTCATAACTTCTTCGCTCGTGCTGTGGCCTTCCAACTAGATATTGGACCATTATGCTTGCAGCTGCGCTTGCTTTTTTCGCGGGAGCGAAAAAATCTTTACCCATAAATCTCATAGTGATCTCACTCTTACGAGGCGTTGCGACTGGGCAGATGCCCACTTTAAAAATTGGCTTGTAGAATCCACGCGATCATCGTTTGTGGCGTTGGGGAATAATAGCATCTCCTTGATATAATCGGGAAGCCAGTCTGCCGCTTCTTGTGGAATTAGTACTTTCCCCGCTTCGATTATCGGCGAGATTACAGATGCCCGGGTTAATTTATCGGCATCTGGAGAAATAGCGATCACCGATAACAGAGTTTCTTTTTTTAAATCCTGGATTAACGATTGTCCGCTTGCCTTGTCCTCGATCAATATTTCTTGTGCGCCCCACGCTGCGGCGTGTGATATCGCCTTTGCTTTGAGGGTTGGATAAATCATTCGCTCCACCGTCACATCCAACAAATAGAAAAACTCATTGGTCACAAGCCACGTGGTGCAGCACGAAGGATCGTTTATTTCCTCTGGTTTAAATGCCGTGTCCCAAGATTGGACGATTCTCCTTTCCCCCACAGGTAGGCTGGAGTAAGTGCGGAACCATTTCTCTTTGAAAATCCCTCCTCCAGACGGAGCTGGTGTTTGCTGGTATTGCCCGGCGAAACCATACTCTCCCATGTTTACCCTCGCGATGGCAATTTCATCTTTCCCCATTCGCTCCTCGTGCAAAATATCCCCAGGCATACGCACAAAATCAAAGGCGCTAATAGGGAAATGCACGCATGTCTTTTTTTCCGCAATTAGGGGAATTTCGAGGCAGTACCACCCCCCTTTTTCTTTTAAATACCCGGACAGATCGTTCTCGTGTAGCCGCTGCATTACGACCACCATTGCCCCTTTCTTTTTATCGTTTAGGCGTGACGAAAAAGTCTGGCTAAACCAACTGTTTGCACGGATCCGTTTAACCGCGCTTTCAGACTCCATCGGATTTACGGGATCATCAACAATTAAGATGTTTCCCCCTTCCCCCGTTGCCGCCCCTCCTACCGAAGTCGCAAAACGAAATCCGCGTTGTGTCGTCTGAAATTTTGACTTTGTATTCTGATCTTTTTCTAGGACAACATCTGGGAAGATCCGTTTGTACCAATCAGACTCGACGACCAACCGACAATCGGTCGAGTGTTTAAGCGAAAGCTCTTTGCTGTAGCTCGATGCCATAATTTTGGTTGATGGATTTCTGCCAATCAACCAAGCGGGCCAAGCTACACTCACACTAATGGATTTCATCGCGCGCGGCGGGATGTTGATGATCAACTGCCGGATCTGGCCTTGCGTTACTGCGATCAAATGCTCAGAAATGCAATCGATGTGCCAGTTCGGAAGATATTCCGTCCCAGGATCAACAGTATTAAACACCTTTCGGGTGAAGCACGAAAGATCTTGCCGCAGCGCTGCATCTAGAATTCTTTCGCGGTCATTCCCCGCTAGGCTGCTTTGCATACTGCGCATAGCGCTTATCCCGGTCCAGTAGATCCGCTAAAATCTTTTCATCCTCTTCGCATAAATGCCGCACCTCAGTGATTTGCGGCAACACTTCGTCTGCTCGGTCCATTATCTCTCTAATTGCAGACACATCTCCGCTGATTGCGCGCTTAAAGAGCGAGATCACAATCATTTGTGCCGCTGATATTTTCTTATCTTTAACAAAGAACATCTTCTGTGCAGGATTTTTTACTTGATGATTAAGCAGATCCAGCAAGAGCGTTTTAAAATGGATCGTCCCCTTAGGCTTCCCTGCAGGATTACCTGAAACGCCCGGTTTAAACTGATGTTTTTTTTGATTTTCGTTCATGATTCTACTTGGCATAATTAACCTGCTTTATCCTGTATATCCTGTTTATTAGCGGCCTTTTTGTGCCTCACCCGTAGGCTTGTGACTTTGCTGCTGTGCCTGCTCATACCGCCCGTCAGAGCAAAACTTCCACCGTAAAATCCATTTAGACTCTTTTTATAAGCAACCATTATATCATCAGATCCCAGGATTCTTATTGCGTGGTTGCGTATTGATTCTGCAGACCATTTTCCGGCCATTCCTGCAATTCTTAATCTTGCTTTTGCCCACTCTCCGCGCGTTGATAGGAGGAACTTCACTGCCTGAAATTTTTCGCCAAGGTTGCAGGCCCCGTGGCTGGCTCGTGATAGATCGAGAAACGCTTGCAGTAAAATTGCTTGTAGAAGGCGGATTTCGCCAGGTGTGTCGTGCTGCTCGTGGTACGGAGTCTCGCACTGGATTTCCATTCGGTAATCTTTGTCGTCTTGTCTTGCCATATGCTAAACCCCCTCAGATTTGCAATTGCTGGGGGAATCCTTGCACTTAAAGCATTAGGTGTCAAACCTTTTGTATTCTGTTGAAAATACGCCTTAAAACGTAAGATCGAATCAAAGAAACGCACGTGAACATAAACCCAATAATGAGGTTATCCGCCACTTTGAGGTGCATTCCAAAAAATGGGAAAATGATAATTTGGCCACCCACAGCGACAAAATACCCGACAACAACATTCGTTACCGCTTCGAAAAAACTAGCTCTTCTGCTTTGTCTCATCCCCCCACCCTTTCCTTTTCTGCATCCGAGAAGGTTTTTCCGCTCCCTTCTAGTATTGCTTTTCTATTTGTAATTTTTTCCCACCGCCTTACTGCCATGTCTACATATGCTGGGTTAAGCTCTACGGCATAACAGCGGCGCTCAGTTTGTTCGCAGGCAATAATGGTGGTGCCAGACCCTGAAAAAGGCTCATATACCGCATCACCTTTTTGTGTTGTGTGGAGTATTGGTCGGCGCATACACTCGACGGGCTTTTGCGTCCCGTGGCCGAAAGTTTCTTCTGCTTCTGAATTTCCGAAAGCATTGTTGTTTTTTATGTTCCATATGGTTGCTTGCTTCCTATCACCGCACCAATTGCCCTTATTGCGCACGGCATACCAACATGGCTCGTGCTGCCAGTGATAATCGCCGCGGGAAAGAGCAAAATGCTGTTTTGCCCATATGATTTGGGTGCGCATCTTAAATCCGCATGCCTCTAAATTTTGTGCGACGGTCGGGCTATGCAGTCCGCCATGCCATACATAAGCGATGTTTCCTGGGAAAAGCTCCCATGCTTGGGTCCAATCCGCACGATCATCATTCAGCACTTTTCCCTTGGATCGCGCCCCCTTCCCCGCTGACTTTTCACGCCACGCCGGATCGTATTTGACTCCATACGGTGGATCGGTGACCATAAGATTTGG
>Ga0075472_10000866_pt1 | contig 12604 bp, 10 predicted proteins | sample DEB19_08_DNA_3_FD_77014 | JGI IMG/M metagenome (GOLD analysis project Ga0075472, IMG submission 77014) | Aqueous microbial communities from the Delaware River and Bay under freshwater to marine salinity gradient to study organic matter... | ecosystem: Environmental > Aquatic > Marine > Coastal ...
CGAGGGCGGGCAGCGCCTGAAGGCTCGCCCCAAGCGTCCATCATGACGCGCCCATCGTGAAGCGTCCATTATGACGCGCCCGCCGCGGGCGCAATAGACCAAACTCCGACCTGCACGCCGCCCTGCGCGGCGTGCGGTCATTTTCGCGCGCGCGCTATCCTGCCGCGATGCCCAACGAGACCCCCGATGTCATGCGCCCCGAGAGCCTCGCCTTCCTGAAGGAGCTGCTCGACACGCCGAGCCCCTCGGGCTTCGAGCGCGACGGCCAGCGCGTGTGGATGAAGTACGCGCGCGGATTCGCGGCGAAGGCGTGGAACGACTCGTACAACAACTGCTTCGCGTCGTTCGGCCCCGAGGGCCCGGGCGTGCCGACGCTGGCGATCTGCGGCCACGCCGACGAGATCGGCCTGATGGTCAACCACTTCGACGAGAAGGGCTTCGTCTACTGCAAGGCGATCGGCGGCATCGACACCGGCTCGATCGTGGGCAAGCGCGTGCGCTTCAGCTCGAGCGTGCCCGGCGTGAAGAACCCCGTGATCGGCCTGATCGGCGCGACCGCGATCCACCTGCAGGACAAGTCCGCCGAGGGCAAGGTGCGCAAGATGCACGAGCTCTTCATCGACATCGGCGCGACCAGCGGCGACGAGGCGAAGGCGCGCCTGGCCATCGGCGACAGCGGCGTCTTCCTCGATGGATTCATGCATCTCTCCGACGACCTCGTGGTCGCGCGCGCGCTTGACAACCGGATCGGCACCTGGATCGCCGCGGAGGCGCTGCGCCTGGTCGCAGCGCGCGCAGGCGAGCTCAAGGTCCGCGTGGTGGCGGTGTCAACCGTGCAGGAGGAGGTCGGCCTCCGCGGTGCGCAGATCATCGCGCGCACGCTTTCGCCCGATGTCGCGCTTGTGACCGATGTCGGCCACGCGACCGACAGCCCCGGCATCAGCCACGCGCAGCACGGTCTGTTCAAGCTCGCGGGAGGACCGAAGATCGCCATCGGCGGAGCGATGCAGCCAGAAGTCGTGGCACGGCTCACAGAGGTCGCAGGCGCGATGTCGATACCGCTGCAGCGCGCGGCGACGCCGGGCGGCTCGGGCACCGACACCGACGCGATCTTCGTCCAGGGCGGGATTCCCTGCGGCCTCGTGTCGCTCCCGATCCGCTACATGCACACGACCGTCGAGATGACGAGCCTGCGCGACCTCAACCGGATCGCGCACCTCTTCGCGGGCTTCGCGCTGTCCATGAAGCCAGGCGAGCGGTTCGGCGCGTCGCTGTAGGCGTTCAGCGCTTCGCTGTCGCCGCCGCGCGACGCTTGCGGCCGCCCTTCAGGCGGTACGCGATGGCGGGCGGGAAGTTGCCCAGCACAAGCTCCTTCTCGCCGCCGTGCTTGCGCTGCAGCGACTTTCCGATCGTCCCGATCCGCTTGAGCCGCGCGCGCCCCGCGCGGTCTGTCACCGGGCCCTTGATCACGCGGACGCCCGCGTACTCGAAGTACACGAGCTCGCCGTTCTCCTTCAGCAGCGCGAACATGCGGCGAAAGATCTGGCGCATGAGCTGCGGCGGGAAGTTGTTGAAGGGCAGCCCGCAGACGATCACATCGTATGGTCCCGCCAGATCGGCGTCCTCGATCGGCGCGCAATGGAGCTTGACATGCACGCCCGCATGCTGGGCGCGGTACGGCTTCAGCAGGTCCCTCTCGAGCTTTCGGCAGAAGGTCTGGTTGATCTCGACGAGGTCGAACTGGTCGCCCGCGCGCAGCTTCTTCAGGATCGCCTTCGTGAAGGGGCCGGTCCCGGGACCGACCTCGAGCACCCGCCGCGATCCCTCGATGCGTCCGATGGTGCTGGTCATCGTCTTCGCCAGCAGCGGCGAGGACGGCCACACCGAGCCGGTGTTGCGGAAGTTGCGGATGGCCTCGGTGAGGAAATCGATCACGGGAACGCCATGCTATCCGAGCAGCGGCGGCGCGTCGCTGCGATTTTGCCGTACATTCACCTTCACCATGGCACTCGTCAATGAGAACTACCTGAAGCTCGTCGCTGGCTACCTCTTTCCCGAGATCGCGCGGCGCGTGTCGGCGTTCGCCGCCGAACGACCCGATCTCGCCAAGGAGATCATCCGCTGCGGCATCGGCGATGTGACCGAGCCGCTGCCGCCGAGCGCGGTGGCCGCGATGAACGCGGCGAATGCAGAGCTCGCAAGCCGCGCCACCTTCAAGGGCTACGGACCCGGAACGGGGTACGAGTCCGTCCTCGCGGCGATCGCGCACGGCGATTTCCGCTCGCGCGGGCTTGACATTGCCGACGACGAGGTCTTCCTGAGCGATGGCTCGAAGGGCGACTGCGGCAACATCCTCGAGATCCTCGGCGCAGGGAACCGCATCGCGGTCACCGATCCCGTCTACCCCGCGTATGTCGACTCGAATGTCATGTTCGGCAATGCGGGCGCCGCGATGGCGGGCGGCGGGTACGAGGGCATCGTCTACCTCCCCTGCACAGAGGCCAACGCATTCCTTCCCGAGCTTCCCGCAGCGGGCACGGCCGCGCCCGATGTGATCTACCTGTGCTCGCCGAACAACCCGACGGGCACGGTCATGGACCGCGCGCGGCTCGAGCAGTGGGTCGCGTACGCGCGCAAGCATCGTGCGCTGATCTTCTGGGATGCCGCGTACGAGGCATTCAACCGCGATCCGAACGCGCCGAAGTCGGTCTACGAGATCGCGGGCGCGCGCGAGTGCGCCATCGAGTTCCGAAGCTTCTCGAAGTCGGGCGGATTCACGGGCGTGCGCTGCGGCTACACGGTGCTCCCGAAGAGCGTGATGGCGTACACCCGCGCGGGTGCGGCAGTCGCGCTGCATCCGCTGTGGAACCGCCGCTGGAACACGCGCTCGAACGGCGTGAGCTACGCGGTGCAGCGCGGCGCGGAGGCGCTCTACACCGAGGCGGGCAGGCGCGAGGTGCGGGCGCTGGTCGACTTCTACATGGAGAACGCGCGCATCCTTCGCGAAGGCTGCCGAGCGCTCGGCTGGAAGACCTGGGGCGGCGAGAACGCGCCGTATGTCTGGTGCAAGACGCCCGAGGGGCGCGACAGCTGGGGCTTCTTCGACACCATGCTGCGGGAGGCGCGCGTGGTCACGACCCCGGGCGCGGGCTTCGGCCGCTGCGGCGAGGGCTACTTCCGCATCAGCGCGTTCAATTCGCGCGCGAATGTGGAAGAAGTCGTGCGGCGGATGGGGCGGCTCGCGTCCTGCGCGGCCCACTGAACGCAATCGCCGGATACGGCATGACGACCGCACGGGGCAAAACGCACCGCGCCGACCTTGCGTTGAGCAGTGCGGCCGGCGCGGTGCGAGAGAGAGAGGAGAGTCTGCGCGCGCCGGTCGTCCCGAGACATTCGTCGCTTGGACGATGTCTCTTTGAGGCTGTCCCTTGCCTCGCGGCGCGCCGCGTCCCGTCACGAGAGACAACGCAGACCGCGGTGCGACGGTTCGGCATTTTCAGGGGGTGCTTTCCCCATTCGGGCCAAGCGCGTCGTGGACGCGGAAAGGGGAGAGGAGAGAGCAGAGCCGATTTCAGCGAAGCTGAAATCAAAACCGCCCTCGGCATCCTGCCGGGGGCGGTTTTACGGAATTCGCGCGTGGCTCAACTACGCGCGAATGGACAGGATTCGGTTGAGGCCCTTCGCCGACGACGGCTTGCCGAACAGCTGCTGCACGCGCTCGAACTGCGCCAGATTCGGCGCGTTCTGACCGGTGGTCAGCGCATCCATCCAGCGGCGGGCGAACGCAGCGGGCTTGACCTCGGGGAAGCGCCCGCGCACATCGTCGAGTTCCTTCGTGAGCGCCTTCGTGAGCTCGTCGCGGCCGATCGAGCCGCTCTTGTCGAGGTCGAGATGGCGGAACAGGCGGCGGTTGTCGGAGAAGTCCTGCTTCTCCAGCGTGCCGTCGGCATCGGTGTCGCGGGCGGCAAAGGTCGCCTCGACGATCTGGGCGACGACCTGCTCGGGCGCATCGGTCGAGGCCGACTCTGGATTCGACAGCGAGCGCGGCGTGTTGCCGCCGTTCAGCGCCATCGCCAGGTCCATCGCGTCGACATTGCCGTCGCCGTTGTAGTCGCCCTGGACCGAGTTGCTGTTGCTGCCCGAACCCCAGTTCTGGAGCACGGTGTTCTGCGGGTCGGTCGGTCCATTCAGCGCGATCGCCAGGTCCTGGCCGTCGACGATGCCGTCGAGGTTGAGGTCACCCTCTGCGTTCGAGGTGCCCCAATGCTGCATGATCGTGTTTGCGGAGACGGCGGGCGCCTCGGTGCCGCGGAAGGTCACGCCGGCTGCGGTGGCGCCGTCCTGGGTGGCGGCGGTGTTCTGGCGGGCGACGGGACGGAGGGAAGTCCCGAACTGCGGGGCGGGGTGGATCTTCATGCAGGGGTCCTTTCGAGCGGCAGTGCCGCACGGGCCCCGTTTCAACCGCTGTGCCCCGCGTCCTACGCGCCTGAGGCGGGGTCCGCGCGATCCACGGGCGCAATCCCTGCCGAACCCGCGCAGGAACCGCTACTCCTGCTCCTCGCGCGCGCCCCAGCCCTTCGACGGCTTGCGCTTCGGCAGCATGGCGTCCTCGGCAGTCGGCACGCGCCCGTCGTTGCCGCGGAAGCCGAGACAGACCACGAACATCTCGACGCTTTCGGCGCGCGATGCCCGCGGCTTGTACCCCTTGGCCTCTTCGAACATGCGGCCGGCGCGCTTCAGGAGCTCTGGGTACTCGCCGCCCTCGAAGACCTTCATGGTGAGGTTGCCCCCCTTCCGCAGCCACTCCTGGCAACGGTCGAGGAGGTCGTGGCAGAGCCGCGCCGAGCGCATGGCGTCGCCCATCGGGTCGCCGGTCGTATCGGGCGCCATGTCGGACATCACGACATCGAACGGGCGGCCTCCGAGCTCGTCCATCGTGAGGTCGCGCAGATCGGCCTGGATGAGACGCACATTCGGCGGATAGCCGCCGCCATTGATCTGCTTGAGGTCGACGGCGACGATCTCGCCCTTCGGCCCGACGCGCTGCGCGGCGACCTGCGACCAGCTTCCCGGCGCTGCGCCCGCGTCGAGCACGCGATCGCCGCGGCGGAGCAGCCCCTTGCGGTCATCGATGTCGATGAGCTTGTACGCCGCCCGAGAGCGATAGCCCTCCTCCTTCGCCATGCGGAACCAATGGTCCTGGACTTCTTTCACGGGAGGAATGTAGCAACTTGGTCCAGCGCGGCTTGTCTCGCATCAGGCAAGCCGCACGCTAGGGAACTTGGAACTTGGAAAATCGCCCCACGCCGCGCTTCGCGCGCCGATTTTTAGAGTGACTTGCCTCGTTGTTCGCGAGCAGGACGCCACTCTCGATTTTCGAAACTCGAAACTCGAACTTCTCGGTCGCGAAGCGGCCGTCACGGATCCATGATCTCCCGACCCACATTCGTCGGATCGGGAACCACCGCCACGCGGATGTTCTTCTCGCTCGTGCGGAGATAGATCGGGTTCTTGCCGTCGTTCAGCGTGGCGATGAGCGTGTCGTGGTCGTTGCCCTTGACCATCGCGTCCCAGCGGCCGAACTCGCAGCGCTGGCGCACCTCGCCGCCATGCGACTCGCAGTCGAACGCGCCCCGCGATTCGCCGCGCACGCGGTAGTCGATCGAGCCGTTGCTGGTGATGATCTTCATCGCGCCGGTCATGGGCCATGGGGTGCACATGCGCACATCGCCGCGCGTGGTCTCGATGTCGACGGCGCCCTGGTTCTCGATCACATGCACGCTGCCCTCGTGGGTGCGCACAGTGACGGCGTCGAGCGCAGGGGTCTCGATGGTGATCTCGGCGCGGAAGAAGTACGGCTCGGGATTCTCCGCCGAGGCGCGCACCTGCAGCGTGTCGCCGCCGCCCTGGCGCGGCTCGAGCGTGGCGGTCCACTTGATGTCGGCAAGCTCCGCGCGCGACTCCTTCCAGCGGCCCCAGCCCATGTTCGACACGCGGCGGACATCGATGGTCGTGACCTTTGCCTTGGGATTGGCGCGCACATAGACATCGCCGCCGAAGTTCTCGACATGCACCGCGATCGCGCCCGTGGTCTTGAGCTCGAGCGGCTCGTCCTCACTGAAGGTCTTGAGCGCGAGTGCGTCCCGAAGCGCCTGTCCGGTGCCCGAGAGGTTCCGGTCGAGCGGCCGATCGGCGGCGCAGGCTGCGACGGACGCGGTGAGGAGGACGGCGGCGGCTCGAACAAGGGTCGACATGATCTCGGCTCCAAGGGGCATCCGAAGGGAATGCGATGAATCGACGCATCCCTCGTCGGGAGACTGTGTATCGGCTTGGAAAGCGGGTATGAATCAGCACATGCGGCGCCTCGGGCGGTCACTCTTCCTTCTGCTCGGCGCGCTTCCAGTGATCGGAGGCGCGATCGGCTCCGCTCGTGCGGAGGACGCGACGGACACCACTGTGGAGCCCCCGCCGCACGACCGATATCTCGTGAAGGTCGCGGTGCTTGACGACGAAGGCGCACCGAAGTTGACGGCATCCGCCGGCAGGCTGCTCCTGTTCTTCACGCCCGCGACCGAACGCTGGAGCGGAACCGAACCAAGCGGAGCGCCCTTCTTCCACAAGTTGCAGCCGTTGGCGTCGATCGCTGCCTCCCGCGCAGGCGCCAGCACGGTCTACACGATCGATGACGCTTCGGCGATGGTGTTCGGGCGGCCGCTCGATGAACTCAGGGGCGCATGGCGCGTGCAGGCCGTGCTCGACACCGACTTCACGGAGCGCGGGCACCTCGGGCCGGGCAACCTTGCCTCCGAGCCAAAGGTCATCGAGCTCTCGCCGACCCAGTCCGACGAGATCCGCCTCGAGCTCACGCGGCGCATCGAGGAGACCGCTCGGCCCGCCGACCAGCAGGCCGCGGGTTCGCAGGTGCTCTGGATCGAGCGTCGCAGCGAGCTGCTTTCCAGGCACTTCGGGCGCCCGTTCTTCCTGCGCGCGGGGGTCGTGCTGCCGTTCGGCTACGAGGACCTCTCGTTTCCGCGGCGCATGTGGCCCGCGATCTACACCATCGGAGGCTTTGGCGCGACCCACCTGGCTGCAGCGGCCGCTGCTCCCGCGCTGCGCGCGCCTGCCGCGCGCGGGGCCGTTCCGCAGGCGGTGTGGATCTTCCTCGACACCGAGACGCCGTGGGGACATCACGGCTTCTGCGACTCGGAGACCAACGGCCCCGTCGGCCGCGCGCTGGTCGAGGAGTTCGTGCCCTTCCTTGAGGAGCGCTTTCGACTGGTATCGAAGCCCGAGGCGCGCGTGCTCACTGGTCACTCGAGCGGCGGCTGGACCTCCCTGCATCTCGCCCTGACCTACCCCGAGACCTTCGGGCCATGCTTCGCAAGCGCGCCCGATCCCGTCGACTTCAGCGCGTTCCAGAAGAGCGACCTCTACCGCGACGCGAGCGTGTTCCTGGCGCGCGACGGCAGCGAGACCCCAAGCTATCGCGAGCCGCTGGGACCGGACGAAGATCGCGTGCTGATGACCGTGCGCGAGGAAATCGCGACCGAGCGCGTGCTCGATCCCACCGGGCGCAGCGGCCAGCAATGGGCCGCCTGGGACGCGATGTGGTCGCCGTTCGACGCGCTGCGCGGAGCGCCGCGGCCGATCTGCGACGCCGCCACGGGCTCCATCGACCCCGTGACCGCGGAGGCATGGTCGCGCCACGACATCGCACGGCAGTTCCAGCGCGACCCCGCGCGCATCGGCGCGCTGTTCGCCGAGCGCATCCGCCTGGTGTGCGGCACGCGCGACTCGTTCTATCTCAACGAAGCCGTCACGCGCCTCAAGTCGAAGGTCGACGCGTGGCGCGCATCCGAAACCTCAGGTGGCGGGAAACCGCCGACGGGCCCGGGCTACATCGAGCTTCTCGATGGACTTACGCACGGATCCTGCCACGCGGCCGCGCAGCTGCGCTTCTACCAGGAGATCCGCGCGCACTTCATCGCCCACGGGCTTGCCGATGCGCCACCCCGCCCAGGCGCGGAAAGTTCGTCTTCAAAGCCGTGAATTCGCCGACGGAGCCCGATCGCTCGGGCATCATGCGCGTTCACCGACCAGACCCGAGACCACCATGCATCCGATCCCCGCTGCACTCCTCCGTTCGATCGCCATGCTCGCCAGGAGCATCGCCCTCGTCATCGCACTCGCGGCACCCATCGCGCTTGCGCCGAACGCGCACGCGCAGATCGGCCGTCAGCTACCGTCGCCCGTCTCGGCCGCGCAGCTCGAGCAGATGATCCGCGACGCGGGTCTTCCAGACACCACGAAGGACGCGGCCCTGCCGCTGCACGAAGCGTACTTCGAGCGCTTCCGCGACTTCGAGAAGCGCGAGCTCGATCCACTGCTCGCGAAGCCAGGCTCGACCTTCGACATGATGCGCTCGGTCGAGGACGCGAAGAAGGAAGCCGACCTGCGGCGCCGCGCCTTCCAGCGGGCAGCCCAGCTCGATGGCCAACTCGCCGACGAGATCGAGGGCGTGCTGCCCGCCGAGGACGCGTGGCGGACGCGCATGATCAAGGCCGCGATGTCGCGCCGCCGCTCCGCCGCGCTCGGAACAAGCTTCGGCTTCGCGGGAAAGCCGCTCGAGTTCTCGCTGCGCAGCGCGCCCGTGCTCGCCACACTCGACGCCGACACGCACCGCATGGCGAACCTCTCGCTCGAGGTCTACGAGGCCGAGCTCACGCGCCTGCTCGAGCGCTACGCCGACGCGGCGCTCGCCCGCATCGTGAAGGCCGCGGAGATCCGTGAGGAGACAGGCCTCGGCGCCCCGCCGCAGGCGGAAGGCGGCGCCGTTGCCGGCGAGGCGACCCCCGGCGGCGACGAGTGGTTCCGCAAGATGCAGGAGGTCCAGAAGCGCGCGAACGAGGATGTCGACAAGGCGGTCGCGCGCATCCGCAAGCACCACCGCGACGGCCTCGACCAGATCATGCCGATCCTGCCCGCGCTCGACGCGCGCGCGTTGCGCGACCACATGATCTCGGCGGTCTATCCCGCGCTGCGCGAGAAGAGCGAGTTCGACGCGGTGTTCGACACCGCGAAGGGCATGCGCGCCAAGGAGGAGATCGACGACTTCAAGTGGAAGTCGGTCATCGACATCGCCGAGGCGAATGAGCACTCGGGCCGCCCCGTGGTCCTGAGCATGATGGACATCATCGATCGCCGCGCGGGCGATTCGCAGCCGGGCATGATCATCGTGGGCGGCGACCCCGATCCCGAGACGCGCGAGAAGACCGATGCGCTTCGCAAGCAGCTGCGCGCCATCGAGGAGTCAAGCGCGTCGACGCTGCGCGCGATGCTGGGCCTCGCCGAGCCTGAGAAGGGCGATGGGCGCGGCGTGGTGCGCGAGGGCATCAACCTGGCGGATGTGATCGGCGGCGCGGTCGGCGGCGGAGAGGCGCAGATCGGCATCGCCGTCATGGGTAGCGCGGGCGGAGACGCGATCGTGCTCAATAGCGACGACATGCTCGACGGCGGGATGGTGTTCGGCGCGTTCGGCGGCGGCACCCGCGTTCCGCGCCCGTTGTCGCGCGACGAGCTCGATGCGCTCGCGACCAAGCTTGGATTCACCAAGGACTCGCGCGCCGTCTTTGACGAGATCGCCGCGCGCTGCGCCGAGGCCCGCAACGCCGCAGAGAAGGAGTTCAAGGGGGAATCGTCGTTCCAGACGGGCGACGGCGAGAACGGCATGAGCTTCACCATCACGCTCGGAGGTGACGGCGAGGCGGCCTTCGGCGGCGCCGACAACGACAAGCTCGCCGCTGCGGCCGAGAAGGCCGAGGAATCGATGTTCGACGAGCTCAAGGCGGCTGCAGACGATGCCGAGGCCGTCGAAGCGGCCCGCCGCGCGCGCGCGCGCGCGCGCCTCGCCTTCGATGAGTCGGGTGCAGCGGCGCTCGACCTCGTGAAGGTGGCGGAGGACGCGAAGCTCGCCGAGACCGCGGAGCAGCGCATCTCGGAATCCGTGCGCGCGTGGGACGAGTCGTCGGTCCAGGCGCTGCGAACCATGAAGTCCGAGCTCAAGACGCTTCAGGCCGAGCGTGACGAGATCTTCCAGCAGTCGACCGAGGAAGTCCGCGAGGACGACGGCAAGGGCTCTGTCAATGTCAACCGCAGCGTGCGGATCGGCGGCGAGACAGCCGAGCGCATGCAGAAGCTCGAGGAGAAGATCTCCGCCACGCGCACCCGCGTCGCGGCCGCCAACCGCAGCGCGCTGGCGGGCATGCTTGCGTCGCTCGACGGCGACGAGGCCGCGCAGCGCCTCCTTCGCCGCGCCGCGATGCGCGCGGAGTTCCCGCAGATCTACCGCACGCCGCGCGACCTCGAGCCGTTCTTCATCAAGGCGGCGGCGATCGACGGCGTGACCGCCGGCGGCAAGTCCGCCATCGACGCCATCCGCGCCGAATGGATCGAGACCCGCGAGTCGCGCTGCGAGGACTACTGCGCTGCGCAGCAGAAGTCCGCCGCCGCATCGCTCCTCAATCCCGGCGAAGGCATCGGTCAGATGCAGGCGCGCATGCGCGAGCGCAAGAAGCTGCGCGAGGACCTCGAGCAGATCGAGTCGACCTGCTTCCGCAAGCTGCAGGAGGCGCTCATCGTCGATGTCGGCGCCGACAAGGCGAAGGAACTCGGCGAGCTGCCGGCGCGCAAGCGCCCGCAGATGCCGATGATCCAGATCGGAAACTAGTTCACGCGTCGAGCTTCGTCATCCACTCCGCGGGCACCTTGCCCGAGGTGGCGACGATGCGCGAGCGGATGCCGCCGCGGCCCTTCCACACGGTGATGACCTGCATCCAGCGCGGGCTCATCGCGTGCGCGAGGTCGTCGCGCATGCGGTTGGTCACGGCCTCGTAGAAGATGCCCGCGTTGCGGAAGCTCTGGTAGTAGAGCTTCAGGCTCTTGAGCTCGACGCACACCGCGGCGGGTTCGTAGCGCAGGATGATGTGCGCGAAGTCGGGGTGGCCGGTCTTCGGGCACACCGAGGTGAACTCCTCGCTCACATGCTCGATCACGAACGGCGAGTCGGTGGGCGAGTCGAAGAACTCGAGCAGCGACGGGTCGACGGGGCTTGCGTCAGGCATCGGTGGACCGGATCAGAGGCGGTACTTGAGAAGCAGCGCGGCGACCTTGGGCTGGTCGGGGTTCGCCTTCAGCGAGCGCTGCAGCATGTTGCGCGCCTCGTACTTCAGCGGGTCGTCGGCGGGCTTGCCCAACTTGACCCACGCGTTCAGCGCGTTGACGCCCACGCCGTTCAGAGCCGGCCAGTAGGCCGCGTCGAGCTCGATCGACTTGCGGTATGCGGCGTCGGACTTCTCGAACTCGTTCAGGCGGAACAGCGCCCAGCCGAGCCGCTCGTACGCGGCGGCCGAGGCGGCCGTGCGGGTCAGCGTCTCGGCGGCGTTCGCGGCCTCGCGGTAGCGCTTCTCGGCTGCGTACGCGTTCACGAGTTCGAACACGACGCCCGCGGGCGGCTCGATGAGCTCGCACGACGCCTCGAACTCCTTGATCGCGTCAGCGCCGCGGCCCGCCTGGGCGAGCGCGCGCGCAAGCTGGAGATGCGCCTTGCCGTTCTGCGGGTCGATCTTCACGGCACGGTCGGCGAACAGAACCGCGCTGTCTGCCTGACCGGTGTCGAGCATGAGCCGCGACATCGCCAGGTTCGAGTCGAGGTCGCGCGGCCGGATCATGAGCGCGCACTGGAATGCGAGCACCGCGTCGCGCACGCGGCCCAGTGCCTCGAGCACGCGACCATGGCTCGAGACGGCGGTGAAGTCGCCGGGATCAAGAGCAACGGCGCGCGCGTACGCAGGCTCGGCGAGCTCGAGGTCGCCCTTCCTTTCATAGACCGCACCGATGCCCGTATACGCGCCGGCCAGCGTCGGGTTGTCCTGCAGCAACTCGCGGAAGGTCCGCAGCGCGGTCTCGTAGTCTTCCTTCTCAGCAGCGTCGTTGGCCACCGCGATGCGCGCGGCCTCGGCCTCATTCGGCTTGTGGACGACAGGCGTCGCGGGCTCGTCGGGCGTGAGCGCGACCGGGGCGGTCGGCTTCGTGGGCACGGGTGAGGTGGTCGTGCATCCACCCGCAAGCAGAACGCAGGCAGCGACGCCCGTAGCCACGGTCATCGTCCGCACGCCTCGTGGGTCCATCCGGATGTACGAAGGTTCCATCATTCGGCACTTCAATCGGGCTTCGACGCATGGTTCCTGTAATGGGCGACCCATCGCGCGTCGTCGGGAGTCACTTTGACCGCGCCAGGTCAGCGAGTCGAAGGGCGTTGACGATATCCCACGGTCGCCCGTCGGTCGCATCGCCCTTCTCGGTTTCGAGGTTCTTGGGAACGCTCGCGAACGCAGGATGGCGGAGGACTGCTCGAAACCACGCGTCGCCGCACTGACCGTGCCCGATGTGCGCGTGGCGGTCCTTGCGCGACGCGAAGGCGGCCTCGGAGTCGTTGATGTGCAGCGCCGCGACATGCGCGAGACCCGCTTCAGCGTCGAAGCGTTCGAGCGTGGCCTTCGCCTTCGCGGGCGTCGAGACCTCGTAGCCCGCGGCGAACACATGGCAG
>Ga0075472_10000870_pt1 | contig 12556 bp, 13 predicted proteins | sample DEB19_08_DNA_3_FD_77014 | JGI IMG/M metagenome (GOLD analysis project Ga0075472, IMG submission 77014) | Aqueous microbial communities from the Delaware River and Bay under freshwater to marine salinity gradient to study organic matter... | ecosystem: Environmental > Aquatic > Marine > Coastal ...
AGGCGGCGGGACAAGCCGAGGTCCGAGGACCGCAGGTTGTAGCCCGCCGCCAGCATCTCGGGCGGCAGGAGCGCCGGAGCCGTGAAGAAGTCCACACCGCCCGCCCCGAAAGGCGAGAGCGTGACCGGCTCCGTGTCCCGTGCCGTCGCGACGCGGTTCGGCATTGCGCCTCCCGTAGCTCGGTAACTACGACGTGCCGAGGATGATCGAGACGGCGGTGATGGACGCCGCCGTGTTCACCGTGCCGCCCGTGTCGTTCAGGGCGAGGAAGCAGTCGAGGAGGAGAACGTCGCCCGCGACGAGCCCCGTCGGCGTCACCGTGAAGTCGTAGTTCGCGTAGGCGATGGAGAGCGTCTGGGCGGCGGTCGTGCAGATGTCCGAACCGACCGTGTCCCCCACGAGCTTCGCCACGAGGTCCACCGTCGTGCCGACGGTCAGGAGCGTCGTCGCCTGCTTCGCGCGGATGCGGACCGTGACGGTGCCGCCCGGGACGTAGGTGTCGGGAAGCGCGACCGCGACCACGGCGCTCTGCGTCACGGTGTTGCCGGACGCCGCCGTCGAGAGGAGCGGGGAGCCGGGCGTATCAGCGAGCCCGAGGATCGCCGCCGTCGCCGTGTCACCGAGCGCGTCCTTCCACGCCGCAGGGGCGCGGAAGGCGTTGAGCGGGATCTTCTGAACGACCGAACCGCTGCGGAGCCCGGCGTTGAACTGGCCGATGCCCGAGTAGAGGAGGTTCGACTGCCGCGCGTCGGTCGGCATTCCCGTCGAGGACCAAGGAGGAGGAAGAAGCGCCATGTGGATTTCTCCTGTTCAGGTGAACGTGATGGGCGACCGGGCCTGAACTCGCTCCCCGACGCTTTCGTGGGATCGCGCGATCTCGATCATCTCGATCTCGCCAAGACGAGCCGAGTATTCCTCTTCGAAGGACGTGTTCTTCTCGCCCACGTCTGCGAGGGCGAAGTGAAGGGCACGCGCCACGATGTCGTCGTTGTAGTCCTCGGGCGTGTCGAGGTTCGCGCCGCTCACCTTCGCCAGCGCCGGGAGCCAACGATACACGATGTAGATCGTCCGCGTCCCGCTCGCCTTTGGCAGGAACCGCAGGTTCGTGTCCCGGATCATGTAGCCCGGCACGACGAGCCCGCCCCAAGTGAACAGCGTGGACCCGGTCCATCGGTTCTCTTGAAACTCGTCGATCTCCGTCAGCGAGTCGCTGAGGTAGCCGCCCGGCAGAAGCATGAAGATGTTGCGGAGCCCGGCGAACCGCTTCGTCAGGGACGACAGCGCCACGTCCGTCGTGTCCGCCGGGATGACGAAGCTCTCCCGGTACTTGAAGCGCCCGCTGAACGGCATCTTGCCGAGGAAGTTCGCCATCCACTGCTCGGCGTTCCGTGCGTAGGTCTGCAACTGCGCGTCTGTCCACTCGTTCGGAGTAGACTCGCCGAGGCGCACTCGCATCTGCGTCACGATGTCACCGATCGTGGTCGGCACTCGTCAGCTCCCCACCCGAAGGTTCGGGATCTCGGCAGCGGTCAGGCGGCGCAGGTAGGACCGACGCCCGGCATCGCCCACGAGGTCGCGCCGACCGGAGACGAGGTCGAGCGTCCGCTTGTTCGTCCGGTCCGTCGCGGAGTTCATGTTCTCGCACTGGCCCGGCGTCATGCCCGCCACGCTCCAGATGCGGTCACGCTCGCCCATCGCGAACACGTCGTCCGCGAGCGCGTCGCCGTCGTCCTTGATCTTGCGCTGCGCCTCCGCGAACAGGTGATCGACGTAGGCTCCGGCGTCCTCGAAGCCGAGTCGGCGGAGTTCGTTCATGTTGAACTCCTGCCTACGCCGAAGCTCTCCGATGATCTCGTCCACCGACATCGCGGCGGGGAAGTCGCCAGCCATGAACCGCCAGCCGACGAGCTTCTCGCCCGTGATCCAGCCGGAGATGCAACCCGGTTCCTCGAAGACGCACTGGTGCCGCTGGATCTTGTTGTTCCAGAGGAGCCGCACGTCCGGGAACGCTCCCGCCACCCTCCGCATGGCATCCTCCGAAACGCCCGAGTAGGCGTCGCGGGGGATGCCCGTCAGCTTGAGGTCCGGGAGGTCGTCAGCAATCACGGAGTCACCCGGGGTGCCTTCGGCTTCTCGTCGGGCGCGGCGGTCGCCGCCTTCGCGATGGCTTCCGCGATCTTCGTCCCGATGGCGTCCGCCGTGATGCGGGCGGCGGCTTCGGGGTCGCGGGCGATCTCGGCGGCGCGGACGCGCATCGCCTCGTTCTTCCGCTCGATCGCTCGCATCTCCTCCTGCGTGACGTGGCGCTGCTCGTTCATCACGCGCTTGAGCCGCTTCACCTCGTCCGCCGTGATGTCGTAGATGCGATCGACGTAGTCCCACTTGTCCACGCCGCCGACGTGACGGCTGAACACCTTGAACGTGCCGACCTTCACGCCGTCCGGGTACAGGCTGGAGCCCTCCCCGATCGTGAGGTATTCGCGCTCGAAGGCGCGGTTCTGGTCCGGCGTCTCCTTGTCGTCCCACGCGCCCGTCTTGCCCTTGCGGGGGAAGAACCGAACACCGACGCGGTGCGCTTCGTTGTCGCGCACCCACGGACCGAAGGAGAACCGGAACGCCGGGTCGGCGTCGCGGACGGTCAGCACGCCGAACTTCTCGCGGATCTCGCGCACGACGGCGAGTTCCGCGTCGGAAAGCTGGCAGAGGGGCTTCTGTTCGATCGTCGCAGTCGAGGTCATGGGTTCCTTCTGCGCTCATGGGGAGAGCGCCACCGTCGGACTTGAGGAACCCCGGGAGCGCGACGGCACGCCCCCGGGGGTTGGTCACCGAGTCAGAGGACTACGGCGAGACGAAGTTCTCGCCGCGCACGTTGCAGCGGGCCTCGTCGAGGCCGCAGTTGCCACGCCACGTCGCGAGGATCTGGTAGGCGTCGTAGTAGCCGGACGAGCCGACCTTCTGGAGGATGACGTTGCCGCCGACCTCGACGAGCTGCGGACCGTCCATGCCCTCGGGATGGGCACGGATGAAGGACTTCGGGTCCATCGCGTACAGTTCGCCGTCGATGAACAGTTCTTCCTCCATGAACGCCTCGGTCCCGTCGGCGGTGCCGATCTCGATCGAGGGGGTGCCGAGCTGCTGCTTCGAGATCGCGGCGAAGCGAACCTGCCCGATCGTCGAGAGCGCCGCCCAGCGCCGCGTCTTCTGGTTGCCAGCCCAGATGAGCTTGCGGTCCTCGCGCGCCCAGTTCTGCGCCCGCGCCGTGTCGCGGACCGTGTCCACGAACGAGGGGCCGATCGCCGCGCCGGAGTTGTCCACGACCGGGCTGCGGAAGTACGTCGAGGCACCCAGCGTGCGGTCGATGCCCTGGATCGTGTTGTCGTTGTCCACGAGGTTGCGGACGCCGTTGATCACGGTCTGGTCGTAGAACGCGGCGAGGGAGATGTAGTTGCCGACGCTCGCGCCCGCCATCGTCGAGACGTAGATGCGCCCCGTCGCCGGGTCCACGCCGACCACGCGGCAGGAACACGTCTCGGCTCCGCCCGTCGCGGCGTCACGGATCGTGAGGAGGTCGCCCGCCTCGAAGTGGTTGGGGCTCGCCCCGCCGGACGAGACGGTGAAGTACTGCTTGTTCGCCGTCGTCGAGAGCGTCGCGATCTGCCCGAGGATGAACGAGCCGTTCCACATCATCTGACGAGCGATCGTCTTCTTGATGCGCTCCATCAGCTCGTCCTTCTTCTTCTTCGCCCACTGCTTCCCGGCTTCGTACTTCGCCTTGGACGAAGTGCCCGCCGAGATGAGGGTCCCGGTCCACTCGACCGAGAAGAAGTAGTCCGTGATGCCGAGGACCGGGTTCGCCGCGGCGCTCGCCTGCGGGGTCGGGAACGCGCCGCCCTCGGAGCCGATGCCGACGCCGACGCCGTCGCTGTACTGGTACTCCCACGTCGCGTTGCGGGACGAGCCGCCGACCTCGATCGGGCGAGCCTTCGCCGCGATGAGCGCCGTCAGCTTCGACGCGAGCTGCGCGTCGTTCTTCGCGAAGTCGCGGAAGTACGAGTGGTAGAAGTTCGCTGCGCTGGAAAGTGTGTCAGCAGCCATGTCCTGAGTCTCCTGTCACCGGAAGGCGTTGAAGCTCTCTTCGAGCAACTCGTCCGGTGTCCGTGGCTTGGGTTTCTGGTTGCCCCCTGAGGTCGCGCCGGAGCCCGTGGGGACGAAGGGCGGCGGCGACGCGGCAGGACGAGCCTGCTGCGCGGGTGCGGCAGGAGTCGTCGCGGAACGAAGTCCGCGCAGGGTCGCCCCGAAGGCGTTGATCTGCGCGACAAGGCGCTCCGGCGGAACACCGTACCCAGCCTGCTCGGCAGACGTGGCGCGAAGCTCCGCGATCATTCCCGCGATTGCGGGGATGCCCTTGAACTCCTCGGCAAGAGCGTTCAGCGGGGGCAGCACCTGAGCCGCCACCTGCTGCGCGTAGGCGTACTGGCGAGCTTCCTCGGCTCGCTTCGCCTCCGCCGCTTCCTGCTGCTTTCGCCACGCTTCGAGATCCCTGGCGGTCTTCTCGGCTTGGGTCGCGCGAGAGTCCGTGTACTCGATGAGAGCGGCGATTGCCTCTGCGTCACCTTCGCGGGCTCGGGCCTTGAGGTCTGCGAGGTCCCTGGGAGGGGAGTCCTGCGCGGGAGCGGGCGCGGGCTGGGATGCCTGCGGCGCTACCACCTTCATCTGCCCGGTCTGCGGGTCGCGAGAGACAGTGTATCCTTGTGACTGGAACCACGCAATGGCTTCCTGCTGTCCGCGCTCGCGTTCGCGAGGCATGACGGCATCGAATGCGGTGCCCTTGCGGAGCTTCTCGGCAAGTGCCGCGCGACGCTGCTCGTCGGCGTACTCGGCGTCGAGATCGACTTCCACGTCGCCGTGATCCACGCGGAACTTCACGACCTTCTGCGCGGGCTTCGGTGCCTCGGCGGGCGGAGTCGTGGGCGCGGGCGTCTCGGGAGTGCGCGCGGCGTCCGGCGTCGCGTAGCGTCCCTGCTCGTCGCGCGGCTGCGCGGAGTCAGAGCGGGGCGCTTCGGGCGCGGGAGTCTCGGCGGGCTCCTCGTAGACGAAGCTGCGATCGAGGAGATCGTCGGCGCTCGTTGGCGCGGCGGGGGCGGCAGGCGCGGTCGGTGCCTGCGGCGGGGCGGAGTTCGGAACCTGAACCTCAGAAGACATCGTGGCTCCTCATGCTTCCAGCGGCGGAACTTCCGGCATGGGATCCGGAGCGGACGCCGCAGGTTGCGCGTTCGTGGGGGGAACGTCGGGGGGCGGGGACATGGGTGCGCCGGGCTGCGGGATGCCGCCCTGGTTCTGCGCCGCCATCGGTCCCATTGCTTGCTGGGTGTAGTGGTTCCAAGCGCCGAGCGCGGAGTCGAGAAGCGGGCTCACGCCGCCGCCCATCGGGTTCATCTGCTCCCGACGGACCTTCTCCTCGAACTCCTCGGACTTCATCAGTTCCTCAAGCGCCGACTTGAACGTGAGCGGGTCGTCGCAGGGGAGCATGAACGGGCGGATGTCCTCGCCGTTGAGGAGGCGCAGGCACTGACGCCGCGCCTTCACGTCGTCGGGGTCCAGCTTGTCGAGCCAGCCGTTCGCGTCCTTGAGGTTCGTGAGCTGGATCACGAGACGCTGGAGGTTCGGGTCCTGCCCGAGTCCGCCGATCATCTGCGCGAACTGGGTCAGGAACACAAGGCGCTGAGACGGGTCCGCCGGTAGGAACGTGTTGTTGAACGCGATCACGTCCGTCTCTTCCCCGAACGAGGACGAGTCGAACTCGCGGATCGCGGACTGCTTGTTCTCGCCCGCGATCAGCACCTTGATTGCGCCGGGCGTGTAGCGCCGGAAGTAGCGGATGCCGAGCGAGATCGCGATGGCCCACGATGCGTCGAGGCTGCGCTTCACCGGGGCGATGCGCGTCATGTCGCGCTGCTGGAGCCGACCGAGCGCGATGCCGGACGTGTCGGCGGAAGGAAGCTGTCCCTGTGTCGCCGCGCCGACGCCTGCAACGTACTCCATGTACTCGCGGAACTGCCCGGCGAGGATGCTGTACTCCTGCGGCATCGGGGGCGGAGCGATGTAGCCGATGTTCCGCGCCTCGGCAGTGCGCGGCATCCGAAGCACCTGCCCGATCTGGTCGGTCCACACGTCCGCCATCCCGGCGGGCATCGTGACCTTCGCATTCGCGATCTTCGCCGCGTGCTGGACCGCCTTGCTCACGACGCCGTTGAGCGCCTTCTGCGGGGCGATCATCGCGATCCCGCGCCCGAGTCCCCAGTAGACGCCTTCGCGGTCATCGCAGGCGCAGCGGATCACGGGCCAGTGGATCAGCACGTCGATCGAGCGGTCCTCGATGCCGGTCGGATAGACCGGGTTGTCGGACTGCGCGAGCATGACACCGTTCTCGCTGAACAGGCGCATCGTGCCGGACGGATGCTTCCGCGTCTGGCGTCCGTACCATGTGTAGACCCAGACCATGTCGTTCACGGACTTCGTGCCGGGGACGATCGTGTCCTGCCCGAGAACCGGGCTCCACCGACCGATGTGCGTCGAGACCATGCTGCCAGCGTCGGAGTCCACGCCCGGGGGCGATCCGTCACCCGCCTTCGTGTAGGCGTCCGGGAAGTTGTCGTAGAGCCACGAGCGCGGCATCTGCTGGCGGATGAAGACGCCAGCGCCGTCTTGCTCTCCCGTCGAGCCCGGGTCCGGGGCGAAGGCGTCCGGCGGGAGGATGTCGTATACGAGCCCGCCCTGCTGCTTCATCTCGGGCTCGTAGACCGGCTCCGCGATGAGGTTCCCCTGTTCGTCGAACTGGGGCTCCTGCACGACGATCTGCTGCCCCGTCGCGATGAGCGGTCCACGGTTCGGGTCCCAGTGGACGTAGATCAGGGACGTGCCCGCGTTGAAAACGCCACGGGCGGAGAGCTTGTACTTGTCCCCGAGGCGCAGCCTCCGCCACAGGTAGGACGTGAAGCTCGACACCGCCTCGCTCGCTGCCACGTCGCGGGCGTCGCCCTTCGCCGCCATCGTGTCGAAGTGCGGGTCCTCTTGCACGAGCGTCGCCGTCGCTTGGTCGATCACCGCCTTGTAGATCGGGATCGAGATGCGAACGTCGTCCGGGTCGCGCGTCATGGGCATCGTCACCCACAGACCGCGAGGCTCGCTCCAGAATCCCCAGTGGGCTCCGGCGTAGAACGCCGCGCACTCCGCCGACTCGCGGTAGTACCACGAGTTTGCGCGGAACCACTCGCCCGCGACGGCGTGGAGCATCGTCGCCTGACGCGACGGGTCCTCTTCCGCGAGCGCCTTGCAGATGTCGGGAGCGCCGCCGTCGATGCCCTTGGGCTCCGTGAGCCCCGGGATCGAGATCGTTCCACTCTGGTACGCCGCGTCCATCTGCACGGCGCGAAAGCCTAGAGTAGCGATGCCACCTTGTCAACGACGATACTGTGCGTGCCTAGGCGTCGCGCGGCGGCATCGGCACGTTGTAGGCTCGGAGGAACTCGACGGCGCTGCGCTTTTGCTCGGCGTCGCCGGGCTCGATCCCTGCCACGACAGCGTAGCTCCACTCCAGATGACTCATCTCCGTGCTGCCGATGTTCGCCGCCCGCATGGACTTCCACGCCTCGAACGGCGCCATCCTGGCGTCCGGCGTCGGACGAGGCTCCGCTGCCGGGCGGACCATCCCCTTCGCCGCCTTGGCGGAAAAGCGGAGCGCCGCCGCGATTTCGCCAACAGGCTCAAGCCCTCGCAGGCGTAGGGTGAAAGTTCTCGCCGCGAGGCTCGACGCAATTCGCCATCCGGCGACCGCGATCCCGAGTCCGAGGAACAGCCCGCAGAGAGCAAGCCCGAGGTCGAACGTCATCAGAACATCCTTCCGAGAACGGGGTCCTGCGCGTTCACGTCGCCCTTCCGGCGCGGTGCGTAGACCTGATCCGAGATCCGCTTCTGTGGCGTGTCCGTCTCCGGGTCCGCCGCCTTCGTCTGTTCGTTCGGACGCTCGTAGAGCCAATGCCGCGCCTCAAGGCAGAGAGCCGCCGCCATGACGCGGTCGTCGTGCCCGCTCGCCGCCGCGAAGACGACGCGCCCCTTCGGCGCACCGTTCTTGTCCACGGGGACGTGTTTGACGTAGCGCCGCATCTCGTCCATCAGCCCGAGATACAGCATCCGAGGCTCGCCCGAACGAACCGGCCCAAGTTCCCTCGTCATCCGCCGCAAGTGGTTGATGACCAACGGCTTCGTCTTCGTGTCCGTGTAGAAGCCGGGAGCCAGTTCCCACTCGTCCCCGTTCCGCGACGGCACCTGCTTCTTCTGCTGGAGGACGATGTCCGTCGGGCAGTCCCAGGCGTCCATGAGCCCGGGGAGGTCGCGCAGGATCACTTTGCCGTCGTTGTTGCGCTCGGGGTAACCCCTCGCCCAGCCGTACCACTTCGACCCCGCCATGATCTCGATCGCGAACGCCTCGGGGGGCGTGTTCTCCCGGTAGACCGCGACGATCTCCATCGTGTCCACGCGCCGGATCTCCATCACGGCGAAGTCGCTCGACTTCCGTCCCTGCGACAGCACCTTGACGCCCGCGCAGGCGTCCGCCCCGTAGCAGTAGGCCACGCCCTTTTCCGGGGGTGAGTAGATCGTCCACGCCCCCAACTTGCTCGGGACCCACTTCAAGTCCTTGCCCGTCGTCGGGTCCACCTCGAACAGCCCATGCTCCGCAGCCCGCTCTTGGTCGGAGAGTCGATCGCGGCGATCGTCGAGGTACTCCATCGGAGTGAAGATCGCGTCCGTGTCCGCGTAGAAGGCGTGCTCGAAGAGAAGCGGATGCTCGCGGGAGAAGTGCCGGAGGTCGCGCCCCGGGGTGTTCGGGGAGTCGATTTCGCGCCGCCGCCAATGGATCTGCTCGAACGTCGCGCCCTTCGCGACCAACAGCGCCTCGTCATGCTTGCCGTAGTCTTCGAGTTGCCCAACCGTCTTCGCGAAATCCAGCTTGGCGCTCTCCGAAGGGAAGCTGAACGTCTTCGTCGGGTTGCTCAACCAGTCGAAGAACACGAGCTTGTAGGTGGACTTCCCCGACCGCGACGACACGCACATCTCGTAGAACTCGTCGAACTCCTTGCCGGTGGACTCGATGATCGCGAAGTTCCCCGGCGAGTCGTCGAGCGCCGTGAGCGCGGCACCCAGTCCGCTCCGCCCGCTCGTCCACCACGGGTACTCCGAGATGTGCATCCACCGGGGCGTGCCGCCACGACCCATCGCGCCGTCCCGCGCCGTCATCGTCTCCAGCCGCGTCACGAGGGGACCGCGCCGGATCTCCAGCGCATGAGGTCGCTCGCTCACCCACTCAACGCCCATCACGTCGGACCAGACGAACGGGGGCACCTGCATCCGGAACGTCACGAGGGTCCGCAGGAGGTCGAGCGTCGCGTCGTCCTTGTGGGACACGGACTTGCCGAACCCGCCGCCGCCCCGCATGAACCGCTCGAACATGAGGGACTCGACGTAGGCAGAGATGCCCTGCTGCCGGTCCTTCAAGACGAGGATCTTCGCCGCCTCCCCCGCGTCCCACATATCGTCGATGAGGTCGTCGAGCCGAAGCTGCGCCTCGCGGAGGCGGTACGGCACGAGGTTCGTCCCGCTCGTCGCGTCGAGCTTCTTCGTCCCGATGTCGAAGCTCTCAAGGAACTCACGCCGCGTCGTCTGCTTCGGGTCGAGGAGTCGCCGCCAAGCCTCGATCGCCTCCGGGCTCGCCGGTCCCTTCGCCGCCGCAGCCTTCCGCGCCTTCGACGCCGCGACAATGAGCGTCTGTGCCGCCGTCCCAATCCGCGCCATTACTCGTCGTCCTCGGTCCCCAAGTCCTCTTCGTCGCTCTGGTCGATCACCTCGCGCGGCAGTTTCCGCGACGGGTCCTTCTTCGGAGGCTTCTGCCCCTGCTTCCGCTGCGCCCGGACCACGATCCGCTGCGTCACGGGGTCGTCGTCCTGCGTCGGGGCACCCGTAGCCTTCCCGCTCGCCGCCAGCTTCTCGTCGAGCCCCACGTCGTCGCCTCGCGCCGTCGCAAGCTCAAGGCACCGAGACGACAGCGTCAGGAGGACCGTGTCCTCGGCCCGTTGCTGCGCCAGCAAGGTCAGCGTCCACTTCCCGTATTCCCGCTTGTACCGCTCGCCCTTCGCCCCACGGAAGTTCGTCACCGCCTCCGCGAGCATCGAACTCACGAGGTTGTGTCGCTTCGCGCTCGCCGCCCTCAAAGTCTGCGCCTGCAACAGCGAACGGTCCACGCTCTCCGGGTCGCACGCCGCGAACTCCGCCCCCGCCAGCGAGGACAGTCCGCTCGACAGCGCCGTCCGCACCGTCGCCGGGACGTTCGCCGGAGCGGGGTCGTCCTCCCCTTCCGTCATCGCCTCCGTGTTGATGTCCTGAACACGGCGGTCCGCCTCCGCCAGAACGTCGCGCTGCACGTCCGCCGCCGCTGCCGGGGCGATGGCGAGGGCGGTCGGCTTCGAGGGGTCGGTCACTTCCCGAAGTTCCGCTGCCCGGGGAAGAACCGTCCCTCCCGGATCGCAGCCCGGCGCAGACGACGGCGCTCCCGGAGCGGAGTCGGGAAGAAGTCCTCGCGGTTCCAGTGCTGCGAAAACGCCCACTCAAGCGAGGACAGGATGCCGGTGGACGGTCCGACGGCGGCAGGCTTGTAGACGACGACGCGGTCCTCATGGACGACGACCATCCGCGACGGCGGGAGGATCTCGAAGACGCCGGGGTGCGGGGCGCTGCCGTAGGACTCGATCACGACTCGCCCGTTCGGAACGTCCACGCTCACCACTTCGGCGGATGCGCGGGGATCGCCGGACGCCGACTCCATCGGGATGAACCACTCGGGTCCGCGCTCGTAGTCGCTCACGCCAGCACCCACTCGTCCAGAACCACCACGTCTCCCCATCGCATCACGGCGGGGGAGGACTCGGCTTCCCGCTCAAGGGCGTGGAGGATCTCCGCGTCCGCCCGCGTGTCCGTCTCCGACACCCAGCCCGGAGAGTCTCGATCCTTCGGGACCGTGTGCAGCCGCATCGCCTTGATCGCCCGAGGTCCACATCGCGAGACCGAAAACCAGTCGAAGACGAACGCCTCCCACGATTGGTTTTCGCCCGGCTCCGCCTCGTACTCCCGCCCGTCCGGGGAGATCACGCCGTCAACGTAGTCCCAGTCGTCCAGACCGTCGCAACCGTCCTTGAAGACGCGCAGCTTCCAGCCGGACTCGAACGCGATCTCGACGTTCGTGTGCTGCGCCCGCATCCACGCCAGCGCGTTCTCCGGAAGCCCAGCCTCTTTGCCTTCGTCGATCCGCAAGAGGAACTTGGCCGCCTCTTGGGCGGTCAGCGCATCGGTCGCGTCGGTCATCGGTCACCTCTGCTCATGGGGAGAGCGGCGACAGCCTAACCGCTTCCCGGGGCGACGGCAAGCGTGTAGACTAGGCGAGCCCGCAGGACGTTGTCGCGTCCGACGGGCTCTTGACAGGCAACCCAACGGAGGAAGATCGCCATGTCCGAGTGTGAGTCTACACCCAGCGTCAAGCTGTCCCACCGTTCTGACGGAACTCTCGTCGCGCAAACGTCCACAGGCGCAACCACGAGCAACCAACTGGAAGTCGCCGCCGCACTCCAGATGCAGGACGCGGGCTACGAAGTCATCCGCAACGGCTGGCCCGACTTCATCGCGATCCGGGGCGACGAGGTTGTGTTCGTGGAGGTCAAGCCCGACAACAACGAGCGGCTGTTCAGCCCGGCGCAGAAGCGCGTCCTGACGGTACTCAAGTCCCTCGGGCTCACCGTCAAGGTCATCGCGCCACGGGCTCAGGAAGCCGAGGAGCCCGCAACCGACGACTTCCGGCACGTCCTCGACGTGATCCGTTGCGCCAAGTCCGTCGGCATCATGCTCTGCTCCTCCGGCGGAAGCGTCCGAACGTGGCTCCCGAAGCTCATCGAGTCCATCCCATCCGAGATGATCTTGGTGGTCCCCGACACCCGCGCGTGGAACCGCTGCCGCGCAGCCCAAGCCGTCGCCGTCCGCCGTCGCCTCTTCGTCAGGCACGTCCACCCCACCGGACGCATCCCGAACCTCGAAGCCTACGAACGCGCCGCTGCGTCCAAGGTGGTCAGGAACTCCGCCGCCATGATCGTCATCACGGACGGGAACGAGGAAGGGTGCATGTGGGCGATCGAAGCCGCCTCGCACTCGCTCAAGCCACTCGTCGTCCTGCGCCGCGACGGCACCGTCGTCAGGCTCAAAAAAGAGGGGGGTTGACACGGGTGGTATCCTCTCACCGGGACCACGGCGTAGCCTCCGCCCTCGCGCGTGCGCGTGTGTCGGATCCACAGGAGATGTATCCGGGTGCAAAACGACGCAGGGGCGCAAGTGACGTGGGACCCCCCACGAAAACGCCCACCCGCCGACGGGACAGCCCCCCGGGTGCGTGCCACCTGCCCGCCGCGCCGAGCCTGGGCCGAGCCTGCGTAGCCTCTCCGGAAATGCGCCTTTCCGCGAA
>Ga0075472_10000874_pt1 | contig 12514 bp, 8 predicted proteins | sample DEB19_08_DNA_3_FD_77014 | JGI IMG/M metagenome (GOLD analysis project Ga0075472, IMG submission 77014) | Aqueous microbial communities from the Delaware River and Bay under freshwater to marine salinity gradient to study organic matter... | ecosystem: Environmental > Aquatic > Marine > Coastal ...
CCAATTCTTAACATGGATGCCGGTAAGTTGGAGGCACAACTAACAGGAACCAGAAGATATGTTGTTATCGCACAATCGGTGAAGCCAGCTGTTTGGCGTGAACTTCAGGCCGCGGTTGAGCGTTATAACGCAGAGGTGTCTCAAGAGAAAAATGGCTTTGCCAAACGAATAGCAGGATTTTTTGCCGAGCGTATTTATGTACGTGAGTACCCAGAAGGCGAGTTAGGTGCTGCAGTTATTGGCTTCATAAATCGCGCAGGTACCGGTGCGGCGGGTCTCGAGTACAGCATGAACTCGACTTTGGCTGGAGTAAATGGCGAGTACACATACGCCAATGCAGGCGGAACCATAATTCCCGGAACTCAGAAAATTACCTCAGAGGCGGTAAAAGGCAACACCGTTAGATTAACTATTGACCGCGATGTGCAATGGGTAGCACAAGAGGCGATTCGAACCGCTGTTAAAGCTTCAAAAGCTTTATCCGGAACGGTAATTGTTATGGATCCAAAAACAGGTCACATATTGGCTCATGCTTCTTATCCATCATTTACACCAGGAAATACCAAAGGCGTTGATCCTTACCGCTGGAAAAACCCATCAGTGCAAGAGGTGTATGAACCCGGTTCAACCGGCAAGGTAATAACAGTCGCCTCAGCGATTGAAGAGGGCAAAGTTGGACCAGAGACAGTTCTTACTGTGCCGGATAAATTGAAGAGATCAAACAAAGTTTTCTCTGATCATGATCCACATCCGGTGATGAAATGGACAGTTGCCGGTGCATTAGCGGTTTCAAGTAACACCGCTTCAATAAAGATTGGCGAGATGCTCTCAAACGACAAGCTGCACTCTTACTTGAAGAAATTTGGAGTTGGAGAAAGACCTGGCTCAGGTTTACCAGGTGAAGAGAGTGGAAAACTGCTTGATGTAAAGGATTGGTCCGGTACAACAGCGCCGACAGTTGCTTTCGGACAGGGATATTCCGTAACCGCAATGCAGGCCACTTCGGTCTTTGCAACTTTGGCCAACGATGGCGTTCGAGTAACTCCAACAGTGGTTAAGGGAATTAGCGATGCAGCAGGTAGATACACACCTGCTGGAAAACAAAAGAGCGTTCGAGTAGTAAGTGCCGAAACCGCTCAAAAGATGCGATTGATGATGGAGAGCGTGGTTTCTGCATCAGGTACCGCACCAACAGCTGCGATTCCCGGTTATCGCGTCGCTGGAAAAACCGGAACTGCGCAAAGAGTAGATGATTCATGTGGTTGCTATCGTGGTTATACGGCATCCTTTATTGGATTTGCGCCAGCTGATAAACCAGAGTTTGTGGTTTCAGTAACCATCCAAGATCCAAAAGGATTGCACTGGGGTGGCTATCTCGGCGGTCCAGTTTTCAAAAAGGTGATGAGTTTCGTGCTAAAAGATCAGCACATTCCACCAACCGCTCCAGCTACCAACTCTTATGTTCTTGATGAAAAAGCCTTGAAGGCAAAGATTGCTGCAGCAGAGGCCTCAAACAAATCCCAATCCCGCGTAAGTACAAATGGCTGAAATACAGAGATTTACCCCTGTCACAAAGCGTCTCGGAGCTGTCGCCGACTATCTCGGGATTGCCATTGATAAATCAGATTCTGAAATCGAGGTCACTGGATTATCAAGCAATTCAAAAAGTATTGATGCTGGAGAGATTTTCATTGCGTTACCTGGAGCCAAAACTCACGGTAGTGCCTTCATTCAAACCGCTGTGGAGCGTGGTGCGAGGGCGGTGATAACTGACAAATCTGGTGCTGATCCCCTTCAGCAACTAGAAATCCCCGTGTTGGTTGTGCCGAATCCACGCTCCCATATTGGTTTTCTCTCCGATTGGTTCTTCGATTCACCAAGTAAATCAATGTATGTTGCTGGCATAACCGGCACAAATGGAAAAACCACCACAACATATTTGCTTAATCAAATCTGGCAATTCGCAGATTTTCCAAATGGTTTGATAGGTACTGTTGGGATAAAGATTGGCGAGGATTTCTATCCCACAACACATACCACTCCAGAGTCAGATGTCCTTCACCGCACCCTTTCGGTAATGCAGGAGCGTCACATTCGCACGGTTGCGATGGAAGCAAGTAGTCATGCGCTTGTGCAACACCGCGTTGATGGGATTCATTTTTCAGTGGCCGGGTTTACCAACCTCTCACAGGATCATTTGGATTTCCATGGGGATATGGAAAGTTACTATCAAGCTAAGCGCTCCTTATTCACTGGCGAAATGAGTGAGTTTGCCTTAATCAATATTGATCAAGAGTACGGAGTTCGACTTGCTAGTGAAATAAGTATTCCTTTGGGAACTCTTTCAATACAGAATAAGAAAGCAACTTGGTATTTTGAATCAATTCAAAGTGATAGCAAAGGATTTGACGTTGTAATCCGTGGTGAAGGTGGCCTGCTCATAGAGGGCCGCATTAACTTGCTCGGTTCCTACAACTTAGAAAATTGCCTTCTTGCAGTCGCGATTGCAGCTCATAGCGGGGTCGATCCCTTGGTCTTAGGTCAATCATTGACAACTCTGACGGGCGCTCCTGGTCGCTTGGAAAGGATTGTTAATGGACAGGAGTTCACTGCCTTGGTGGATTTTGCTCACTCACCAGACGCGGTAACAAAGGTTTTGCACACCGCTAGAGAAACCACAAATTCGAGGTTGATTGGAGTCTTGGGTTGTGGCGGCGATCGTGACAAAACCAAGCGATCCTTAATGGGAAAAGCGCTTTATGAAGGCTGCGATGTCGCCATCTTTACTAGTGACAATCCGCGCAGCGAAGATCCGATGAGAATTCTTGAAGAGATGACAGCTGGATTGGGTTTAGGTGAAAACCAAAAAGTTATTGTTGATAGAGCAGCGGCAATTGAGTATGCGACAAGAATTGCCCAGCCCGGAGACACCGTAATCGTGCTAGGCAAGGGACACGAGACCGGGCAGGAGATTAACGGGGTAAAAACTCCATTTAGCGATCAAGCAGAGTTACGAAAAGCGATAGCGAATCTCAAATGATCAAAATGAATGCCACTCAAGTGGCCCAGATAATTGAGGGAAAGCTTTCTGGCGAGGCTATGCTTCAAAATGAAACAGAGTTCAAATTTGACTCCCGAGAGATTAAAGCAGGGGATGTATTTCTAGCTTTATTAGGCGAACACGCTGATGGACATGATTTTGTTAATCAAGCCCTACAAAATGGAGCGGTCCTATCAATAGTTTCAAAATCTGTTACCGGCCCACATATTTTAGTTTCCGATGTTATCGCTGCAATCGGAAAACTTGCCAAATTCGTAAGGGATTCACTGCCAGAGTTAAAGGTAATTGGTATTACCGGATCACAGGGTAAAACCACCACCAAAGATATGCTGTACTCGATTTTGAGTGGCAAGGGTGAAACGGTTGCAGCTAAAGGTTCATTCAACAATGATTTAGGTGTCCCATTAACTTTGCTACGTGCTAAACCAAGTACCCGTTTTTGTATTGTCGAAATGGGCGCAAGGCACGGCGGAGATATATCTGCGCTAGCCAAAATTGCTAGTCCAAATGTTGGTGCGGTTCTTAAAGTAGGCAATGCTCATATCGGCGAGTTTGGCTCAAGAGAGAACATCGCCAAAGCAAAAGGTGAGCTAATCAATTCATTGCAGCCGGGAACTTTTGCAGTATTGGGTACTTATGATGAGTTCACACCCAGGATGAGTTTTGCTGGTGGAGTTAAGAAGATAACTTTTGGCGAGTCTCATGAGTGCGATGTCAGAGCTGCAGATATCGAGTTTCGCGGGGGATATGCACATTTTGATCTCGTGACTCCTGAGGGTCGAGAGCCGGTGGCACTTCGAGTTATGGGATTACATCAGATTCCAAACGCCCTAGCGGCCGCGGCAATCTCACATGTACTAGATATTTCAACGCCGAGTATTGCTGCGGCGCTCTCGGAGCACGAAGCAAATAGCAAATGGCGTATGGAGATTCATGACTTAAATGAGGTTTTATTAATAAATGACTCATATAACGCCAACCCAGAGAGCATGGAGGCGGCGCTAAGAACCTTGGTCTTGCTCACACAGGAAAGAGGCGGAAGATCATGGGCCTTCCTGGGAACCATGCATGAGTTAGGTTCAGATTCTGCTGAAATGCATAAGCGAATTGGCCACTTAGCTGGAGAGCTTGGTATCGATCACTTAATTTCGATTGTAAATCAAGATTATCTAGATGGGTTAACCGAAACTCAAACCCATACCCATTACTTTGGGAGCGTGGCTGAGGCAAAAACTTTAGAAACCGCGTTTGAAGCCGGTGATGTTGTATTGGTCAAGGCCTCTAGAGCCGAACACCTCGAAGAGTTGGCAAATGCTTTTATTGAAGCTAGACAAGATAATAGGCAAGCTAATAGGGAAGAGGGGACCACAAAGTGAGAGGTATTTTGATTTCCGGAGCGGTCGCCTTTCTTTTTAGTTTCTTCGCTACTCCAGCCTTTATAAAATTCTTAGCGCGAAAAGGTTATGGTCAGCAGATTAGAGATGATGGTCCTAAAACCCACCATGTAAAACGTGGAACTCCAACCATGGGTGGCATAGTTTTAGTTTTCGCTACCATTATTGGTTATCTGATCTCTCATTTGGTCACTGGAGCTGAGCTGACAGCATCAGCACTCTTAGTAATTGGGTTGATAGTTGGCTTAGGTTTTGTTGGATATTTGGATGATTGGTTGAAGGTTGTAAAGCAGCGCTCTTTAGGTTTGCGCGCCAAACAAAAATTAATCGGTCAAGCGATTGTTGCCGGAGCATTTGGCGTTTTAGCCACCCGTTTTCCAGATGATTTGGGTTTAACCCCAATGTCTGAATACCTTTCTACGGTAAGAGATACCTCAATAAAGCTGGGCGTAGTACTGGTAGTTGTCTGGGCGATTCTTATGGTGCTGGGAACTAGCAACGGAGTTAATCTCACAGATGGATTAGATGGTTTAGCTAGCGGCGCTGCAGTCATGTCTTTCTTAGCCTTTGTCCTTATTGGGGTTTGGAAATTTGGTCAAAGATGTGAAGTTGCTGCGAGTACGAACTGCTACACCGTCCGAGATCCCTTAGATCTAGCGGTACTCGCCGCTGCTTTAGCTGGTTCCTGTGCGGGATTTCTCTGGTGGAACGCTTCACCTGCACGAATATTTATGGGCGATACCGGCTCACTAGCACTTGGTGGTGGCTTGGCCGGACTAGCGATGACATTACGTACTGAGCTGCTTTTGATTCCACTCGGTGGTTTATTTGTCATCATCACTATGTCAGTGATTATTCAAACTACATACTTTAAATTAAGCGGAGGTAAGCGGGTTTTCAAAATGGCGCCGTTGCAACATCACTTTGAGTTGTTGGGATGGGGCGAGGTAACAATAGTTATTAGATTCTGGATCATTGCTGGATTATGTGTTGCAGCTGGATTGGGCTTGTTCTATGCACAGTGGGTGGTTGCTTAATAGTGAGTTTCATTTCCAGCCTTTCTGGCAAATCTGTAGTGGTCTTTGGCGCCGGGGTAACCGGAGCGCCCACTATTGAGTTTTTGCAATCCAAAGATGCAAAAACTATTTTGATAGATGAAAAAATAACTGGCCCGGGAATTTTCAATGATTTGTCTAAGGTGGATTTAGGTTCGATTGATTTTGCGGTTGTATCGCCTGGTTGGAAGGTTGATAACCCGCTAATTCTTGAGTTAAAAAGAGCTGGAATCTCAATCATAAGTGAGATTGATTTAGCTTGGCGGGTAAAGCAAGAGATTAGGCCACAACAGAAATGGCTGGCTCTAACTGGTACAAATGGCAAAACCACAGCAGTTCAGATGACCGAGGCGATGCTGGTAGCAGATGGTCAGAACGCGATGGCGTGTGGAAATATCGGTTTAACCGCGATAGAAGCGGTGATTAATTCAGATGCCGAGTTTTTGATTCTCGAGCTCTCCTCCTTTCAATTGGAGTGGAGTGTAGAAGCTCATTTTGTCTCTGTTTCCATCTTGAATATTGCTGAGGACCATATAGATTGGCACGGCAGCTTTGATAATTACGCAAACGCCAAATTCAAGATCACAAACAACGCTGAATCTGTAATTCTCAACGCACTGGATTCCGCAATAGTTAAACGTGCTAAAAACCTGGCCCATCCAATAATCTGGTTTTCACTCGAGACTCCAAAGCCCCATCAAATTGGTCTAGTCGAAAATTTGATTGTAGATCGAGCATTTGTCTCAGATGAGGCAGAGGCGCTCTTTGAGCTTTCCGATATTAATCCTGCGGTTCCGCACAATGTTCTAAATGCAATGGCGGCCGCTGGTTTAGCCCGCTCCGTTGGCAGTAAAGCAGAATCTATCGCCCAGGCGTTACGGAATTTCAAACTTGATCATCATCGACTTGAGGTAGTGGCAGAACGAAATGGAGTCATTTGGATCGATGATTCAAAGGCCACAAATCCACATGCTTCAATGGCGGCTCTGAACTCTCAGTTGAAATCAATCTGGATAGCTGGAGGTTTAGCCAAAGGAGCAACTATGGATGAGCTAGTAAAGAGCTGCTCATCTCGAATCAGAGCAGCTATTTTGATTGGCAGTGATGCGCCGCTAATTGCTAAAGCGCTTGAGGAAAATGCCCCTGAGATTCTTATTCATCATGTAAATGAGTATTCAGATTCCGTAGATTTGATGAAGAAGGTAGTTGCGTTGGCAGGAGAACTTGCCCAATCAGGAGATGCGGTCTTATTGGCGCCAGCCTGTGCCTCGATGGACCAGTTCAAGAATTACGCAGAACGAGGTCAGCTTTTTGCTAAAGCGGTTAAGGGGCATCTAAATGAGTAATTCCAAATCACTTTTCTCACGTCCTGCATCTGCCTATTACCTAATTCTGGGCTCAGTAATCGCATTATCAGCACTTGGCTTGGTAATGGTTTTGAGTGCGTCATCAGTCACCGCTCTTAATGAATCAGGAAACTCCTTTGCCATTGTGTTACGTCAAGGCTTATTCCTTCTTTTTTCAGTAGGAATTGCCTGGGTGGCGATGAAATTAAGAGCGGAGTTATGGGTTCCAGTAGCCCGGGTTTCTCTGGTTGTCTCCGCTTTACTTTTAATTTTGCCCCAAGTGCCGGGCCTCGGAAAAACTGTTGGTGGAAATACCAACTGGATTGGCATCGGATCATTCACCTTACAACCAAGTGAATTTGCAAAGTTCGGAATCATCATCTGGTGCGCCTTGAGATTAAGGATTCATGATCAGAAATCAGAGCAGGGGCTTGCAAGTAACGCTGCACCTTTAATTGTCCCGGGAATCTTGATAATCATGGTTCTGATCTTGCTGGGAAGAGATCTAGGAACCGCGGTTGTGGTTGCTGGAATTGTTGGCGGAGTTCTCTTTATTGCCGGAATTCCCATGAAGGTATTTGCCATCCTGGGCGCTGGAATCGGTTCCGCCTTTGCCTTCTTGATTTTGACATCAAGTAATCGCATGAACCGATTTTCTGCCTTCTTTGATCCATTCGCAGAGGAAAACTACAAAGGCGTCGGTTGGCAACAAGCACATAGCATTATGGGATTGGCCTCAGGTGGGCCCTTTGGAACTGGATTGGGAAGCAGCAAACAAAAATGGGGCAATCTGCCTGCAGCTCACACCGATTTTATTTTTGCGGTAATTGGCGAAGAGTTAGGTTTGCTTGGCACCATCGCGGTGTTGACCTTATTTGCTCTACTAATTTTAGGGATTTTTAGAGTGGCGCTAAGAGCAAATAGTTCTTTTGAGAGATACGCCTGTGCAGGCGTTGGCTGCTGGCTCTCCTTCCAGGTTCTTCTTAACATCGGAACGGTTATCAGTGTTATGCCAGTGGTTGGAGTTACCTTGCCCTTCATTTCATATGGCGGCTCATCGTTACTAGCTACATTTTTAGCGATCGGATTTGTGCTTGGCGTTATGCGGCGCGACCCAGAAATTGCTGCTGAAATAAAAGAGCGAAAAGCGGTCCGGGCTGCGAGAGGATAGGGCTGTGCCATCAGCTCCGAATGGGAAATCTACAAACCCGCCTGTCATTTTGTTGGCTGGTGGTGGTACCGCCGGTCACATTGAACCTGCACTAGCTGTTGCTGATGAGATTAGAAAGATCAGAGCTGATATTAAGTGTGATTTTCTTGGCACCGATGGGGCTTTGGAGGCTCTTCTTGTCCCAAAACGTGGCTACTCACTTCACACGATAAAGAAGGTTGTGTTGCCGAGATCCTTAGATGGAGAGATTTTCCTGTTTCCATTCCGTTTAGTTTTTTCAACTTTACAAGCAATTAAGGCTTTGCGCGGAGTTAATCTCTTAATTGGTTTTGGCGGATATGTCTCAGCTCCTGCGTACCTGGCCGCTTATCTAAAAGGTGTTCCCATAGTCATTCATGAAGCAAATGCCAAACCGGGATGGGCCAACAAACTGGGACGTGCTTTTGCAAAGTTAGTCGCCGTTAATTTTGAATCGGTAAGAAAGCAATGGCCGGGCGCGGTGCTAACTGGCATGCCGATTCGAAGCTCCCTAAATGAAGTGGCGCAGATAAAGGATCGAGAAAGTTTTAAGAGAGAGCATTGCAGCACTTGGGGGCTGGATCCAAAAAAACCACTAGTCGCAATCTTTGGAGGTTCACAAGGTTCGCAATACATTAATGGGGTAGTGGCACAGGCTTTACCTCAGCTTACAGATACTCAAATAATCCATGCCGTAGGAATGAATAATCAACTTCCTGATAGAACAGAGAGTTATCTACCGCTTCCGTATTTTCATGACATGGCAGCAATCTATGGCAGCGCCGATTTAGTGATAGCAAGAAGCGGGGCGGTTACCTGCTCCGAATTAGCCTCGGTTGGTAGGTTCTCAATCTTGGTTCCTTTGCCACATGGAAATGGCGAACAGATTGATAACGCCAAAGCCTTAGAGGATAAAGGTGCTGCGGTGATGGTGAAAAATGAGGAGTTCACAGCGAGTTGGCTGGTAAAAAACCTCAGTGCGGCCCTGGTGAAAGCCAGCAAATTTAAATCCACCGAGATTGGATTAAATAGTGGGGCTGCGAAAAGAATCGCAGAGCTGGCACTTGGTGTCTTGGAACCCAAAAGTGGTGATAAGTAATGAGTAGAGATTGGCCCAACTCTCATGCTCATTTTGTCGGAATCGGTGGATCTGGAATGAGCGGGATTGCTCGCATCATGATTGCCCGTGGTGCGAAGGTTTCCGGCTCAGATTTAAATGATTCATCGAATTTGGCTGGATTGCGTAATTTAGGTATCAATACCTTTGTTGGTCATGATGCAGCTAATGTCAAAGGTGCTGACTTTGTGATTCGCTCCAGCGCTATTCCAGAGAGTAACCCCGAGTTAAAAGCGGCAATATCTGCAGGGATTCCGATTTTGGAGAGAGCTCAAGCTTTATCTGAGTTAATGGCGGGTTATAAATCAGTTGCTGTTGCAGGTACTCATGGCAAAACCACTACTACCTCGATGCTTACTGTCGCGCTGCAACATTGTGGACTCGATCCATCTTTCGCCATTGGCGCAACAGTTCGAAACTCTGGAACCAACGCACATCAAGGGTCAGGAAATATCTTTGTGGTTGAGGCTGATGAATCCGATGGCTCTTTTGTTGCCTATAAGCCTTTTGGTGGGATTATTACAAACATCGAATTGGATCATGTTGATAATTTTGCTGATATCTCAGCGATTGACAAACTCTTTGCAGAGTTTGTAATGACAATTCAGCCCGGCGGATTTCTCGTCGCTTGTGGCGATGATGTCGGAGTGAAGCGTTTATTTAAAGAGCTGCCAGATTTGGAATCCCGAGGGATTGAACTAATAACTTATGGAGAGGATTTGGATGCGGATCTGAAACTAGATCGCATACATGTAACGGCAAACTCTGCAATTGCTCGGATAACCTGGAAGGGAAGAATTCTTGGGGAGATGGAGCTGGCTATTACTGGACGCCACAATCTTTTCAACGCGGCAGCCGCCTTGGCATCAGGGCTTAAATTTGGTGCATCAGTTCAAGATTTATTGGCGGGGTTGAAGTTATTTACCGGGGCGCGGAGACGGTTTGAGATTAAGGGCAGTGCTAATAAGGTGACTGTGGTGGATGATTACGGGCATCATCCAACTGAGATCACCGCAACTTTGCAGACCGCGCAGATTTTTGCCGGATCCGGTCGAGTGATCGCGATTTTCCAACCGCATAGATACTCCCGAACTAAAGCTTTTTCGCAGGAGTTTGCCGATTCACTTTCTTTGGCTGACCACACATTTCTTTTAGAGGTTTATCCAGCAAGCGAAAAGCCGATAGCCGGTGTTACCTCAGCGCTAATAGCGGGAAAGATGACAAGCGAGAAAGTTACCTATGAACCATCCATGCCGACCGTAGTGGAGAGTGTGGCCCAGTTCGCTAAACCCGGAGATGTAATCGTTACTTTGGGTGCAGGCGATGTAAATTCGCTTGGAAAACTGATTTTAACCGCTATCGAAGAGAAATAATGGCTAAGTTTATTAAAACACCTGCACTGGTGTTAAGTATCTTGATGCTGGCTTTGGCGACCTATGTGTTGGGTTGGAGTCAGATTTTTACAGTTGAGAAAATTATTATTGATTCAAAAGATAAAAAAATCGTCAAAGAGGTTTTGACAAAAATAAATCAATCACCAGCTGTGGTTGAGATTGGTCAGCCTCTGGCTCGAGTCGATCGACGCGAGATAGCTACTCGGGTACGAGAGATGCTTTGGGTGGAAAACATAAAGTTAGATCGCAGACTGTTATCTGGCGAGCTACATATTGCAGTAATCGCCCGCGACCCAATAGGCAGATTGATTCCCAAGGACAGTACCAATGTCGAGTCCATTGGCTTTATGGACCGGGATTTAGAGAACTTCTATCTTCCGGCAGAGGCTGTGGCCCGTGCTTTAGCCTCTGGTGAATGGTCTGATATGCCGGAGATCTCAATTCAAAACGATAGTAAGGGGCTGCGCTCTGATGTAGCGCAGTTAATAGAAACCCTGCAGGGTAACTCCCTAAAAGTCGAGCGAGTTCAAGCCAAGGATCATCTTTCAATTTCCACCAAGTTGGTCAAAGAGGGTCGAAGATTGGATATTTCCTGGGGAAGTGTCAAAGATATAGAGCTGAAGATCGAGATTATGAATCGCCTTTTGGAGTTAAAGGAAAATAAATCAGTGAAAAATATAAATCTCTCAAATCCGATTTCTCCAATTGTCAGCAAATAGAGAGTAAAAAACTCAGAGATAAAACCCTGTGTCGGTGTTTGCTTGTCACGCACCGCACGCCTACTTTTGCGCGCACAATAAAAGGAAACTCTAAGTCTAAAGTTGAGAATTAGGGTTTGAAGAGAGGCGAAAAAGTGGCGACACCACAGAATTATTTAGCGGTCATCAAAGTTGTTGGAATTGGTGGCGGTGGAGTTAATGCAGTTAATCGAATGATTGATGCTGGATTAAAAGGCGTCGAATTTATTGCGATTAATACTGATGCACAAGCGCTTCTCATGAGTGATGCTGATGTGAAATTAGATATCGGCAGAAAATTAACCCGTGGCCTTGGTGCAGGTGCTGCACCTGAAATTGGTAAGCAAGCTGCGATTGATCACTCCGAAGAAATCGAAGAGGTACTTCGCGGCTCTGACATGGTTTTTGTTACCGCCGGAGAAGGTGGCGGAACTGGAACTGGTGGCGCACCTGTTGTTGCAAAGATTGCTAAAGAGTTGGGCGCTCTAACGGTTGGTGTTGTAACGCGACCATTTAGTTTTGAAGGAAAAAGAAGAGCAACTCAGGCAGAAGAAGGAATCGAAAATCTTCGCAAAGAGGTTGACACATTAATTGTTATTCCAAATGATCGCTTGCTTTCGATCTCTGATCGTTCAATCTCTGCACCAGAGGCTTTCAAAACCGCTGATCAGGTTTTGTTGTCCGGTGTTCAAGGAATTACCGATCTAATTACAACTCCCGGTTTAATCAACCTTGATTTTGCCGATGTAAAGAGTGTCATGGATGGCGCAGGCTCTGCATTAATGGGAATTGGTTCAGCGCGCGGAGAGGCTAGAGCCACTAGGGCAGCAGAGTTAGCTATTTCATCACCATTGCTTGAGGCTTCAATAGATGGAGCCCATGGCGTTCTCCTCTCCATCGCCGGTGGTTCAGATTTGGGACTATTTGAAATCAGCGAGGCTGCCGAGTTGGTTGCCAAGTGCGCACATCCCGATGCCAATATTATTTTCGGAACTGTCATTGATGATGCGCTAGGTGATGAGGTACGAGTTACTGTAATTGCAGCAGGTTTTGATGGTGGCGCACCAAAGAAAGTTTCCGTTCCAGTAATTTCTACCGCGGCGTTGAATGGGCAGGCGGATCCAATACCAGCAAATGATCCAATCGCGGTTGCGATGGAGGCACCACAAACTCCAACGCGACGTCGGATTACCTTTGAAGAGTTGGTCGCTGAGGATGAAA